>Ga0307373_10007369_pt1 | contig 17198 bp, 17 predicted proteins | sample OX2MG_FD_202534 | JGI IMG/M metagenome (GOLD analysis project Ga0307373, IMG submission 202534) | Soil microbial communities from Risofladan, Vaasa, Finland - OX-2 | ecosystem: Environmental > Terrestrial > Soil > Coastal area > Acid sulfate soil | place: Finland: Risofladan, Vaasa | collected... | reverse complement strand
GCCCACCGAGGCATATTCGATCACGGTCACCGGCGCGCCGGCCTGGCCCAGCGCCATGTCGCCCGGCTCCGGCGCCATCGGCGCCGCCGGCGCGGCCTTGGCCGACGCGCCGGCGAGAACCACGACGAGCGAGAGCGCGCCGGCGAGGGCGGCGCGGCGGTCGGGGCGCGCGCCGGTCATTTCGCCGGCGCCTCGGCCTGGGCGATCGCCTGATCGAGCTGCGCCAGAGTCATGGCGCCCTGATCGTAGATCTTGCCATTGATGACGAAGGTCGGCGTCCCGGTGATGTGGTCGGCCTTGGCGTAATGGTCGGAGCGGTTGTTCAGCGCGGTGAGCGCCGCCTGATTGTCGACGCAGGCGTCGAACTGCGGCTCGGTCATGCCGGCGGACTCGGCGATGTTCAGCAGCACGCTCCTGGGGCTGGCCCCCGGCGCGAACATGTCGTCGAGATGATGGAACACGGCGTCGACGACCTGGAAATACTTGTCCTTGCCGGCGCAGTGCGCCAGCAGGAACCCGGCGGCCGCAATCTGAACATTGCCGGTCAGGAACTCACGCAGTACATAGTGCACCTTGCCGCTGTCGATATACTTGGCCTTGAAGAGCGGAAAGACATTGTTGTTCCACTCCATGCAGTGCGGACAGCCGAGCGAGGCGTATTCGATCACCGTCACCTTGGCGGCGGGATTGCCGAGCGCCATCCCCCCCTGATCCGTCGCGCCGACGGCCCCCGGGCCGCCGGCCTTGTTGCAGCCCGCCAGCCCCACCGCCAGGCTGAGGCCGACCAGGAGGGCGGCGATGACGCGCATGGCGAGGCTCCTATGCTTGCGGTCCATTAGAGCGCGATTCCCACGCGCCGATGAAGGGGCGGATTTGCGGCGCGCCCTATCGCCCCTCGGACCGCATCACCTCGCGGCCGAGGCGGGCGAGCGCGTCGCGCAGCGGCCCCTCGGGCGCAGCCTCGAGACCCAGCGCCAGCGCCCGCTCGGCGGCGGCGTCCAGCGGCGGCCGCACCCGCCGGACAGGACTGGCGCGGGGCTGCATCGGTGCGCTCAGCGGGCCCTGGACGATCCGCAGCCGCGCCACCGCCCCCTGCCCCAGGTAGAGGTTCAGCCGGTCCAGGATCAGCGGCGCCTGATGCTGCACCAGGGCGGCGACGGGACCGGCGACGCGCAGCTCCAGGGTGGCGCCGCCGCTCCTGGCCTTGATCAGCTTCACCGGCTCGGATCGGCTGGCGAGCGATTCGCCGACGATCTCGCGCCAGCGCGCGCGCAGTGTGTCGGGACCCTGGCCGAAGCGCTCGTCCAGCGCCTTGATCAGCGCTGCGAAGCCGCGCGCCGCGTGCCGCGGCGGTCGCGGCGGCGGGCGTGGCCGGCGCGAGGCGAGGATCGCCAGGGCCTTCGCGGGCGATGGCAGAGGACGGGACATCGGGCCTAGGCTATAGACCAATCCATGGCGCCCGTCCCGCCGCCTTCGCCGTCCAGGCTGCGCCGCCGGCTCCTGGCCTGGTACGACGCCCACGCGCGCGAGCTTCCCTGGCGCGTCGGTCCGGCGGCGCGCGCCGCCGGAGCGCGGCCCGATCCCTATCGGGTGTGGCTCTCGGAGATCATGCTGCAGCAGACCACTACCGGCCACGCCGCGCCCTATTTCGCCGCCTTCGCGCGACGCTGGCCCACGGTACAGGCGCTGGCGGGCGCCGAAGACGCCGAGGTCATGGCCGCCTGGGCCGGCCTCGGCTACTACGCCCGCGCCCGCAACCTGATCGCCTGCGCCAGACGCGTGGCCAAAGACCTGGGCGGCGTCTTTCCGGCGAGGGAGGCCGCTCTGCGCACCCTGCCGGGCGTCGGCCCCTATACGGCCGCGGCGATCGCGGCCATCGCCTTCGACGCGCCGGCCAACGTCGTCGACGGCAATGTCGAGCGGGTGGTGGCGCGCCTGTTCGCGGTCGCGACGCCACTGCCGGGCGCCAAGCCGGAGCTGAAGGCGCTGGCCGGGCGCCTCGCGCCGGCGCGCCGGGCCGGCGACTGGGCGCAGGCGCTGATGGATCTGGGCGCGAGCGTCTGCACGCGGACGCGGCCGGCCTGCGGCGGATGTCCTCTCGCGCCGGACTGTGCGGCGCTGGCCGCGGACGCGCCGCAGCTCTATCCGGCGAGGATCGCCCGGTCCGAGCGCCCGCGCCGCCATGGCGCGGCCTATGTGCTCACCGACGGCGAGCGCATCGCCCTGGTGCGGCGCCCGCCCGAAGGCCTGCTCGGCGGCATGCTCGCCCTGCCGACCAGCGACTGGCGGGACCGGGCCTGGTCCGACGCCGAAGCGATCGCCGCCGCCCCCGCGCCAGCGGGCTGGCGCCGGGCCGGCGAGGTCGAGCACGTCTTCACTCATTTCGCCCTGGAGCTGGCGGTCTGGCGGGCCGAGGGCGCCTGGGAATCGGGGCTGTGGCGACCGCGTTCGCAGATCGAGGCCATGCCCAGCGTCTTCGTCAAGGCCGCGCGCGCGGCGCTGGGACCCGTAACCTCCGCGAGATCGGTCCCGTCGAGGGCGAGGCGGATCAGCCGCCCATCTCGGCCCTGACCTTCGCCCTAAGCACGTCGATGGGGGCGAGGCCCTTGTCGGTGCGGAAATGCCAGTAGGTCCAGCCGTTGCAGGCGGGCGCCGACTGGACCATGGCGCCGAGCTTGTGGATCGAGCCGGTGAGCGCGCCGATGGCGAGGCTGCCGTCGGCGCGGACCTGGGCGGAGTGCTGGCCGCGCGGACAATAGACGATGTCGCCGGGTCGCAGCAGGCCGGCCTCGACGATCTGGCCGAACGGCACGCGCGGCTCGTCCTTCCTCGACCCGGTGACCTCGAGGTCCGCCGGCGAGGCGGGCGCCACCTTGTCGATCCGGGCGCGCGCCAGGGAGACGTAGCCGGGGTTCTGTTCGATGCCGATGAACCGGCGCCCGAGCCGCTTGGCCGCCGCGCCCGTGGTGCCGACGCCGAAGAAGGGGTCGAGCACCACGTCGCCGACGCGCGTGGTCGCCAGGATCACCCGGTGCAGCAGGGCCTCGGGCTTCTGCGTCGGATGGGCCTTGGCGCCCGAGCCGTCCTTGACGCGCTCCTCGCCGGTGGCGAGCGGCAAGGTCCAGTCGGAGCGCATCTGCACTTCGTCGTTGGCGAGCTTCATGGCGTCGTAGTTGAAGGTGTAGCGCCGGGCGCCGCGGCTCTTGGCCGCCCAGATCAGGGTCTCGTGCGCATTGGTGAAGCGCGTGCCCTTGAAGTTCGGCATCGGGTTGGTCTTGCGCCAGACGACGTCGTTGAGAATCCAGAAGCCGAGATCCTGGAGCGCCACGCCGACGCGGAAGATGTTGTGGTAGCTGCCGATCACCCACAGGCCGCCGTCGTCCTTCAGCACGCGCCGCGCCTCGGCGAGCCAGGCGCGGGTGAAGCGGTCATAGGCCTCGAACGAGGCGAACCGGTCCCAGTCGTCGTCGACCGCATCGACCCTGGAGTTGTCGGGCCGCAGGAGTTCGCCGCCGAGCTGGAGGTTGTAGGGCGGATCGGCGAACACCAGGTCGACGCTGCGCTCTGGCAGGCGGGCCATCTCGGCGACGCACTCGCCGAGGATGATGCTCGAGGCCGCCTCGCCCCGCCGCGCCGTCGCCGCTGCCCTCGTCCTCATGCCGCACCTCTCGCGCCATCGTGGTTAACGGCGGCTTAAGCCCGCGTCCTTGGAGCGGATCGGCGTCTCGGGCGTTCCATCGCCAGGCTGTTTGGATCGGCGCGCGTCGCACGACGCGCAGGGCAAGGGCGCGGGAGGTCATCTGTGCATAGAACCGTCAGGGCGACGCCCGGGGGGCGCGGCTCGTCGCTGGTCGAGGCGCTCATCGTCGTCGGCGCAGTCTTCGCCGCCGCCCTCGCCGGCATCGCCGCGAGCGGGTTCCTGCCGATCTGAAGCCAGAGCGTTCGAGCGAGCCTCGAGCCGCCGCGCCTAGAGCGCGTTCCGCAAAAGTGGGCCCGGTTTTGCGACCCGAACGCGCTCCAGCGTTTTGAATCTAGAGCGCGTCCGCGTCTTCGGCCAGCTTCGCGGCGCCTCCGAACGCCAGCATCGGGTCCCTGCCCATCAGGGCGAGCTTCACCGGGCCCCAGTTCATCCGATGGATCGGCGAAGGGCCGAGACGCAGCAGCGCCTCGGCGTGAATCGGGGCGCGGTAGCCCTTGTGGCTGGAGAAGCCATAGCCCGGATGGATCGCGTCCATCTGCGTCATCAGCCGGTCGCGGGCGGTCTTGGCGAGGATCGACGCCGCGGCGATCGAGGCGCAGATGGCGTCGCCGCCGACCACCGTCTTGACCGGGCAGGGCAGGTCGAAGGCGTAATTGCCGTCGACCAGGGCGAAGATCGGCGCCACCGCCATCGCCGCCACCGCCCGGCGCATGGCGAGCCCCGTGGCCTGGACGATATTGCGCTCGGCGATTTCCTCCACCGAGGCGAAGCCTACGCCCCAGGCGAGCGAGCGCGCCTTGATCTCGATCTCCAGCGCCTCGCGCCGCCGGGCCGAAAGCTTCTTGGAATCGTCGACGCCTCGCGGGACGGCGCGCGGCCTGAGGATCACCGCCGCGGCGCAGACCGGCCCCGCCCAGGGCCCGCGGCCGGCTTCGTCGACGCCGCAGACCGGCGCCGGCGAAGCGCGCTCGAGCAGCATGTCGGGCATCAGGGCCCGCCGCCCAGCCGCGCCACGGCCGCATGGCGCGGACAATGGGCGACGTGATCGTTGACCATGCCCACCGCCTGCATGAACGCATAGACGATCACCGGTCCGACGAACTTGAAGCCCCGCGCCTTCAGCGCTTTCGACAGCGCCACGGCCTCGGGCGTCTGGGCCGGCACGTCGGCGACCGACGCCCAGGCGTTCTGGACCGGCCGTCCGCCGACGAAGCTCCAGAGGAAGCCCGCGAAGTCCTCGCCGCGCTCGGCAAAGCCGAGATAGAGACGCGCCCCGGCGATGGCGGCGTCGATCTTGGCGGCGGAGCGGACGATGCCGGCGTCGGCCAGCAGCCGGGCGCGGTCCGCGGCCCCGAAACGCGCAACCGCCTCGGGATCGAACCCGGCGAAAGCGGCGCGGAACGCCTCGCGCTTGCGAAGAATGGTGATCCAGGAGAGCCCGGCCTGGAAGCCGTCCAGCACCAGCTTCTCCCAGAGCGCGCGCGGATCATGCTCGGGCACGCCCCACTCGTGGTCGTGATAGGCGAGGTAGAGCGCATCGCCGGGGTTGGCCCAGGCGCAGGCTTGCATTCCCTCGTAGAGCTTCAAGCCCAAGGTCGCCTCGCCCGCTGCACGGCGCCAGACCTAGAGCCGATCGCCCGCCCGCGGCAAGCGGGCCCGGCCCGAGCCTCGCCTAGAGCGCCTCGACGATGGTGACGTTGGCGAGGCCCCCGCCTTCGCACATGGTCTGCAGGCCCCACTTCTTGCCGCGGGCCTTCAGCGCATGCACCAGCGTCGCCATCAGCTTCGTGCCCGAGGCGCCCAGCGGATGGCCGAGCGCGATGGCGCCGCCGTTGACGTTGATCCTGGCGGGATCGGCGCCGGTCACCTTCAGCCAGGCCACCGGCACCGAGCCGAAGGCTTCGTTGACCTCGAAGAGATCGATGTCGTCGATGCTCATGCCCGCCTTCTTCAGGGCGCGCTGGGTGGCGGGGAGCGGCGTCTCCAGCATGATCACCGGATCGCCCCCGATCACCGAGAGGTGATGGATGCGCGCCATCGGCTCCAGCCCGAGCTGCTTCAGACCCCGCTCGGAGACCACCATCACCGCCGAGGCCCCGTCGCAGATCTGGCTGGAGCTGGCGGCGGTGATCCGGCCGCCCTCGCGCAGCAGCTTCACGCCCTTGATGGCGGCGAGCGACGCGTCGAAGCGGATGCCCTCGTCCACGGTGTGATCGCTCTCGGCTCCGTCGGCGTCCTTGACCTTCACCGGCGTGATCTCGGCCTTGAAGGCGCCGGCCTGAGTGGCGGCGATGGCCTTCTGGTGGCTGGCGTAGGCGTATTCGTCGATCTCGTCCTTGGTCAGACCGTACTTCTCGGCCACCATCTCGGCGCCCATGAACTGGCTGAACTGGATGCCCGGATAGCGCGCCTCCATCCGGGAACTCTTCGGATTGCCGAAGCCGTTCTGGGCCGGCAGGGCCACGGACAGGCCCATGGGGACGCGGGTCATGCTCTCGACGCCGGCGGCGATGACGATGTCCTGGGTGCCGCTCATCACCGCCTGGGCCGCGAACTGCAGCGCCTGCTGCGAGGAGCCGCACTGGCGGTCGACGCTGGTGGCCGGCACGCTCTCGGGCATGCGCGAGGCGAGCACGGCGCCGCGGGCGACGTTGATCGACTGCTCGCCGACCTGGCCGACGCAGCCCATCACCACGTCCTCGACCAGGGCAGGATCGGCGCCGGTGCGCTCGAGGATGGAATCGAGCACCGCCCCGGCCAGATCGACGGGGTGCCAGCCGGCGAGCTTGCCGCCCTTGCGGCCTCCGGCGGTGCGGGTGGCCGCGACGATATAGGCGGCTTCAGCCATGGGGGTCTCCTGATGCGTACGGGACGGGTTTCGAGGCCAGTACCAGACCGACGCCGCGTCAGCCAAACGCGGATTGAGGGGCGCCCGCGTGACGCGCACCGCCGCGCGGGGTAGAGCAGCCGTCGCCTCGAGGCCGACGACCAGACGAGGAGACTGCCCGCGTGCGCCTGCCCCAGGCCAGGCTCGATCAGGTGCTCGACCGCTTCCACGAGCTGGAGGCGCGCATGGCCGCGGCCGCCGACGGCGCTGAGATCGTGCGGCTGGCCAAGGAGCATGCGGAGCTGAAGGCGGTCGCCGAGGCCGCCCGGCGCCTGGCCAGGGCCTGGTCCGACCGCGCCGAGGCCGAGGCGATGGCCGCCTCGCACGATGCGGCGGAAGCCGAACTGGGGCGAGAGGAGCTGGCCGCGGCGAGCGGACGCCTGCCGGCGCTGGAGCGGCAGGTCGCCCTGCTGCTGGCGCCGCGCGACGCCGACGAGAACGCCTCGGCCATCCTCGAGGTGCGCGCCGGCACCGGCGGCGACGAGGCGGCGCTGTTCGCCGGCGACCTCTTCCGCATGTACCAGCGCTATGCGGCCGTCCGCGGCTGGAAGCTGGAGGTGGAGAGCGCCTCCGAAGGCGAAGTGGGCGGCTACAAGGAGATCATCGCCTCGATCGCCGGCGAGGGGGTGTTCGGGCGCCTCAAGTTCGAGAGCGGCGTGCACCGGGTGCAGCGGGTGCCTGCGACCGAGGCGGGCGGGCGCATCCACACCTCCGCCGCCACCGTGGCCGTACTGCCCCAACCCGAGGACGTCGACATCGAGATCAACGACGCCGACCTGCGCATCGACACCTACCGCTCGTCCGGGGCCGGCGGCCAGCACGTCAACAAGACCGACTCGGCGGTGCGCATCACCCACCTGCCGACGAACATCGTCGTCACCTCCTCGGAGAAGTCGCAGCACCAGAACCGCGCCCGCGCGATGAAGGTGCTGAAGGCCAGGCTGTACGATCGCCAGCGCCAGGCCCTGGACGCCGAGCGCTCGCAGGCGCGCAAGGCTCAGGTCGGCTCCGGCGATCGCTCCGAGCGCATCCGCACCTACAACTTCCCCCAGGGCCGCGTCACCGACCACCGCATCGGCCTCACGCTCTACAATCTGCCCAAGGTGCTGGAGGGCGAGGCCCTCGACGAGGTGATCGGTCCCCTGATCGCCGAGGACCAGGCGGCCAGGCTGGCCAGCCTGGAGGAGGGCGCTATCTGAGGCCCGCGGGGATGCGCGCCAGACGCCGCAGGAAGCCGGCCACGTAGCCGACCTGACGGCGGCCGAAGTCGGCGAACCAGGTCGCCGCCTCGCGCGGCGAGGTCGTGAAGGCCTTGCCAAGGGTGTCGGCCATCACCGCGCCGCGCTGGCCCATCGGCAGATCCGGCCCGATGGTGGTGTCGACGGCGGTCTGGTGCTCGATCTCGGAATTCAGCTCGGCGCCCACCAGGATCACCATGGCCGAGATCCAGACCCAGAGCATGTAGGCGACCATCGCCCCCAGCGAGCCGTAGGTGACGCCGAAGTGGGCGACGTTGTTGACGTACCACGAGAACGCCAGCGAGACCCCCAGCCAGGCCGTGCCCGCGAGCACGCCGCCGAACACCACCCAGCGCCAGCGGGCATGGCGGCGGCTGGGGCCGAAGCGATAGAGCAGGGTGTAGGTGGAGGCCGCGACCAGCAGCACCGCCAGCCAGCGCACCGGCCCCCACCACAGACCGAAGCGCCGCAGTCCCAGATCGTGGAAGAACACCGGCGCGCCGATCAGCACGCTGATGTCGAGCGCCAGGAACACCAGCGTCACCAGGGTGGCGGCGTAGGTGAGCAGGCTGCGGCGCAGATAGTCGCGCTTCTCGACCTCGTCGAAGGTGACGTTGAGGGCGTCGAAGAGCGACTTCATGCCGGCGTTGGCGCTCCACGCCGAGAGCAGGGTCGACGCAAGAAAGGCGAGGCTCAAGGTGGCATGCCGCTGCGTCGTCAGCCGGACCATCTGGGCGCCGATCAGCGCCAGGGCGTCGCGCGGCAGGATGGTGGAGAGGTGGCTGAGCTGGCGCTCGACCGACGCGACGTCCGAGAACAGCCCATAGAGCGAGACGAAGGCGGCGATGGCCGGAAAGGTGGCCAGCAGGATATAATAGGTGATCCCCCCGGCCAGCGCCGGCAGCCGGTCTCGCCCCATCTCGCGGTAGGTGCGCCAGAGGATGTCCTTCCAGCCCAGGGGCGGAATGGCGAACGGCCAGGCGGCGGCCCGGCCGCGTCCCGGCTCGGCGGCGTCGAATTCGGCGGCGCTGGCCAGGCGCGGCCGCGGCGCCTGGGCGGCGCCGGGCGGCGCCTTGCGCCTGGGCCACAGGGCGGCGACCGCCATGGCCGCCACCGCCAGCCAGGGCGCGAGATCATAGGCGATCCGGGCGCGCTTGCGCCCCGTCTCGCCCCCCGTCTTCCCGCCCGTCGGATCGCTCATGCCCACGCTGACCTCAAGCGGACGCTTGCGTTTCGCCATCCGGCCCGGCAGGGGAGCGCCATGACCGCCCATATCGCCGCACTTTTTCGGCATCCGATCAAGGGGTTCACGCCCGAAAAGGTCGAGCTTGCCGTCCTCGCGCCCGGGAAGGCGTTCCCGGGGGATCGGCTCTATGCCGTGGAGGACGGTCCCAGCGGCTTCGATCCGGCCGCGCCCGGCTTCATCCGCAAGCAGCGATTCGCCGTCCTCGCCAAGATCGCCGAGGTGGCCAAGGCCAGGACCCGCCTCGACGATGCGAGCGGCGTCCTGCACGCGAGCGCCATCGGCATGGCGCCCTTCGCCGGCAAGCTGGGGGATGGGCGCGACCGCGCCGCATTCGAAGCCTGGCTGACGGCGCTGCTCGGCGCCGCGGCGAGCGGGCCGCTTCGCCTTCTCGACGGCGCGGGCCACGTGTTTCTCGACCATCCGCTTGGCCATGTCTCGATCGTCAATCTCGCCAGCGTGCGCCATCTGGAGCAACGGCTGGGGCGGCCGCTGGAGCCGTTGCGCTTCCGCGCCAACCTCTACGTCGAAGGCTGGCCGGCCTGGGTCGAGAACGACTGGAAGGGCAGGTCGCTGCGGCTGGGCGAGATCGGGGCGGACGTCTTCGAACCCATCGTCCGCTGCGCCGCCCCCGGCGTCGACCCGGCCACGGCGATCCGCGACGTGGACGTGCCGGCGGAGATGTTCCGGCTCTACGGGCACATGAACTGCGGCGTCTACGTCCAGGTGACCCGCGGCGGAGTGCTGCGGCAGGGCGACGAAGTTGGCTGAAGCAGCTCTCGTCGTGCGTGCTTCGAGACGCGGTCATCCCGGACCGCTCCTCAGCATGACGAAATTGAGAATCGCCCCGCAGCAACCAAGGTCGTCATCCTGAGGAGCCCGCGAAGCGGCGTCTCGAAGGACGCTCCATCATGCGCGCCCGAGCGCCGTCTCGATGAGTTCGATCGTGTTCGCCAGGCCGTAGATGGCGGCGAAGGAGCCGAACCTCGGACCCTGGGTCTGGCCGAGCAGCACCTCGTAGAGCGCCGCGAACCAGCCCCTGAGCGGCTCGAAACCGGCGTCCTTGCCGGCTGCATAGACCTCGTTCTGGATCGCCTCGCCGTCGCGGCAGTCCCCCGGCAGCGCCTTCAGCCGCGCGGCGAGATCGGCGAAGCCGGCGCGCTCGTTGCCCGTCGGCGGCCGGAAGCGCTTCTTCGGCAGGACGAAATCCTCGTAATAGTGGAGGGCGTAGCCGGCGAGCCGGTCGAGCAGCGGCTCGCTCCGGGGGCTGGCGCCCGGCAGATAGCGCGACAGGAAGCCCCACAGCACCTCCTTGTCCGCGGCATTCGCCGCCGAGACGAGGTTCAGAAGCAGCGAGAACGAGACCGGCGACCCCTTCGCCGGCGGCTCGTCCGGATGCAGGCTCCAGACCGGATTGTCGAGCCGGTTGACGGAGTTCGAACCGTCCGTTTTGGCCCGGTCGTAGGCGTCCAGATGTTGGAGGTATTCGTCGGTCGCCTTGGGGATCACGTCGAAATAGAGCCGCTTGGCCGACTTCGGCGCCTGATGCATGTAATAGGCGAGGCTCTCGGGCGCACCGTAGCGCAGCCACTCATCCATCGAAAGGCCGTTGCCCTTCGACTTGGAGATCTTGCGGTTGTGCTCGTCCATGAAGAGTTCGTAGGTGAAGGTCTGCGGCGGCTCGGCGCCCAGCACCTTGCAGACGCGGTTCGAGACCCGGATGGAATCGACCAGATCCTTGCCGGACATTTCGTAGTCGACCTCGAGCGCCGCCCAGCGCGCCGCCCAGTCCGGGCGCCATTGCAGCTTCACGGCGCCGCCGGTGACCGGGATCTCGGTGCGCGCGCCGTCCTCGTCGGCAAAGACGATGGTCCCGCGCTCCGGATGGCGCTCCAGGGTGGGCGCCTGCAGCACCCGCCCCGAGCGCGGGCTAATCGGCAGGAAGGGCGAGTAGGTGGCCCGGCGCTCGTCGCCCAGCGTCGGCAGCATGATCGCCTGCACCTCGTCGAAGCGCGCCAGCGTGCGCAGCAGCACCTCGTCCAGCCGTCCCGACCGGTAGCAGTCGGTCGCCGAGACGAACTCGTACTCGAAGCCGAAGCCGTCGAGGAAGGCGCGCAGGCGGGCGTTGTTGTGAGCGCCGAAGCTCTCGTACTGGCCGAAGGGATCGCGCACGCTGGTCACCGGCCGATCGAGATCAGCCTCGAGCATCTCGCGGTTGGGGATGTTGTCGGGGACCTTGCGCAGCCCGTCCATGTCGTCGGAGACCACCAGGAGGCGGGTGGGAATGCGGTCCTCCGTGAGGGCGCGGAACGCCTTGCGCACCATGGTCGGACGGGCGACCTCGCCGAAGGTGCCCAGGTGCGGCAGCCCCGAAGCGCCGTAGCCGCACTCGAAGACCACCGCGCGGCCGAACGCGGGGAAGGTCGCCACCAGTTCGTCGATCTTGCCCGCGCCCGCCAGCACGGATGCAAGATCGCGCTCGGCATCGCTGTCGAGGCGCACCCGCAACAGCCGCGCCAGGAGGGCGCGCGCCTCGGCGAAGGTCCACGAGCGCGCCGCTGCGGCCAGGTGGCTGAGGCCTTGAAGCATGGGGCGAGCGGCGTAATGGGTGGCTCGGTCAGGGTCAATGCGCGGCGCGGAGGCGAGGATGGCGGCGACGAGCGGCGGACAGGCGCAGACGCGGCCCTGCGGCGCCTGGGCCTCGCCGGTCAGCGCCGCCAGCCTGGCGCAAGGCGCCGTCGGCGTCGCGGACCTGAAGGTCGCGGACGGACGGCTCTACTGGCTGGAGTCGCGGCCCGCCGAGGGCGGGCGCCTGGTGGCGATGACCAGGGACGGCGCCGGCGCGCGCCAGTTGACGCCGGCCGGCTTCAACGTCCGCACCCGGGTGCACGAATATGGCGGCGCGGCTTTCGCGGTGGTGGCGGGCGAGCTCTGGTTCAGCAACTTCCGCGACCAGAGGCTCTATCGCCAGGGCGCCGGCGCGCCGCAAGCCCTCACGCCCGAGGGCTATCGCTGGGCGGACGCGGCCCCCGCGCCCGGTGGCGGCGTCATCGCGGTGCGCGAGGACCATGCCGATCCGCAAACGCCGAGGAACGCCATCGTCCGCCACTCCGGCGCGCCGGGCGACGCCGGCCAGGTGCTCTACGGCGCATCCGACTTCGTCGCCTACCCGCGCGTCAGTCCCGATGGCCGGCGCCTGGCCTGGATCGCCTGGGACTTCCCCGCCATGCCCTGGGACGAGACCCGCCTCCACGTCGCCAACCTGACGGCGCAGGGCCTGGAGAACACCCGCGTCGTCGCCGGCGGACCGGGAATCTCCGTCGTCGAACCGCAGTGGCGCGAGGACGGCGCGCTGCACTGGATCTCCGACGAAAGCGGCTTCTGGAACCTCTACGCGCAAGGCGAGGGCGGCCCCGAAGCGCTGCATCCGCTGCGGGCCGAGTTCGCCGGCCCGCTCTGGGGGCTCGGCCAAGCCAACTACGCCCTGATGGAAGGCGGCGAGATCGTCGCGGCGGCGCGCGGGCCGAAGGGCGAGCGCCTGCTCGTCGTCGATGCGGCCGCGCGGACGGCGCGCGAAATCGCCTTGCCCTTCCTGGCGTTCGGGGCCTTGCGCAAGCTCGACTCCCGCCGCGTGGCGATGATCGCCCATTCGGCCGCCGAGAGCGCCGCCCTCATCGTCGTCGACATCGACGGCGGCGGCTTTACGCTGGTGCGCCGCCCCTCGCCGGCAAGCCTCGGGCCCGGCCACGTCTCGCACGCCGAGCCGATCAGCTTTGCGAGCGCAGGCGGACGCACCGCCCACGCGCTCTTCTATCCGCCGAGGAACGACGACTTCCGCGCGCCCGCCGGCGAAAAGCCGCCGCTGATCGTCCAGGCCCATGGCGGCCCCACCGGCGCGGCCTCCGCGGCGTTCAGCCTCGCCACCCAGTTCTGGACCAGCCGCGGCTTCGCCCTGGTCGACGTCGACTACGGCGGCTCGGCCGGCTACGGCCGCGCCTATCGCAAGCTGCTCGACGGCCAGTGGGGCGTCGTCGATGTCGAGGACGTCATCGCCGCGGCCCGGTTTCTGGCCGACGCCGGGCGGGTGGACCCCAGGCGGATCGCCATCCACGGCGGCAGCGCCGGCGGTTTCACCGTGCTCGCCGCGCTCAGCCAATCGGAGATTTTCGCCGCCGGGGCGGATTTCTACGGCGTCGCCGATCTGGGCGCCCTGGCGCGCGACACCCACAAATTCGAGAGCCGCTATCTGGACGGACTGATCGGGCCGTGGCCGCAGGCCAAGGCGGTCTACGACGCCCGCTCGCCGATCAACCATCTGGACGGGTTCGCCGCGCCGCTGCTGATCCTGCAGGGCTCGGACGATCCCATCGTGCCGCCCAACCAGGCGCACATGATCCGTGACGCGCTGAAGGCCAGGGGCGTGCCGGTCGCCTATCTGGAGTTCGCCGGCGAGGCGCACGGCTGGCGGCGCGCCGAGACCATCGTCCGCGCCAAGGAGGCGGAACTCTCTTTCTACGGCCGCGTCTTCGGCTTCACCCCGGCCGACGCCCTCGCGCCCCTGCAGATCGACAACGCCGCCGCGCTGGGTCGCTGATCGCGCCGACCTAGCCTTCGGCGCTGCGCAGAAGAAAATGCCCGTGCAGCGCCGCCACCGGCGAGCCGCGCCGGTCCTGCCAGGCTTCGACCTGGACGTTGGCGATGCGCCGGCCGATCCTGCGCAAGTGGGCGCGGGCGAAGGTGGTCTGGGCGCGGGCCGGGCGCAGATACTCGATGGTGACGTCGATGGTCTTGGGCTGGCGGCGCTGGGTCTGGCTGACGAAGAGCTGGGCCAGCGCCGTCATTTCCAGGAAGGCGCCGACCACGCCGCCGTGCAGGGCCGGGATCACCGGATTGCCCACCAGATGTTCCGAGAACGGCAGGATGGCGGTCATCTCGTCGCCCGCGAGTTCGGCGCGCATGCCGAGGAACCGCACATAGGGGATCTGCGCCAGCCCGGCGTTCAGCCGCTCCTGCGGGCTCATGCGCCCGCTCCGGCGCGATTGATGGCGAAGGCGGCCTGGGCCGTGGCGATCGGATCGGCGGGATCGTCCTCGAAGGCCACCGCGCGCACGAAGGCCACCGAGCGGGTGATCCGGTAGCAATGCGCCCGGCCAATGACGTCGCTGCGCGGCCTGGCGGGGCGCATGTAGTCGATGCGGAAGTCCAGCGTCGCCATCGCGCCCATGCGCGCCGCCGCCTCGGCGCCGGGCGCCTCCTGGGCGCGCAGGGCAAGGCTGATCGCCAGCCCGCAGGTGTGGTCGAGCAAGGTGGTGATGACGCCGCCGGCGATCACCTGGCCGACCGGATCGCCGACGAGATCGTCGCGGAACGGCGCCTTCATGGCGCCGACGTCCGGCTCGGGTGCGGCGACGTATTCGAAGCCGAGCGCCGCCGACTGCGGCGTGCGGCGCATCATCTCGCGGCCAAGCTCGGCCGCGTCCAGGATCGCATCTGTCATCGCCGCCTTATAGGGTGATGACGCGCGCTTGCGATAGCCGCGCCTATATGATCGCGCGTGATCCGTCCCGAGGCCCTGATCTGCCCGAGGCCCGGCGGCCTCTACTGCCCGCCGGCGGACTTCTACATCGACCCGGTGCGCCCCGTCGCCCGGGCGGTGATCACCCATGGCCACGGCGACCATGCGCGCGCCGGCCATGGGGCGGTGGCGGCGACGCGCGAGACCCTGGCCATCATGGCCACGCGCCATGGCGAAGCTTTCGCCGGGACCCGCCGCAACCTCGCCTACGGCGAGACGCTCGAACGCGACGGCGTCGCGGTGACGCTGGTCCCGGCCGGACACGTGCTGGGCTCGGCCCAGGTGGTGGTGTGCTGGAAGGGGCTGACCATCGTGGTCTCCGGCGACTACAAGCGCCGGCGCGATCCCACCTGCGCGCCCTTCGAGCCGGTCCCGTGCGACGTCTTCGTCACCGAGGCGACGTTCGGCCTGCCGGTGTTCCGCCACCCGGAGCCGGCCGAGGAGATCGGCAAGCTGCTGCGCTCGCTCGAGCAGTTCCCCGAGCGGGCGCACCTCGTCGGCGCCTACGCGCTCGGCAAGGCGCAGCGGCTGGTGCGCCTGCTGCGCGAGGCCGGCTGGGAGCGGCCGATCTTCGTCCATGGCGCGTTCGAGCGGCTCGACGCCCTCTATGGCGAGTTCGGCGTCGACCTGGGACCGCTCGCGCCGGCCACCGCCGAGGCGACCCCCGCCGGATTCGCCGGCGAGATCGTGCTGGCGCCGCCCGGGGCGCTCGCCGATCGCTGGGCGAGGCGCTTCGCCGATCCGGTGAGCGCTTTCGCCTCGGGCTGGATGCGGGTGCGCGCCAGGGCCAGGCAGCGCGGCGTCGAGCTGCCGCTGATCATCTCCGACCATGCCGACTGGGACGAACTCACCGGCACCCTCGCCGAGCTGGCGCCCGGCGAGGTCTGGATCACCCATGGGCGCGAGGAGGCCCTCGCCCGCTGGGCCGAGCTGCACGGCCTGCCGGCGCGCGCCCTGGCCCTGGTCGGCTACGAGGATGAGGAGGCCTGAGCAGGGTCGCCAGAGCGCGTTCCGCAAAAGTGGAACCGGCTTTGCGACCGTGCTCTAGGCTGCGCGCAGCCGCTCGGCGGCCCCGAGGGCCTGCGCGAGCGCCCGTTCGCGCTGCTCCTGGCCGGTGCGGATGCCGTCGGCGGCCACGAATTCCAGATCGGTGACGCCGATGAAGCCGAACACGGTGCGCAGGTAGCTTTCCAGGTGCTCGGCGCCGGCGTTGGGCGAGGAAGGGCCGTAGAAGCCGCCGCGCGACACGGCCACGATCACCCGCTTGCCGCCGGCCAGGCCCTGCGGTCCGTCCGGCCCATAGCGGAAGGTGCGGCCCGCGATCAGCAGCCGGTCGATCCAGGCCTTGAGCTGAGTAGGCAAGGTGAAATTGTACATCGGCGCGCCGACGACCACGACGTCGGCGGCCAGGAACTCTTCCAGAGCCGCCTGGCCGGAGTCGATATCGGCGCGCAGGTCGGCGGCCTCGGCGCCTGCGAGGGCGACGAGGTGGCGCCCGCTCAGATGCGCGAGCGGCCGGGCTGCGAGATCGCGGTAGGTCACCGAAGCGCCGGGGTCGGCGCTGCGCAGACTGGCGACGATGGCGGCGGAAACCTTGCGGCTGACGGAGTCGTCGCCGAGCACGCTGGAGTCGACGTGAAGGAGGTGCATGGGTGCTTGCCTAGGGTTGGTATGGAAAAGTGACCAAGGCTAGATGGGAGACCGTTGCCGCCGGCCGCAAGAAGGCACATCTGTGGTACCTGAGCACACCGAGGTGACCCGACCCGATGCCACACGCCAATGGCGCGCCCCTGCATCAGAGCGCCGATTGCCGCGCCGTCAGCCAGGTGCTGGCGCGGGTGGGCGACAAGTGGAGCGTGCTCATCGTCAGCCTGCTCGGCGACGGGCCAAGGCGCTTCAACGAGATCCGGCGGATGGTGGGCGGCATTTCGCAGCGCATGCTGACGCTCACCCTGAGGGGGCTGGAGCGCGACGGTCTGGTCACCCGCACCGTCTTTCCCACCGTGCCGCCGCGGGTGGACTATGAACTGACCGAGCTTGGGCGCTCGCTGTGGGAGCCGGTGGCCGCTCTCGGCGGCTGGGCGCGCGCCAATCAGGATCGGATCGAGGCGGCGCGCCGCCGCTTCGACCAGCGCGCCGCGCCGCGCTGAGGACGTGCATGCGCGCCTTCGCCCGCCTGCTCGATCGGGTTTCGATGACACCGGGGCGCAACGCCAAGCTCGTCCTGGTGCGCGATTTCCTGGCGCAGACGCCCGATCCCGACCGGGGCTGGGCGCTGGCCGCCCTGACCGGAGCGCTGAGCTTCGCCGCGGCCAAGCCGGCGTCGATCCGCCGGGCGGTGGAGGCGCGCATGGACCCGGTCCTCTTCGGCTGGTCCTACGACTTCGTCGGCGACCTCGCCGAGACCGTGGCCCTGGTCTGGCCGCAGCGCGCCGGCGCCGGGCGCGAACCGGAGCTGTCCGAAGTGGTCGAGGCGCTTCGCACCGCGGCGCGCGGCGAGGTCCAGGGCCTCATCGAGGGCTGGCTCGATGAGCTGGATACGGATGGGCGCTGGG
>Ga0307373_10007368_pt1 | contig 17199 bp, 24 predicted proteins | sample OX2MG_FD_202534 | JGI IMG/M metagenome (GOLD analysis project Ga0307373, IMG submission 202534) | Soil microbial communities from Risofladan, Vaasa, Finland - OX-2 | ecosystem: Environmental > Terrestrial > Soil > Coastal area > Acid sulfate soil | place: Finland: Risofladan, Vaasa | collected... | reverse complement strand
CCCCGTCCGAACGAGAAGTTGGCGTTTTGCCAAACCGTCTTGCGCGGGTAGCCGGCAGTCAGGTTTACGGCCGTGATGAGTTCTGACTGCACGCCCACCGTGACGACCTTAGAGGCTGTTATATTCATTCGTCACTTACCTAGTGCTGCTGCATTGAGGGCGTTCTGGAGGGCGGCCACTTCTCCCTGCATCCAGGCTTGGAAGGTGTAGTTAGGCGGTTGTATGGTCTCCGTCACGCCTATGATTGGAATTTGGTTTTGAGTGGCAAGCTGCTTGATGCCTTGCGTCAGCGGCGTTACCGTCTGCTCGTTGTAAGCGAGAACACGTACTGTGCTGTTCCCGCCCATTATGAGAGTCTGCATGGCGGCCACGTCCTGTGCAGACGGGTCGTTTCCTTCAGCGACAGCTTTCATGAAGCCAGGAGGGGAGACTACGTTGAGGCCTGTGGCGTTTGCCATGTACACGAAGATATCCTCGGTGGCCGCCACTGGAGAGCCGCCGAATTGCTGTTTGATCACGGTCTCCTGCTTCATGTATGATGTCCAGAGCGATGAGTTCAGGCTAGCGTATTGTTGTGTGAAGTAGGGCTTGTCGGTCGGGTCGATTTTTGCCAGGTCCTTATACATCGCGGCCACGGTGTAGTTGACATAATACGGGCTGTACCAGAAGTGAGGGTTGGCGTCAAGTGATTGGTTGAGGAGTTCTTGCACGTTGAGAACAAACTGGTTCGGAGTGTTGGCCGCCGCGATGAGGTTGAGAGCCCATGTATCATAGCCTGCCCCGTTTACAATCACGAATTTGGCGTTTGAGACCGCTTCAGCATTTGCAGGATTGCTCGAGTAGGCGTGAGGATCGGCATTGGGGTCCGAAACCACGCTCGTCACGTTGACGTGTATCCCCCCGAGCTGAGATACCAAGCTGCCCCAGAAATTTTCTCCGGCGACGACGTGTATCAGCGTGTTTGAGCCCGTGTCGGATGAGGAGGTCGACGAGGTAGTCGGTGGCCCTCTCGTGAGATACACACCCGCTACCACTCCTACTACCAGGAGGATTACGATTACTGCCACAGGCAGTATGTACTTCTTGCCAGCCTTGTCAGCGCTTCCGGACATATCTCGAGGGAAGCTCATACGGTTAATAAGTCTTTTTCAAAATGTAATAATCTACTAAACTTATGAGCTCTGTCATTCATAATATCAATTGGCTTTACCCTTAGACCATCATAACTGTTCCGCGAAGGCTGGAGAAATCCGAGGAATTGGGGAATTACGCGACATGAATCAGAGCAAGGCGGCGCGAACACGTGAGGTTCTGATCGACAACGTTGCCCTATTGCTAGATTGGGATGAGCTTTGTGCTCTTCATCTTGTCTTCGGCCTGGAAGGACTTGGTCATCGCGTTGACCTTCTTCGAGTCCCCCTGGAGCACGAAGAGCTCGATGCACATGGACGTCTTGGTCTTGTTGTGGACGTGCGTCGTGATGATGTCCTCGAATTGGTGCTTGAGCTTCGTCACAGGCGCCTCCTGCTCCTCGTCGTGCGTGACTACGAGCAGCCCGTTCATGTCTCCCACGGCCGTCGCCCTCTCCCTCGAGTCTTCGAGCATCATGCGTATGGCTGCTCGCACCAGCTCAGACCGCCCTGTGAAACCCGAATCCTTCTGCACCTCGTCCATCTCTTTTAGCATGCTCTCCGGAAACGACAAGCTGACCACGGTCAAGAAAATTCGAGTTACGGAATTGAAAGCGATATTTAACTTATGTTATAGTTAATAGCCAAGGCCTCAGAGCGAGGCGAAATGGGACTTTGGCTGTGTGAAGGATATGAGCGGGCCTGGTGGGATTTGAAACCAACTACTGGTCATTCATTGCCAGAAAGAAGCGGATTCTCTCGTTGATCATGGGATGCCTTGAACCGATGAGGCTTGCAAACTTCCGGAAGTTCCCATATCCATTGAAGTCAAGAAACCATCTAGTCTCTATCTTACCTATCCGTCTATCGTCATAATTATTTCTATACAGCGTGCTTGGAATGTCGAATTCTCGAAGTATTATTCCTTGAAGGTCGCTCACGATTCCCCTTGTCTTCTGGGCGATTGAGACTCGCGGATAGATGCCAGATTTGGTCTTCCGGGCCTTGACGCAACCATCTGCATCATACAACCCCGATATCAGATTCGCTCGGCTTTTCGTCCCTTGGTCGAGTATCAGAGCGGGCAGGTGCTTCAGAGCATCCTTATGGCCTATAGGCAGTCCAATTACCTCTGATTTGAAACTGAGGAGCGCCTTCGAGTAGACTATCGCGTAGATCGAATTGCGATACATCGGTAGAGAGGGTGACAACCCATAGAGCTGCTTGAGGAGGGGAGCAATCACTAACCTGTAGAAGCTTTCCTCGGTAGTCTTGTTTCCACTGAGAGCATACCGATACTGATGACGCGAATAACAACCTAACGAGCCGTCGCCGATATGGAACCCAGTCTCATATGCGAGGTCAGGATCATCGATTTCAGGATACCGCACGCAAGATCTAGCGAAACTAGTATTTGTAGACCAATTTGAGCGGGCCCGGTGGGATTTGAATTCGTGGGCGTTTTGCGCCTCCCACGACATGCTGGTTACTCCCAAGAGCTAGCTAAGAGCCAGCCGCTCTGACCTGGCTGAGCCACGGGCCCGCGAGCGTGCCGGGCCACGTCTCGGATATTTACTTTCCATTGCTAGCGTGGAGTATTATTAGGGACCTCGCGGTCGGCCGAGGTGAGAATTTGGGGGAATTGGTCTTCGTGGGTCTGGGACTGGGGGACAGAGGGATCAGCTTGGCCGGGGTGGATGCTGTGAGGGCCTCGGACCTGACCTACTTCGAACGATACACCTCTCCTCCGTCCTCGACGCTGGTCGCCGACCTAGAGGCGGCCACGGGCAAGAAGGTCGTGACCGTGGGGAGGGAGTTCGTGGAGGACGGCAAGGAGATCCTTGAGAGGGCGAGCGCTTCGAGGGTTGTGCTGGCCGTCCAGGGCGACCCCATGATAGCGACGACCCACAACGACCTGCGGGTGCGGGCGACCTCTCGCGGGATCCGCACCAGCGTGATACACGGCGCCACGATCCCGGCCGCCGCGGCGAGCGAGAGCGGGCTCCACTACTACAAGTTCGGAGGGACGATCACGTTCACCCTCGCGAGCGCATCCCACCACCAAGACGTCTACCAGCGCATCCACCGCAACCTGCTGGAGGGTCAGCACACGCTCCTCCTGCTAGAATACGACGTGGAGAAGGGGCAGGGCGTCGAGCCCGGCTTCGTCTTCGAGAGGCTCCTCGACGCAGAGAAGAACTTCAAGCGCGGTGTCCTCTCGGAGGGGACGCTTGCGGTCGTGCTGGGGAGGGTGGGGATGAAGGACCAGGCGGTCGTCGGCGGCTCCATGGCGTCGCTCCGAGAGAGGCCGTTCGGGCCTCCGCCCCACTGCGTCATAGTCCCAGGCAGGCTGCACTTCACCGAGGAGGAGGCGCTAGCGTCGATCCTGAAGCTCGACAAGAGGGACATCGTCGACAACTCCGCCGGGGTGAAGCGCACCGCGCAAGTCTTGATACCGCGCTACGTTGAAAAAGCGAAGAGGGCACTCGAAGAGGCGAGAGAGGGTTTGAAGGGGAGGCACAAGGAGCTGCTCGAGAACGCCGAGCTATACCTCAAGGACTCGGAGAACTTCCTGGCGAACGACCAGGACGAGCTCGCGATGCTTAGCGTGGGATATGCCGAGGGGCTCATCGACGCGCTCTCCTTCACGGGCGAGGTGAAGCTGAGCTGGTGACGCCGGCCAAGGCGGGGAGGGCTCGCCCCCCGGCGACCTTGGACATCCTAAGGGAGGTGTACGTCGCCAACCTGAGGGACGGGAGGGCGCAGGCGGGGGCGATCGGTAGGGCGCTGGGCGCGCCGCCTTCCTCGGTCCGCTCTGCTCTCCGAAGTGCGTCGGCGAAGAGGCTCGTCAGAATGACGCGAGCCTCCACGGAGCTCACACCAGCAGGCAGGCGCCGGCTGAAGGTCGTGATGCTGGGTGGCGCGTTCGAGATAATACATCCCGGTCACGTCCACGCCCTCTCCGAGGCGAAGAGCCTCGGGAACACGCTGGTGGTCGTCGTGGCGACGGACGCGAGCGTCGAGCGGAACAAGGGCAGACCGCCGGCCACAGACCAGGCCTTGAGGGTGGAGCTCGTGTCGTCGCTCAGGCAGGTCGACCTCGCGGTCCCAGGGAACAAGGGGAGTATCTACGACATACTCGTCAGGATAAGGCCTGACATCGTAGCGCTCGGTTACGACCAGCACCACAACGGCGACGAGATCGTGAGAGAGGCGGCGAAGAGAGGAGTCGTCATCTCGACGGCGAGGCTCGGGTCTCCGATGCCCGACGTCAAGACCTCGAAGATCCTGATGTCACTCTGAGGGGACTCAGCCCACTATGACGGTCACGTCCAGAAGGTCGTCGTTCTTGAGGCCCAGCGCGCCCCTCAAAAAATGAGGGGAGATTATCTCAAGGACGCTGTCGTCGTAGTGCGTGCGGTCGATTACGAGGACGGCTCCGGGCAGGTCCTTCTTGCCCACCTTCGCTCGGTAGCACCTCGCTCCGCCGTACGTCCTCCCGTCGCGCTGGAACCCCTCGATCCGCAGGCCGTCGAACCCTCTCAGCTCTCTCTTCTGCTCGATCTGGATGGCGCTCTCGAGCTTCACGTTTAGCGTGCCTGGGTAGGGGTCGAACCCCAGAGCCTTCGCGAGCTGGGTCTTGTAGCTCTCGAGCCCGATGTAGTATGCGCCCTCTCCTAGCCCTTGGAAGACCTTGCCGACGAAGCGCATCTCCTCCTTGGGCTTGCGCTCCAGCGCGACCCTGAGGCTCGAGTAGTAGGCTCGGACGATGTCGTGCCCCGCGTCGGTCAGCTTCACCGTGAACTTCGGACCAGACCGCCTCCTCTCGACGTAGCCGAGCGACTCGAGCTGCTGCAGGTGCTTGGACGCGGACTGCTGGCTTTGACCTACCTTCTCGGCGAGCTCCTCGGTAGAGAGGGGGACGAACCCCAGATGAGCCTTGAGCTTGGCCAACTCCACAAGGGTCGGAATGAGGACGGGCTTGATCTTCTCCAATTCTCTGATCTCTTCCACTGCGATTGAAAGGGCGAACGCCTGCGGCGTGGATATAAGTCCGCGGAGTTTGCTTGCTGTCGCATCTCTTTTAATAGGCTAGGCCCGCGACTGACGCAGGTCATCTCAACTTGGGACAGGACAGTTCGGCTCAGGAAATCATGCTCGCGCAGGAGCAAGCAGTGATTCGTCGTGGGCCTGGAATCCGCAAGGAGATCGAGGCCGCGTTCGGGATGGGCGGAGAGACCGAGGGGACGCTCCTGCTCACGGACCGGCGGCTGGTCTACGTCCACGGAAACGAGAAGGAGGAGAGCGTGAGGATCGGCGGCTTCAGCGCGAAGCGCCTCTACTTCTCCGACGTTGAGAGCCTAGTCTCGATGCCTCTGGACTCCGAAAGCGTGGAGATACCGATCTCAAAGATAGTCAAAGTGGCTGGCCACCACGGAGAGGCGATCGCCCCCAAGCTCGAGGTGAACTGGACCGACGAGGGGGGAGCCGCACGCACCACCGAGTTCGTGCAGCAGATATCCGGCGCCTCGAGGCGGAGGAACCTTAACGATTGGGCGACAGTAATCGAGAAGCTGAAGGCGAAGCAGCTGAAGATCACGCCTCTCCCGCCCGCGCCGAGCGGCGACACTCTGGAGGCACGGATAATGGTCGTACTCGGAGACATGCAGGAGAAGGGATTGATGACGATCGAGGGCGAGGTGGAGGAGCGATACAAGGTCGACCTCGACCCTGACGACGTTGAGGCCGCCTGCGACAGGCTCATCGCTGAAGGCCTCATCCTAAAGCCCGTACCCCGATATGAGGACGTATACTATAGGAAGGCATCCCCGCTCGGCGCCGACGACCTAAGTGGCTAGCTCGAGCTTCGAACAGATCAGGTAGCGGCTTTTCGGGGCGCCCGGGCCCTTCCACCGCCAGGGTTTGCGCTCTTTCGCTCGAGCGAGTCCTGCAGGCCTTGGATCGACGAGACAATGACCGTCCGCCGCGCCTCCTCCGCCATCACTCCGCGGACGTCCTCAGTAAGCATCCGGTCGACGTCGATCTTCCTCCTCACCCCGTTTGCGACGTGGTCGTAGACCGCGAACGGGGAGAGCATCGAGTAGAGCCCCTCCATGAGCTCGAAATACTTCCTCGCCTTTTCTATCTCAGACCGCATGACCGCGTCGAGAAGGAGCCTCTTCACCTCGCCGACGGTGTCTAGCAGGCCCATCAGGTAGCCCTCGCCCGATACGCCGAGCTCCTTCGCGGTGGGGATGGGCCTTCCCAGCACTATGGCCTCGACCGACGAAGCCTCGACGAACTCCGCCTCGGGGGAGGGGAGGTACCTCGACAGCGTCCCCACGGCCGCCTCCTTCCTCATGCTCTTCAGGATCTTCTCGGCTTCCTTGATTTCGCGGTGCGCCTCGTCAGGTCTCCCGGTGTGGATGTGGACGATCGCCTTTGAGCAGAAGGAGATGCAGTCCCTCGAGGTCTTGAGGATCCTCTCCCTTCTCGCGAGGACCTCCTGAAGGTCCCCCTCGATTTCCTTGAGCGATTCTTCGACTCCGGGTTCCAAGTGATTGTCGCGGCCGAAGAGAACGGGGGAGACATAAGGATGCCCCCGTTGAGGAGCGATGTCTCTATAACTCACTTACAGGCGGCGCCCACGTTTGGTCACTCAGCACCAAGGAGAAAAATCATTCTCCTGCAAGTTGTGCGGGAGGGCGTTCAAGGGAAAGGGGCCGGGCAAGTGGAGCTACTGCTCGAAGGAATGTCGGACGAAGAATAACACAGTTCAACATGCGAGATATGTTTCGAAGAATCGACAACACGTTAACGCCTACGCAAGAGAAAGGAAGCTAAGAATCTGGGGAAGCTCCAATCGCAAGATTGCCATCAAGGCGGAAAGACTCGCCGCTCACAAAATCCTTGCTTTGCTCGGCTTCTCGGAAATCTACCACGTTTCATCAGTGCACTGGTCCTTTCCTTTTGACATCATTGCAACTTACCAAGGCGAACGAATCCTGCTGGACGTCACAACCGGGATGGAAAAGTCAATCACTCACCAAAAGAGAATAGCGGGAGCACTAAGAATGAGATTTCTTATCTTGTTCGTCAAGCCAGACCTCACGGCATACTATCTGGCCACCGAGGTTGGATCGAATTATGTTACGTTCCGAGAGAGCGAGCTTCAAGAAGTTGCCTAACCTGAATTACAATAAGGGTCGGTCGAAGGAGTATAGGGCGATGGAGCTGCTGAGGACCGAAGGGTGGGTCGTCGCGAGGAGCGCGGCCTCCCACAGCCCCGTCGACATATTCGCGGCCAAGCTGGGCAGGACGCTGCTCGTCCAGGTCAAGAGCGGGAAGGCCAGAGTGAAGGCTGAAGAGGCCAAGGAATTGGTTAAATGGGCAGAGGCCTTCGACGCCGACGCAGAGATTTGGCACTTCAAGGGTCGGGGTCACCTGGAGAAGAGACGCCTCCGCGCGAGGAAGTGAAGTGAGGCGCCTTGGAACCAAAGTGCTACCTTTGTGACGCGGAGCTCAAGTCGGACGCGAAGCCTTTCAAGATCGGCACGAAGGAGGAGTTCATCTGCGTCTCTTGCTTCACCAAGACCGTGAACAGGCGGGCGGCCTTGGACAAGGAGAAGTCAGGCTAGCTCAAAACGCCTTACGAGGCGACGAAGCACTTGTTCAGCTGCTCTATGACGGACGAGCAGAGCTCCACCTTCTCGTCGTCCTCGCACAGGGTGTAGAATGCGCGCGCCTTTTCGTACTCGGGCAGGGCGCGAATCGCGTTGGCGACCTCGCTGCTCGTCTCCCCTAGCGACAGCAACCCGCTCATCTCGCACCACTCGGCCGCGCTTCCGTAATCGCCGAGGCCTTCGAAGCATGCGGCTATCCACTTGCAGAGGTTGACCCTCTGCTCCGGAGATTGGAGCTTGCCGAACTCCTCCTTCAAGAGGATTGCGGCCACGTCCCTCTTTCCGATCGTCGCCATCTGGAGGACGTCGGAGAAGCTCATCGGTGGTTGCTTCCCACGGCCGCCCTAACTCGTAGGGACTCTATAATGTTTGAACTGTTAATCAAATTGTGGCTACCAATTGATCGTATGTATCGGGGCCACCAAATGCTGATTGCGTATCACGAAGCCTTGAACTGCTCTGTGCGTCGGTCAGTTGATGCCGGGGGCAACTGCTCCGATTGAGGTCTAGCCGCACGTCATTCGTTTGCCGTTAGTTCTTGCTATGTCTCGGTTATGGTAATAGTCACATTGCGGGACGGCAGCGCGCAATAGCAATTTGTGGTCACGAGAACGGTGTAGGTCCCCTTGGGTATCAAACTTGGATCAAAGGTGCAAGACAATGCGGAGGTGACCGAAGTCACCGTAGGGCTCAGAGTCGGGTTCCAAGGCTGTAGACTACATACATCTCCACAGTAGGTCGATGTCGAACAAAAACCCCCCGAAACTAAGGTCGAGTAGTATATTGTTCCGCTGAAACCGTTTTGGGCTGTTGCCGTGACGGCGGAATTGGCCGCCTGGCCCGCAGGGACCTTTATTGTGGTCGGACTTGCCGCAATCGTGAAGCTGGCGACACAACAGGACGCCACAGTCAGGGTAACATTTGCAGAGTGCGTTATGCCGTAGCAACATCCGCCCTGGATATTTTCACCCGATATCCTTACCTGGTAAGTGGTGGCCCGGGTGCTTTGGGTGGCGCTGACAGTAATGTGGTTTCCAGTACTGCCTCCCGCCCCTAGCGGTAGATCGTAGCAGCACTGCTTGAAAACGGGGCCGTTAGATGTGCAGACGCCCTTGCTGTTGCAGGTAACGGTCGGTTGAGGAGTGATCCCCCTCACACCGAGGTTTATCGTGCCAGAAAGACCACAAAGACTCTTGAATCCTACCCCGATTGAGGCCGCAGGGCCTCCTTTCACCATCGTGAGACTCGTGGGAGATACGGTGATTGTGAAATCAGGCTTACAGGTCGCCGAGGTAGAAGACGCTAAAGCATACAACTGGTTTTGGCCTATTGAAAGCGCAAGGCTTGTTACGACAAACAGTATCAGCAATCGGCTCTTGTTTCTTGCGAGACTTTCAAGGATTTGCATGCGCATCGGGTCCTGCAATGTTACTATCGTCGTAGTAGTTAAATGTTACTATAGCGATAGTAGCTTCTCGTGGTCAATACCGAAGAGTTGTCAGGACAATCAAACTCATTCACTCTTGCGGGCCTGCATCGCCTCTCTCATCTTCCTCCTGGCGAGAGCCTCTCGGAACCTTCTCTTCTGGTCTATTGTAATCGGAATCACCGGCTCGACGGGGCTCGGCTTCCCGTTTCCGTCGAGAGCGACGAACGTGAGGTAGCAGGAGCCCGTGTGCGCGGTCGCCCCGGTCAGGGGGTCTTCGGCCTCGATGCGCACCCCCACCTCCATGGACGTCTTCCCGACGAAGTTGACGGCCGCCTTCAGGATAAGGAGGTTCCCGACATAGACGGGCGCGTAGAAGTCCATCCTGTCGATGGAGGCGGTGACCACGTTCTTCCTCGCGTGGTGGAAGGCCACTATCCCAGCGACCTCGTCCATGTATCTCATTATCGCGCCCCCGAAGACGTTCCCCAAGATGTTCCCGTCGGTCGGCATCATCAGCCTTACGGTGGTCATCTGGGACGCCGAGACGTGCTTCCCGCCCCCTTTACGACTCATTCTAGATGCGACGGGCAGAGGGCTTGATAGTTGATAAAGCTGGCTCAAACTTGCCAGCATGGGCGCTTAAATCTGCGGTCGTGTATTTCGTTCGTAAGTCGCTGGAGAAAGACGGGTTATCGACCCGTCCGATGAGAGATACGAGGTTGCCTGACAGGCGCAAAATCCATGCTGGGCAATGTGTCAAGCTCGTGAGTGTATCGCTCACTCAGGGCTGCTGAGGTTCGGCAGTGACGGGCTCTCAGGTGAAGCCGTGAAGGGGAATCCGACGTCGACGGTAATCCTCCGAGTCGATGGGAGCAAGGCACGTCTCGAATCATGCTTCGAGAGGCCATCAGAACCATAAAGCTGATTCGCCCTCATTTACCTAGCTACAGAGGCCATGAAGTATATCACGCCCGAAGCGATGAAGGAGCTCGAAGGCCGTGCCTCGGAGTACGGGCTGAGCCTGAAGCAGCTGATGGAGAACGCGGGCAACGGAGTCGCCGAGTTCGTCCTCTCCAGGTACGGCGCTGTCAAGCGGGTGTGCGTCGTCTGCGGAGGGGGCAACAACGGCGGCGACGGGTTTGTGGCGGCGAGGTACCTCTCGGTCAGCTGCGAAGTGAAGGTGGTCCTCTTGACCGCGCCGGAGAGGATACGGACCGTGGAGGCGCGCGAGAACTGGCAGGCGCTCGCGGGCACTGAGGCGGAGCTCCACGTCGCCGACGAGACCTCGGCGCTGGTCGGGCTCTCGAGCGCGATCACGGAAGCTGACGTGATAGTCGTGGCGATGTTCGGGACGGGGGTGAAGGGCGGGGTCGTCAACGAGCCCTACGCGACCGCGATCTCGCTGGTAAACGGCTCGAAGGGGGTCAGGGTCGCGGTAGACCTTCCCTCGGGGATAGACCCTGCCACAGGGGCCGCTAGCCGGCCCTCGGTGAGGGCTGACGTCACGCTGGCGCTCCACCTCCCGAAGGTCGGGCTCAAAGAGCGAGGGGAGTTCACCGGCGAGGTCGTGGTTGTGCCGATAGGCATAAGGTCGGACTCGAGCGTGAGGGGATAGGCGCCTTGAGAGTCTTCCAGATCCCCGTTGGGCCCATGCAGAACTTCGCCTACTTGGTGGAAGACGAAAGGAGCCGGGAGGCGATAGCGATAGACTCTGGCTGGGAGACCGAGCCGATCGTGAGGCTCGCATCCGCTGAGGGGATGCGCGTGAGGTACGTCTGCGCTACGCACGGGCACTACGACCATGTCGACACGATGGGCCGGCTAGCGTCAGAGCTGGGGGCCGCGACGGTGGCATTCAAGGGCTCCGACGTCGACCCGAAGGTGAGCGTCCTCGACGGAGACATCCTGAGGCTCGGAGAGAGCGAAGTCAAGGTGGTCCACACCCCTGGGCATACCGAGGACAGCGTCTGTTACTACGACGGGAGCCACCTCTTCACCGGAGACACGCTCTTCATCGAGGCTTGGGGACGCACCGACCTGGCAGGAGGCTCCACAGCGAAGCTCTTCTCGAGCCTGCACGAAATCATCATGGCCCTCCCCGACAGCACGGTCGTCTACCCGGGGCACGACTACGGGGACGTCCCCTTCAGGACTCTGGGGGAAGAGTCGCAGAAGAACCCGGCGTTGCGAACGAGGAGCCTCGCGGAGTTCCGGCGCCTCACCCACGACTAGGGCGAGCTAACCGAACCACTTCTCTAGCGTCTCGGTCTTCGAGCTCTCGAGACCCACCACCCTCTTGACCGCCGCGTCGACCCGCTCAGCGGAGAAAGAATGCTCGTCGACCAGAAACGCCCTGATCGCATCGGGCTTGAGCTCGCCCCACGAAGGCGTTATGGCACTCTTCGCGGGGGGATGCAGGAAGAGGTCCCGTATCGCTTGGTATTCAATCTTCGAGACCTCCTCCTTCAGCGGCTCTATCTTGTCGATGGAGTGGTAAGTCTTCAGCAGCTTCATCCCCTTCACGGGACCTATCCCCTTGAACCCGTCGGGGTTGAAGTCAGTCCCCATGAGGATGCCGAAGTCGATAAGCTGCTCCCTCGTCATCTCCAGAGCCTTCAGGGTCTCCTGGAGGCTGATCGTCTCAGGCTCCACGTCGATGAAGATGTTCTTGCTCGGGAGCCTCCTCCTCCCGGAGATTGTGATATTCCTCGCGAGCAGAGGGGCGCCGAAGAGGAGGGAGTCGTGGTCCTGCGAGCCCACCGCGTCGACAGTCCCCTCGGTCGCCATGACCGCGGCCTGCGCCTCGCCCTCGGAGGGGGCGTCCACCCACGGTATTCCCATCGCGTCAAGGAGCTGCTTTGACTCGACCACCATGTCCTGGCGCAGCGAGGTGGAGGCCTCGGCGTACTTCCTCGCGCTCGCCATGTCCCCCGCCTCAAGGGCGACGGAATACTGGCGCCTCGCCTCATCCCGCTGCTTCCTCCGCCTCTGTATCTCTACGGTTTTTAGCTCCGGCGGGGCTCCATCGAAGACGTAGACGAGCTTCATGTTTAGCTCCAAGAGGTTGATGTTCCTGTAGAAGAGCCCGCTCAGGTGGCTCGTGACCCGCCCCTTGGAGTCCTTCAGGTGCTCCCCCCCGACCCCTCGGATTATGGCCAAGAACTGGTAGAGCGTGTTGTAGGCGTCGATGGCGATCTTCTTGTTGCTGAGCGACTCGAGAGAGACCTTCCGCCTGGGGAGGACGTCCCCTAGGTCTACGCCCAAATGCCGTATTTCACCAGACTGCTCGCCATCTTCGAAGCTCCCCCTGCCAAAGGGCGCTCCTGCGTGCTAAAAACCTAATGTCACTCAGCGTATCGGACGGGGGCCGCTGCGGCTTCGACGAACTCGATCCTGCGCTTCTCTTTCGCCACCCACCTCACGCTGATCATTCCGAGGATCTCGAGGTCAAGCAGCGCCTTGTTGAGCTCGTGAATCGAGTAGCCGCCTCCCTTGCTCAGGATGGTGAGGAGCTCGTCGTCCGTCACGTGCTTCTTCTCCTTGACGAGCTCGTATACCGCAAATCGAAGTGGAGGTTTCAAGTTTCTAACGACGCTCTGTGCTGCCCGAAGGGCCTGCAGAGAAAAGTGAGAGCCAGAGCCGGGCTTATAAAAGCTTCGAGGCCGAAAGAAATCTCAGACCTTGAGGTGGCTCGACATCCTGCTCACGCCCATGAGGTCTGACTGGGTCACGAGGGGTGCCTTTGCGACCGCCTGCTCCACCTTGTCGACCATGCCCTCCTCCTCGGGGGCGACGATGTCGATGATCAGGGCGTAGAGGCCGAAGGCTATCGGGTCGACCTTGCTGCCCTTTAGCGACATCTCCTTTCCGAGAACCCCTTTTACCGACTCCAATAGCTGGTCTGAGGGGACTTCGGGGCCTGAAGGCATGACCTTCACTCTCACCAGGTATGATCCCATGGCTATGGTCCCTCGAAGCCGCAGTTCACGCACTTGTATCTTCGGGAGAACTTGCGGCATTTTTCGCACCGCCAGACGAAGACCTGGCTGCAGCTCGGGCAGTTGAACTTCGAGGCCTTCTCGCCCGGCATGACGGGTCGGTTGCAGGACGTGCAGACCGGGAGCGCAATCGACTTTTGCGACAAGCTGGAATGTCCCCGCTGAGGCTAGGAATTATACCTTCCGAAGTCTGCCAGCCCGTCGGTCAATCTTCCTTTGAGCCCGGGGGGCGTACCAGGGAGGAGACGGCTTGCTTCGCCTCAGACGAGACGAGCACCCCCGCGAGTTGGAGGAGCCCTTTGACACCCAGGGCGGAGAGCGCCGCGCTCGCGTGGAAGTCGAACGACCCCGAGGCGAGCTTGGCGGCGACCTTCGGCCGCTCGAGCGTTGCCACGAGCTTGTCGAGGTCCTTGTTCGACAGATTCTCATAGATGTGCCTCAGCCTCGTCATGAGCCGGTATTCCTTGCCGTACCTGCCCGACCAGTCGGGCTGATATCGCGACACGAGCGAGGGGTCCTTCAGCACGACCGCGTCAGAGACCCAACGGGCGGCGATGACTCCTCCCGCGACCGAACTCGGGATTCCTCCCGCGGTCGTCGGCTTGACCTGACCCGCCGACTCGCCCACGTAGAGTGTCCGTCCCGAGACGAACTGCTCGATGGGGCCTCCGACGTAGATGGTGCAGGCGACCTTGCTCACGATCTCGGAGTTTCGTTCTGCGAGGAAGGCCTCCAGCGCCCTGACAGCGTTTATCCCGAACCCCGCTGCCCCGACCTTCGCTATCCCGGGGCCTCGGGGGATCACCCAGGCAAAAAAGCCCGGATACTTCTCCTGGTCGGTGTAGACCTCGACCACTCCGTCGGTGAACCAGTCGCCCTTCACCTCGTACTTGGCGGTGGGGACCAGCCCCTCCCTGTTGAACTTCATCACACCGGTCGGGCCTGTGGCGTCGACGTAGTAGGAGCCCGTGTAGACGTCAGAACCCGCCCTCACCCTGACTCCGTCGGGCCGCTCCTCGACCCCAGTGACCCGCGTCCCCAGCCTGACCTCGGCGCCCCATGCTTCCGCGTTCTCCGCAAGCTGGGCGTCGAACGCGCTGCGGTCGATGACCACGACATCGAGGCGCGAGGCGTCTAGGGAGGCCTTCCGGCCAGAGGGGGAGAAGACGATGCCCTTGGTCACGCGGCTCTGTACGCACGCTTTCTCCGGCATGGCATACCTCCTCAGCTCTTGGAGGCTGACGAGCCCGTCGCACTTTTCGGGCTCCCCGATCTCCTTGTCCTCCTCCAACACTAGGACGCTCAACCCTCTCTTGCAGGCTTCCGCCGCAAAGGCGAGCCCTGCGACGCTCCCCCCGCCCACGACCACATCGTAGTGGCGAGAGGAGGAACCGTCAGTGGCGTTTGCCATTAGATCTACCGAGTCCAGAGCCGGAGCAAGCCTAAATCCGGCGCGTAATAACCCTTCGAAAATGGAGGCCCGTCCGAGGTGTCCGAGATCAAGCAGGTCATAGTGGTCAGGTCGGATTTGGGCATGGGGAAGGGGAAGATTGCGGCGCAGGTCGCGCACGCGGCGCTCGATGCGGCGGAGACGGCCCGGCGAAAGCACCCCGGGTGGTATGACTCCTGGAGGGAACAAGGGCAGGCGAAGGTCGTGGTCAAGACGGATGGAGGCGAGCAGGCCCTCGAGGACCTCCAGAAGCAGGCGAGGAGCTTGGGGCTGCCGGTCTCGCTGATCCAGGACAGAGGCCTGACGCAGCTCGAGCCGGGGACGACGACGTGCCTGGGAATCGGGCCGGCACCCTCGGGCGAGATCGACAAGGTCACCGGCAAGCTGAAGCTGCTTTGAAGATGACTGGTGACGCCCAGCCTCCTCCGATCGACGTCGAGTCAGGGCTGCTGACATACTCCACGGGGGGCGCCCGGCACGAGGGGCGCCTTCGCACGACCTTCCAGGACTTCCAGGTCCAAGAGCTCATATCCCTCAAGGACGTCGTCCAGGTCAAGGCGCCAGGCCTCGTCCCCGTCTACAAGGTCACCAAGGCAGGGGTGGACACGCCCCACGTCGCGAGAGAGATCGCGGCTATGATAAAGAGCGAGGTCAACTTCGCCGGCTTGAAGGACAAGAACGCGACGGTGGTCCAGTACGTCAGCGCCAGGAGCAGCAGGGCCATCGCTCCAGCGGAGCTTCGGGGGAGCAAGTTCGAGGCGCAGCTGGTCGGCTTTTCGAGGCCCGTCACGCGCGGGATGCTTATTGGCAACAGCTTCAGGATAATCGTGGAGACCTCCGAGGACATCGGGGCCGACATAGAGGCGTGTTACAAGGCGTGCGCGGAGAGGCGCGTCGCGAACTTCTACGGCTACCAGAGGTTCGGACTGAAGGGAGGGGTGAACCGGAAGGCGGGGAAGGCGATAGTCGAGAAGAACTTCGCTCTAGCTACGGGGCTGATCCTCTCAGAGCCCAGAGAAGGAGAAGACGAGGAGGCCGAGGAGGCGAGGAGGCTCTGCGGAGAGGGGAGGTACGCAGAGGCGGTGCCGCTGTTCTCCTCCCGCCAAGACATTGAGCGGAGGGTCGCGTCCCACCTCTCTCAGAAGCCCGGCGACAACGTCGGAGCTCTCAGGAGGATACCGATACCGATCAGGCGGCTCCTGGTGAACTCGTACCAGGCGTACCTCTTCAACCTCGCCCTCAGCAGGGCCATCGCGGACGGCATAGACATCTCGAACGCAAGGTCCGGGGACAACTGGGCCAGCCTCAAGGAGGGCGGGCTGACGGTCGGGAGGGTGCACGGAGTGAAGGAGGACGTCCCGAGTGAGGGCGGGGCGGTCCCCCTCATCCAGGTCGTCGGATACGCATACAGGAACTACGGCTCGAGGTTCGACGCCGGGCTAGCCAAGGTCATGCAGGAGGACGGCGTCTCTCCGGGGTCGTTCTACATCAAGGAAGCCGAGGAGATGAGCAGCGAAGGGGGGTTCAGGCCTGCGCCCCTTCTCTCGAGCGACCGGTCATTCAAGGGGGAGGAGAGGGGGTTCGTATTGGAGTTCTCTCTAGGGAAGGGAGAGTATGCGACGGTGCTCCTGAGAGAGGTGCTGAAATCGGAGCACCCCTTGCTCGCGGGGTTCTAGGTCTAGGACACGATCCCGAGTCTGCGCCGATAGTCGTAGTCCTTCTTTATCGCGGGGTGCGACGGGTCGACCATGATGCACTCATACCACCTGTGCTTGCCGTCCACCCAGAGCTCGTAGGAACCGAGCATCTTGAGGTTCGTGTGCTTCTCCCTGACTCGCCTCTCGGCGACCTTCTGGACGGGCTCGTCCGACTTCATCCTCAGCACGCCGAGGTGCTTTGGCCTGCGGCCCGAGGTGGGCCGCTGCCTCCTCATTCCTCCGCCTGCGACCCTTATCCTGATTACCACCACGCCCTCCTTGGCCTTGTAGCCGAACATCCTCGCCTTGTTCAGGCGCGAAGGGCGTTCGATGCGCTCCATCGTCGGGCCCCTCCTGAGCTCCACCGCCCTCTGGAGGATGTCACCCGACTTGTCTTTGAAGACCTTCTGCCAGGTCTCCCCTATCTGCCGATACAAAGCAAACATTGCCCCGGTTTGAAAGTGGAAGATAAGTCTTCGCTATTGCAGCTTCGGTGAGTCGTCGGGATATGGGTCGTTAAATCATAAACTAACTTCAATCATGTGAATTGCAAGCCGTGAAAGCGGTTGGCTGCAGATACAGCGCCTCCGAGGAACTATGCTCTCTCTTCGAAGACTTTCGCTTGATGTGCAACGACGCGATAAGAGCGGCTTTTCAGTATGAATAGGAGCATGGGGGCGAGCGAGTCAGCAGCAGATTCAAGCTCATAGCACTCGTCTATCCGCGTCTGAAGGAATACGGGCTCCCCACCCACTACATCCTGTCAGCCTGTGAAGTCGCCTATTCGGCATATCGCAACAAGAACAGAAAGC
>Ga0307373_10007367_pt1 | contig 17201 bp, 11 predicted proteins | sample OX2MG_FD_202534 | JGI IMG/M metagenome (GOLD analysis project Ga0307373, IMG submission 202534) | Soil microbial communities from Risofladan, Vaasa, Finland - OX-2 | ecosystem: Environmental > Terrestrial > Soil > Coastal area > Acid sulfate soil | place: Finland: Risofladan, Vaasa | collected... | reverse complement strand
AGCCAGCAGCGCTGCCACCTCCCCGGCCGCCCCCGGCCTGGCCATGGTCGAGCTGGCACGCGCCATCCGCTCCCATCTGGCGCGGTCGGCGAGGATCCCCGCCACCTCCCCGACCAGGGTTTCAGCGGTCAGACCTGGGTCCTCGGCGAGAACGGCGGCCCCAGCTTCCACGAATGGGGTGGCATTGGCGGTCTGGTGGTTGCCGGCATGTGGGTATGGCACCAGCACCATCGGCTTGCCCAGGCAGGCCACCTCCGCCAGCGAGCTGCCCCCGGCGCGCATCAACACCAGCCCCGACCCGGCGATCAAGGGCGCCATGCCATCCACAAAGGCCAGCGCCCGGTAACGTCCGGGTTCGGTCAGGTCGAGTGCGGCCACCTCCGTCAGCACCCGCTGGTGATCCCCGGGACCAGTCAGGTGGGTTATCGCCAGCTGAGGCAGGGCAGCGAGCAGTCGGGGCAGCGCCTCCACCAGCACCTGGTTGAGATGCCGAGCCCCCTGGGAACCGCCCATCACCAGCAGCATGGGGGCCAGCTCCGGCACGCTCGCCGAAGCCGCCAGAGCGCTGAACTCGCTCCGCACCGGATTGCCGGTGCAGACCACCCGTGCCCCGGGCAGCGAGGCGGCGGTGCCGGCAAAGGACGTCGCCACCACCGCCGCCCGCCCGGCCAGCCATTCCACCGCCCGGCCGGGAAGCCGATTCTGCTCCAGGAGGACGACCGGGACCCCCCGACGCCCGGCCACCATGGCCACCGGCACCGACACGTAGCCGCCGGTGGCCAGCACCACGTCCGGATCAAAGTCCGCCATCACCTTGCGCGCCTGCAGGTAGGCCACCGGCATTCTGGTCAGCAGCCGTGGCGTGGCGGTCATGCGGCTGGATCCCATGCTGCCCAGGCTGAGCCCGATGAAGTCGAGCCCGGCCCCCGGCACCAGGCGGGACTCCGGCCCATCCGCCCTGCCCACGTAGGTGACATGACCTTGGGGATCGATCTGGCTGAGTGCCTCAGCTACCGCTATCGCGGGGGTGCAGTGGCCCCCGGTTCCGCCTCCCGTGATCAGCACGCGCATTGGCACTCCCAGCTCGGCGTCGCCGGGCCGAGATGTTCAACAGGATCCCGGTGGCGGCCAGCGACAGCGCCATCGAAGAGCCCCCGTAGCTTATGAACGTGAGCGGCACCCCCGTCGAGGGGATCGTGTCGGTCACCCCGCCGATGTTGATAAGGGCTTGGCCCACGATCCAGATCGTCACCCCGCCCGCCAGCAGGGCGCCGAGGTGGTCGGGCGCGTTCCGGGCGATCTGGTAGCCGCGCCAGGCGAACAGCCCGAACAGCGCCAGCACGGCCAGCGTCCCGATCAGCCCTAGATCCTGGCCGATGACCGCGAAGATGAAGTCGTTCTGAGCCTCCGGCAACAGCTGGGCCGACGGCACCGGGCTGCTGAAGCCGGTCCCGAAGACGCCCCCCGCACCGAAGGCGTAGAGCGCCTGCACCGCCTGGAACCCGGAGCCCAGGGGATGCGCGAAGGGGTTGAGGTAGGCCAGGAGGCGGGCCACCCGGTAGGGCTCGGCTGCGATCAGCAGGCCCCCGGCCAGCATTCCCACGACGCCCAAGCCCAGCAGGTAGCGGAGCTTGGTCCCGGCCAGCACCAGCAACCCGAGCCCGACCATGGCCACCACCATGGTCGACCCCAGGTCCTTCTCCAGGATCACCAGAGCCGCCACCACTCCGATCCGCCAGGCGTAGGGGATCACGCCCTCACGCAGGTCGGTGATGCTGCGGCGATGCTGGTCGAGCCAGACCGCCCCGAACACCACCACCATGAACTGGGCTATGACACTGGGCTGGATCTCGATCGAACCCGCCCCGATCCAGCGCCGGGCGCCCTGCACCTGAACCCCTATGTGGGGCACCAGCACCGCCACCAACAGGAAGGCGCTGGCAGCGGCCAGCCAGGGGCCCAGCTGGCGCCAGCGGTGGTAGTCGAGTCGCAGTCCGACCACCAAGGCGACCGCGCCCAGCAGCAGCCAGACCACCTGGCGCTCGAAGAAGTAGGCGGGGTTGCCGTAATCGGTGTAGGCCACCCCGGCGCTGGCGACGAAGACCATGATCAGGCCAATGGCGCAGAGCACAGCGGTGGTCAGGAGCAGCCAGATGTCCAGATCAGGGGTGTGGGCCCAGCTCAGGGCGCGGCGCTCGCCCGGGGTCCGGGCGGCCGGTATCCAGCGTTCGACCCGGGCGATCACAAGCGTGCCCCGGAGAGGCCGGTCCACATCGCCCAGGCGATCACCAGCACTGCCGCGATCAGAGACACGCTCCAGAGCCGCAGGTCGATTTCCCACTCGCTCATGCCCCCCAGCTCCAGGTGGTGGTGGAAGGGGCTCATGCGCAGCAACCGGCGGCCGTGGCTGAGCTTGAAGTACCCGACCTGGGCCATCACCGACAGCGCCTCGATCAGGAACACCGCCGCCAGCAGCGGCAGCAGCAGCAGCAGCCCGGTCTCGGCGGCGGCCACCGCCAGCATCAGCCCCAGCGCCAGGGAGCCAGCGTCCCCCATGAAGATGCGGGCCCGGGGCCGGTTGAAGACCAGGAATGCCAGGAGTCCAGCCGCAACCACCAGGCAGGTTGAGGCCAGTTCCGGGCGGTGCTGGACCGCTGCCGCCACGCCGCAGGCGGCAAATGCCGGCACCGCCACCCCGGCGGTCAGGCCATCAACCCCATCGGTGAGATTGGAGGCGTTGGCCGTGGCCAGGGCGGCGAAAGCGGCCAGGCCGATCCCGGCGACTCCGAGGTCGCGCCAACCCAGGCCGGGGACAAGCTGCCAGCCGGCCCCGCTGGCGGCCAGGGCCCAGCCCAGCAGCCCGGCGCAGAGCCCCAGCCAGGCGAACTTGGGCAGCGCCCTGACGCCGCTGCCGTGATGGACCTTGGTCCAGTCGTCGACCAGCCCAACGCCGGTCCCCAGAGCGGCGGCGGCGACCACCACCCCGCCGGCGGAGTCGCGCAGCGCCACCCCCCAAACCGCCGCCAGCACCAGGCAGAAGATCACTCCACCGGCGGTCGGGGTGCCCGCCTTGCTGAGGTGCGACGCGGGCCCCTCGGTCCGCTCCACCTGCCTCAGGCCGAGCCGGCGCAGGGTGACGATGGCAGGGGGGTAGAGAGCCAGGCCACCTACGAATGCGCCCGCCACCGCAAGTTGGTTCACTCGGGGCATATTAGGGTTGGAGCTTGAAGCGGTCGATCAGCTGCTGGGTCACCAGCTTGGAGGTGGGGGCGGCGTCGTAGGCCCCCTCACGCTGTGCTGGCGGCACCTGAGGGTTGCGGATGATGCAGAGCATCGAGAACTGGGGGTTGCTGGCGGGGAAGAACTCCGTGAAGGAGTCGATGGTGTTGTTGCCGTAGACACCCTGGCCGTTGGAGACCGAGGAGGTGCCGGTCTTGCCCGCGATCTGACCCTTCCAGGTGGGCCATATCCTGGCCTGGTAGCCGGAGCCGCCGGGCACGTCCACCACCCCCACCATCATCTGGGACAGGGTCTGCGCGGTGGCGGCTGAGATCACCCGATGGGTCTTGGGCTTGATGTAGGTGGTGGGCTGGCCGCCGCCGGTGATCGCCGTGACCACATGGGGCTGGATCCAGACCCCGCCGTTGGCGACCGCGTTGACAGCGGCCAGCATCTGGATCGGGGTGGTCACGTAGCCCTGGCCGAAACTCGCCGTCGCGAGCTGGATGGGCTGCATCTTGGAGAAGGCCGGCAGCGGCTGGTTGGAGGCCCCGGCGAGGTCGATCCCAGTGGGATGGCCGATGCCGAAGGCCTGCATGTTGTTGTAGAAGGGCCGGGCCCCCTCCCACTGCTGGATGTGGACCGCGCCCACGTTGAGGGAGTCCTCCAGCACCCAGTTCATGCTGATCACGCCGTGGGCTTTGAGGTCCCAGTCATGGATGGTCCAACCCTGGACCGTCACCTGCCCGGTCTCGTCAAATGTCTCGGTGGGCGTGATCACATGCCGGTTCAAGGCTCCCGCAAAAGTGAGCACCTTGCCCACCGAGCCGGGCTCATAGAGGTCGGCCACCCCGGCGTCCTTGAAGAGCTTGACCGGCTCGGTGGCGTAGTTGTTGGCGTTGTAGGAGGGGTAGTCGGCCCAGGCCACGATCCCCCCGGTGTGCACGTTCATCACGATCATGGTCCCGGAGCTCCCGTTGACCTTCTTCACCTCGGCCGCCAGATCCTTCTCCACCGAGGACTGAATGCTGGCGTCGAGACTGGTCTGCAGGTTGCGGCCGTTGACGGCCGGTTGCTGGGGAGCGGAGCTAAGCACCACCGGGTTGCCCTGGAGGTCGTTGACCACCGACTGTTTGCCCGGTTTCCCCGAGAGGACCGAGTTGTAGTAGCCCTCCAGCCCGTACTGACCCTGGCCGCTGGCATTGACGAACCCCAGCACGTCGGACCCCAGGGTGGTGCCGGGCACCGGCCCGGGACCGTAGTAGCGGGTTTCCCCCTGGATCGACCCGATCCCGGCCAGGTTCAGCCGCTGCAGCTGGCCCTCCACATTCGCGCTCTGGCCCTTGGCCAGGTACTCGAAGGCGAGCGGCTTGGTGAGCAACTGGACAAGCTGGTTGGCCGGCAGGTTCAGCACCCGGGCCAGTTGGGTCGCCTCCCGGACACGCTCCGTGGCAGGGATCTGGTTGGGGGCGGCGAAGACGTCGTAGGTGGGCACGTTGCCGGCCAAAACCTGGCCCTGATCGTCCAGGATCAGCCCGCGGGTCGCGGGTATCGTGATCTGCTGCAACTGCTGGGAGACGGCCGCCGCTGCCAGCTGCGGCCCTTGTCGAACCTGGAGCTCCACCAGCCTGGCCCCGAGGCCGAATACCGCCACCAGGAGGATCGCCGACAGCGCCGCCATGCGCCGCCTGGGGTCCGCCATCTCCTGGTGCCCGTGGCCGCGCCGTGCCTGCTCGGCGGGTCGGCGGTGGCTGATTGGTCGGCGCGCCGAGTAGGGCCTGCCGGCCACTTGGTCAGGCACCCTTGAGGGCTAGCAGTACCGGCAGCAGCGGGTCCTGGCCATGGGTGGGAGGAGCGCTGACGACGGTCCAGCTCGGCGGCGGGGTCAGCCCCATGTGATTGGCGGCCAGATTGATCACGCCCGCGCTTTGGAGCTGGTCCAGCTGCTGCGTCAACAGCTGGTCGCTATTGCTGAGCTGGGCCTTCCAGGCCTGGAGCGAGGCCACCTGGTAGGTGAGCGCGGTGCCGGTGGCGGTCTGGGACACATAGGCGGTCCCGAACAGGACCAGCAGCGCCAGCACCGGCAGCATCGCCCAGGCCACGCCGTTGCGCGCCTTGCTGCGAGTGCGGCTGCGCGAGGGCACCGGCTCCTCCTCGTCGAAGGGCAGGAATCCGACGCGGGGACGGGAGGCGGTGATGGTACTCATGGTGCCCTTGGTGCTGAGATGTGAACTGGAACGCGGGAGAGGAACGCTTGAAGAGACGAGCTCCGGGAGCCAGGGTCAGGTCGTCGCCGTCGGCAGCTTGATCGCCGTGCGCAGCAGGGCGGAGCGGGCCCGGGGATTCCGGGCGATCTCCTCGGCGGAGGGTTTTATCGCTCGCCGCCGCGGCAGAGAGAGGGTGGCCCGGTGGGCGCAGGTGCAGATGGGTTGTTGGGGAGGACATACACAGGTCAGTGCAAGGTTGTGGAGGGAGCGTTTTGCAATGGTGTCCTCGAGGGAGTGGAAGGAGATAATCCCCAATCGCCCACCGGGCCGAAGAATTTGAATGGCAGCAGAGATTCCCGAACGGAGCTCGTCGAGCTCCTGATTGACGGCGATCCGCAGGGCCAGGAAGGTCCTGGTGGCGGGATGGATACGGGGCGGCCAGAGCCGGCGCGGGATCGCCCCCGCGCACACCTGGGCCAGCTGGATGGTGGTGCGGATGGCGCTCTGGCGGCGCTGGTCCACGATGGCCCGGGCGATCGCCCGGCTGTGACGCTCCTGGCCGAACTCCGCGATCAAGGAGGCCAGCCGGTCCTCATCGTAGGTGGCCACGATCTGGGCAGCGGTCAGGCCGTCGCCGGTGGCGTCGAGGCGCATGTCGAGCGGCCCCTCGCGCTGGAAGCTGAATCCCCGGTCGGGGTCGTCCAACTGCAGCGATGAGATCCCCAGGTCCATCACCACCAGATCGGGCTCGATGGCCGCTGCGGCGGCGATTGCGACCAAATCTGAGAAGCGGCCGACCCGGGCCGAGAAGGCGCTGCCGGCCGCGGCAAAGCGGTCCTCCGCCAGGGCTACAGCGACCGGGTCTCGATCCAATGCCAAGACCCGGCCGCCTGGGAGGATGCTGTGCAGAAGAGACGCCGCCACTCCGCCCCCGCCCAGGGTCGCGTCGACCGCGACCTCGCCGGGCCGCGGCGCCAGTTCCGTGATCAGTTCATCCAGCAGCACCGGCTGGTGGACGCCGTCCACGTGGAGGCTGGTCGCGACCGGCCTCGGGCGGCGGGTCCTCGCGGTGCGGTGATGGGCCATGGTTCCCAGCATGACGCTCATGCCGGAAGCTCCGGGCCAGAGGCCCCTTTGGCGAGCAGCCCGGACATATGGCTCCGGATCCGATCCCAGGTGGCCGGCTCGAGCCGCTGGGCCCGCTGCGCGAAGTGCTCCTCGCTGTAGATCTCGACCGCCTGGTTCAAACCCACGAAGACGGCGTTGCGGTTGAACTCCGCATGCTCCCGAAGGGGCGGGGCCAACAGCAGCCGTCCCTGCGCGTCCCAGCTGATCTGTTGCGAGGACGAGAAGAAGTGGAACAGGTAGTCCCGGTACTCAGGCTCGGCGACATCAGAGTAGTCCCGCTGCGCCACCAGCTTCTCCCAGTAGGCGGGCGGGTACATCACGAGCGCGTACTCCGGCCCCTTGGTGACCACCCCGCCCAGGAGGCTGTCCCGGAAGCGGGCCGGCACCGCCAAGCGCCCCTTCTCGTCGAGGGCATGCACATAGGAGCCGTAGAAGGCCATCGGCACTCAGCCCCAGGACCCATCGGTTGCCAGCTGGTCGCGACGGTTCACCACTTCTCCCCACCGCAGTCCGGAATGGGAGGACTGTATCAGTTCAAGAGCTATAGGTCAATCCCCACACGTGGGGTTTGAATGCAAATCCTGAATTCATACATGGTGGGGAATGAAACCCACTTCGTCCCTGGACCAGCCCGGCAGGCGCTGGCAGGGAGTGGCGCAGGGGGGCTGGGCCCCCCTGCGGGGAATGGGGAAGGCGGGCGGTAAGCCGAGTTCTGTACCCCCCGGGCCTCCCGCGCGGCGGGACTCCCCCCGAGGGGCGATGGCCATCCATCTACGGTGACGGTTGCCCGCCACCTCCAGCGACCCACCCGGGTGCATCTGGACGAGCAGTCCAGGGGTGTCGCCACCCGCACCCTGCCGGGTCTTGCTCCGGACGGGGTTTACCTGGCCGGCCGGTCACCCGGCCGCCGGTGGGCTCTTACCCCACCATTTCACCGTTGCCGACGGCCTCGCCGCCGGCTGTGTATTTCTGTGGCACTCTCCCTGAGGTTTCCCTCGCCGGGGGTTACCCGGCGCCCTGCTCTTTGGAGCTCGGACTTTCCTCGACCGGGACGTCCCGGTCGCGGCCATCTGCCCGCCACCCAGGGCCATCGTAGCGGAGCCGGCGGGAGGCCGCCGCAACGCCCCGCCGCCACCGGATCTGGCGGGACGGGCTCGTTCGAGCCTGAATCTCACCTCCGCCTCCGCTACCGGGGCCTGAGTTATCCTCGGCCCATGAGGGGGGACACGGGCCGGGGGGCCCTGTCGGTACCGTCGCCGCAATGGAGCGAGGTGGCGCCATCCGGGGGCCGCTCCAACCGGGGCCGGCCCCGCGGGGACCGATGATGGGGAGGGATTTCACGCCCCCAGCCGACCTGCTCAGGCCTCCCTCCGGCGCCGGCCCCGTGCGCAGCCGCCGCCCGGTCTATCTGGACCTGCTGCCACCATGCAATCAGGGCTGCCCAGCGGGCGAGAACATTCAGGCCTGGCTGGCCGAGATCCACGCCAGGCATCCGGAGGCGGCCTGGCGGGAACTGGTCGCGGACAATCCCATGCCGGCCATCCATGGCCGAGTCTGCTACCACCCGTGCGAGAGCGTCTGCAACCGGGCCGAGCTGGACAGCGCGGTCTCCATCCACTCCGTGGAGAGATTCCTGGGGGACCTGGCCCTGGAGCGGAGTTGGCAGTTCCCGGCCCCACCCGCTCAGAGCGGGAAGCGAGTGCTGGTAGTCGGAGCCGGGCCCAGCGGCCTCTCAGCCGCCTACCACCTGGCGCGTCGGGGTCACCAGGTAGAGATCCGGGACGCCGGCGACGAGGCCGGCGGGATGATGCGCTATGGGATCCCCGCCTACCGGCTGCCGCGAGATGTGCTCGCCGGCGAGCTGGCCCGGATAACCGCGCTCGGGGTGCGGGTCACCCTGGGGCACCGGGTCCGGGATCTCGACGCCGAGCGCCTGGAGGGAAACTTCGACGCCGTCTTCGTGGCCGTGGGCGCGCACCTCTCCAAGCACGTCGACATCCCGGCCCAGGATGCCAGTCGGATCGTGGACGCCCTCTCGTTCCTGAGCAGCGTCGCCGCCGGAGAGCGGCCCGTGATCGGCCGCCGGGTCGCCATCTACGGTGGCGGCAACACCGCCATGGACGCGGCCCGCACGGCCCGCCGGCTGGGCGCCGACGAGGCGGTCATTGTCTACCGCCGGACCCGCGCCCAGATGCCGGCCCACGAGGAGGAGGCCGACCAGGCCGAGCGGGAGGGGGTCAAGATCAACTGGCTGCGCACGATCACCGCCTTCGAAGGCCCGGAGCTCACCGTCGAGGCGATGGAGCTGGACCAGGAGGGATTCCCCCAGCCCACCGGCCGCTTCGAGAGCCTGGCTGCGGACACCGTGATCCTGGCCGTCGGCCAGGACGCCGACACCGACTTCCTGAGGTCGATGCCCGGGGTGGAGTTCAAGGCGGACGGCACCGTCGTGGTCTCGAGCTCGATGATGACCGGCAGCCCCGGGGTCTTCGCCGGGGGCGACATGGTCCCGGCTGAACGCACCGTGACAGTGGGGGTCGGCCACGGCAAGAAGGCCGCCGGGCACATCGACGCCTGGTTGCGGAGTGCCGCCATGACTGATCTCCCCAAGCACCAGCTGGCCAGCTTCGACCGCCTTAACCTGTGGTACTTCGGGGACGCCGACCGCCGTCATCAGCCCGAGCTGGACCCCTCGGAGCGGGTCAGCACCTTCGCTGAGGTGGCAGGAGGGCTGTCCCCTGAGGCGGCCGTCTACGAGAGTGGACGCTGCCTCTCCTGCGGCAACTGCTTCGAGTGCGACGGCTGCCTGGGCGCCTGCCCAGAAGACGCCGTGATCAAGCTCGGGGTCGGGCACCGATATCGCTTCAACTACGACCGCTGCACCGGCTGCGGGGTCTGCTTCGAACAGTGCCCCGTCCACGCCATCGAGATGGTGCCGGAGGCCGTCTGATGTCGGCGACGGTCGACGGCAACGAGGCGGTCGCCTCGGTCGCCTATCGCTTGAACGAGGTCTGCGGCATCTTCCCGATCACCCCGGCTTCCCCGATGGCCGAGCTGGCCGACGAGTGGGCCAGCCAGCGGAGACCCAACATCTGGGGCAACGTCCCCCGGGTGGTGGAAATGCAGAGCGAGGGTGGCGCGGCGGGAGCCCTGCACGGGGCCCTCCAGGGCGGGGCGCTGGCGACCACCTTCACCGCTTCCCAGGGACTGCTGCTGATGATCCCCAACATGTACAAGATCGCCGGGGAACTGACTCCTACCGTGTTCCACATCGCGGCGCGCTCCCTGGCGGCCCAGGCCCTTTCGATCTTCGGAGACCACTCCGATGTGATGGCGGTCCGCCAGACCGGGTTCGCGATGCTGGCCTCGTCGTCGGTCCAGGAGGCCCAGGACCTGGCGGCGGTGGCCCAGGCCGCCACGCTCCGAGCGCGGGTTCCCTTCGTGCACTTCTTCGACGGGTTCCGGACCTCACATGAGCTGAACACGATCGAGCCACTGTCCGACGAGGACCTGGCTGCGATGGTGCCCCTGGAACTGGTTCGAGCCCACCGCCAGCGGGCGCTGTCCCCGGAGCATCCGTTCATCCGCGGCACCTCGCAGAACCCTGATGTCTACTTCCAGGCGCGGGAGACGGTGAACCCCTACTACGATCGGGTCCCTGAGCTGGTGGCGGGCGCCCTGGCCCAGCTCGGCGAGCGCACCGGGCGCCACTATCACCTGGTCGGCTACACGGGTCACCCTGAGGCGGAGCGGGTGGTGGTGGTGATGGGCTCAGGGGCGGAGACGGCGCGGGAGACGGTCACCCACCTGAACCACCAGGGTGAGCGGGTCGGCGTCCTGACGGTCCGCCTCTACCGCCCATTCCCGGCCGCCGAACTGCTGGCGGCGCTGCCGGCGACGGCAACCCGAGTGGCGGTCCTGGACCGGACCAAGGAGCCCGGATCGCTGGGCGAGCCGCTCTTCCTGGACGTTCTGGCGGCCCTGGCGGAGGCTCAGACCCACGCTGAGCGCGGGGCCATTCCGATGGTGATCGGCGGCCGCTACGGGCTCTCCTCGAAGGAGTTCACGCCCGGGATGGTGTCCGGGGTGTTCGACGAGCTGGGCCGGGAGCACCCCCGCCGCCGCTTCACCGTGGGCATCAACGACGATGTCTCCGGCACCAGCATCACCTACCCCTCCGGACTCGACATCGAGGCGCCAAGCACGGTTCGGGCGGTCTTCTTCGGCCTGGGCTCCGACGGCACCGTGGGCGCCAACAAGAACACCATCAAGATCCTGGGGGTGGAGGCCGACCTCTACGCCCAGGGGTACTTCGTCTACGACTCCAAGAAGTCGGGGTCGCAGACCGTCTCCCACCTTCGCTTCGGGCCCGACCCGATCCGGGCCCCCTACCTGGTGAGCCAGGCCAGCTTTGTCGGCTGCCACCATTTCGAGCTCCTGGAGCGGGTCGACATCCTCGGCTGCGCCGCCCCGGGGGCTACCCTGCTGCTCAACTCCCCCCACCCCCCCGACCAGGTGTGGGACGCGCTCGCCCGCCCGATCCAGGCCGAGATCCTGGACAAAGGGCTCAAGCTCTACGTGATCGACGCGGGCCGGATCGCCCGCCAGGTGGGTCTGGGAGGACGGGTCAACACGGTGCTGCAGACCTGCTTCTTCGCCATCTCGGGGGTGCTCGAGCCGGCGCAGGCGATCGCTCGGATCAAGGCGGCGATCACCAAGAGCTATGGCGCGCGAGGGTCAAAGGTGGTGGCGGCCAACCTGCAGGCCGTCGACCAGGCCCTGGCGGCGCTGGCCTTGGTCGAGCTGCCCGCCAAGGTCACAGCCACGGCGGAGCTGCCGCCCCCGGTCCCCACCGACGCTCCGGAGTTCGTCCTGCGGGTGACTGCGGAGATGATCGCCGGCCGCGGCGACCAGCTGCCGGTCAGCGCGCTGCCGGTGGACGGGACCTGGCCCAGCGGCACGGCCGCCTACGAGAAGCGCAACGTCTCCGACCTGGTCGCGCTCTGGGACCCCGCCCTCTGCATCCAGTGTGGCAACTGCAGCTTCGTCTGCCCTCACAGCGTGATCCGCTCCAAGTACTATCCCGAGTCCGCGTTGTCCGGGGCCCCGGACAGCTTCCGGGCGGCGCCCCTCTCCGCCCGCGGCCTCCCCGCCACCGCCTACACCCTGCAGGTCTACGCGGAGGACTGCACCGGGTGCGCCCTCTGTGTGGAGGCCTGCCCGATCACGGACCCGGGCGACGCCGAGCGCAAGGCGATCAACCTGGCCGAACGCGAGCCGCTGGTGACCATCGAGCGCGGCAACATCGCCTTCTTCGAGACCCTGCCCTATGCCCAGCGCTCGCGGGTCGACTTCGGAACCGTCAGAGGCGCCCAGTTCCTGCAGCCGCTGTTCGAGTTCTCGGGGGCCTGCGCCGGCTGCGGCGAGACCCCATATCTCAAGCTGCTCTCCCAGCTGTTCGGCGACCGCGCCACCATTGCCAACGCCACCGGCTGCTCCTCCATCTACGGCGGCAACCTGCCCACAACCCCCTGGACGTTCAACTCGGACGGTCGCGGCCCGGCCTGGTCCAATTCCCTCTTCGAGGACAACGCCGAGTTCGGCCTGGGACTGCGCCTGGCCGCGGACAGCCATGTCGAGCTGGCCCGCCGGCTCCTGTCCGAGCTGCGGGACAAGCTGGGCGGCGAGCTGGTGGACGCCATCCTCAGCGCGCCCCAGCGATCCGAGTCCGAGTTCCGCTCCCAGCGCGAGCGGGTCGCCGAGCTCAAGCGCCGCCTGGCCGCGCTGGAGGCGCCGGCGGTGCTCGACCTGACCAGCGTGGTCGACCACCTGGTGCGGCGCAGCGTCTGGCTGGTGGGCGGCGACGGCTGGGCCTACGACATCGGCTACGGCGGCCTCGACCACGTCCTCGCCAGTGGTCACGATGTGAACGTCTTGGTGCTGGACACCGAGGTCTACTCCAACACCGGTGGGCAGATGTCCAAGGCCACCCCACTGGGCGCGGTGGCCAAGTTCGCGGCCGCCGGCAAGACCGTGGAGAAGAAGGACCTGGCGCTGCAGGCAATCGCCTACGGTACCGTCTACGTGGCCCGGGTCGCGATGGGCGCCGATCCCCAGCAGACCCTGCAGGCGTTCCGCGAGGCCGAGGCCTACGACGGCCCCTCGCTGGTGATCGCCTACAGTCACTGCATCGCCCACGGCATCGACATGCGGCAGGGCCTCGACCAGCAGTATCGGGCCGTGGCCAGCGGCTACTGGCCCCTGGTCCGCTATGACCCGAAGCTGCGGGCGGCCGGTCGCAATCCCTTCCTGCTCGACTCCGCCCGGCCCCACCTGCGGCTGGAGGAGTACAGCCAGCGGGAGCTGCGCTACTCGATCCTGGCCAACTCCGACCCGGCCGAGGCGGAGCGCCTGGCGGGGCTCTCTCAGGCCGCGGTCAAGCTGCGTTGGGACACCTACGAGGACATGGCGACCTGGCCGGCCCAGCGCTTCGCGGCCGACGCTCGCCGGCTGCACTGATGGACCTCAGCACCGACTACATGGGGCTGCAGCTGCGCAACCCTCTGGTGGCGTCCGCCTCGCCCCTCTGCCACACGGTGGACGGGGTGCGCAGCCTGGCCGACGCCGGGGTGGGGGCGGTGGTGCTGCACTCGCTCTTCGAGGAGGAGCTGGCCGAGGAGGCGGCCCGCCAGGCGCGGCTGATCGAGGCGGGCAGCGACAGCTTCGCCGAGTCGCTCTCCTACTTCCCCACCTCCACTGGCTTCGGGCCCAGGCCGTACCTCGACCTGCTGGAGCGGGCCGCCGCCGCCGTGGACATCCCCGTGATCGGCAGCCTGAACGGGGCCAGCCCCACGGGCTGGACCGACTACGCCAGGGCGATGCAGGAATCGGGCGCGGTCGCGATCGAGCTCAACATTAGCTACCTGCCGGGCGACCCCGGCATCTCGGGCCGCGACGCCGAGCGCCGCCACCTGGAGATCCTGCAGCTGGTCAAGGCGGCGGTGACGGTACCGGTCGCGGTCAAGCTCAACCCCTACTTCAGCTCCATGGGGGAGATGGCGGCGGAGCTGGACCGGGCCGGCGCGGGCGCCCTGGTGCTGTTCAACCGGTTCCTTTACCCCGACATCGACTCAGAGTCGCTCGGGGTGGTGTCGACGGTGGGCCTGTCCAAGCCCCGTGAGGCGCGGCTGGCGCGCACCTGGATCGCGCTGTTGCGGGGGAGGGTGAAGGCGAGCCTGGCGGCCACCACCGGGGTCGAGGGGCCCGACGACGTGGCCCGCTACCTGCTCGCCGGAGCCGATGTGGTGATGACCACCTCGGCTTTGCTGCGGCACGGGCCCCAACATGCCCGGGTGCTGCTCGACGGCCTGGCCGAGTGGATGGCGCGGAAGGGATTCACCAGGCTTGACGACTTCCGGGGGAGGTTGGCGGTGCCGTCCGGGACTGATGCGACGGCTCATGCCCGGGCGGGCTACGTGGCCGCCCTGCGGGCTGCCAACGCCAGCCCCCACGGTCCCTGGTGAGACCGGGAGCGCCGGGTCAGGGGCCAAGGGGGACGATCCCGCCAGGTTTGGCGGCGATCAGGGTGTACTCCAACGGCACCGGCTGCCCGCCCAGCGGCATCCGGTAGAGACCGTCCGGGTCAGGGCCCGGGAGGTCCCCCCGATGATCCCGGCTCGACTCGGTGCGCTCCTCCAGCCAGCGGACCTCGAGACCGGACTCCACCGCGGCGGTGACCACCTCGCCCAGACTGTGGGCGTACTGGACGGTGGTGGTGGCCTCGATCACGGCGTCGGGGTCGGTGTAGGTGCCCGCAGAGTCGAAACGATGGGGACCGTCGAATCCGTAGGGAAAGTCCAGCCGGAGCGGATCGATGGTCTCGACCATGCCGGCGAAGGGATGGATCTCGACCAGCAGCAGGCTTCCGCCTGGGCGCAGCAGGTGTTGGACAGCCCGCATCCAGGCCCCGATGTCCGCGATCCAGCAGAGGACGCCAATGGTGGCGTAGGCGAGATCGAAGTGCCCGAAAAGGGTGGCCGGCGGAGCGCACACGTCGGCTTCCACCAAGCGCAGCTCAACTCGGCTCCTGAGGGCCAGCCGGGCGGCCTTGGCCAGGGCCACCGGCGAGAAGTCGAGGCCGGTGACCCTGGCCCCCATCCGAGCCAGGTGGATGGAGTCAAAACCGATGTGGCACTGCAAATGGATCACGTCGAGATTGGCCACCGAGCCCACCGCCCGGCGCAAGCCATCGAGTTCAGCTGCCGCCAGCGAACCGGCCCCGGACACCAGCGCCTCGGAGTCGTAGACGCGGTCCTGGCCATGGACGCGGGCCCGGTCGTCCCAGTTGCGGCGGTTCAGTTCCAGCGGGCCCGGGTTCATGGCGCCAGCATAGACAACCTCCACGGGGCCCACCGGGGGGGCTTGGGTCCGGTCCGGGACCCGGTGGATACCATTCGGCCGTGACCGCAGAGGAGTTGGCGCCGCCCGCGCGCGGACGGCGCCGCCGCTGGGAGGAGGTGCCCATCCCGCTGCGCGCCGAGGTGGCGGCCCGGCTCGGCGCCGAGGTGACAGCAGCCACCTCGGTGGCCGCCGGCTTCTCACCCGGAGTCGCCGCCAGGCTCACCCTCCAGGATGGTCGCCGGGTTTTCGCCAAGGCCGTCGCCAGGGATTGGAACCGGGACACCTTGGCCCTGCACCAGCGGGAAGCGGAGATAACGGCGGCGCTGCCGCCGGCGACCCCGGCTGCCCGCCTGCTGTTGTCGGTCTCACGGCCCGGCTGGACGGTGCTGGTGCTGGAGCACGTGCCCGGACGCCCGCCTCGGCTCCCCTGGCAGCCAGAGGAGCTGGCTCTGGTGCTGGACGCGGTCGACGGACTGTCCAAACTGCTCACACCCAGCCCGGTGAGCGCCGCCCCGGCCAGCGAGCTGGTGGGCTTCGCGGACGGATTCAAAAGGCTGCGCCAACGGCGCGAGGCGGCCGGCGACCCGCTCGACGACATCGACCCGTGGGCGGTGCGCAACCTGGAACGGCTCGAGCTCCTGGAGGCGAGCTGGAGCGGGTCGGTGCGCGGTGACACACTGCGTCACTTCGACCTGCGCCAGGACAACATCCTGGTCCAGGGCTCGCACGTCACCTTTGTGGACTGGGCCCAGGCGCTGGTCGGGCCCGCCTGGCTGGACCTGGCCTGCCTGCTGCCCAGCGTGGCGGCCCAGGGAGGGCCTGCGCCCTGGACCATCTTCGACTCTCACCCGTTGGGTCGCTCGGTCTCGGAGGAAGTGCTGGCTCCGGTGGTGGCGGCGATGGCCGGCTACTTCCTGCTGCGCCAGTCGTTGCCTCCACCAGCGGGCATGCCCACCGTCCGCGCCTTCCAGCGGGCGCTGGGGCTGCCGACCCTGGCCTGGCTGAGACACCTCCGCGACTGATCGCGGGGACGGGCCAAGGCGCCGCCCCGCGCTGCCGGTGTGGCGCCATTCGTCGGGCGGAGGTGGAACATCATCGCCGGAGCCGGCGGGCGCTCCCACCCGGGGTGGGCCAGCGCGCCTGGGATCGGGCGCGCTCCCTTTACGGCTTGCGATTGGCCCCCATGGCCCCATCCGTCGATTGTTCGACCGCAGCCGCCCGGCGGCGCCGGGGCAGGGCCTGGCCGTGGTCCACGAGGTGGCGCCGATGAGGCGGCGGGATGCGGAAGAGCACGGCCCGTCTCGGCGAACACGCGGCCGCTGGATGGGACCAGAGCGTTCCCTGGGCAGACTGGGGACCCGGGCGGCTCTCAATGGGAGGGCCCGAACCAGCACTACCGTTCCCGGCGAGCCCGGCCGGGCCCGCGGCGGGAGGACAATCCCACGATGCCACAGGTGCGAGTCGAGCGCTGCTCGGAGCCCCAGGAGGTGCTGGAGCGGCTTCGCCCAGCGCTGCTTCGGCAGCCGGTGCGCGGCTCGCTCATGCTCAGCCTTCTCGAGCGGCGCCGGCTGGAGCCGCTGCCGGGACGGTATTGGGTCGCCAGCAGCGCCGGGCGGGCGGTCGGCATGGCGATGCAGTCTCCACTGCACATGCCCATCCTGCTGAACCCGATGACGGTTGGCGCGGCCCGGGCGCTGGCCAGTGCGGCGGCCGGATCCGCCAACGGATCCGTGCCTGGAGTCATCGCCGAAGCCTCCCCGGCCGCCGCCTTCGCCGGACAGTGGAGCGAGGTGACCGGCGCCGCCGTCATCCCCGAGCAGGGGGAGCGCCTCTACCGGCTCGGCCGGCTGGCGTGGCCTCCGCCACCGGGGGGCGGCCTGCGGCCGGCCACCGACCGAGACCGTCCCAGCCTGCTCCGGTGGTGGCGGTCCTTCTCGGCGGAGACTGGTGCCGAGGGCGAGCTCGCCCCCGACCAGGCTGTCGCTCGCGAGCTGGTCTCGGGCCGCCTCTTCATCTGGGACGATGGCGGCCCCAGATCGATGTGCCGGGCCACCTCCCCGGTGGCCGGCGTCAGCCGGATCGGGTCCGTGTACACGCCGCCCAGGTGGCGGCGGCGCGGGTATGCCGCCGCCGCGGTGGCGTCCCTCTGCCAGCAGCTGCGTAGCGACGACGTCCTACCCATCCTCTACACCCAGCTCGCCAATCCGACCTCCAACCGGATCTATCGGCGGCTCGGGTTCCGAGCCG
>Ga0307373_10007366_pt1 | contig 17201 bp, 13 predicted proteins | sample OX2MG_FD_202534 | JGI IMG/M metagenome (GOLD analysis project Ga0307373, IMG submission 202534) | Soil microbial communities from Risofladan, Vaasa, Finland - OX-2 | ecosystem: Environmental > Terrestrial > Soil > Coastal area > Acid sulfate soil | place: Finland: Risofladan, Vaasa | collected... | reverse complement strand
GCGTCCCAAGAAAGGCCTGGGCGGATTAACCCCCATCCAATATGCGAAACAACTGAGTGAAAAATCAGCTACAGTCACCACCGGACTCTAAATGAAACTGCTACTCAAAACAGGGGTGACGTCGTCACAGATGCCAACATATCTGAGTCTTCAATGCAGCTTGTTGAGAATAACTTGAGAAGTTTTGTAAGAGGCACGAAGGACTTCGTTAAGAAAATATCCGGCCGCTATTATGAGCCTTGGATACGTCGGCCGTTGATTGCCTTGCGGCCATTGAAACGCTATGTGATCAAAGCAGTCACGCAACCCTGGAGCATCCCAGGCGCGTTTATGCATAGGATAAGTAAATTTGTAAGACGCACGAAGGACTTCGTTAAGAAAATATCCGGCCGCTATTATGAGCCTTGGATACGTCGGCCGTTGATTGCCTTGCGGCCATTGAAACGCTATGTGATCAAAGCAGTCACGCAACCCTGGAGCATCCCAGGAGCGTTTATGCATAGGATAAGTAAAGTAGTCAAATACGAGTTTCGCCGAATTACGGAGAGTCCAAGATTCCTGCAGTTGCGGATTCAGGTTTATCACACCAAGCCACGCTGGCATCCGTTGCGTCTGCTGGTGTGCCCGGTGCTGGAGACAACAGTGTACGCACTGGAGAGCCGCTATCGAGGATATTTCCTGCGGTTTGGGGCGGCTGTGGCGAGGTTGCCGCAGACGGCGACGGACTACGATGGCTTTTTGCTGGTGAGCGGTACGCTGGGCCCCGGGGGGTCGGAACGGCAGACGATACTGACCGTGCTGGAGCTCACCCGTCGCGGATTCCAGTCCGTTAGACTCGCAGTGTGCTATCTACGATCAGAATACGAGCGGTTTTATCAGCACATGCTGGAAACCGCGGGCATGCCGTTCACCGAATTCAATCGCGATACTTCGAAGGATGACAGCGAGGATTTGCGAGAATTGCTGCGGGCAGTGAATCTGCTGCCCACTGAATTGCATGATGTGGCTGATTACGCACGCACCCTTGCAGCACAACGCCTGCAGCTCGTGCATCTGTGGCTGGATGAAGTGAACATCAAAGGTGGTCTGGCGGCCGTGGCTACCGGCGTGCCCCGCATTGTGCTCAGCGGCCGTAATTTACCGCCTAACAATTTTATCTTTTACCAATCTTACATGCGTGCAGGTTATCGCTGGCTGCTACGGCAGCCGGGGGTGACACTCATCAACAACAGCGCGGCGGGAGCACGAGCCTATGAGCGATGGCTTGGGTTGCCGAAGGGCAGCATCCGCGTGGTGCACAATGGGTTTGATTTCGATGAGCGGCTGCTGGCTGCTTGTCGTGATGGGCGGGCAGAGTATCGTGAGCGCCACGGAATTCCCCTGAAGGCGCCCCTGGTGGGGACGGTAATACGTCTCAGTGAGGAGAAGCGGCCATTGCTGTGGGCGGAGATTGCCGCCCGCATTGGGCGTGTCATGCCTGAGGCCCATTTTCTCGTGGTGGGCGACGGCCCCCTGCGAGCAGAACTTGAGGCGAGAGCGGCCCGCCCTGATCTAGCGGGGCGGTTGCATGTGATCGGCCTGGAGAAACAGCCGCTGGCCGCCATGGCCGCCATGGATCTGTTTCTGCTGAGTTCCCGGGGTGAAGGTTTGCCTAACGTGTTGGTTGAAGCACAATCACTTGGCGTGCCGGTCGTGACGACCCGTGCGGGTGGTGCTTCCGAGACGTTGGAGGATAGGCGCACGGGGTGGGTATTGCGGAATGACAAGCCGAATGCTGCCGCAGCAGTGATTACCCGGCTGCTGGCCGACACGCAATGGCTCGCACAGGCAGGTCTCGCCGCCAAGGATTTTGTTCACGGCCGTTTCGGGCTGGAGCGCATGCTGGATGAGACGCTGGAGGTCTATGGCGCCGGAACCCAAAGAACTGCAATTGAGGGAAAACCTGCCCTTTCGGAGAAGGCGGTGTCATGAGTAACGAAGAACAGCGTTTCGAGTTCGGCAAGAACTGGCTGAATTACATCCACAAGAATTTCAACGAGGAAAAGGCCGAGATATCACGAAAGCACATGCTTAACGTGCTGGATCGCGGCGATCTCAAGGGTCTCTCCTTCCTTGATATCGGCTGCGGCAGCGGCTTGCATTCCTATGCCGCCTGGCAGGCCGGCGCAAGGACAGTGCACAGCTTCGACTATGATGCAAATTCCGTGGCCGCCACGCGTTACGTGCATGAAAAAGCCGGGAGTCCCGCCCACTGGACTGTGGAGCAAGGGTCTGTTTTGGATCAGATTCATATGAACCGGCTGCCGCTGTTCGATCTGGTGTATTCATGGGGCGTCCTGCATCACACCGGCAATGTCTGGCAGGCCATCCGCAATGCGGCGGCACGGGTGAAGCCCGGCGGGCTGTTCTATATTGCCTTGTACTCCGCCGATGCGCAGAAGGATCCCACACCGGAATTCTGGCTGGAAGTAAAGCGCAGGTATGTCTCCGCCGGCCGGCTGAGACGTCGTTGCATGGACGCTTGGTATGTGTGGCGGTTTATACTCAATCGCCGCATTCGAAACCTGCCAGTGTTTATCAAGCAGCTATGGAATCACAAGCAGAGCCGCGGCATGAGCCTGTTCACAGACATCCGTGATTGGCTGGGAGGCTGGCCCATGGAATTCGTGTACGATGCCGAAGCGGTGCACTTTTGCGAGCAGCTTGGGTTCCGCAAGGTAAAGATACTGACTGGCGAAGCCAACACCGAATTCGTGTTTGTGAAAGAACCCAAAGCCTAATTTCGTAACCGCGCATTGAACAATGCTTGTTATTTCAGATTGTTACTGGGGATTCTAACAATGAAAACGGTGCTGGTTACGGGAGCCGCTGGATTTATCGGTTTCCACGTCTGCGCACGGCTGTTGCGGGACGGCCATCGGGTCGTGGGGATTGACAATTTCAGTGATTACTACGACCCCCAGCTAAAGCACGCCAGGCTGCGAACTATCCAGGATCACCCGTCGTTTGTTTTTCACAAACTGGAGATGTCCGACAGGAATGCCGTCGCGGCGATTTTCAGGGATGCGCAGCCAAAATCCGTGATAAATCTTGCGGCCCAGGCCGGCGTGCGTTACTCCATCAAGAACCCTTATCCCTATATTGACAGTAATATTGTCGGCTTCCTGAACGTGCTGGAGGGCTGCCGCTGGCACGGAGTGGAGCATCTGGTGTTTGCCTCCTCAAGCTCGGTGTACGGAGCGAACACTCGCATGCCATTCTCGACACACGACAACGTGGATCATCCGGTATCACTGTATGCGGCCACCAAGAAGGCCAATGAACTGATGGCCCACAGCTACAGTCATTTGTATCAACTGCCCTGCACGGGATTGCGGTTGTTCACCGTCTATGGACCCTGGGGACGCCCGGACATGTCGTATTTCATGTTCACCCGCGCGATATTGGAGGGCAGGCCAATTGACGTGTTCAATGGTGGGGATATGCAGCGGGACTTTACCTACATAGACGATATCGTCGAGGGGATCGTGGCGGTGATGAATCACATCCCGAAAGGCGACTCAAAGTGGAATCCCGATAGTCCGAACCCCGACTCCAGCCATGCGCCCTACCGGATATACAACATCGGCAACAATGCTCCGGTGAGGCTCATGGTCATGATCGAGGTACTGGAAAAGGCCCTCGGCAAGGAAGCGATAAAGAGCTATCAACCCATGCAGGATGGTGATGTTCCGGCAACCTACGCGGATATAGATGATCTGACTGCCGCTGTGGGATTCAAGCCGCGGACTTCCATCGAGGAAGGACTGCCGCAATTTGTAAAATGGTACCGGAGCTATTACGCAACCTGAGGAGCAGATGAAATGTCAGGTGAGGCCGACCCGAACCCGCGCAAGAAATTTGACGAAGCAGTGAGTTATGCAGTCCAGATTGCCAACGGTTTTCTCCGCAAACTGGAAACACACGATATTTCGCTCAGCGGCCTGCGCTACCTGGAGTTGGGACCGGGCGCGGATTTTGCTCCGCAACTCGTACTGGTAAGCCATGGTGTGAGAGTTACTCTGGCGGATAAATATCTTAGCCAATGGGATCCAGGCTATCACCCGGATTTTTACCGGGCATTCCTGGAGCAGTGGCCGGGGCGCAAGGAAGCTATCGAGATTGCCCTTAAGCAGGGGGGGTATGACGGTCTGCTTACATTGGTATCGGAGCCTGTGGAGGAGATGACGTCATTGGCGGCCGACAGTTTCGACATGGTGCTGTCGAACGCTGTCTTGGAGCATGTCCTGGACATCCCGGGAGCCGTGACTGAGCTGGCCCGGGTCACGCGGGCCGGCGGCATCCATGCCCATCAGGTTGATTTTCGTGACCACCGCAATTTCGATCGGCCGCTTGACCATTTATTGCTTGATAAGGATGCTTATCATGAATACCGGGTCGTATCGAAGGGGGTCCACGGTACCGCGCAACGCATGCCGGAAATGATCGAACAGTTCAGCAAGCATTTCTTGTTATGGGAAGTGGAGCCTAACACATTGGCTGATTTAAATTATGTCAATGAGATTGTTGGACAGCTTTCACATGACAGCCCATACCGTGACTGGCCGCCACAATTATTACGAGTCGTTAGCGCGCACCTATGGATGGTGCGCAAGCCTGGTGAGAAGCGTTGGTTCAGAAAATGATTCGACCAGCAACAGCGTACTATTTAGCGAAGATGAGTGTATTGTCCGTATTCCTGGTATGTTGCCGTAGGGCGAGGCAAATTAGCGCAAGCTTCCAATCACCCTTAACTGTAGCTGTGTCCACCAACCTAAGGGTTACCGCGAGGTGGATCGGGGCAAAGACTGATCCATTGTTCATTTCTAATTTAACAGCTAAGCTTCACAAATGGGCGTTTCAGCAAATCTGATTCCAACACTGATTGATGGGGCAGTGCGATATAATTTTTCGGGTGCAGTACTCATGCTTGGCAGACAAGATGTCGAGATAAGCGCATCGGAACTGGTGTCGGTTTTTAAGACAGAGGGCTTTTACCCGAAATTAAGCCCTAAGAACTGGCGCGAATCAGGTTCTCACATTTTACCTGAATGCTTTTTTCAGGCCTTGGGCTTTGAGTCGGTTGACAGTTTAGATGTATCGAATACCGAAGGAGCTTCAATAATCCTGGACCTGAATCTCTCTCAAACGCCACATGAATTGATTGGCCGATACGATGTGATTTTTGACGGTGGGACTCTTGAGCATATTTTCCACTTACCAAATGCGCTTGCCAGATGTGCGGATATGCTTCGAGCTGGTGGCGCATTCGTTCATATCGGGCCAATGAATAATTATGTTGATCACGGCTTCTACCAATTCTCCTCGACCCTATGGTTCGACTGGTTTTCGACGAATGGCTGGACTATGCTCGAGTCAGCGTTGGTGCGACTCCCGTCTAGTCATAGACCTGAGCCGTCGGGTTGGAACTTTAGTTTTTTGCCACCTGATCGCTTAGGCACAGTCGGCGTATTCGACGACGCACCCTATATGCATTTTCTCATTGCGAAGAAAGAACCCAATGCTACTTCGAATCGAATTCCAATGCAGGCTTACTATGCTAAAAAGTACGCTGATAAGTTGCGTATAGACCAAGCTGTTAGATCATTTTCGCCGTACACAGTAACCGATGGATCTCGCTCACAGACACCAATATAGAATGTTAATATGAGTTGTATGCTTGGTTTTCTGAAGCGATATTTATTTCGCTGAAGCACGCTTTCCCCGATTTGTACGGAGATTGATCGTATATGACCAGCTTAATGGCTGGTGGTTAGATATCTTGTGGTTCTGGATAATATGTGGTCAGTAAAAACCACAGCCAATCAAAGATTGGCTGGCATTATCCTGTAATAAGATTTCTTAACAACTATGATTTAACCAGGCTCTTACATACGGAGTAAATCAACATCCCTTGGAATCTATCTTCACATCCTCGAGCCTAACACAATGAAATGAAATGAGCAGATTCCCGCATAATCTGTGGTACGTGATACTGGGGTCGTTGGCTCTGGCATGGTTGCTGTTGATAACGATAGTTCATTTTGCAGCGGTCTGGCAATCATTCTCATTGCTTAAATCCGGTATTCATCATGAAAACGGCTGCGCATATATTGTGGTGCTCAATCAGCGTCCGCTTGGATGGCCAGTTACAACCTTCGTGGGCGACACCCTGTCCGATCCGCGGGCTTCCAGGCTCACGTTGTTCGAAGATGGCAAGCCTGTCGGGCATCCCCATACTCTGCACGATGAAATTCGAAAGAAGGGCCTGGGTAATTACTCTCACTGGAGTCATGATCTGTATTTTTCCGCGACGGACTGTAGTGATCCAAGAACAAACGGAAGAACATACACAGTCAGCATACCGGTGGAACTTTCCACGTTTGGCTACGCGTCCGCCCTACTGGCGCTAATTATCTTTGTGTGGATCGTCAGAAGAAACGACCTGGTAAGATGCCGTTCCGGCGAACTGTTTGCTTGGACCCGGAAAGCATTTGCTACATCATTGTTACCACGGGATATATCACGTCCGACCATTGTCGGGATGGCACTGTTCTTGTTATTGATCCTTTATGTTGGCAGCTTCCTTGTTTACTCGTGGCACACAGGAACCTCTCCAAGTCTTTCAGTTGCGGGCTTTTATCAAGTCAGCGATGCATCGGATTACTGGTTCTGTTCCAATTCGTTATTGGACCGCGGTAATTTTGGCTCGGAATGGTGTCTGCGCCGGGCCATCTACCCCAATTTCCTTTCTGGCATGGCGTTTCTCGCCGGACGCAACATATTCGTCACTCTTTTACTGCAAGCATTCGTTGTTTGCGCTGCACTTTTTGTATTCATTCGAAGAAGCGCGCTTTATGTCGGAACCCTCGGCGCAGCGGTTTGCACTGTGCTGCTCGTGATGTATGCCGCTAACTATTTGTTCCCTTTAACGATGACCGAGAATGCGGGGATGATCTTTGGCTGCGTCGGTCTTGCCATGTTACTTAAGGCTTCCGAAAACAAGTCGTTAACCTGGGTGGCTGGCGGGATTGCCTTGATTTCTATTGGGTTGAATGCCAGGGCCGGTGCCTTCTTCATGTTGCCATGCTTGGTGCTGTGGGCGGGCATGACGGCCTATTTATCCAGGCAGAATGTGATGCGTTGGATAATGGTTTCCTCTGTCTCAATGTTGGCCGGTTTCTTTCTGCAGGCGGCGGTGGTTCTCGCGGTAGGGGGGCATCCCGGCAGCTCGCTCGGCAATTTCTCTTATACGCTGTATGGATTGGCAGTCGGAGGAAAAGGATGGAGTCAAGTACTGATTGATCATCCCGCACTTTCCAAGCTACCGGACGCCGTGGAATCACGGGAGATTTATGCACTGGCCTGGAAGGCTTTTGTAGTGGCGCCGCACTTATTTTTTCAGGGTCTGGCGAAAAACTTAACACTATTCTTGTCCATGGGTACGTACGGCTATCCAGAATTGGGTCGCTTAGCAGGCCCGGTCAAGATTCTCTGGTGGGTTGCGTGGATACCCTTGTTGTTGAAGTACAGGAATCCCGCTTATCTTCTGGTGGCACTGTCTTCGCTGGGTATAGCAGCTTCAGCACCACTGATATTGGGTGATGGCAGAGCCAGAATCTTTGCGGCGTCGGTAGTGGTTGATGTGCTGCAGATCAGCATCGGATTGCATTTTGTCGGCAGCATGGTTATTGGCGTCACGAATTTTCTCTTTGGTGTAGTTCCACGCAAACTGACCGGCTCGGTACCTCAAGAGGGGTGGGTGCGAAAGTACATGGAACCACTGGCCGGAGCCCTGTGTTTGGCCATTGTGTTGATCCCTTATACGCCGCTGCGGCATTTGGAAGTCGAAAAGCAGGTCCAACCGGCAAGCTGCCCTGCCGGTGAAGAGGGGGCAACAGTACAAATTGGTCGGGGTGGAACCCTGCTATTGGATGTTCTGCCGGATCATCAACCGGCGGATTTTCTGTATGGCGAGGTTAATCATAAAAACCTTATTCAAGGCCTTCCTGATAATTCCTGGTGGGGCCCGGACATGCAGGCATTTGGCACCGGTAGTCTGCTGGAGGGCTATAATCTGGACAAAAATGCTGCATTCCCGGACACACTATATTCCGCCGAACATTTGTCAATGTACCAGGGACATCTGGTTCACCTGTGCATTGACAAGACCGGAGAGAAATCAATCTTTGGCAATACATATAGGAAGCTCAGCTCCATAAACGTACTGCACTAAATCTGTGAAAATGGATACAACCGAAACATTCAAGGCTGAAACGGCCCGATATCAACAGCAGCGGAAGGCATTCTGGAATGCGATCCATAAGAAGGCATCCCATTCCTGGGGCAGCTACTACCATCGTCGCCTGCATGTTACCTATCGCCATCTGGTTCCCGAGGGCGTCAAAGTACTCGAGCTGGGTTGCGGCTTTGGCGATTTGCTTGCTGCATTGAAACCGGCGCTGGGCGCTGGTGTTGATTACTGCAACGAAGCGCTTGAGAAGGCAAAGCTTGCGCATCCAGCACTGGAATTCATGTTTGCCGATGCTCATGACCTGAATCTGGGTCCGAGAATATTTGACTACATCGTCATCTCGGATCTGGTTAATGATTTGTGGGATGTCCAAGGGATGCTAAGTCAGTTACAGCGCTACTGTGCGTCTCACACGCGCTTGATCTTCAACTATTACAGCCACCTGTGGAGCGGTCCCCTGCGTCTGGCGCAAAAGCTTGGTATTGCAACACCGAATCTCCCCCAGAATTGGCTGACCCGCCAGGATATGGTGAACCTGCTGGAGATTTCCGGGTTCCAGCCTTTGAGGGATTGGGGCGAGGTGATCGCGCCCTTGCCCGTCCCGTTGCTGTCCAATTTCGCCAATCGCTATCTGGCCAAGATATTCCCATTCCGTAGCCTGGCATTGGCCAACTTCATGGTCGCTCGTCCGCTGAACAAGCCAATCCCCGAGAACCCCACAGTCACTGTCGTCGTGCCGGCCAGGAACGAATCTGGTCATATCCGGGAGTTAATAACGCGTATCCCCGAAATGGGAGGGGGTACCGAGATTGTTTTTGTTGAGGGCAATTCGACTGATGACACCTACGAGGCCATCGAAAAATCTATTGCAGCCCATCCTCACCGGAACTGTAAGCTGATAAAACAGCCGGGCAAAGGCAAGGGTGATGCCGTGCGCACAGGTTTTGATATGGCCAAAGGCGATATCCTGATGATTCTCGACGCGGATATCACGGTTCCGCCCGAAGACCTCAATCGCTTTTATGATTTGATGATGAATGGCTCGGCAGAGTTTATTAATGGGGTTCGTCTGGTTTACCCGATGGAAGACGCAGCCATGCGTTTTGCCAACCTGGCAGGAAACAAGTTTTTTTCCTGGGCCTTCAGTTGGCTCCTGGGCCAGCCGATCCGGGACACCCTATGCGGCACGAAAGTGCTATGGCGCGGCGATTACCGGCGCATCACTCGCAATCGTGCATACTTTGGTGACTTTGATCCGTTCGGCGACTTTGACCTTCTATTCGGTGCGGCACGGCTTAATCTGAAAATCATGGAAGTACCTATTCGTTATCGTGCCCGGCGTTATGGCGAGACCAATATCTCCCGTTGGCGGCATGGCTGGTTGTTATTGAAAATGGTCGCTTTTGCCGCACGCCGGATCAAATTTGTCTAATTGAACCCTCGTATGGACCTCCTTAACCGAATACTGGGCCATCCTTTGACGTGTGGCCTGTCCGTTGACGACCCTCGCACCACCTTGCTGAGGCGCAGCATCATTCGGGACAAGGCATTTTTGAGCGCGCTATACTCTGAGTGGTATCGGCGAGTCGTCAACGCGTTGCCAAGTAAGGACAATGTTCTGGAGCTGGGTTCCGGGGCGGGATTTTTGCATGACTTTCTTCCAGGTTTGATTACCAGCGAGGTGTTTGAAACCCCCGGTGTCGGATTAGTCGCGGATGCATGTAAATTACCGTTGCCGGACAACTCTCTTGATGCAATCGTGATGACGGACGTATTTCATCACATACCCAATGTCAGCCGCTTTTTATCGGAGGCGACGCGCTGTGTTCGCCTGAGGGGTAAAATCGTGATGATTGAGCCGTGGCGTACAACCTGGTCCGAGTGGGTCTATACGCACCTGCATTCCGAACCGTTTTCTCCGAATGGCGGATGGGAAATACCGGGCAAAGGCCCGCTTTCCGGGGCGAATGGCGCACTGCCTTGGATTGTGTTCCAGCGCGACAGGGTCATGTTTGAGGCGCGGTATCCGCAATGGCGGATTCTCAAGATTGAACCAATTATGCCGGTTGCCTATCTGCTCTCCGGTGGGGTTTCAATGCGCAGTCTGATGCCTGGCTGGATGTATCGCCCAATCCGTGTTCTGGAGAAACTGTTTGGCCAGAAACGATGGGCCATGTTCGCTTTGATCGAGCTGGAGCGCATGCCGTGAGCAAGCGAAGTTGGCGGCATCAGTTTGCGATTGGCTGCGGTTTCCTGCTGAGTGCCTTGTTTCTATGGTTGGCCTTGCGTAAAGTTGATTGGAGAGACCTGGGAGCTGCCTTTGCATCCATAAATTATTTTCCAGTGCTGGGATGTGTTGGTGCCTTGTCACTCAGCATTGTGCTGCGGGCCGTGAGATGGCGTGTTATTGCCCAATCACCAGCATCAGAGCACCGAAATTTTTTGCGTGCAACCAATCTTGGCTTGTTGACAAATCTGCTTTTCCCAGCGAGAGCTGGCGAGGTTATCCGTGTTGTCACGCTGGCCCGATTGTTGCATTCTTCATTTCCCCGCCCATTGGCAAGTGCATTGATTGATCGCCTGGTGGATGTGTTCGTTCTCATTGTCAGTGCAAGTGTTCTTTTCTGGTTTCTGCCAATCGCAACATTTCTCGATAAGTGGTTCACCATTTTTTTGATCGTCGCAGGCATAGCAGTAGTGCTTATCATCCTATTTGCAAGAAATTCAGGATGGGGCGAGGCTCTTGGTGCAAGGCTGGCCAAACGCTGGTTACGACGCTGGTCAGTGCAACCCGAGATATTTCTTGCCGAACTTCGTCTGGAGTTCCGGCGCATGTTAGGCGGTTGGCTGAGTGTGAAGCTGGTGGTATTAGCGGCTTTGGTACTGTGTGCTGATTATGGTGCCATACTTACGCTCCTTCTGGCATTTGGCCTGTTGCTGCCTTTAGAGGCGCCGCTGTTACTTTGGGTCTTTCTATCAGCAGGTTCTGCGTTACCTTCAGCGCCCGGCTATGTGGGTGTTTACCAGGTTGCTACCATATGGGCACTGTCCCTTTTTTCCGTATCGGCTTCCATGTCAGTCGCAATTGCGACTGTACTGCAAGTTGCAACTCTTGTCGTCGCTCTTATTATCGCGGGACCAGGCGCGCTGAGCATTTTCAAGCGCATGCTGTTTGTAAGAAATCCTACGTAAGACGAGTCTGTTAGCATTCTGCACAGCCAATGGGGGTTTTCACAATCGAGTCATCGGCTTGCAGGTTAGAATGGATGCGAACAAGTGCCTGCCCGATGGTATTGCTTAACTTGTTAGGAGCAAATAAACATGAAACGAGCGCTGATTACCGGGGTTACCGGTCAGGACGGCGCCTATCTCGCCGAGTTCCTTTTGGCGAAGGGCTACGACGTGCACGGCATCAAACGCCGGGCTTCGCTGTTCAATACGGACCGTATTGATCACCTTTATCAGGATCCGCATGAGCAGAACAGACGCTTCATCCTGCATTACGGTGATCTCACGGATGCCACCAATCTGATTCGCGTGATCCAGGAAGTGCAGCCGACCGAGATTTATAATCTGGCAGCTCAGAGCCATGTGGCCGTCTCCTTCGAAACGCCGGAATACACGGCCAATGCGGATGCCTTGGGCACATTGAGGCTGCTGGAAGCGATACGTATATTGAACCTTGTCGAAACGACCAGGTTTTATCAGGCTTCCAGTTCGGAACTATATGGCAAGGTCCAAGAGACACCACAGACCGAGCGCACTCCCTTCTATCCACGCTCGCCTTATGCGGTTGCAAAACTCTACGCTTATTGGATCACGGTCAACTATCGTGAAGCCTATGGAATCCATGCTAGCAACGGCATTCTGTTCAATCATGAATCACCGGTGCGTGGGGAGACATTTGTCACACGCAAGATCACGCAAGGTTTGACCCGCATAGCGCTGGGTTTGCAGAACAGGCTTTATCTTGGCAACCTGAGTGCCAAGCGCGACTGGGGACATGCAAAAGACTATGTAGAAGCGCAATGGCTTATATTGCAGCAGAAGCAACCGGATGACTACGTGATTGCAACCGGGCAACAGTATTCCGTTCGGGAGTTCGTCGAGAGAACCGCGGAATGTCTCGGAATCTACCTGCGCTGGGAAGGCGAAGGGTTAGCCGAGCGGGCAATTGCGGACACTCTGGATGCAGATAGCGTGGCCAAACCTGCTATTAACCCAGGGAACATTATTGTGGAAGTGGACCCGCGCTATTTTCGACCAACCGAAGTGGATACACTGCTTGGCGATGCTACCAAGGCTCGACGGGAGCTTGGCTGGAAACCACGGATTTCATTCGATGAGTTGGTTGATGAGATGGTTCGTGAAGATCTGGCGCTCGCCAGGAGAGATGTGCTGGTAAAGAAAGAGGGCTATAAAGTCTTCGCTCATCATGAATAAGAATGATCGCATATATGTCGCGGGCCATCGCGGTCTAGTGGGCGCGGCAATCGCGCGCCGGCTGCGGGCCGAGGGCTATGAAAACCTGCTCCTGAAAACCCGCGATGAAGTGGATTTGCGATCGCAAACTGCGGTGAATTCACTGTTTGACCAGGAACGTCCCGCCTACATTTTCCTGGCTGCCGCCAAAGTAGGTGGCATACTTGCTAATGACAGTTATCCTGCGGATTTCATCCGCGATAATTTGCAGATTGAGATGAATGTCATTGATGCAGCTCATCGCTACAGCGCACGTAAGTTGTTGTTCCTGGGGTCTTCGTGCATCTATCCAAAATATGCATCGCAACCGATGCGGGAAGATGCTCTCTTGTCGGGGCCATTGGAACCTACCAATGAATGGTACTCGGTGGCCAAGATTGCGGGAATTAAGCTTTGTCAGGCATATCGAAAACAATATGGATTCAATGCGATCGCCCTTATGCCGACGAACCTTTACGGTCCAGGCGACAATTTCGATTTGCAGACCTCTCACGTGTTGCCGGCCTTAATAAGAAAATTCCACGAGGGCAAGCAAAGGCGGGCGGCAACGGTCGAGGTATGGGGCAGTGGACGCCCACGCCGGGAGTTCCTGCATGTGGATGATCTAGCCGATGCGGCGCTGTTTCTCATGCGCACCTATGACGACGAGGAAATCATCAATGTTGGAGTGGGAGAGGACATGAGCATTGCCGATTTAGCTGCTTTGGTGAGCAGGGTGGTGGGTTTTGACGGTGATATCGTCTTTGATACTACCAAGCCGGATGGTACCCCGCGCAAATTGCTGGATGTTTCGAAGCTCAAACGATTAGGATGGTCGGCGCGCATTGGTCTGGAAGAAGGTATAAGTCAGACTTATGCGTGGTTTCAGGAACACTGATGCTGACATGGTAGCGACATAGTTAAAAGGCTTGTAAACGGGTATACGTACCGCCAAATCGCAAAGCCGTAATAGAGGTCGGCGTAGCGGGATACGTTGTCAGTGGCGTCGAAATGGGATCAGTCAAAATGAACAGTAGAGCCATCGTTCCCATCATTTTATCTGGGGGCTTGGGGACCCGGCTTTGGCCGCTTTCACGTCAGCAGCATCCCAAGCAGTTTCTAAGATTAATGGGGAAACACTCGTTGCTGCAGCAAGCAATATTACGTGTCCGTTCTCAAGAGCTATTTCAGCCGTTTTTAATCGTGGGTAATGAAGCACATCGGTTTCTGGTGCTTGACGAATTGGCGGAACTTGGAATTGGGGATGCGACCTTAATGCTGGAACCAGTGGCGCGCAATACGGCACCTGCTCTGGCCGTGGCGGCTATCCATGCAATGCGACAACAGCCGGACGCCGTGATTCTTGCGTTGCCTGCTGACCACTATATCGAGGGCGAGGCACGCTTTCTGTCTGCCGTGCGCAAAGGTAAGGCAGCCGCGCAGGATGATGCGATGGTAGTATTCGGTGTTGTACCCACCCAACCCCATACTGGTTATGGATACATCCGCAAAGGCACGATGCGGAACATGGAGGGGATGTATCAGGTGGCGGAGTTTAAGGAGAAACCCGACGCTGAGACGGCGGCTGCCTATGTCGCGAGCGGCAACTATTTGTGGAACAGTGGCATATTTCTAATGCGGGCAGATGTTTATTTGCGAGAGCTAGAAAGTTACGCGCCTGATATCGCTCAGAGTGCGAAAGCCGCAATGCGTGATGTACGACAGGATGGTGCTTTTTTGCGACTCGATCCGAAGGCCTTCAGCGCCTGCCGTAGTGAGTCGATTGATTATGCAGTTATGGAACACACCAAAACCGGCGTGGTTGTCGAGCTTGATACCGCATGGAGTGATCTCGGTTCGTGGTCAAGCCTCCTGGCGGCAGGAAGTCAGTCTGCTGACCGGAACGTGACCGAGGGAGATGTGATGGTCTCGGACGTGGTTGGGTCGTTTATTTATTCTAGCAGTCGGCTGGTAGCCGCAATTGGGTTGAGAGACCATGTGGTTGTGGAGACACCTGACGCGGTTTTCGTGGCACCGATGGCCCGGACCCAAGACGTGAAGCAACTGGTGGCAGCTTTGCAACAACAGGGGAGGGTAGAAGCGGACAAACATCTGCGCGTGTATAGGCCGTGGGGTTGGTATGAAACGATCGCTCAAGGCGAACGCATGCACGTGAAGCGAATACAAGTGAAGTCCGGTGCAAGTCTTTCGCTGCAATTACACCACTATCGCTCGGAGCACTGGGTGGTAGTGCAGGGAGAGGCTGAGGTGACCCGTGGAAACGAAGTTTTCATGCTACGGCAAGATCAGTCAACGTATATTCCGATAAACACAAAGCACAGGCTATGTAACAAAGGGCATATTCCGCTTGAGATTGTCGAGGTGCAGACTGGTACTTACTTTGGCGAGGACGATATCGTGCGGTTCGACGACAACTACGGACGTGTTGACAGGTGAGCTTTTCAACAAGCGCACCCACTTTTTCCGAGTCACGCTTTTGAAATTACCGTAGCAAATGGCTATTTCATCTATCTTTAAAGCCTACGATGTTCGAGGACTCGTGCCTGACGAACTGGATGAAGATATGGCCTGGAACATAGGTCTTACCTATGCGCAGCAATTCCGAACAAGGCGCGTGGTCGTTGGGAGGGATGCGCGCATATCCAGCGCGGCACTGTCCGAGGCGCTAACGAATGGGTTGCGTGCTGCCGGTGCAGAGGTTTTCGATATTGGCTTGTGTGGCACCGAAGAGGTGTATTTCGCTACCTTTCACCTCAAGACAGATGGCGGAATCATGATTACAGCGAGTCACAACCCAGCTAACTACAATGGCATGAAATTTGTTCGGGAAAATGCCCGTCCGGTCAGCTCTGACAGCGGGCTTAGCGAGATTGCGGCTCGAGTAATGAAGGCTGCCCGAAAACCTTCTGTTGGTAGCAAAGGTAAATATAAGAGGCTTAATGTGCGCGATGCCTATGTGCGTCACGTGCTGAGATTTATTGAAGAGAACTCTCTGTCTTCGATGAAGGTTGTTGCGAATGCTGGAAATGGTTGTGCTGGCCCTGTGTTCGATGCCATCGCTAGCTGTTTACCCCTCAAAGTTACGCGGCTCCTCCATGAACCAGATGGCACATTCCCTAACGGGGTGCCAAATCCGCTGCTCCCTGAGAATCGTGCCTACACCCGCGCTGCTGTCGTACGCGAAGGTGCGCAGCTAGGCATTGCATGGGATGGAGATTTTGACCGCTGTTTCTTTTACGACGAGCGCGGCCAGTTTGTAGAAGGCTATTATCTCGTCGGTCTCTTGGCTCAGTCATTCCTGGAGAAATCCCGTGGTGATCGGATTGTTCATGATCCACGACTTACCTGGAATACCATTGATATGGTCCACAAGGCGGGCGGCACACCGGTACTCAGCCGTTGTGGCCATGCGTTTATCAAGGAAGTGATGCGTTCCGCGGATGCCATTTACGGCGGTGAAATGAGCGGTCACCATTATTTCAGAGAGTTCGCATATTGCGACAGTGGCATGATTCCCTGGCTTTTGGTGCTAGAACTAATATCACGGACAGGGCAGCCCCTTTCGAAGCTTGTGGAAGAACGCTTGCGTTTGTTTCCAGTCAGCGGCGAGATTAATCAGGTTGTCAGCGACAGCGTGGAAGCCATGCGCGCCGTCGAAGCGTATTATCGGACTGATACAGGCTCCATTTCGCATTTCGACGGTCTAAGCATGGAATTCGACAGTTGGCGTTTCAATTTAAGGCCATCCAACACAGAACCGTTGCTGAGGCTCAATGTCGAATCCCGCGCCAATCCGCCGTTAATGGAATCCCGTACAGCGGAGATACTCGGTTTTATCGCCGGTTTGCCTGATTCAGACGGAACCAGACAATGCGGCCGAAAATCCGGTTGATATCCAAATGTTTGGACTATTTGCAAGCCATGAATGTGGATCAAAACACTTGGATATTGCGGGGTCACAGTGCGCAGATACCATGATTTTGTCTTCCGTACATTAAAACGAAGAAGTTTTCGGAAATCGCTGCTCTCACTGCCGGAGATCTTCGTCATAAGGGCTCTCGTACGGCTCCAATGGCAAGATCGGGATAAAGCGAGCTGGCATGTTTTGTATCGGCTTTCATGTGTAGTTCTGCGAGCGTTTCTTCGCTGGCGTGAATACTCTTACAGAAAGTATTTCCAGCGTTTCGGTTCAGTGCTGAATTCCATCCAGCCCTACGGACGAAGCTCCCACGGTTTGCTGCTGATGATCGGCACGCTGGGTCCGGGCGGTGCCGAACGGCAGGCGGCGATCACGCTACTTGGCTTGGCGCAACGTAACCTGAAGACTGTGGCTATGGTGGCCATGCACCTGGAGTCCGAAACGCAGCGCTTCTTCCTGCCCAGGCTTGAAGCCGCGGGTTTATCCGTCGCCGAACTGGATCGTGAT
>Ga0307373_10007364_pt1 | contig 17205 bp, 13 predicted proteins | sample OX2MG_FD_202534 | JGI IMG/M metagenome (GOLD analysis project Ga0307373, IMG submission 202534) | Soil microbial communities from Risofladan, Vaasa, Finland - OX-2 | ecosystem: Environmental > Terrestrial > Soil > Coastal area > Acid sulfate soil | place: Finland: Risofladan, Vaasa | collected... | reverse complement strand
TGGCGATCATGCCGGGCTCGTCGATGGCGACCGGTTCGGCGGCGGCCAGGCCGAGGACGAGGCAGCTCATGGCGATGCGGTGGTCGCCGTGGGTGCGCACCAGGGCGCCGCCCTGCACCGGATGATTGGCGCGCCGGGCGCCGAAGACCACCAGCCCCTCCGGCTCCTCCTCGACGGCGACGCCGCAGGCGGCGAGCCCGGCGGCGATGGCGGCGATGCGGTCGCTTTCCTTGACGCGCAGCTCGGCGAGGCCGCGCATCGTCGTCGGACCCTGGGCGAAGGCGGCGGCGATGGCCAGCACGGGATATTCGTCGATCATCGACGGCGCCCGGCCGACCGGCGTCTCCACGCCGCGCAGCGCCGAATGCCGGGCGCGCACGTCGCCGACCGGCTCGCCGCCGTCCTCTCGCTGGTTCAGCACCTCGAGGTCCGCGCCCATTTCGCGCAGCGTCTCAAATAGGCCGGTGCGCAGCGGGTTGAGCAGGACGCCCTCGACCGTCACCTCCGAGCCGGGCGTGATCAGGGCCGCCACCAGCGCGAAGGCGGCGGACGAGGGGTCGCCCGGCACGCGCACCGGCGCGCCGAACAAACTCTGGCCGCCGGCGATGCGGACGCGCCGCCCGACCCCGAGATGTTCGACCTCGACCTGGGCGCCGAAGCCGCGCAGCATCCGTTCGGTGTGGTCGCGGGTGGCTTGCGCCTCGAACACCTCGCTGACGCCGGCCGCGTTCAGTGCGGCGAGCAGCACCGCCGACTTCACCTGGGCGGAGGGCTCGGGGGGACTGTAGGCGATCGGATGCAGATCGCCGCCCCTGAGGGTGAGCGGCAGCCGCCCTCCCTGCCGGCAGAGATAGCTCGCGCCCATCTGCGCGAGCGGGCGCAGGATCCGCAGCATCGGCCGGCCGCTCAAGGAGGCGTCGCCGGTGAAGGTCGCAGCCAGGGGAAAACCCGCCGCCGCCCCCATCATCAGCCGCACCCCGGTGCCCGAGTTGCCGCAGGCGATGGCGTCGCCGGGTTCGGCGAGCCTGCCGCGGCCGATGATCCGCCATCGACCTTCGCCTTCGCGCGCGACCGCGGCGCCGAACCCGGCCATGGCCGCGGCCGTGCGCAGGACGTCGTCGCCCTCGAGCAGGCCCTCGACGCGCGTTTCGCCCTCGGCGAGGGCGCCGAGGATCAGGGCGCGATGCGAGATCGACTTGTCGCCCGGCGCGCGGACGCGGCCCCGGAGCGGACCGCCGGGGCGGGCCGTAAGGCCGGCTTCGGGCATGGGAGACGCCGCCTCCTTGGAGAGCGATTTCGCCGAGGGGCTTTGCTTTTGACAGCGCCCCTGGCCCATGGCAAGGGAGCCGGCCTTTCAGCACCGGAGTCCCCCTTGGCCAATCCCGAACTGGGCGCGAAACAGATCTGCCCCGCCTGTTCGAGCAAGTTCTACGACCTGGGACGCCGGCCGGCCGTCTGCCCTAAGTGCGCCACCGAGTTCGACCCCGAGGAAGCCTTGCGCAACCGGCGCGTGCGCCCACGCGCGCCGCTGCCCGCTGAAGAGGTCGAGGTGGTCAAGCCCGCGGAGGTCGAGGACGAGTTCGAGGCCGAGGTCGAGCGCGCGCCCGAGCTGGACGAGGGCGTCGAAGCCGAGCCGATCGAGACCGGCGACGAGGACGACGGCCCCGAAGGCGCGTCGAGCCCCCCGGCCGAGGCGATCGGCGTCGACTTCGCCGAAGACGAGGAACTCGAGGAGGCCGACGACGACGAGGTCCCGTTCATCGAGAGCGACGACGACGAGTTCTCCGAAGACGAAATCGATGGCCTACCCGAGGAGGGCGGCGGCGAGGACTGATCGCCGGCGCGCCTGCGTCACCGAGCCTTCATCCCGGTTGTCCTTGCGCAGCGCAGCGGCAAGGACGATATTTCGTGCCGTGGCGTCCCTTCGGCGGGACGCAGTCAAGAAGGGCTAGCTTTCATGAGCGACTTCAATCGCGGGTTCACGCGTCCGGCGGTCAGCGCCGCCGACATGAGCGTGGACGCGGGCCTGCGCGCCTTCATGCTGGGCGTCTACAACAAGGTCGCCCTGGGCCTGGTGCTCTCGGCCGCCCTCGCCTGGGTGACCGGCAACGTACCCCAGGTGCAGCGGTACCTGTTCACCGCCGATGCGTATGGACGCATCAACTACACCATGCTGGGCATGGCGGTGGCGTTCGCGCCTCTGGGGATCCTGCTGTTCCAGGCCTTCGCGCGCCGGGCCTCGCCGCGCAGCGCCAGCTTCACCTATTGGTCGATCGTCACCCTGATCGGCGCCTCGTTCGGCATGCTGTTCATGATCTATACGAACGTGTCGATCTTCGAGACCTTTCTGGTCACCGCCGCGGCGTTCGGCGGCCTCAGTCTGGTGGGCTACACCACCAAGCGCGACCTGACCGCGATGGGCAGCTTCCTGATCATGGGCCTCTTCGGCCTCATCCTGGCCTCGCTGGCGACCTTCTTCTTCCATTCGGCCGCCCTGGTGTTCATCATCAACCTGCTGGGCGTCGGCATCTTCGCCGGGCTGATCGCCTTCCAGACCCAGCGCCTGAAGATGACCTACTATCAGCTGGGCGGCGATGCGGCGGCGGCGAGCGTCGCCACCAGCTATGGCGCGCTGACGCTGTATCTCGACTTCATCAACCTGTTCCGCTTCCTGCTCTTCTTCATGGGCGGCTCGCGGCGGTAGCAGCCGATTGCGCCTTGTAGGAACAAGCCCCGGCGGGAACCTCCGCCGGGGCTTTTTTGTCGCCCTCGCGCCATCCGAGGAGAGCCAGACGTTCGACGCCAGGGGCGCGTGATTTCGCCGACGTGGCGAAGATGCGAAGTGCGGCGGTGCTGAAAGGAATGAGTGCGCCATGTCCGACGCCGGAGCCGCCTGGTCCGCCTTCGAGGCCGCCGCCCGAGCCGACGCGGCCCACCGGATCGCGGCGCTGTTCCAGGCCGAGCCTGACCGCCTGGAGCGGCTGACGCTTGAGGCGGACGGCCTGTTCCTCGACCTTTCCAAGCAGCCATGGAGCCGCGCCGGACTGGCCGCGGGCCTGGCTCTTGCCCGAGCCGCCGACCTCGAGGGCTGGCGCAGGCGTCTCTTCGCCGGCGAGGCGGTGAACCTCTCGGAAGCACGGGCGGCCCTGCACATGGCTCTGCGCGCCCCGGAGGGCGCCCAGTTCCTGGCGCTGGGGCGGCCGGTCTCGGCCGAGGTGGAGAAGACGCGCGCGGCCATGCGCGATTTCGCCGAGGGCGTGCGCGCCGGCGCCGTCCGCGGCGCGACCGGGCGGCCGTTTCGCACCGTCGTCCACATCGGCATCGGCGGCTCGGACCTTGGGCCACGCCTCGTCTGGGAGGCGTTGAAGCCGCTGCGGCCCGCGATAGAGCTGCGCTTTGCCGCCAATATCGACGGGGCGGCGATCGCGTCGGCGCTGGTCGGCCTCGATCCCGCCGAGACCCTCGTCATCGCGGTCTCCAAGACCTTCACCACGCTCGAGACTCTCGGCAACGCCGAAGCCGCCAAGGCCTGGCTGACCGAGCGCCTGGGCGAGGGGGCGGGCCGGCATTTCGCGGCTGTCACGGCCAACACCGAGGCGGCGCGGGCGTTGGGCGTCGCGCCCGATCGCATCTTCGCGTTCTGGGACTGGGTCGGCGGCCGCTACTCGCTCTGGTCGGCGGTGGGGCTCTCCTGCGCCATCGGTCTCGGCTGGGCGCCGTTCGAGGCGCTGCTGGGCGGCGGCGCGGCCATGGACCGGCATTTCTGCGATGCGCCCCTGGAAAGGAATGCGCCGGTGTTGCTGGCGCTGGCGCACCTGTTCAACCGCAGCGGCCTGGGGCGCGCGGTCCGCGCCGTCGTGCCCTACGCCCAGCGACTGGCGCTGCTGCCGGCGTTCCTGCAGCAGCTGGAGACCGAGTCCAACGGCAAGGGGGTGGACCGCGATGGCCGGCCGCTGCCGCGCGCCGCCGCCGCCGCCGTCTTCGGCGACGCCGGCACCACCGGCCAGCACGCCTTCTTCCAGATGCTGCACCAGGGGCGCGACGTGATCCCGGTCGACATCGTCGCGCTCGTCCGCAGCGACGAGGGACCGCCGGACCATCAGGCCAAGCTCCTGGCCAACGCCGTGGCCCAGGCCGAGGCGCTGATGGTCGGCCACCCCAACGCCGCCGAGCCGTGGCGCAACTTCCCGGGCGACCGGCCGACCAGCTTCATCCTGATCGAGCGCCTCGGGCCCGCCGCGCTCGGCGCCCTCATCGCTCTCTACGAGCACAAGGTGTTCGTCGAGGGAGTGCTGTGGGGCGTCGACAGTTTCGACCAGTGGGGTGTCGAACTCGGCAAGACCCTCGCCAAGACCGTCCTTGCCGAACTCGAGGGCGCGACCGGGGCGCCGCACGATCCCTCGACGGCGGCGCTGATCCAGCGGCTGCGCTCGTAGCGGCGGTCAGGGCGCGGGTGCGGCGACCACGATATCGCCGATGCGGGCCGAACTGACCCAGTGCGCTTCGGGCGTACCGTCGCTGACGGCCAAATCGAGGTCGAGCCTCAGCTCCTCGCGATCGAAGCCGGCGATCCGGCACGGGCGGGACAAATCCCCCCCGGCCTCCACCGGCAGGTTGACCAGGAGCCGCTGGCCGACGCGAAACACCATTCCCTCCAGATCGTCTCCGACCAGGCTGACACGGCGCATCCCGGGTCCAAGCACCCGGTTGGCGACGAGCAGCAGGGTCCAGGGGACCGGCGCGCCACAGGGAGGGCGAACGAGCATCTGGTTCACGGCAAGCGCTCCCAACTTTAGATATATCTAGTAACCGATATATCGAAACTAATGTCAACGCCGGCGAAGTGCGGGGCATGGCGGCGCAAGACGATATCGGTTATAGGCCACGCAAATGACAGTAGCGGCGCACCACGCAAGCGATCGGCCGACCCGCCCCGGCGGGCTGGAGCCGATGCGTCCGGCCTGACGCTTCGCTCCCGCTCCCCCGGCGCGCCGCCGGACGGGGGGCGATCTCCATCCGGCCTTCGATGAAGAGAGGACCATCCGGATGGACTTCGCCTGCGGGCTTGCCCTCGTGCGGCCCAAACCGCTAAGCGCCCGCCCATGAGCGACACGGTCGCCTCGCGTCCGCGCGCGCAAAGCCCGCGCGGCTTCATCGATCGGCGCGCCGGCGCGCTCGCCGCCGAGCGGCGGATCGTCGAGGCGGTCGCGCGCGTCTACGGCGCGTACGGCTTCGAAGCCCTGGAAACCGGCGCGTTCGAATACGCCGACGCGCTCGGCAGGTTCCTGCCCGACGCCGACCGCCCGAACGACGGCGTTTTCGCGCTGCGGGACGACGACGAGGCCTGGATGGCGCTGCGCTACGACCTCACCGCGCCGCTGGCGAGGTTCGTCGCCCAGAACTGGGACGTCCTGCCCAAGCCGTTCCGTCGCCATGCCGTCGGAACGGTCTGGCGCAACGAGAAGCCCGGTCCGGGGCGCTATCGCGAGTTCGTCCAGTGCGACGCCGACACGGTGGGCTCGGCCCGGCCCGAAGCCGACGCCGAACTCATCGCCATGGCCGTCGAGGGCTATGCCGCGGCGGGACTGCCGAGGTCGGCCTATGCGCTGAAGATCAACAGCCGCAAGCTCCTGGACGGCCTGCTTGGCGCTGCGGGCGTGACGCACGACGCCCAGAGGCTCGCCGTGCTGCGCGCCATCGACAAGCTCGACCGGCTGGGTCTCGAGGGCGTGAAGGGGCTCCTCGGCGAAGGGCGGCTCGACGAGTCGGGCGCCTTCAGCCGCGGCGCGGGCCTTGCCCCTGCGGCGATCGACGCCGTGCTCGCCTTCGTCTCGGCGCCGCGGGGCGAGCGGGCGCACATGCTCGACGCCCTGGCCGATCTGATCGGCGGCTCGGCGGTGGGCGAGGCGGGCGTGGCCGAACTCTCGCGCATCGGCGCGGCCCTCGCCGCCCTGGGCGTCGGCGAGGACCAGGCGCTCTTCGACCCGACGGTGGTGCGCGGGCTCGAATACTACACCGGCGCCGTGTTCGAGGCCGAACTGCTGGTTGAAACCGTGGACGAATCCGGCGGCCGCGTGCGCTTCGGCGCCATCGGCGGGGGCGGGCGTTATGACGACCTGGTGGCCCGCTTCACCGGCGAGAGCGTCCCGGCCACGGGCTTTTCGTTCGGGGTGTCGCGCCTGGCCGCGGCGCTCGCCGCCAGCCGCGGCGCCGAGGCCGCCCCGCCGCGCGGACCGGTGGTGGTGATCGTCTTCGACCAGGCGCGCATGGGCGATTATTTCGCCATCGCCGCCGAGCTGCGCGCCGCCGGGATGGCCGCCGAGGTCTATCTGGGCGCCGCGGGGATGCGGGCGCAGATGCGCTACGCCGACCGGCGCCTGTCGCCAGCGGCCGTGATCCTGGGCGAGGACGAGGTCGCCGCGGGCCAGGTGACCGTCAAGGATCTCGACCTCGGTCGCAGGCTCGCCGCCGGCGTCGCTGACAACCGCGTCTGGCGCGCCGAGCGGCCCGGCCAGGTCACCGTCGCGCGGAGCGCCCTGGTCGCGGCGGTTCGCGCGATCGCGGAGGCGGCGCAGTGAAGGTCGAGCCGCCCGTGCCCGCCGCGGTGCTCGACGCCATCCGGGCGCCCTTCGCCGCCATGGGCGCCGAGAGCATCGACCCGCCGGTGCTGCAGCCGCTCGGCCTCATCCTGGATCTCTCCGGCGAGGCCATGCGCGAGCGGCTCATCGTCGCCCAGGCCGACGCGGGCGGGGAGGCGGCGCTGCGGCCGGACTTCACCATCGCCGCGGCCCGCCTGCACATCGCCAGCGGCAGGGCCGGCGGCCGCTACTTCTACGAGGGCAAGGCCTTTCGCGCCGCGCCGCGCGGCCTGGGCGCCTGCGAGGAATTCCTCCAGATCGGTCTCGAGGCGTTCGAGGCCAGGGACGTCGCCGAGGCGGACGCCGAAATCGCCGCCCTGGCTTGGCGGGCCGCGGCAGCCGCGGGACGCTCGGACCTCACGCTGCACCTGGGCGACGTGGGCCTCTTCGCCGCGCTGATCGACAGCCTGGGTCTCGCGGCGCCTCTTGCCGCGCGACTGAAGCGCGGCTTCTCCAGCCCCAGCCGGCTGCACGCCCTGCTGGCCGGCCCCGCCGATCGCCCCGCGCTGGAGGGCGAGGCCGCCGGCGAGCGTCTCGCCCAGCTGCTGGCGGGTCTGCCCGAAGCCGCCGCCACCGCCGTGCTCGAGGACATCTGGGCGCTTGCGGGCATCGAGCCGGTCGGCGGCCGCTCGGCCGCCGAGATCGTGCATCGCCTCGCCAGCCGTTCGGCTGGCGAGGCCGCGCCGGGGCTCGATCCCGGCGACGCCGAGCTGATCCGGCGCTTCCTCGCCATCTCCGACGCTCCGGCGGCGGCTCTGGAGGCGGTGGCGCGCCTGGCGCGCACCGGCGGCGAGATCCTGGAGGCGGCGCTGAACCGCTGGTCCCGCCGCCTCGCGGCGCTGAAGGCCCACGGCGCGCCCGAAGCGGCGATGCGGCTGGCGACGGCCTTCGGCAGCGACTTCGGCTATTACGACGGCATGCTCTTCGAGATTCGCAGCGCCGCGCTCGGCGAGCTGGCGCCGGTGGCCGCCGGGGGCCGCTACGACGGCCTGCCGGCGCGCCTGGGCGCGCGCAGCGACTGCGGCGCGGTAGGCTGCATGGTGAGGCCCGGGCGCGCCTGGGCGGGAGGCGCCCCATGACCGCTGCGCCGCAGGCGCGCGCGATCAGCCCCGCTCGCCGTTCCTGGCTGCGGACCCGCGGGCGCGGGGCGCGAGCGTGAGTGCGCCGCTGATCCTCGCGATCCCGTCCAAGGGACGCCTGAAGGAGCAGGTGGACGACTGGCTGGCCGACTGCGGCCTGCCGGTTCGCGCCTCCGGGGGCGAACGCGGCTACGCGGCGAGGCTCGACGACCTGCCAGGCGTCGAGATCCGTCTGCTGGCCGCCGGCGAGGTCGCCGCGGCCCTCTTCGCCGGCGAGGCGCACCTTGGCGTCACCGGCGAGGATCTGCTGCGTGAGTTCGCCGGGGACCTGGAGGACGGCGTGCTGCTGCTGCAGGCGCTGGGGTTCGGACGCGCCGATCTGGTGGTGGCCGCTCCGAAGAGCTGGATCGATGTCGCCATCATGGCGGACGTCGACGAGGTGGCGCATCTCTATCTGGCGCGCACGGGCCGGCGGCTGCGCGTCGCCACCAAATATCTCGCCCAGACCCGCGCCTTCTTCGCTCGTCACGGCATCGCCGACTATCGCATCGTCGAATCGGGCGGCGCGACCGAGGGGGCGCCGGCCGCCGGCGCGGCCGAGCTCGTGGCCGACATCACCAGCACCGGCGCAACGCTGGCGGCGAACGGACTGAAGGCGCTCGACGATGGCCTGATGCTCTCCAGCCAGGCCCAGCTCGCCGCCAGCCTGAGCGCGCCCTGGGACGAAGGCCGGCTGGACCTCGCCCGGTCCCTGGCCCGGATTCTCGAAGCGCGGGCGCGGGCGCTCGGCGCCGTCTCGCTCGCTTGGCCGCCGGAGGCGGACGAAGTCGCCCGCGCCGCCGTCGCCGCCTACGCCCTGCCAGGCTCGCGACCGCCGCCGTTCGGCGCGCTCGTCGCCTCCGCCGACACCTTCGCCGCGGTGGAGAAGCTGGCGAGCCGCGGCGTGGGCGGCGTCAGCGTCGCACGCCCAACCTACCTCTTCGAGGCCTCGAGCCCCGCCATCGACGCGCTGGCCGCGCGCGTGCGGCGCAGGGCGTGACCGGGGCGCGGGCGCCCGTCGTTTGACGCGCCCGTCCAGGATTCACCGGCTCGTGTACGCCTCGCCGGCCGCCCGGCGTTGACAGGGGCGGAAATATGCCGTCCATCTTTGCTCGCGAGAGACCGACGGCGTTCCTAAGACCCTGAAGTCTCCGGCGTTTCGGGGAGGAAACGCCCGCTTGGATCGAGCGAACACGATCGGTCAGACCCGCCGCGACTATCCCCCGCGGCGGGTCTGATTTCGTCTGCCGGGCCGCCCCTTCTCACAGTCTCGTTACCCAAGGCGTCAGACCGCCTGCAAAGCCTTGATCGGACTGGGCTCGCCGCCCGGCCGGGGGCTGGTCAACAGGAAATCGAACCCGGAACGGTCGCCGACCGTTGACCATCCGGCAACCATGTGTCCCCATATTCTGGGCTTTGGGGGCGCATCGCCCACAAGATGTTGATGGCCCGGGCGCGCGTCGTCCGGGGCGCATAAGCGGTGAGGGTCTGGGTGATGACGGGAAGCGAGGCGAAGAAGCTGATCGGGGCGCGCACGGCGGAGGCGCGGGCGCCCGACCGGCCGCAGCTGCAGCTGGTCCGCAAGGTGGAGATCGACCGATCGCGTGATTCGCTGCTGACCGAGTTCGGGCGCACCAGCCTCGAGGACCGCTATCTGCTGGCCGGCGAGTCCTACCAGGACATGTTCGCCCGGGTGGCCACGGCCTACGCCGACGATGCCGATCACGCCCAGCGCATCTACGACTACATCTCGCGGCTCTGGTTCATGCCGGCGACCCCGGTGCTCTCGAACGGTGGCGCCGGGCGCGGCCTGCCGATCTCCTGCTACCTGAACGCGGTGGGCGATTCGCTGGAGAGCATCGTCGCCACCTGGAACGAGAACGTCTTCCTGGCCGCAAACGGCGGCGGCATCGGCACCTACTGGGGCGGCGTCCGCTCCATCGGCGAGAAGGTCAAGGGCGCCGGCCAGACCAGCGGCATCATCCCCTTCATCCGGGTGATGGATTCGCTCGCCCTGGCGATCAGCCAGGGCTCGCTGCGGCGCGGCTCGGCCGCGGTCTACATCGACATCTGGCATCCCGAGATCGAGGAGTTCGTCGAGATCCGCAAGCCGTCCGGCGACTTCAACCGCAAGTCCCTCAACCTGCACCACGGCGTCTGCGTCACCGACGAGTTCATGGAGGCGGTGCGCGACGGCGCGCCCTTCGCGCTGCGCTCGCCCAAGACCGGAGAGATGGTGCGCGAGGTCGATGCACGCTCGCTCTGGCAGAAGCTGCTGGAGCTGCGCCTGCAGACCGGCGAGCCGTATCTGATCTTTTCCGACACCGCCAACCGGGCCATGCCGCGGCACCAGCGCGAGCTGGGCCTGAAGGTGCGCCAGTCGAACCTCTGCTCGGAGATCCTGCTGCATTCGGGCCTGGACCACCTCGGCCGCGAGCGCACCGCGGTCTGCTGCCTCTCCAGCGTCAACGCCGAGATGTTCCTGGAGTGGCGCGACCATCCGACCTTCATCGAGGACGTGATGCGCTTCCTCGACAACGTACTGCAGGACTTCATCGACCGCGCCCCGCCCGAGATGGCCGCGGCTTCCTATGCGGCGTGGCGCGAGCGCAGCGTCGGGCTGGGCCTGATGGGCTTCCACTCGTTCCTGCAGGGCCAGAACGTCCCGTTCGAGAGCGCTCTCGCCAAGAGCTGGAACATGCGGCTCTTCAAGCATCTGCGCCGCCAGTGCGACGCGGCGAGCCGCGCGCTGGCCGAGGAGCGCGGCGCCTGCCCCGACGCGGGCGAGCGCGGCGTCATGGAACGCTTCTCGCACAAGCTCGCCATCGCCCCCACCGCCTCGATCTCGATCATCTGCGGCGGGACCAGCGCCGGCATCGAGCCGATCCCGGCCAACATCTACACTCACAAGACGCTCTCGGGCTCGTTCGCGGTGAAGAACCCCTATCTGGAGCGCCTGCTCGGGGCCAAGGGGCGCAACACCGCGGCCGTCTGGGCTTCGATCCTCGAGAACGAAGGCTCGGTGCAGCACCTCGACTGGCTCACCGCCGACGAGAAGGACGTTTACAAGACCGCCTTCGAGATCGACCAGCGCTGGGTGATCGAGCTCGCCGCCGACCGCACGCCCGAGATCTGTCAGTCGCAGTCGATCAACATCTTCCTGCCGGGCGACGTGGAGAAGTGGGACCTGCACATGCTGCACTGGCTGGCCTGGGAGCGAGGCGTGAAGAGCCTCTACTACCTGCGCTCCAAATCGATTCAGCGCGCAGCCTTCGCCGGCGGCGAGGGCGCCCCGGCGATCATGGAACGGGCCGCAGCCGAGCGCACCGATTACGACGAGTGCCTGGCCTGCCAGTAGGGGCCGCGCCCGCGCCGCGTCGCGCAATCCTCGATCGCCGCCGGAACCGCAAGCGCCGCCTGGCCATTTGCAAAGCGGGACCGCGCCGATCGGGAGCATGGCGATGCGGGGCTGGGCTTTGCTGGTGATCTGGGCGCTGACGCCGGCGTCGGCCCGCGCCGAGACGCAAACGCGCATCTACGACCCCCGACCGCCGCTCGCCGCCGTCGCCGCGCCGCCGCGCGATGGGTGGGGAACCTTCGCCACCGTCGGCGGCCGTACGCTGGATTTCGATTTCCACGACCTGCACGATCCCCGCGACCTCGGCTGGAGCGGCGATCCACGCCTGCCGGCGCGCGACGTGGAGGCCGGATTCGGCTGGCGCGGCCGGACCGCCTCGGCGCTGATCGGCTATGCGGAGCATCCGGTCGCCCCGGCGCGCCAATGGTACGACCGTTTCGATCCCAATTGGCCCGGCAAGGGCGATCGCGGCGTCGTCGGACTCAGCGTTTCGTTCCGCCCTCGCTGATCGGCTGGCCGTAGCTCTCGAACCTCTCCAGCACCCGCGACATCTCGGCTTGGCCCAGCAGCTTGGGATCGCCCATGGCGAGGACGCGGGCGTATTGGTCGGCAAGCGCCTCGACTTCGCGGGCGAGTTCGAGCGCCGCCGCGACATCGCGCCCATAGGCGAGCTGGCCGTGGTTGGCGAGCAGGCAGGCTCGCCGGCCTCCCGCCATCGCGGCGAGCGCGTGCTTCGCCAGCGCTTCGGTCCCGAAGGTGGCGTAGGGCGCAAGCTCGATCGAGGCGCCGCCGGCCGCGGCGACCATGTAGTGAAAGGCCGGAATGCGCCGTCCCGCGCAGGCCAGCGCCGTCGCCGCCGGCGAGTGGCAATGCACCACCGCCCCGCACTGCGGTCGCTCGCCATAGAGGGCGCCGTGCATGCGCCATTCGCTGGAAGGGGCGAATTCGCCCTCGCGACCGCTCCCGTCCGGCCGCAGAAACACGAGGCTCGCCGGCGTCAGCGCCTCGTAGGCGACGCCGGTGGGGGTGATCAGCAGGCCATCCTCGAATCTCGCCGAGACGTTGCCCGAGCGGTTAACGCCCAGGCCGGCGGGCGCGAGCGCCCGCGCCGCCGCCACGATCTGCGCGCGCAAGCGGAGTTCGTCGCTCATGCCGCCCGTTCCGGGAACAGCCACGCGAGGCCCGCCTGGCTCGCCGGGGCGACGCCGCGTTCGGTGACGATGCCGGTGATGAGGCGAGCGGGGGTCACGTCGAAGCCGAAGTTAGCCGCAGCCGAGCCCGGCGCGGCGATCCGCCGGCCGGCGAGATGAGTCACCTCGGCCGGATCGCGCTCCTCGATCGGAATCTCGGCGAGCCCGTCGCCAAGCCCCCAGTCGATCGTCGAGGCCGGCGCCGCCACATGGAAGGCGACGCCATTGTCCGCCGCCGCCAGCGCCTTCAGATAGGTGCCGATCTTGTTGGCCGCGTCGCCGCGCCGCGTGATGCGGTCGGCGCCGACGAGGCAAAGGTCGATGCGCCCGTGCTGCATCAGATGGCCGCCGGCGTTGTCGACGATCACGGTATGGGCGATGCCCTCGTGGCCGAGTTCGAAGGCGGTGAGCGCGGCGCCTTGGTTGCGCGGCCGCGTCTCATCGACCCAGACATGCATCTCGACGCCGCGGCGCGCCGCCAGGTAGATCGGCGCCAGCGCCGTCCCCCAGTCGACCGTCGCCAGCCAGCCGGCGTTGCAGTGGGTGAGGATCTCGACGCGCTCGCCGGGCTTGCGCGCCGCGACCGCCTCGATCAAGCCCGCGCCCGCCTCGCCGATGCGCCGGCAGGTCTCGACATCCTCGTCGGCCATGGCGCAGGCCTCGCCGAACGCCGCCCGCGCCCGCTCTGCGGGCGCCAGGCGCTGCACCAGGGCGCGCACCCGCGCCAGCGCCCATGCGAGATTGACCGCCGTCGGCCGGGTCGCCGCGAGTTGCTGCGCCGCGTCTTCCAGCGCGGCGTCGGAGGGGTCGCGCCGCAGCGCCAGCGCCAGACCGAAGGCGGCGGCGACGCCGATCAGGGGCGCGCCGCGCACCTGCATGTCGACGATCGCGCGCCGGGCGTCCCCGAGCGACTCCAGGCGAACGATCTCGACTGCGAACGGCAGCCGCGTCTGGTCGATGATCTCGACCGCGCCGTCTGCGCCGGTCCAGATGCTGCGCATGGGGCGGTCGCCGATCCGCATGATCACCTATTCGTCCGCGTCGTCGCCAGCGTCTCCGATCCGCGCCCGAAGGTCCATAGCGTCGTGGAGCGCCTCGGGGCTCCGGAGTGCGGGCGATCACCCATTTGCGCGACGACAGAGGGGCGACTTGGACGAAGTCAGCCTTCCCAGCCGTCCACGAACGGGAAGCGCCTTGCCCACAGATCGGCGAGGCGCGGCTCGGCGTCGACGCGGCGTACGACCCTGGCCAGCTTCGGCGCCACTTCGTAGAAGCGACGCCGCCGTTCGGCCCACCGCGAGATCACGGTGACGTAGAGGTCCAGCACCGACAACTCCTCGCCCAGGATGTAGCGGCCGGGATCGACGCCGGCGTCCATGACCGCCCAGCAATGGCTGATGCGCGCGCCGAGGCGAGCCTTGACCCGCGCCGCCTCGTCCGCATCGGCCGTCACGCGCGAGGGATCGTCGCGGATCCAGCAGAGGGCGTAGATCGCCGAGGCCACGAACGCCATCCAGCGCAGGAACGCCGGCCGCGTCGCTGCCGCCATGGTCGGCGAAAGCCGCGCCTCGGGATGGTCGTCGGCGAGCCAGATCAGGATCGCGGCGCTTTCGGTCATCAGCTCGCCAGATGGCAGGATCAGCGCCGGAACCTGGCGCATGGGATTGACCCTGGCGAGAGCGTCGTCCCGCGGCCGGCCGGCGAGCGCGGCGGTCTCGATCACCTCGTAGGGCAGCCCCATGAGCGTCAGCGCCGCCTCCACGGCCACCGAGCCCGTGCCCGCCCCGCCGTGGACGACGTATCGATCGCGCATGCCTCGGCCTCCAGCCGCATCGCGGACCATGCGGACATTGAGGCGGGCCCGGCCCGCCATCAAGGGCGCCGCCGCTGGCGCAGCCAAGTAACTTCACCGCAAAAGACCGGTCTTCGCGCTCATGTCCACAACATGTCGCTATGTCACTAAGCCGTGACGCTATATATTGGGACGGACGGTGCATTGCCGAGCGGCCGCGGTTGGCGTTCCCTCGGGTCTGCGTCCGCCGGTGATTCGGCTTCGAGGAGGCCCGCCATGTCCGCCAACGTCCGCGCCCTTCCCGGTCTGCTGACGCCGTCCTTCGCCTACAAGCCCTTCCGATACCCGTGGGCCTATGAGTTCTGGAAGCGCCAGCAGCAGATCCATTGGATGCCGGAGGAGGTGCCGCTGGGCGAGGACTGCAAGGATTGGGCGGCCAAGCTCAACGATCGCGAGCGCAACCTCCTGACCCAGATCTTCCGCTTCTTCACCCAGTCAGACATCGAGGTGAACGACAACTACATGGAGCGCTACGCCCGCGTCTTCAAACCCACCGAGGTGAAGATGATGCTGGCGGCGTTCTCCAACATGGAGACCGTCCACATCGCCGCCTACGCTCTGCTGCTCGAGACCATCGGCATGCCCGAGAGCGAGTTCTCCGCCTTCCTGGAGTACGAGGCCCTGAAGGCCAAGCACGACTACATGCAAAGGTTTGGGGTCGACAGCAACGCCGACATCGCCCGCACCCTCGCCATGTTCGGTGGCTTCACCGAGGGGCTGCAGCTCTTCGCCAGCTTCGCCATGCTGATGAACTTCCCCCGCTTCAACAAGATGAAGGGCATGGGCCAGATCATCTCATGGAGCGTGCGCGACGAGAGCCTGCACTGCGAGGGCATGGTGCAGCTCTACCACGCCTTCAATGCCGAGACCGGCGCGGTGACGGCTTCCGTCGCCGACGACATCGTCGACTGCTGCAAGACCGTGGTCGGCCTCGAGGACCGCTTCATCGACCTCGCCTTCGAGGCCGGCGAGGTCCACGGGATGACCCCCGCGGACATCAAGGCCTACATCCGCTTCATCGCCGACTGGCGCCTGCGTCAGCTCTCCTTGCCGCAGGTCTACGGCGTCAGCGAAAACCCGCTCCCATGGCTGCAGAGCCTGCTCTCGGGCGTCGAGCACGCCAATTTCTTCGAGGCGCGCGCCACCGAATATTCCAAGGCGGCGACGCGGGGCGCGTGGCAGGGCGAGCGCGGCGTCTGGGGCGAGTTCGACAGGCTGATGCAGCGGCGCGGTTCGGAAGCGGCGCACTGAGGCGGACGGCGCCGGCGCGCTTGCCACTGGGCGCGGCGTCGGCGATGTGAAGCGCGCTCATGAGCCTGATAACCGAAACCCAGATCCGGCAGGCGCTGGTCGACTACGGCGCCTTCGAGCGAGGTCGCGCCTATTTCGCCCAGGGCCGGGCTCGCATCCTTTCGCACCGCTTCGACGGCGGGGCGCATTGGATCGAGAGCGAGGTGCGCGGGTCTCTCCCGCAACCCTATCGCCAGGCGATCCAGGTGCGGGCGAGGGGCGGCGGCGTCCCGATCGTCTTGGAAAGCGAATGCACCTGCCCGATGGGCCTCGATTGCAAGCACGTCGCCGCCGCGCTGCTGGCGCTGCGCGAGAAGAGCGTCGATCCCTTCGAGATCCCCCAGGACGTCGAGCAGTGGCTCGCCAGGGTGAGCGACGTCGCGCGGCGCGCCAGCAACGCCTATCCGGGCGACGTGCGCCAGCGGGCGCTCTACACCCTCGACGTCCAAGGCGGTGCGGTGCGGGTCCGGCCGCTTTCGGTGCGGCTCGATAGCGCCGGCCGGAACACGGGACGGCCGAAGCTGATCGACGCCGGCCAGGCCGTGGCCAATCGCGCGCCCGCCAAGTACCTGCGCGCCAGCGACCTCGCCGTGCTCGGCAAACTCGCCTTCGCGCGCCGCTGGAGCGCCGACGACTACGACCTCAAGGGCGACGGCAGCGGAGCGGCGCTCGCGAGCCTCGTCGCCACCGGGCGCTGTCACTGGCGCACCCTGGAGGGGCTGGTGCTGCGCCCCGGGCCGGAGCGCGAGGTGCGAGCCGCGTGGGCCGCCGACGGGGCCGGCCGGCAAAGGTTCGTGCTTCAGCTCGAGCAGGCGGAGGGCGTCATGCTGGATGTCAGCCCGCCGATGTATCTCGATGTCGACGCCGGATTGATCGGAGCGGCGCGCAGCGACCTGCCGCCGCTGCTCGCCGAGGCGCTGCTGGCGGCGCCGCCGGTGCCGGGCGCGGTGGCGGAGGACGTCGCCGAACGGCTCGCCAAGGCGCTCGCGCCTCTGGCGCTCGCCGCGCCGTTGCCCAAGGCCGCGGGCGGCCTCGAGACGCTGCGCGTTGCGCCAAAGCCGGTCGCGCGCCTCGCGCTCGCCAAAGTGAGGGCGCAGGTGCGCACCCCGAACGGCTGGCGCGACCACGGTTACGCGGACGTGCCGCTGCCGGTCCTGCAGGTTGGGTTCGACTACGCCGGGGTGCGTTTCGCCGCGGGCGATCCCCGCCGCGCGGCCCTGGTTCCGGACGACCCGTCCCGGCGCGTTCTCCGCGACATTGAGGCCGAACAACGCTGGCTCGCGGGCCTCGACAAGCGGCGGCTGAGGCGGCTGGAGGTGATCCATCCGCTGTTTCCCGACGAGGCGCAGCGGCGCTGGTTCAGCTTCGGTCGCGACGCCAAGCCGAACGATTTCGCCGGTCTGGTGCTGGGGACCGACTGCCTCGAAGCACAGGGATGGTCCATCGAGACCGACCCCGAGTTCGGGATGTCCCTGGCCCACCCCGACGACGACTGGCGTTTCGAGGTCGATGCGGCCGAGCCGGCCGACGGGAGGATCGACTGGTTCGACCTGGCGCTCGGGGTGCGCGTCGACGGCGAGCGCATGGACATCCTGCCGGTGCTCCGAGCCCTCATCGCGGCCCTGCCCGAGACCGACCCGATCGCATCGCTTCGGGCGCAGTCCGTCGCCGGCGCCCGCAATATCACCGCGCCGCTCGCCGACGGGCGGCTCCTGGTGCTGCCCCTGGAGCGGCTGCTTCCGATCGTCGAAGGCCTGCT
>Ga0307373_10007363_pt1 | contig 17206 bp, 19 predicted proteins | sample OX2MG_FD_202534 | JGI IMG/M metagenome (GOLD analysis project Ga0307373, IMG submission 202534) | Soil microbial communities from Risofladan, Vaasa, Finland - OX-2 | ecosystem: Environmental > Terrestrial > Soil > Coastal area > Acid sulfate soil | place: Finland: Risofladan, Vaasa | collected... | reverse complement strand
GACCCAGGGCGGCCGAGAGCGCGGACGACTGGGCCTGCGCCTGCGATCTGGCCGCCGCCACCTCGCCCCGGAGCGCCGACCGGTGGGACGACCACGCCCCCACCGCCGACGCCCCCAAGCCGACGACCAGGACGACGACGGCCACGAGCACGAACGTCCAGGTCCGCCAGATCCTGCCTTCGGGTTCGGCGAGTGGATCGACGTTGCCGGCGGGAACAGCCACAGGCGGTCACCACCTTCGCTGCTCGTGACGGGCCTTCCGTGAGCATCGGCATCGCCACCGGCTTCTTGAGGAGCGATCCGTGGCCGGGGCCCGCTGTCGCGGGCCGTGGCCGGCGGCACCTGCCGGTCAAGGGGTGGGTCGGCGACCCGGCACCCGGTGCCGGTAGCCGGACGGCCGTCCCGCTACGGCCCGGGAACCCGGATCATGGAGGGCTGCTCGTCCGTGCCGCAGGTGTCGAGCGCCGTCTTGTCCGAGACCGCGATCCAACGGGCCCCCGCCTCCGTCTCGTGGATCCGGTCCGGCTGCAGGACGAACCCGCGCGACTCCGGGTCCAGCGAGCCCAGGAGCCTGCTCCAATCGACCAGCTTGAAGCGCCGGGGGTCAGCAGCCACCAGGTGGTCCATCCGTCGGTTCAGCGAAGCTCCGACGTCGCTCCGTCCCCGGTCGTCCGCGAACGGCCCGATCGTGGTCAGGACCACACACTGCACGGGGCCGACGGTCTTCATCAGCTGATCGAACGTCGCCAGTGCCTGCGCGCTGTCCCCGCCGGCGATGGCGTCGTTGGTTCCCAGGTTGATGACGGCCGCCTTCGTCGGGCCGTTGTCCCGGAGGTCGGCCGCGAGGAGATCCAGCATCTGGTCCATGCGCACGCTGATCCGGAACACGAAGCCGACGTCGAAGGAGCCCTCCAATTCCGTCGAGATGTCCGGCTGGGCGAGGGCGGTGATCGAATCCCCGATGACCGCGACCCGAGGAAGGTCCGAGCTCGTCGAGCAGCCGGGAACGAGCACGGCGGCGGTCGCGACGAACGCGCACTGCGCAGCCAGCAAACGCCGACGGCGCCCGGCCCGGGAATGCCGGCTCGCGTTCGGGCCTGTGGACACGGTGCATCATCGCAGCCCGGCACGGGTGGCGCCTCCACGCGTCACCCCCGGAGCCGGTCGACCGTGAGCGTGGATCCTGCGGTGCACCACGGGCGCCGCAGGAGGGACGCAGCAGGTGACCGTCGTGGGACGCCCTCAGTCTGCCCCTCGACGCTCCAGCTCGTGACGGAGCCAGCCGTTCTCCCAGAAGCTGACGTCACCGCCATGGTCGAGCAGGTACCGGTGCGCGGCGACGAGCACGCCTTCGACCCGCGGATCATCGGGCAATTGGCGTTCGACGGCCTCCGCCACCCGGATGGCGACAGCGGCTTCGCCACGAGCCAACGCCGCCTCGGCGCGCTCGACGGCGGCATCGGTGCCGGCGGCGGCCACGAGCTCGGCGAGCGCTGCTCCCGACGAGTCCGGGTACATCTCGGTGGTCGACCGCAACTGGAACCAGCCCACGTACGTCTCCCACAGCGTCCGCACGGCCCACGCCACCTTGCCGTAGCCCTGGCCGACACGCAGATGGGGAGGCAGCTCGATCTCGCGCATCAGCGTCCAGACGTCGATCCCGGCGTTGAACCCCTCGAGCGCTCGCGTGTGGACGTAGTCGACCGCACCGTGGAGGCGCTCGAGCGACGCGTCGACGAGTTCGGCACCGACGATGGGGTCGTGGCGCCCGGTGACCAGCATCTCGGGCTGCAATTCGCGGAGGCGTCGCACGGTCTCGAGGTAGGCCTCCGCGGACCGGTACCTGTCCCCCCGCAGGGTGTTCAGGTTCGGGAAGTGGGGGAAGAGGGGCCCCAGAAGATTGCTGATCAGTGCGGTGCGGTGCTCGGGAAGCCACACGATGCAGCTGTCGATCGTCTCCCCGACGGACGCGAGGAGCTCGATGCGGAGGCCGTCGACGGTCAGGCCGAGGCGGTCGTGGAACGTGGCGTCCGGCGTCGGGGTGTCCTGGCGCATCGGCACGCCCGGGTTCTCCTTGGCGATGCGGATGGCGTCGGTTCCCAGCATGTCGAACCAGATGCCGGCGGTGCGCATGCGCAGTGCCTGGATGCGGGCGTCGTCGGCCTGGCACGCGAGGTTGTTCGCCTGGGCGATGTAGGTGGTGCCCGGCTCGCGGAAGAGGGCCACACCCCCGAGGTGGTCGACGTGGGCCTGGGTGGTGATGATGTGGTGGGTGGGGCCGGCCCGCACGGTGTCGAACACCCGCCTGTGGTGCGGGGCCTCGAAGCCCAGGCCCGTGTTGACGATCACCCGGCCGCTGTCGGTGAGGAGGAGGTATGCGGCGGTGGTGCCACTCGACCGGTAGATGGTGTCCGAGATCCGGTGCGCCGGGTCCTCGTAGACGGGCGTCAGCAGGTGCCTGCCGGGGCGCTCGTCGATCAGGCGATCGACCTGGTCCTGGATGGTCATGGGACCTCGATTCTGGTGTCGAAGCGGTCGAAGTAGAAGTCGAACGGGGTGCGGACCTCGTCGGGGGTGACGGAGAAGTCGCGGCGGAGGTCGTAGACGACCCGGCCCTGCTTGCCCCGCGGGTGGGCATCGCGATGGGCAGCCACCTGTCGCCGCGCCTCCGCGGTGAAGTCCAGGCCGGCCACGTCGTAGATGTGCTGCAGGGTCCCCATCTCGTCGGCCATGTACCGGTCGAAGTACACGTCGACGGTGCGATCGGCGGGGAGGAGGTGGCGGTCCCGCACCGAGGAGTCCAGCAACCGGCGGATGCGGTCGGTCCAGTACTCGACATACCACTCGGGCATGGTGTGCCGGTAGCCCATACGGGCCGAGTACGCCATCATCGTCGCCGTGGACTGCACCACCGCCACGGGGTCGCGATGGGTGACCACGAACGTGGCGTCGGGGAACACCGACAGCAGCGGACCGATCTGCTCGAGGTGCTGGGGCGACTTGAGCACCCAGCGCTCGCGGGGCCGCCGCCACTGCAGGACCTGCAGCGCGGACTTCATGTAGCGATAGTGCGGCGTCTGGTCGTGGGACAGGTGGTAGTCCCGCCATCTCGGCGCCCGGGAGACCCATTCCTGGTTGTAGGACGCGAAGTCCGGGAGCTGGAGCTCGATCTCCTCATGGATGTGGTCCGGCTCCATCGGGTGCATGGCTGCGACGTGCGGCACCGTGGCCCGCATCGCCTCCCACATCCCGTTGCACCGGGTCCAGCGGGGGTCGATCCCGTCGACCGGGCGGGACTCGGCGGGGTCCGGCACCGGCTCGTAGCTCTCCCACAGCGGCAGGGACCGGAACCGCTGGTCGGCGCCGAGCAGGTTCACCAGGTTGGTGGTCCCCGACCGGGGCAGGCCCACGACGATGACGGGCCGCTCGATGGGTACGTCGTGGATCTCGGGGTGGCGCTGGAGGAGGCCCGCGATACGGAGGCGGTTGGACGCATAGCGGACGGCGTTGCCGAACAGGACCAGCCGGGCGAGCCCCAACGCGTCAGGATCCTCGTCCATCTCGGACAGCCACAGGCCGAGCCGCTCCTCGAAGTCGTCCGGGCCGAAGTCGTCGAGCCCCGTCGCGCCGACGGCCCGCTCGAGTACCGCCTCGACGGTCAGGTCCGTGTGCTGCGACTCGCCATAGGCCAGGGCGGAGCGCTGGAGGTCGCTCAGGACGGGTTCTGCGAGGTCGTCGATGCGGATCTCGTGGGTCATCGGGACCCGTCGTTCGTCGGCACGGCTGCTGGGCTCAGAGCGCCAGGTACCCGCCGTCGACGGCGAGCACCGATCCGGTCGTGTAGGCCGACGCGTCACTGGACAGGAACAGCACCGCCGCCGCCACCTCGTCGACGCTGCCCATGCGATGGATGGCGACCTTGCGCAGTTCGGCGTCGACCATCCCGTCGAACGCCTTCATCGGTGCCGTCATCGGCGTGTCGATGAGGCCCGGGGCCACGGCATTCACCCGGATGCCGTCCCCGACCCAGTGGACGGCCAGATTCCGGGTGAGGGCGAGGAGCGCCGCCTTGGCGGCCGAGTAGCCGGGCACGATCGTCGTCGACCGGAAGGCTGTCATCGACACGATGTTGGTCACGCTGGCGCCGCCGGACATCGCACTGGCGGCGAGCACGGGACGACAGCGCGTGGTGAGTCGCATGGCCCCTTCGACATTGAGGTCGAGTGCGGCGGAGAACCCGTCGGGGTCCCACTCGTCCCGGCCGTCCGGGAAGTTGGCTCCGGCGTTGTTCACCAGGATGTCGAGCGACGGGATACTCCCCGCAAGCCGGTCGACGGCCTCGGTGTCGCGCATGTCGAGCTGGTGGTAGGCGAAGCGTTCGAGCGACGTGTCGTAGTCGGCGGTCGACGGACGGGTCCCGGTGACGGCGACCGCCGCGCCGGCATCGGCGAACGCGGACGCGGTGGCGAAGCCGATGCCGCTGGTCCCTCCGGTCACGAGGACTTCGGTGCCGACGAAGTCGAAACTGCACCGGTTGGTCATCACTCGACCCCCATCGTGATCATCACCTTGCCGCAGTCCTTGGAGTCCTCGAGCAGTCGCAGGCCCTCGTGGAACTCCTCGAGTGGGAACTGGTGGGTGATCAGGGCGGAGAGGTCACGGCGCTCGAGCAGCTCGATGGCGTCCTCGAACCGGGGTGGGTACTCCATCGAGCCACGGATCGTGAATTGCTTCATCAACAGCATCAGAAAGCTGGTGGGGATCGGACGGTAGTGCAGCGCCACCACCGACATCCGACCGCCCACCCGCCCGTGCTGGAGGATGTCGCCGATCACCTGGTCCGCTCCCGACGCCTCGATGAACGCGTCCGTGGCCGGAGTCGGCCCGAACATGAACGGTGCGGTGCCGTGGAGCCGGGCCAGTTCGTCCCACACGTCGACCGCGCTCGGGTCGAGCACCGCCTGGGCACCCAGGCCCCCGGCCAGCGCGAGTCGCTGCGGGCTCAGGTCGATGGCCACCACGTCGCGGATGCCCCGGTCGATGAGCGTGGCGATCGCCAGGAGCCCGATGGGACCGCACCCGAACACGGCCACCTTGTCGCCGGGAGCCACGTCGGCCTGGTTGACGGCCTGCATGCCGACACCGAGCGGCTCGGCCAGTGCCGCCACGGTGAGCGGCACGCCGTCCGGCACGGGGAACACCCGCTCACCCAGCCGCGCGCTGCGCAGCAGCAGCGACGGCGTCAGTCCACCGACGGGGCCCCCACTGCCGATCTGCCCGTGATCGCCGGCCCCGGGTTGGACGATGACCCGATCGCCGACGGTGAGCTCGTCGACCTCGGCTCCGACCCAGTCGACGATGCCCGCCAGCTCGTGACCCAGCGGCATCGGCTGGTCCGTCGGCCCGGCGAGTCCACCCATGTGGACCCACGACACGTCGGAGCCGCAGATTCCGCACGCGGCGACCTGCAGCACGGTGTCCCGGGGCCCGGGATCCGGTGGGTCGATGTCGTCCAAGCGGACGTCGTCCGGACCGTGGACTCGGATCTGCTTCATGGGGTCACCGGGCCGTTCTCTCGTCCGGAGCGGAGCGGCGGGCGGACGCCGTCGAGAAGCACCGACACCACGGCGGTGACCCAGGCGTCGTCCACGCCACGTCGCCCGTTGGTCACCGCCACCTGGAGGACGGAACCGGACATCATGGCGACGAGCACCCCGGTGTCGACGTCCGGGCGGATCTCACCCGCAGCCTTTGCCCGCTCGAGTCGCTCCCCGGTCCGGGCCATCACCCGGGTGACATCGGCGCGCCGTCCCTGGAGTTCCTCGTGCGACTCCCCGAGCAGGCCGACCAGTGCGGCTCGCCCGGCCGGTCGACAGAGCTTCTCGACGGTCCACCACACCATGGTGGTGATGTCCGCGGTCAGGTCACCGGTGTCGGCGACGACATCGGCGCCCTCGGTGCGGAACACCGCCTGGACGACGAGTTCGGCCTTCGAACTCCACCGTCGGTAGATGGCCGGCGTGGTCGTGCCGGCGCGCTCCGCGATGGCCGCCAGGCTCACCTCGAAGTACCCGTGCTCCTCGAGCAGCTCCACGGTCGCCTGCAGGATGGCCGCGTCGAGCCGGGCGTCACGGGGCCGCCCGGCCTTCGGCTCCTTGGATACGGTGGTGAGCGACATTCCGTTAGTCACCATAACGGAAATCGGGACCGTGGTACCGGGTCCGGGCCCGCCCCATCCGGTCACCGTCCACGGGCCTCCTCCCACCGCTCGCCGTCGATCTCCGTGCCGACGTGCAGGGCACGGTCCGGGTGTATTTCGATACGATGCTGAACGAAATACCGTACGACGGGTCGGAGGAGGCGTGATGGGGCTTGATCTGGGTGACCCGCAGCTGTTGCTGCGGGAGGACGTGCTGGACGATCCCCGACCGTTCTACGACATGCTGCGCAGGGAGGCACCGGTGTGGCGGATCCCGGGGCAGGACACGTTCCTCGTGTCCGACCCGGTCCTGATCCGTGACGCCGTCCGGCGCCCCGACGACTTCTCGTCCAACCTGGTGAGCATCCTCCACGACGACGGCTCCGGCTGTCCGGTGGCGTTCGCCATGGCCGCATTCGGCGACCCGGTCCACGTCCTGGCGACGGCCGATCCGCCGCTGCACACCCGCCACCGCAAGCTGCTCCAGACCCACCTCAGTCCTGCGATGGTGGCCGGTCTCGAACCCGCGGTGACGCGCATCGTCGGGGAGCACCTCGACCCCGTGCTGGAGTCGGGCCACGTGGACTTCGTAGCCGCATTCGGCGACCCGGTACCGGCTCGGACCATCTGCGAAGTGGTCGGCCTCCCACCGGAAGACGCAGCCGAGATCGTGACGTCGGTCTCCGGTGTCGGGGCACTGCTCGACGGCGTCACCCGTGCGGAGGGCATGGGTGACGCCGCCCATGCTGCGTTGGGCCTCATCGCGTACGTCCGGCGTCAACTCGACAGGACCCTCGGCCGTCCCGCCGAGGAGCGGACCGGCCTGCTCGGCGTCTTCGCCGGGGGCATCGAGGCCGGCACGGTGCAGGCCGACGAGGCCCGGGACATGCTGCTCGTGCTCGTGTCCGCGGGATCCGAGACCACCGCCAGCCTGCTCGCCACCGCCGTCGAGACACTCGCCCGGGACACCGAACTGCAGGGGTACCTCCGTGGCGACCCGGCACGCATACCCGGCGCGATCGAGGACATCCTGCGTGCGGACGGGCCGTTCCAGTTCCACTACCGGGCAACCCGGCGAGCCACCGCGCTCGGCGGGACACCCATTCCGGCCAACAGTCGGGTCCTCCTCCTGTGGGCCGCCGCGAACCGGCCGTCACCCGACGGGTCGGACGACCTCCCCGACCTGTCCGAGGTCCGGGGACCCGCCCCCCACTTCGCGTTCGGCAAGGGACTGCACTTCTGCATCGGTGCCCCGCTCGCCCGCCTCGAGGCTCGCACCGCCCTCGAACAGCTCCTCGCCCGGACCACCTCGATCGTCTTGGATCCGGACCGGCCGCCCACCCGGCGACCGAGCATCTTCATCCGTCGGCACGCGAGCCTCCCCGTCGTGGTGGCGCCGGCCTGAGGACCGTGGAATCGATCGGGCGACGCCCACCGCCACGCGTGGCGCGAGTCGACGGTACGACAGCGTCCCCGGACGGATCTCGGTTGCCCACCGGCGCACCCGGGTCCCGGTCACCTACGGTTGGGGCGTACGCCTGGGGAAGGGACACCGGTGACGACGGAGGACAGGGAGCGCAGCGATTGTCGTCCCAGATGAGCGACCGTCGACCGAGACCGCTCTACCACGTGGGTATCGTCGTCCCCGATATCGGCGCGGCCCGGACGACGCTCACGGAGCAACTGGGGGTCAGCTGGGGCCCTGTGCTCCACCTCGACGCGGTCGAGTATCGCGACGGCGCCGGTGGTGACGTCGAGCTCCCCACGACCATGTGCTACTCGGTCGACGGGCCACATCTCGAGCTGATCCAGGAAGTGCCCGGCTCCATCTGGGTGCGGAACGAGCACTCCAACCTCCATCACCTCGGCTTCTGGAGCGATGACCTCGCCGCCGACGGGACCGATCTGACCGCTGCCGGCTGCCCACTGCAGCTCTGTGGTCGAAGCGGCGACGGTGCCCCGGTGTCGTTCGCCTATCACCGCAACGACCTCGGTGTCCGGATCGAACTGGTCGACGCCGGGCTGCGCGAGACGATGGGATTCCTGTTCGAGCCCGATCACGGGTGACGGGCGTCCAGCTCGCTCCCCCGGTTCGCGTCCGCGGATGCAACCGGATCTGCGGCGAGGACGGAGCCGGTGCGTCGAACGTGCTTCAGGTGGACAGGGGCAGCCACCACGTGTCGCAAGGTGACCGGGGTCGGCCACCAGAGCCCGTCGCCGTCCCTCGGTGAAGCCCCGCGATCTGAACTGGACCGCAGATGGATGTGACGGCTGGGCGCAGTGGGTCGTTCGGCCCTACCGGTCGGCTCGGGTGCGGGCGATGCTGGTGCCATCAGGACGGTGGCATCCGATGTGCGGTCGCGCTGGAGGAGGAACTTGGCGATGGGCGTCCCCGAGGAGCAGCGGCGTGGATCCGGTTCGTGGGACGGGGCGTCCGGTGACCCGGGCACGACACCGACCGTCGGAGGCGGACGAGTCGTGGAGGTGGGCGCAGCGGCTCCGTCGGGCCCGACTTCGCTGCGGGACCTGCTCGCCGGGTACGACCGCGAGGTGGAGGATTCCCTGCGCGATGCACTCGGGTCCACCACCGGTGTCGGTAGGGTCCGGGCTCTGCACAACTCCGTTCGCCGCAGCATCTCCGTGCACGACGCGGTGCTCGCATCGGCACTGTGCCCGCTGCTCGAGGATCTTCCCGGCGGACCGGCGGTCGCCCAACGGCTCCGGCACGGATGCCAAGAGCGCGCCGACCTGTTGGGCCGCTTCGAAGAGCTCGCCCACAACGTTGCGGCGCACAACGTGTACCCGGTCTCGGGAGAGGAGATCGAGCGCATCCTCCAGGGCTTGGAGCGCAGTTTCGGTGAGCACATCTCGGTGGAGACCACCTCGGTCGGCAATCTGCTGGAGGATGCAGCCGGAAGCCTCGATCCCGACGTCGTCCAGGCGAGGATGGAGATCGAGGCCCGGCAGGCACCGACCCGGATCCACGCGGCGACCGCGAGACATCCGAGATCTGCCACGCTGAAGGCCTTCTACCGCAGTCGGGACAGGTTCCGGGACTGGAGTGACAGTCATTGGGGATGGACGGATCCCCGAACCACCCCTCGGTCCCCACGCGATCAGCAGGTGGACCTGTTGAGGAGCCAGTCGACCAGCTCGGCGCCCTCGGTGCGAGACGTCCTCACGGGTTATGACGATGTCGTGGAGCAGCTGATCGTCGAGTTGCGCTCCGCCTCTACCGGGTCGGACCGGGTGACTGCCGCCTATCGGCTCAATTCTGCGATCGCCGTCCACGACTCCGTCCTCGGGGGTGTCCTGTGCCCCCTGTTGGAGGCTGTCTCCGGCGGGGAGCCGTTGGCGGTTCAGCTGCGCCAGGGGTGTCACCAGCGGGCCGAGTTGCAGCAGGCCTGGACCGCGCTCACCAAGGTGGTCGAGGAGGACCGACCCGCTCGCCTGGAGTCCACCGATGCCGAAGCGATCATCGAGGCGTTGATCGAGAGCTTCCACGCGCATCAGCAGGAGGAGAACCTCGACGTCATCCCATTGCTCGAGGGGCTGCCCGGCAGTGCCTACCGGACCAGTGCGTCGCCATTCAACGACGCCATGTGGCCGTGGTACAGCGAGGGGCCGGGCCTGTTGGCCCTCCGCATGGCGCTGTGGGCCCAGTCCGGCCCGACGCATGTGCACCCGCTGCTGGTGAGGCACCCCTCCAGTCGCGTGCTGCGGACCTGGTTCCACGTCGTCGACGGGTTCCGGGACCACTGGGATGACAGCGCCCTCGGTCGGTGGCTCTCCCCTGCGCTCCCGTCCCATCCGTTCTCCGGTCCGCCCCGCCAGGGAGACCCAGACGCGCGGAACCCGTAGTCGCGATTCCTGTCCATAACGCTTGCCGTTATTGACGACTCCCGTTATGCTTTCCGAGATGATCCGGTCGTTCGGAGACGAGGAGACCGAGCGGATCTGGAACAGGCAGCGAACCCGCCAGCTCGACGATGGCACCCAGAGGATCGCCCTCCGGAAGCTACCGATCCTCGATGCCGCCGATGCGCTGGGCGACCTGAGGGTCCCTCCGGGCAATCGACTCGAGAAGGTGAAGGGCGACCGCCCTGGCTTGTACAGCATCCGAGTCGACCAGCAGTGGCGCATCTGCTTCCGGTGGACGGACGCAGGCGCCGACGACGTCGAACTCGTCGACTACCACTGAAAGGAGAATCCCGTGAATACGCCCCCGGTCATGCCCCCGATCCATCCTGGCGAGGTGTTGATGGACGAGTACCTCGAGCCCCTCGGTGTCACGCAGCACCGTCTGGCCATCGCCATCGGAGTGCCGCCTCGGCGCATCAATGAGATCGTCCACGGTAAGCGGAGGATCACAGCGGACACTGCACTACGCATGGCACGATTCTTCGGCACGTCCGAGCGATTCTGGATCAATCTCCAGGGACGCTACGACTTGGAGGTGGAACGGGACCGCCTCGTTGACACGCTCGAAGAGATCACGCCGCTCAAGACGGCCTGATCGGCCCGAGCACATCTGACGACGAGCAGTCCCGACCGGGTTCGAACCCGTGTCTCCACCTTGAGAGGGCGATCCCGATCGTGGCATCGGAACTCGTCCGGTCCCACGGGGTGTCATTTTTCCAGGCCAAACCGGCCGGCCCCGGCGACCGACGAAACGCCCTGACTTGCCCTGCAACACCCTGGAACGGAGTTGTCGGGTGGAATGTTGGGTTTTCGGAAACCCTGAGGCTTCTGACGATCCCACCAGCCTCTTCGTTCTGCAGTCGACGATTGGCTCCCTGTGCGCTACCCTGTATGACAGTCCACTACAGGAGTTGACCATGCCCCGTCCGACCTCGTTCCGCCTCCCCGAGGAACTCCTCGAACGCCTCGACAACGTGGCCACTTCGACCGGGTCATCGGCAACAACATTGGTCGCCACCATTCTCGATGAAGGGCTGAAGATCCGTCAGTTTCCCGGCATCGTCTACCGGGATGGACCAACGGGCCGGAGGGCGGCAATGGTCGGCGGGCCTGATGTCTGGGAGATCATCCGGGCCCTCAAGCAGATGCAGGGCACGGATGAGCGGCGAGTGCGGGCCGTGGCTGACGAGCTCGCACTCTCGACCGCGCAGATCCGGCTGGCCATCGACTTCTACGGGGTGAATCCGGCTGAGGTGGACGATCGGATCGCCGCCGATGATCTGGCCTCAGAGCAACTCCGCGAACGCATCGATCGTCGAGAGCGCCTGCTGTCTTCGTGAGGTGGCTGCTGGACGAGATGCTCCCGCGAACTCTGGCGCAACAGCTCACCGAATTGGATCACGACGCCGTTTCGGTTCATGACGTGGAGCTGGCCGGTGCAGCCGACAACGACGTCTTCGAACTCGCCGTGCTCCAAGAACGTCTGATCGTGACAGAGAATTTTGCCGACTTCGCCCGGCTCCTTGACGAACGCCGAGTCAGCGGCGCCCCGTGCGTGCCGGTCGTCTTCGTTCGCAAGTCCAGCTTTCCGAGGGGCGGCGGTCTCGCCACGCATCTGGCAAAGCATCTCGACAGGTGGGCTCGCGACCATCAGGATCCCTACGTCGGTCCACATTGGCCCTAGCAGGCGAACGACGAATCGCCCGGCAATCGGCATCACCGGATTCGTCTGTCCACCCGATCGTCATCGTGCACTTCCCAGGAGGCGGCGACAATCCCATTGGTCACCGGGTGGCTGTCTTGGACGTTCGAAACCAACTGGCTACGCAATCGAGGTGACACGATGAATCTGATTGGCAGGTGGCGGATCATCGAGATGGATCTATGGGATCGGGAAGCGATTGAACTGCTGGGTCCGGGCTCTATCGGATTCAGGAACGACGGCACGGGAAGCTTTCGATTCATCGCCGTCGAAGGATGGACAACTGTCGGCCGGTTCAGGCCGATGACGGACCGAGCGTCGAATTCACCTGGAACGGGACGGACGAGGTACCGCGACTCGTCAAGACGATGGATCCCTGCGGGGCCACATCTATTTCCATCTGGGCGACGACTCCGGGTTTCGAGCCGAACGGTTCGATCGCCATGGTCGCTCAGACCCGCTCTGATCCAGTAAACGGGTAACGGACCAGGGATCACTTCCGTGTGTCGCGGTAGGCCCGATTCGCTCAATCCGACGTTCCGAGGGTGGTGACCCCAGTCGCTCTGGAGTCGACGCAGGATCGGATGGTGCCAATCCGTCCAACGCAACCTGTTGGGTTTCCTGTGACTGCGGATTCCGACGTGGATGTGCGACTTGACCAGCCTGTTCCAACCCGGTGAGTTTCCGCTCTCTTCCAATTGTTGGGTTCTCCGACCCGGAGCAAGCTGAAGAGCGCCAAGCAACTCGCCTCTGGCCTGGTCTATCTGGCAGTCCCAACGGGGTTCGAACCCGTGTCTCCACCTTGAGAGGGCGAGCCGGATCATCGCACCTGGACCCGCTTGGTCTCACGGAGTCGCATTTCCGCAGCTCGAGACGGCCGCCTTCGACGCTTCATGGCACCAACTGCGCCATCCCGGGATGCCATGGAACAGACTTGTTGGGTGGATTGTTGGGTCTTCCGGTGAGCACCAGCCCCCGGTCGGCCGCACCGCCACCGGGTCAGTTGGCACCAGCGGCCCAGTTTCGTAGTACAGTTCCTTCGTGGAGATTCTCCATTCGGCCTTTCGTCATGACGTCCAGGCCGACGACATGCACCACGTCCTGCAGAACGCGTTGGTAATCGAAGAGGTCGCAGAGGATCCGATCCGGTATCTGGTGCTCGGGCCTGATCGCTCGGGGAACCTCCTCGAACTCGTGGTCATGGACCGGCCACAGGGACCCGCGATCATCCATGCAATGACCATGACGGAGCAGTACCGACGTCTCCTGCCGAAAGGATGGAATCCACGATGACTACACACGGGACACGAGCGGACGGGACTCCGATCACCGACAATGACGTCGAGATGCTGGCCGACGAGGCTGAGCGTGGCTACGACGTGGACGAGCTCCGCCGTCGGCGCGGCGGACGGCCGGCGATGGGCTCCTCCCCATCATCGGTCGAATCGGTCCGGCTCGATCCCGAGTTGAAGCGGGATCTGCTGCTTCGGGCCTCCGAACACGGAATCAGCGTGTCGGAGGCCATACGAGAAGCGCTCCGCAACTACGTGCGGGCCAGCTGAATCGCTACTGGTCAGAGGCCAGTCCTGGCCCGTGACCGGCCACGATGCTGAGCAGTCCCAACGGGGTTCGAACCCGTGTCTCCACCTTGAGAGGGTGGTGTCCTAGGCCTCTAGACGATGGGACCCTGCCGGGCCGCGAACGGCGACCCGTGTCGACGCCCCCGGGGGGACGGTACTGCCCCGCCCGCGAGGGACGGTCTTCCACAACTCCCCCGAGAGGGCACTGTGTCTGCTCGGGGGGGAGGGATCGAACCTCCAACCTCCAGATTCAGAGTCTGGCGCTCTGCCGGTTGAGCTACCCCCGAATGGGCGAAGCGCCAATTTAGCCGACCGGGGACCTGCCGGGGACGCCCCCATGCCTCCCTCGGGTACCGGGCCCGCCCGACACCCGGATCCCGACCCCCGACCGCCCCGGAGGTGCCCCCGGGGACGTACGTCGTCCCCTAGCTACGATCGTCCCGTGGACGTGCACCGGGTGGTCATCGTCGGTGGCGGGGTCCTCGGGACCATGCACGCCCTGGAGGCGTGCCGCCGCGGCTGGGAGGTCCTCCACCTCGAGGCCGACGCCGGCCCCCGGCGTGCCTCCGTCCGCAACTTCGGCCTGGTGTGGGTGAGCGGCCGGGCCGCCGGGGCCGAGCTCGACCTGGCCCTGCGGGCCCGTTCGCTGTGGGAGCAGCTGGCCGTCCACACCCCGGCCGTCGGGTTCCGCCCGGACGGCTCCCTGACCGTCGCCCGCCACGAGGGCGAGCTGGCGCTCCTGGCCGAGGCCGCCGCACGGCCCGACGCCGACCGACGCGGGTTCGCGCTGCTCGACGCCGACGGGGTGCGGTCCGTCAACCCCGCCGTCCGCGGCGACATCCTCGGCGGGTTGTCATGCACACGCGACGCCGTCGTCGAGCCCGGGCTGGTGCTCGGCGCGCTGCGGGTCACCCTCGAGGCCACCGGACGGTACACCTGGATCCCCCGCCGTCGGGTCGTCGACGTCGAGACGGCGTCCGGCGGCGCCGAGGTGGCCGTCGACCACCTCGGCGGCCGGCACGAGGGAACCGTCGTCCTGCTGTGCATCGGCGACCGGCTGTCGGGCCTCGGGGGGCGCATCGGGGCGTCGCTCGCCGCGGCGCCCCTCCGCCGGTGCCGGCTGCAGATGATGCAGACCGCCCCCACCGGCGAGCGGCTGACGACGGCCCTGGCCGACGGCGACTCCCTTCGCTACTACCCGGCCTTCGACCTGCCCGGCCGCGGCGGCCTGCCCCCACCCACTCCCACGACGGACGAGTGGGGTCTGCAGCTCCTGCTCGTCCAGCGGGCGGCCGGCGGGCTGACCATCGGGGACACCCACACCTACGACGAGCCGTTCGACTTCGCCGTCGAGGAGCATCTCTACGACGACCTGGCCGCACGGGCCGAGGCCGTCCTCGGCTGGCCGCTGCCCCCGGTCGTGCGGCGGTGGGCCGGCGTCTACACCGGCACCACCGACGACCGCACCTGCTACCGCTCCACCGTCGACACCGGCGTCGTGGTGGTGACCGGACCGGCCGGGCGGGGCATGACCCTCTCCCCGGCCATCGCCGAGGAGACCTGGGAGGAGCTGATCCGATGACCACCCCCATCCGACTGGCCGCGCTCGACATGGCCGGCACCACCGTGGCCGACGACGGCGCCGTCGAGGAGGCCTTCCAGGCCGCCCTCGACGCCGTCGGCCTGGTCGCCGCCGATCTGATGGACGACCCCGACGCCTACATCCGCCGGACGATGGGCCAGTCCAAGATCCAGGTCTTCACCGAGCTGCTCGGCGGTGACCGCCACCGGGCCGAGGCGGCCAACGTCGCCTTCGAGGCCGCCTTCGACCAGGCGGTCGGACGGGGCGAGGTGGCGGCCCTGCCCGGTGCCGTCGACGCCCTCACCGCCCTGCGCGACGGCGGGGTGCGCCTGTGTCTCACCACCGGCTTCTCGCCGGCCACCCGCGACCGGGTCCTCGGATCGCTCGGGTGGGAGGGCCTGGTCGACCTGGCCCTGTCCCCGGCGGACGCCGGCCGGGGACGACCGTGGCCCGACATGATCCTGACCGCCGTGCTCCGGCTCCGCATCGACGACGTGGCCGAGGTGGCGGTGGCCGGCGACACCACGAGCGATCTCGTCGCCGGCACCCGGTCGGGTGCCTCGATCGTGGCCGGGGTGCTGACCGGGGCCCACGGTGCCGACGAGCTGGCCGCCGCGCCCCACACCCACCTGCTCGGCTCGATCGCCGAGCTGCCGGGTCTGGTCCTCGGATAGGGCCGGACCCGATCCCCGGCCGGGTCCGGGACCCGGATGGCGTCGGGTTCAGGCGAGGTGGTCGAGGTTGTCGAACCCGATGATGCGCCCGACCGCCACGCCCACGGTCTCCTTGGCGTAGTACGGCACGGCGGCGAACCCGCGGATCGGCGAGTGCTGGGCGGGCGTCGGGTACGGGGTGAGGCCGACCGACGAGGCGATAGCCAGGCTGCGGGCCTCGTGGAACTTGTCGGTGACCACGAGGACGGTCCCCTCGCCGCGGGCGAGGAGGGTCGGCGCGGCCTCGGACAGGTTGTCCCACGAGTTCCGTCCGCCGGCCTGCAGGATGTCGGACGCCGGGATCCCGACGGACTCCAGGTAGCGGGCCGACGCCTGCGCCTCGGTGTAGAGGTCGCCCGGCTCCTTGGAGCCGGTGACCATGAGCGTTGTGGCGTAGTGCTGGTGCCACAGCAGGGCGGCCTGGTCGAGCCGGGCCCGCAGGTCGGGCGAGGGGACCCCGTCGTACTGGGCGGCGCCCATGACCACGATCGCACCCGCCGCCCGGGGCTCGTAGCGCTGGCCGGTCTTCCACACCTGGACGGCGGTCACGGCCAGGTAGACGGCCACGGCGACGGCCAGGAGGGTGACCAGCCGGAGCACGATGCGGAGGAGGCGGAACGCGAACAGTGCGGGACCTGGGTGGACCGGGATCAGTGCGACGGCCCGGGGACGACCACCGGCCCGGTCACGACGGGGCGGGGGCCCGCCCGGCGGCGACCAGATCGGCAGCGGCGCGGAGCCGGGACAGCGTGCGTTCGGGCCCGAGCACCTCGAGCGCCTCGAAGAGCGGCGGCCCCACCCGGCGGCCGGTGACCGCCACCCGGATCGGGGCCTGGGCCTTGCCCAGCTTGCGGCCGACCGACTCGGCCACGCCGGTGGTGGCGGCGTGGAGGGCGTCGGCCGTCCAGTCGGCGGACAGCTGCTCGTAGGCCCCGATGGCGGCCTGGAGGATGGCCGGCGCGGCGTCGTCGCCCGCCATCGCCTTGGCCCAGGCGTCCGGATCGACGTCGGGGGACTCGAGGAAGAGGAAGTCGACCATGGCCGGCACCTCGCCCAGCACGGCGACCCGTTCCTGCACGACGGGCGCCATGGCGGCGAAGGCCTCCTCGTCGAAGGCCCCCTCGGGCCACGGGGCCCGGTCGCCCGTCAACCACGGACGGCAGGCGTCCACGAACGCCTCCGTCGGCAGGGACCGGATGTACTCGCCGTTCATGTGGGTGAGCTTGGCGACGTCGAAGAACGCCGGCGAGTGGTTGACGTCGGCCAGGCGGAACCAGTCGACCATCTGGTCCCGGGTGAACAGCTCGAGCCCGTCGGCGGGGGGGCTCCACCCCAGCAGTCCCAGGTAGTTCACGAAGGCCTCGGGCAGGTACCCCTCGTCGCGGTAGGACTCGACGGCGACCGGGTCCCGGCGCTTCGACAGCTTCTTGCGGGCCTCGTTGACGAGCATGGGCAGGTGGGCGAAGGCCGGCAGCGGCGGCGTGGGCGCCCCCTCCGCGCCGGTGGAGC
>Ga0307373_10007362_pt1 | contig 17209 bp, 13 predicted proteins | sample OX2MG_FD_202534 | JGI IMG/M metagenome (GOLD analysis project Ga0307373, IMG submission 202534) | Soil microbial communities from Risofladan, Vaasa, Finland - OX-2 | ecosystem: Environmental > Terrestrial > Soil > Coastal area > Acid sulfate soil | place: Finland: Risofladan, Vaasa | collected... | reverse complement strand
TCAGCCGAGCCACTCTTCTTTGCCGGCCATGGAGAGACCATAGCCCGGGTCGCCTGCCATGGAAAGCCCTGCTCTCATTTCGGTCATTATCCCGACCCGAAACCGGCTGGCGTTTCTTCGCGAGGCCATCGCCAGTGTCCAGAGGCAATCCTTTGCGGATTGGGAACTGATCGTTGTGGACGATTGCTCACAGGATGGCACCTGGGATTGGCTCGGGTCTCTCGATGACAAGCGCATTCACTCGTTGCGAATGGATGAGCACAGGGAGCGATCGGTGTCGCGCAACGCGGGATTGCGGGCAGCCGGCGGCGAATTTGTCATGTTTCTCGACGACGACGACTGGCTTCTGGATGGGGCCCTGACTGGCCTATCTGATGCCTTGCGCCAGCAGTCCACGGCGGCGGGTGCCGTTGGCGCTCTGATTTACGAGAATAGTTGGGGCAGCTGGAACCGCGCACCTCATCCCCGCCGCCGCGTATTCAAAAAGGTTTGGGAGGACATGCTGTTCGGTTGGATTCCCCACCAGGGCCGTACGTTGCTGCGGAAGAGCGCTATCGTCGAGGCGGGTGGGTGGAAGGAGGCGATGCGCCTGAGTGAGGATTATCACCTCTGGCTGCGCCTTTGGCGGTACGCTCCGGCCGTATTGATTCCGCAACCGGTGGTGGCCTATCGGATACATCCAGGTCAAACCCCCCAGGCCGGTGTGTGGGCGCTCAACATAAAGCTCCGCCGGGCCGCCGTGGCTAACGAAGGCACAGACGAAAGGCAAAGGGCGGAACGTTCGATTCTGGCCCACCGGCTGATTCGTCAGTCCTGGCGCGCGCTTGAACGAGGCCACCCTTGGAAGGCCCTGGGCCGCTGTGGCCAGGCGGCCCTGAGCGCTCCATGGCTGCTCGCTTCGCCCCCTAGCCGGGTGCTCATCGCCGAAACGGCGTGGCGATCTTTCGTCCATGCAACGCTAGGCACCTGGGTGACGGAGAGGCTTCGGAAGGCAAAGCGGGCCCTCACTCGCCGCGGAGAATTGCGCCCGCCTCGCTTGGCCGCTGTTCCATCGACCACGGCGCTGCGTGGCGGCACGGACAGCCGGTCATGATCACCGTCATCATCCCCACCCGGAATTGCCTGAAGTTTCTTCAGCCGGCCGTGGCCAGCGTGGTTGCGCAATCCTTCTCCGATTGGGAGCTGATTGTCGTGGACGACGTTTCCGAAGACGGTACCTGGGACTGGCTCCGAGGGCTGGAAGACAGGCGCATTCACTCGTTGCGAATGGATGAGCACAGGGAGCGATCGGCCGCGCGAAATGCCGGACTTCGGGAGGCGCGGGGGGAATTCGTCCTCTTTCTGGACAATGACGATCTCCTGTTTCCCGGTGCGTTATCCCGGTTGTTAGAGGCGCTGCAATCGCATCCGGGAGCCATTGCCGCCGTGGGAGCTCGCCTGGATTTCAACCTCGGCAGCCAGCGCCGCGTTCGGCATCCTCTGCGCGGCTACGTACGCAATACTTGGCTCGATGCGATGTTGGGCTGGGTGCCACAATGCGGGCAGGTATTGTTGCGGCGCACGGCGGTAGCGCAGGCGGGCGGCTGGAAGGACGACTACATCCCCGCTGAGGATCACGACCTTTGGGTGCGTCTCTCGCCGCTGGGCCCGGTTGTGCTAATCCCGCAAATCGTTCTCGGCTATCGCATTCATCCGCAGCAGACGTCGAAGGTCTTCGTGAGGTCGCGCACTATCGCGTTAAGGCGCTCCTGTCTGTCGGAATGTTCGGGCGAGGAACGCGTACGAGGCGAACGCACGGTCCTGGCATGGCGGCACAATTGGATCGCGGCGCGCGCATTTCGGCGAAGACGATTCCGGGACGCTTGTCGCCACTGCTGGCTGGCCGTGCGGCAAGCCCCGTGGCTGCTTGAGTCACCGCTTTGCCGGGGGGAAATCACGGATTTGGGGTTCAAGTCTCTGGTGGGCATGGCCTTCGGTGAGCCGACGATTCGCGGGCTGCGCCGCTGCAAGAGAATTTTGGCAAGTGCTCTACCAAAAGGGCGGCTGCGACGAAGCCTCCTGCGAGCCGAAGCCGGGCGGCCTGAGGCGCCTTGATGGACAAGCTGCTGACCTCTGTCGTCATTCCGACTTACCTGCGGCCCGACGCGCTTGAAGCATGCGTTCGTTCCCTGTTCGAAGGAGCCGCACAACCGGATGAGATCGTCGTTATCGGCCGCGAGAGCGACCAGGCCACGCGGCAACTCCTTGAGTCTTGGGGGTCTGGGTCGCTGGGCGCCGCGGGCCTTCGCTGCGCCTGGGTCAAGGTGGCCGGCCACATTCCGCCGGTCGATGCCGGGTTGCATCTCGCCACGGGAGAGCTGGTTGCGTTCCTCGATGACGATGTAACCGTCACGCATGGTTGGCTTCCGGCGATTCTTCGCCATTTCAGCGATCCGTCCGTCGGGGTGGTCGGGGGGCGGGTCGTGGTTCCCGGCGTGGCTCCCTACAAGCTGCGGGGAAAGCCGGGCCGTGTGACCTGGTTCGGAAAAACGTGGGGTAACGTCGCCGCGATGGACGGTGAACGCGTCGTGGAAGTGGATACGGTGATGGAATGCAACTGGGTCTGGCGCCGGGCTCTGCTTGGTTCGCTCGACATGGATCCGGTTTTGAATTTCGACGACGCGGCGATGTACGGGCTCGACCTGTGCCTGCAAGCCAAGGCCCTGGGCTATCGCGTGCTTTACGATCCGCAGGCCCTGGTCTATCACCACGTCAAGCCTCGCGCGCCGGAACTCGACCGGGCCGAGCGGCCGCCCCGCGCCTTTGCCTACTGCCGGAATTACACCTACATCATGCTGAAGAACCTGCCACGGTGGCGCATACCGGTTTTCCTGGCCTGGTGGTTTGGCGTCGGGGAGCGAGCGGCCGTCGGCCTGGGCGCCTGGCTCGCTAACGCCCTGTCGGATCGAAAACATCAACGCGGTGAAACGCGGCGCTCTCTGGCCGGTAAGATCGAGGGGATTCGCCTTTGGTTGCGGCGCGCCGGCCAGCGCAGCCTGTCGGGCGGCCTCGTTTCATGAATGTCATGAATGTTCAGCAAGCCGGCGAGGCCTGTGCCGTGTCCGAGAAAAAATATCGCGTCTTGTTGGTGGCCACACACCCGACGCAGTACAGCGCGCCGGCCTACCAGCGCCTGGCTCGCGACCCGCGAGTGGAAATTCAGGTGGCCTATTGCAGCTTGCAGGGCGCCAGTGCCGGCTTCGATCCAGGGTTTGGACGGGAAGTGGAGTGGGACATTCCGCTGCTCGAGGGCTATCCGTGGGCCCAATTGCCAAACCGCTCGCCCCGGCCGGGCCTTGAGCGGTTTGGGGGTTTGGTCAACACGGGCTTATGGAAACTCATCCGCCGGGGACAGTTCGACGCGGTGATTTTCTACACGGGTTACCGCTATGCGACGTTCTGGCTCGGTTTGCTGGCGGCCAAGGCGAGCCGAACGGCCGTGCTGTTCGGCACCGACGCCGCCACACTCGACTCCCGGGACGGCCGCGCGTGGAAGCGGCGGGTGAAGCGGCTGCTTTGGCCGCTCCTGTTTCGTTTGGCCGATGTAGCCATAGTGCCTTCAACAACGGGGATGAACTTGATGCGTTCACTCGGGTTTCCCGAGAATCGTGTTGCGCTGACTCCTTACGTCGTGGACAACCAGCGGTGGGAAGAAGCGGCCGCTCGGACGAACCGCACTGCGGTGCGATCTGGATGGGCCATTCCCGCCGACGCTTCAGTGATTGTGTTCTCGGCGAAATTACAGCCGTGGAAACGTCCCCTCGATCTGGTCCGTGCCTTCGCGCGCGCGGCAGTGCCTGGCTCGTATCTCCTGCTTGCCGGAGAGGGGCCGCTGCGGCCCGCAATCGAAAAAGAGGTTGAGCAGCTAGGTTTGAAAGACCGTGTGAAGATGCTGGGGTTCGTCAACCAGTCGGCTCTACCTGAGGTGTACCGAGCGGCGGACGTGCTCGTGCTGCCTTCGGACTACGAACCGTTCGGGGTGGTGGTCAACGAAGCAATGCTCTGCGGTTGCGTTCCCATCGTAAGCGACAAGGTCGGGGCCCGTCTTGACCTGGTTGATGCGGGAAGCACGGGTTTTGTCTTTCCTGTAGGCGACGTGGAGAGACTGGCCTCGCTGCTCAGTGGCCTTCTTGGCGACACCGCGCGTCTCCGCCGAATCAGCGAGGCAGCACGGCAAAGAGTTGCGGACTGGTCCCCACAGCTGGGCGTGGACCGTTTGCTCCAGGCGATCGGCATGGCCAGGAACGTCGCGGCGGGTAATCACCCCGGAAGAAGGGCCGCGGAGCGCTGTTTCAGAGCGCCCTCAGGGGAGTCCTGAGGACTTTATGAACATCCTGATCTACTCGCACTATTTCCCGCCGTCGGTTGGGGGCGTGGAGCGATTCGTCGAAAGGCTGGCGAAGGAATTCGCCGAGCGAGGCCACGGCGTCACCGTTGCCACCGCAACCCCCGCGGGCGAGGCGAGCGATGCCGATTTTGCTTGCCGCGTGGTTCGGCAGCCGGGGCTTGTGCGGCTGGCAGGCCTGATCCGCGGGCATGATGTGACTCATCTGGCCGGGCCCGCCCTTTTGCCGATGATCCTGGCATGGCTGCTGCGCCGGCCCGCGGTCGTTGAACACCATGTGTACCAGGCGATTTGTCCCAACGGCCTGCTGATTTACCAACCGACACAAAAGGTCTGCCCGGGGCATTTCCAGGCGGGCCGGCATCGCGAATGCCTGCGCTGCAACGCCGGCCTGGGAATGTGGAGAAGTTTCCGGATGTGGGCGCTGGGATTCCCCCGGCACTGGTTCTGCAAAAAAGTCGCCTGCAATGTGGCGATCACAAACCACGTCTTGCGCCGGTTGTCTTTGCCCCATACGCAGATGATTTACCACGGTGTGCCGCCGATGAAACCGTTCCCGCTTTCGGAAGCAAGCCAGGACGGGCGGGATGCGATCATTTCCTTTGCCTATGTGGGGCGTTTTGTCCCGGAAAAAGGGATGATCGTGCTCGTCGAAGCGGCGGCGCTTCTCGATCGCGAGGGCCTGCCATTTCGACTGATCTTCGTCGGTGACGGGCCGGAGCGGCCCGGCGTGGAAGCCGCCGTCGAGCGCCTGGGACTCCAGAATCGCGTGACCTTTACCGGGATGCTCGGGACCGAAGATCTACAGCGCGCAACGGCCGAGGCACGGGTGCTGGTTGTGCCCTCGCTGTGGGAAGAATTGTTTGGGCTTGCACCGATGGAACAGATGATGCGAGGCAAGGCGTTGATTGTCTCCTCCATCGGCGGCTTGGCGGAGGTGGTGGGCGATGCCGGGCTACAATTTCCCCCGGGCGATTCAAAAAGTCTGGCCTCTTGCATGCGGCGTCTGGCCCTCGATCCGGAACTGGTGCGGAAACTGGGCGAGTCCGCTCGCCACCGGGCCCTGACCCTGTTTCAGGAGAGCGCGATGATCGATGCTCACCTGAGAGTCTACCGAAACGTTTCTTTCGGGCGCCCGGAACCTTCCCCCGGGCCTGGCCTGGGATAGAGGCTGTCCTCCTTCTAATTTCCGCACTCAACCGTGTGGTCGCCAGGGCAACGATCTACAGTTTGGCGAGGGTCCTACAGGGTGACAGGACGAGGCCTTTGCCCGCTGCTCCGGCCGCAGCGAGTAGGGCTCTAACTCCAAGACGCACGGCGGGTTTGCCGCAGAGCGGGCATTCGCCGGCCTTGGGAGCGCCCGGGAGCCCGCCGCTAGTTTTCCGGTATGGAACTGGGGCGATGCCCTATGCGTCTATGTTGCAAGCGCCAAAGCTTTATAAGGCACGTAATGACTACGGTATTTCACCGACAGGCGAAAAGGGTTAGCTTCGGACACAGGCGGTATACTGGCCCTTTGCGGTTGAGCCCCGCGCGTACAAATATCTTCCGAACCCTTGCGCGGAGCGGTGCAGGATCGTGCCGGCGCGGGATACGTTTCCCCGAAGCAGGCTTTTCCTGTTTCTCATGTTGGTGCGCGGGATACGCAGCCGCGTTTTTAGCGGGGTCCCTGCGTTCCAGGCGTTTGCGAGGTCCAGGCTAAATGCTCTCGTCCATTCGCGGACCGAGATTGAGCCCTAAATGGATGGGCTTGCTGTTTTTTCTCGGCTCCCTTTTTCTGGCTTATGTTATGGGGCAATGGGTGCTCGAAGACCGGCTCTTCGGGCTTGGGGCTCGCATTGCCCTCTTCTGCGGATTGGGAGTCGTTCTGGCGATACTGAGCCGGTGGCGGTTCGGAGTCTTGCTGTTCCTCGTCTGGCTCACCTTCGAGGATCTGATCCGAAAATATCTCGGCAACAACATGGCTATCTACTTCGTCAAGGATCTCCTCTTAGCCGTTGTTTACGCCGCATTTGTTTTCGCAGTGATGAAGCATCGCGAGCGGCTGTTCCGGCCCTCCTTTCGGGCGCCACTGCTGGCCTTTCTGGGCCTGGCCGTGATTCAGGTGTTTAATCCAAGATCCCCCAGCATTTTCTACGGTCTGCTCGGAATGCAGGTTTATTTCTATTATGTGCCGTTGCTGTTTATCGGCTATGCCCTCCTATCGAATCAGGACGACCTCGATCACTTCCTCCAGCTGAATCTCAAGATCGCCAGCATCGTCGCCGCAGTTGGAATCGTGCAGGCGTCCGGGCATAAAAACTTTCTGAACCCGGTCTCCCTCGCCCCGGAACTGCGCAGCCTCGGCCACCTTGTCCGCTACGTGCCGGGCCTGAGCAACCCCTTGCAGGCGCCGCCATCGGTTTTCGTGAGTCAAGGACGGTACTCCAATTATCTCGGATTGATGTTCACGCTTGCCCTTGGGGCTGTAGTCTTTCAGTTGTTACGCCGCCGTACCAGCCGTTGGACTTACCTGAGCCTGGCGCTGTTGGGCGTGGCCATTTTCCTTTCCGGATCAAAGGGCGCTCTGGTCTACTCGATCCTCACCATCATAGGGCTCGGAGTGGCCATGCTATGGGGCGTGAGGGGCCAGCCTTGGATCAGCGCCCGGCTGGGAAGGATCATGCGGCGCAGCGTCATCGCCGTGGCGATGGGCTTTTGTCTGCTGATTGCTTTCTATCCGAAGTTGACCAGTTCGTGGGGAACTTACTATTACGATTTGCTCTGGCCCAACAGTTCTCAGTCGGAATTGGGATTTCGAATCGGAAATTACCCGTTGACCCAGTTCGAAAGCGTATTCCACGATCCGGATTGGGTGACTGGCTATGGGACGGGAACCGCCTCTCTCGGCGTCCAATATGTGACGGGAAGGCTCAATGAGCCCGATCCCCTGGTGCCGTCAGCGGAAAACGGCTATGGCGACCTCATGATTGAAATGGGTGTTCTAGGGCCCATCCTGTGGGCCCTTATGGCTGCCGCAATCGTTATCTCCGGTTGGAAATTGACAAAACGCATGGTTTCCACGCCGCTTTTTCCGGTGGCACTATCCATACTCTGGTATGCGTTTTGGGTGTTCGTGCCGTTTACCTGGGGAGCGATGACCACATATCAAAATTTTGTCGTGAATGCTTACCTCTGGTTGCTTCTTGGAGTTCTCTACCGGCTGCCTTCCCTTGTCGCCGCCAGTCAGCCGCGGCCATCGGTTGCTGCGGGAATTGTGGCTCGCGCCCCCGAGCCCGTTCATGCCGGGCAGGCTCCATGAAATCGGCTCGCCGGGCAGTTGTGGCAGAAGCAAGGCAAGAATGCGTCCGGGACGCGGCTCTCCCGCTGTGGCTTCCGGCTTTCTGCGGGTCATGCCCGGAACCTCGGAGTTGTGATGGCTAAGATTCCGATCGCCGTTGTTTCCCCTTTCGTCGACAAACGCCACGGGACCGAGCGGTGTGTGGCCGAGCAGATCGAACGCCTGGCCGAAAGCTACGAAATTCACCTGTTCAGCTCGCGCGTGGAGGATATCGAGACCTCGCGGCTGGTCTGGCATCGGGTGCCCGAAATTCCCGGGCCGCACCTGGCCCGATACATCTGGTGGTTTGCCGCCAACCACGTGTGGCGCTGGGCGGAACGGGTTCGGAGCGGAGAGAAGTTCCGGGTGGTTTTTTCCCCGGGCATAAACTGCTTCGATGCCAATGTGATTCTGGTTCATCACGTTTTTGCCGACCACCGGGAGCGCTTGCGCGAGCCGTTGCGCTTGCGCTCGCGCCATTTCCGGGATTGGCCCCGGATCGTTCATCGGCGGCTTTTTTACGGGCTGATCGGCTGGCTCGAAGGAGTTGTCTACCGGCGCCGCCCCAAGGCGCTGTCCGCGATTTCGCGAGCCGTCGCCGCCGACATCGAGCGGCGATTTTGCCCCGGAGAGGCTGTCGCGGTGATTTACCACGGTGTGAATCCGGTTGCATTCAACCCGGATGTTCGCCACCGCCGGCGGGAAGCGGCGCGCCGGACCCTGGGCTTTCGCAACGAGGATTTCGTTGTTTTGTTGATGGGAAACGACTGGGAGAAGAAAGGGCTGCCCTGTTTGCTGGAGGCTCTGGCCCAAGCCGGCGATTTGCCCGTTTCCGCCCTGATCGTCGGAAACGACAGGACGGGCCCGTATCAGGAGCAGGCGCGGCGGTTGGGGATTGGCGGCCGGATGCATTTCGCCGGTGTGAGCGCCGATGTCATTCCGTTTTACGCGGCCGCCGATGTATGCGCCGCTCCTTCTCTTTACGATCCTTTCGGCCTGCCGGTTCTGGAATCCATGGCCTGCGGCTTGCCGGTCATCGCGTCGCGAGCCATGGGGGCGAGCGAACTCGTAACCGATGGCGAAAACGGACTCATTCTCGATGACCCACAAGACGCCACCGGACTTTCCCGGCTGATTCGCCGGCTCCATGATGACGGCGAATTTCAGCTCCGGCTGGGAGGGGCGGCTGTAGCAACCGCCCGGCACTTCACCTGGGAAGCCAATGCCGCGGCCGTTGCCGAGCAGTTCGAGCAGGTCTTGAAGATAACCAGACAATCGGAGGAGGTCGCAGCGCGAAAGGCATGAAAGACGGCGGGAAACATCCATTTCTATCGCGTCTCTGGCAGGCCCTTTTCTTGCTCTGGCTGCTGGGCGTCAATATCCTCTTCTACCTGCAGTTTCGCGCCTTGGCCGCATCGAGGTTGCCTCACTGGCTCAGCCGATGGCACCTCTAGCCACCCTGGGAGTCCTGCTGGTTGTCGCCTCCATTTTTTCCGTGGCCGTGGCTTTTGGTCTTCGGATTCTCGCTTGGGGCCGGATCGAGGCGGAGAGCGCGCTCGAAACCACGCTGTTTGCCGCGGGCGCCGGGTTCCTTGCCATTGAGGTGTCTGCTTTCGCGTTGGCTTCCTGCGCCTGGCTGCACCGCGCCCAGGCCATCGCTATCCTCGCCGTGATGGCGCTTGTGGCCGGCACGGCGTGGCAGGCGTTTCTTCGGCGCCTGGCCGCGCTCTGGCGCTCCCAGGCGGCACTGTTCACGACGTGGCAGGGAACGCTGGCGAGTTCGGGACTCTGGCTGAGCGCCGCTCTGGCGGCACTGGCCTCGATGGCGCCGCTCACCGGTTCCGACGCCCTTCGCTATCATTTCACCACCGCCCTGGCCGCGGCGGGAAACCGCTCTCCCCTGCGCTTCGACATTCTCAATAGCTTCTTTACCGGGGAAGGCCACGGCCTGATTGCCCTGGGCTTGGCGCTGGGCAGCGACCGGATTGCGCTTGGCCTGATCTGTGCCGGGGGCTTTCTCACGATGGCAGCGGTATTCCTGCTGGCGCGCCGGATGATGTCTCCTTCCTGGGCATGGGCCTGCGCGGCAACGTTTCTGCTGACGCCCATGGTGTTCTGGCAGATCGGCGTTTCGGGGGCGCCCGACATCTGGATGGCATTTTTCACCGTGCTGTCCGTTCTGGCGCTCGAGAGAGCCATACGGGAGGAAAAGGCGCGTTGGTTCGTGCTGGCCGGATTTCTGGCCGGCGCGGTGGGCGGAGCCAAGTACACGGGCTGGTTTATTGCCACGGCCGTGGTGCTGATCGGCTGGGTGGAAACGCGGTCAATGAAACGAATGTTTCTTTGCGGCTCGTGCGCCCTGCTGGCCGGATTTCTGCCGCTCGTGCGGAATTTCTGGATTGGCGGGGATCCTTTCTTTCCCTTTCTGATCGAGAAATTCAATAGCCACGCATTGCCCGCCTTCACCTTTAACGCGATGCGGCAAGATACGCGCAGTTTCCTGTTCGCGCTGAATCTGCGGAGTCTGGTCGAGTTCCCGGTCCGGGTTACGCTCGATGGCCACCTGTACGGCCTCGGACAACTGTTCGGGCCGATCGTTTTAGCCTTCGGCCCTTTGCTGGCGCTGGTCGCATGGCGCAAGCCGCTCCTGCGCATCGCCGGCCTGGTCTGGTTGATTTTTTTTGGCGCGACCGCTTTCACCACGCAAATGGGCCGGTTTTTGTTGCCGGTGTATCCCCTGGCGCTCGTGCTGGCCGTCGCCGGCGCATTCGAAGCGGGCCGGCGGGGCTGGCGATTTGTCCGGGGCGCCTGCGTGGCCACATTGGCTTTCTTTCTTCTGTTCTCCGCGGGCGCCGATTGTATGTACGCGCGGAGTTTTCTGCCGGTCGCTCTCGATCTGGAAAACCGGCAGGCTTTCCTCGAGAACATGGCTCCCGACTATCAGGTGACCCGGTTCATCAATCGCGAGTTGCGCGGACAGCCGGGAAAGACGATGGTCTTTTTTCAGCACGTCCATTACTTGAGGGTTCCATTCGTTTCCGGGGATCCGGCCGACTGCCGGGCCACGGGCGCGGTGATCGGTCAAGGACCGGACAAGCTGCTGGCCGTGCTGCGGCGGCTGAAGGTTCGCTGGGTGGTCGAAAGCCCCGATTTTCCGACCGGCCTGGCCGGCGCCGCGCACCAGCTCGAGGCCGAGAATATCCTCCGGCCGGTGGCCTCGTCCAAAGTGATCAATTTCGTTGGCGACCGAATCTATCGCCGGAGGAAAGAGATCCGCGTCGTCATTTTGCAAGTCGGGAAGTAGGAGCGAACAGGCCACATGATTCTGGGCGTTTTCCCCGAGCTGAACCGAGTCGGCGGCATTCAACAGGTGAGCCGCCACGCCGGGGCGGCCCTGTGCGAACTCGCCGGGCGAACGGGAGAAACCTGCGAATTGCTCTCGCTGAACGATCCGGCCACGGAGGATTGGTTCCGGGTCGGCCGGCAGCGCTTCCCGTTTCGCGGCTTCGCGCGCCACAAGTCCAGGTTTGTGGCTCATCTCATGATCCGCGCGCCGAGAACCCGGCTGCTGTTTGCCGCCCACATCTACTTCGGCCCGCCGGCCTTTGCCGCCGCGGCGCTTGGCCCGCATTTGCGCTACTGGCTGATGGCCCATGGGTTTGAAGTGTGGCAGCCGCTTCCGCTGTACCGTGCCGTTCCGCTGCGCCAGGCCCACGGGGTGATCGCGGTGAGCCGGAACACAGCCGAAGCGGTCGAGCGCGAACAAAAAGTGCCTCGCGAGAAAATCTTTCTCCTTCCCCCCGCGCTCGAGCCGGCCGCCCTCGAGCCGGACATACATGCACGGGATGCATCCGGCTCCCCGGTCGAAGCCGCTTCTCTCGGTGTGCCGCCGGGAAGCCATCTGCTTCTCACCGTCGCGCGCCTCGCGGCCTCCGAGCCCGGCAAGGGCGTCGATACCGTTATTCAGGCCATGCCCCAACTGCTGCCTTGCTTTCCCGATCTTTTCTACGTGATCGTCGGTGACGGGGACGGGCGGCCCGGGCTCGAAAAACTCGCCATCGAAAATGGCGTTGGCGAAAGGGTTATTTTTGCGGGAGAGTGTCCGAAGCAGTCCCTCCGGCGCTATTACGAAATCGCCGATGTCTTCGTTATGCCCAGCCGCCAGGAAGGATTCGGCATTGTTTTCCTGGAGGCCATGGCCGCTGGAAAGCCGGTGGTGGCCTCGGCCTGCGGCGGCGCGCCGGAAGTGGTGCGCGACGGAGAGGACGGCTACCTGGTGGAATATGGCGATGTTTCCGCGCTAGCCGCCCGCCTGGCCGGGTTGCTGGGCGATAAAGGCCTGCGACGGCGAATGGGAGAAGCCGGCAGGCGGAAGACGGAAGAGCAATACCAGTTCGAGCATTTCCGTGACCGGCTGATCGCCATTCTGGAGGCCGGCAAAGGCTGACGGTATCCGGCGCTGTGTTGTTCCGGCGTAGAGGTTACGAAAATCCCGTGAAGCGCGGCGAGGCATTTCGTCAGGCTGGCAGTGTCGCGCCTGGCTTCCCCGCAGCGGCACGGGCTGTCCTGGAGAGCGACAGTGGGCAGTGGGCGGTGAATCGAAAGAGGCTTTGTCGCCGGAGGCCGTGCCCGGCAGCGCCGGGACACGAGGCCGTGGCCGTCCGCCCGGGCGAGTCGAAATCCTGGCGGTCAACTTTGTCCTGATGGCTTGCTGTATCTGGGCGGCTGGCGCGAGCGGGGGTTACTGGAAGCTCGTGAGCAAATTCGGAGACAACGCCGACTACGCGGCCATCTCGCGAGCCATCCGCACCTGGGACCTGAGCTCGCTCGGCATGGCGAAGCATTTTGGGGGGTTGTCCTACGCCGCCTCGCTGGTGACAACCATCACTCAGGTGACAGACCTGCAGGCCATCGTCTTCGTCTCTGTTTGCAGTTCGATCACGGCGTTGCTCCTGGCCTATCAACTGTGGGGGGCTCGGGTCACCCTGTTCTTCCTCGTCATGGATTGGAACTGGATCCAGTCCACCACGTATGGCGGGGCGCTGCCGTTGTTCGCCGCCTGCGTTTTTGCGGCGCTGCTCGCGGCGCATCGGGATAAATGGACTCTGGCGGCGACCCTGGGCGCGCTCGCCACGACCGTTCAGCCGCTCGGTCTGTTTGTCCTGGCTCCAATTCTCCTCATGGCGTGGCGCCGAAAGGGCGGGTGGCTGCCCGGGTGGCCCGCCGCCGCGGCCTCCGTCATCCTTCGCGCTGTATTGCGTTCCCTTTCTGATTCGGTTCCACACGCCCCTGGCTTCCTATCGCGGTTACCAGAGGCAGGATTGGCTGGGCGGCCCGCCGGTCACCTATCCGCTCTGGGCGATGATGGAAAACTTCAGGAACGGGATGAACTTCGCGACCTCGGCGGCGAAATACGTGAAAGTCGGCTACGTGCTGGCGCATTTGCTGGTGTTGGGACTGCTGGTATTTTGGGGCGCCGTCCGAAAGAGGGCGCTGCAAAGACCGCTGGCGTTTGCCTTTGTGATCCTCTATTCCGGCTTCATTCTCCTGTACAATTCGCCGCATTGGGCGCTTGTCATTCACGCGCGCCTGCTGGCTCCGGTGCTGCCTTTTTTCCTGTGGGCGTTCTACGAGCAACTGCCCAAGCGCCGCTGGGCCGCCTATGGGGTCGCGGCGTTTTTCCTGGTCCTCGCGTGCGCCGGCCCCCTCAAAATCTTGAGCGCCCGGGCGTTTCTATCCCGGGTGGTTTCGATCGTCTAGAATGTGGCGAGGTCGTAGCGGCGGTTGTGGCCGGGGCCAGTTTCGGGCCGAAGCGCGGCCAACCCATCGAGTGCAGGCCCCTCTCGTAAGCGACGGATCGCCTTTCCGGCGGCGGCCGATTCGGCCTGCCCCCGGTCACCGCTTCGGTGAATATGAAAATCCTGAAAGTCACTCAGGCCTACTATCCATTCCTCGAACGAGGAGGCCAGGCGGGCACGGTGCGGGAACTGGCCCGGGGACTGGCGGCGCGCGGGCACCAGGTGACCGTGCTCACCGCCGATCTGGGCGATGGGGGCCGCAACGATTTGGGGGAGGAGAGCCCCTGGGGATGGGGCGCGCTCGCGCCCAACGCGGAAACCATCTACCTGCGCACGCTGCTTTCCTTCCGTGCCTTGACTCTGAATCCTTCTCTTCCGTCCTTCTGCCGCCGGCGTCTGGCCGAATTCGACGTTGTCCATATTTATGGCCTATACGACCTGCTCGGGCCGACGGTGGCGCGGTTCTCGAATCGTCTGGGAATCCCGTATCTGGTCGAGCCCATGGGCATGTTTCACCCGATCGACCGTGGATTCTTTCTGAAAAATGTCTGGCACCGCGCGCTCGGCCGCCGAATGATGCGAAACGCGTCGCGCATCATTGCCACGGCCGAAATCGAGCGCGAAGAGCTGATCCAAGGTGGTATTGCCGCCGGCCGCCTCCTGCTGCGCTACAATCCCGTCGATGCGGCCGAATACCGGGTGCTCCCTCCACGGGGGATTTTTCGAAATCGCTGGAAGATCGCTCCAAACGAGCCGCTGGTGCTGTTCCTGGGCCGGCTGATTCCCCGAAAGGGGGCCGATCTGCTGATCGAAGCCTTTGCCGACGCACTGCCCGATGAAGGAGTTCTGGTTGTTGCGGGTCCGGAGGGCGAAGCCGGATACCTGAATCATTTGCGGGCCGTCGCCACGCAATGCAGCCTGACCGAGCGGGTTCGATTCACCGGTCCGCTCTACGGGGAGGATAAAAAGCAGGTGCTGGCCGACGCGGATCTATTCGTCCTGCCCTCGTCCTATGAAAATTTTGCCAACGCCGTGGCTGAAGCCGCCGCCAGCGGTGTCCCCGTCGTCGTCACCGACCGCTGCGGGATTCATTCCCTGGTGAACCATCGCGCCGGCCTGGTTGTCCCCCGGGAAAGGGAAGCCGTTGCGGGAGCCATTCGCGCCCTGGTCATGAGTCCCGCCCTGCGGGAACAGCTGCGGGCCGGTTGTCACGGCGTTACCGAAGAGCTTGGCCTGGAGAAAATCGTTTCGGTTCTCGAGGGGTTCTACCGCGAATGCGTGGACCGGGGCGCTTCAGCGGCCGGCCGCAAGTCCGGCGCCGAATCGCCATCCGCCCGTTGCCATTAGTACTGGAGCCGTGGCTCCAGCCATTCACTGGATGGTCACATCTTCCTCTCCAGTAACGACTTGACGGGCAAGAACAGCTCCCACCCCCAGGGTTTGCACCCCGCCGCCGGGCCATGTATCCTGCCTGTGTGGCCGTCATTTTCAGCTCTTATCGCCGCGGGCAACGATAAGGCGTGAACGAACGCTTCGGGACCTTTTCCAGTTTTCCGGAGGGATGGCCGTGCCCAGCATGCTGGCGCCCTTTCCCTTCTGTCCGCAATTTGCGCATTCGAATCCTTCGGGGCCGCGCCGTCATACCGGATTGGCGTCCCGGACGCGGAGAAGGGATCTGAAGAGGGGTCAGTGAATATCCTTGCCATCAATGCGTACCACGCGAACGCGTCCGCCGCGCTCGTGCAGAACGGCCGGTTGATTGCCGCTGCCGAAGAGGAACGCTTCAATCGCGTGAAGTACGCCGCCGGCTTTCCGGCCCACGCCATTCTCTATTGCCTCGGCGAAGCTGGCATTGGCATCGAGGACGTTCACCATATCATCGTGCCGCGCGATCCCCGGGCGCGCGCCTGGAAAAAACTGATGTTCGCCGCGCGCCTGCCGCGCTTTGCTTTCGATCGCCTCCAGGTGATGATGCGTTTCGCGGGCATCCATCGCCAGATCGCCGAATCGCTGCACGTCGCCCCCGAACGGATCGGCGCGCAATTTCATCGCGTCGAGCATCACCAGGCCCATCTGGCCAGCGCCTTCTTCGTTTCCCCGTTCGATCAGGCCGCGCTGCTCTCGGTCGACGGACTGGGCGATTTCGCCAGCCTGATGTGGGGGATCGGACAGGGCGCCACGATGCAAGTCAAGGGCGACGTCGCCTTCCCGCATTCGCTCGGAATCTATTACACCGCGCTCTCGCAATACCTGGGTTTCTGGAGGTTCGGCGACGAATTCAAGGTGATGGGACTCGGCGCCTACGGCCAGCCGTCCTATCTCGACGAGTTCCGGCATATCGTTCGCCCGGGCCCCGGCGTCGGTTTTCGCCTCGGCCTGGACTATTTCCTTCACCACCGCCAGGGGGCCGAGATGTCCTGGCGCAACGGGGATGAAACCCCGGTTCTCGGCCGTCTGTTCTCCGACCATGTCGCCAGGCGCCTCGGCCCTGCCCGTCAGGCCGAGGAACCCATCGAATCCCGGCATAAAGACATTGCGGCGACCCAGCAGGCGGCCCTGGAGGAAGTTCTGTTCGCGATACTCAACGAGTTGTACCGCGCCACTGGAATGAAGAATTTATGTCTGGCGGGCGGGGTTGCGTTCAATTGCGCCGCCAATGGAAAGTTTTTTCGGCAGACCCCCTTCGAGCGAATCTGGGTGCAGCCGGCCGCCGGCGACGCGGGCCTTGCCGTGGGCGCCGCCTTCTACCTCTACCACCAGATTCTCGGCGGTTCGCGGGGGTTCGTCATGGACCACGCCTACTGGGGTCCGGAGTTCCATGCCTCTCACATTCGGGAAGCGATTCGCGTTTCGAATCTGGCCGAGCAGGGATACCGGGTCCGCCAACCCGACGAGAGGGAACTCGTGGCCGAAACCGCCTCTTACCTCGCCGAAGGGGGCATTGTCGGCTGGTTTCAGGGCCGCATGGAATGGGGGCCGAGAGCGCTCGGCAATCGCAGCATTCTCGCCGATCCGCGCCGGCCCGAGATGAAGGATATTTTGAACCGTCGCATCAAGCACCGCGAACCATTCCGGCCTTTTGCGCCGTCGATCCTCGAGGAGGCCGTATCGGATTATTTCGACGCGCCCAGCCTCTCTCCATTCATGCAGATGGCCTTCCCGGTGCGGGCCGAGAAACGCGACATCATCCCGGCGCCGACGCATGTGGACGGTACCGGACGCTTGCAAACCGTCAGCCGGGCCGCGAATCCCCGTTTTTGGGCGCTCATCGAGGAGTTCGGCCGCCAGACGGGCGTGCCGGTTTTGCTGAATACGTCGTTCAACGAAAGCGAACCGATTGTTTGCCAGCCCGGCGAAGCCATCGAGTGCTTTCGCAGAACCCAAATGGATGCGCTCGTGCTCGGCGACTTTCTGATCGACAAACCGGCGCCGCTGCCGAGCGCGCTGCTGGATTGAGGGTTTTCAGGCGAAAGCGATGCGGATTCTCCTGGTCAATCAGTATTATCCGCCCGACACTTCCGCCACCGCCTGGCTCGCGCAGACCGTAGCAGGCACGCTGGCCCGGCGCCACCACGTCACCGTGCTCGCCGGTCGTCCCTCCTACGATCCCACCGAGTACCACCCCTTCTACTGGTCCCGGATGGAGGGAAACGGGCCGGTGCGGGTTTGCCGGGTCGGCTCGACCGATTTTCCCCGTCACCGCATGAC
>Ga0307373_10007361_pt1 | contig 17216 bp, 14 predicted proteins | sample OX2MG_FD_202534 | JGI IMG/M metagenome (GOLD analysis project Ga0307373, IMG submission 202534) | Soil microbial communities from Risofladan, Vaasa, Finland - OX-2 | ecosystem: Environmental > Terrestrial > Soil > Coastal area > Acid sulfate soil | place: Finland: Risofladan, Vaasa | collected... | reverse complement strand
TGCACCCATATCGAACCCAGATTTCGTTGTCACTTTAGGTCCATACGTCCCGTAAATCTTTTGGAATGTATGGCGGGGACGACGGGGCTCGAACCCGCGACCTCTGCCGTGACAGCAAGGAAGGATTTCGTAACTTATTGAAATCAGGAGCCCCGGATGGCCACTTTTGGAGCCCTGAGACCCCCTTGGAACCGGTTATTGCACCCTTATCGCACCCACGTCCTCTGTCCACCAAACCTCTGTCCAGACCTCTGCCTTAAGGCAAAGGTCGCGGGTTTGTTAAGCCTTCGAAGTGGGGTGTTTCCAGTTCGACCAGAGGTGCTCTCTACGACGAAATCGCAAGCGGAGCGCACTCACTCGCTCCGAGGCCTTTGCTCAAATCCGGGTGCCGATGCCCCAGTAGGGCAACGCGCCACAGCGATTCCTGCCAATTAGTCGTTCCGTCTGAAATTCCACGCATGGTGCGCCGCTATGGCGGCCTCCAAGGTCATTTCAATCTGTCATTCGGGAATATAGCCGAGATTTTTCAGCCGGTTCACTAGAGCCTGAGAGCTAACGCCGTATTTCTTGGCAATCTCAGGCAAAAAGTGATCTCCAAAAAGATCCACGTACTCCTCGTTACGCAGGTCCTCTTCCAAAAAGCGTTTCGGCATCAACAACGAAGCCGCGAACAAATTGGCTTCCCGTTCATAATCATCGGTACCTTGGCTGGAGACATCGTCTCGCAGGCGAATGCGGAAGTCGCGATCGACATGCAATTGTTCTTGGTCGTGGAGTAATAGGTGTCCGAGCTCGTGTGCGGTCGTGAAATGCTGGCGCACGGCCGCATGGTGAGTATTCACCCCGATGACTGTTTGGACTGCGTCCCGGAAAAGGAAACCGGACACATCGTCCTCCAGGGATTGGTAGTAAATCCTCGCGCCCTTGGCCTTTGCAATTCTCTCTACAGGCACGGGTGCTTCTCTAATCTGGTAGGCAGCCAGCAAGTCTTCAACGAGCAACTCAATCTTTCGTCTTCGGATAGCCATTGGTCTCCTCCCTCTCAGCAGGTTTTATGGCAGCTTCAACGAACTCCCTTACTTCTTTGGAGTACGAGGTCAGATCGGGCATTTGCATTGGCTCGACTTGTTGACGCTCCGGCAGTAGCGTGTTCGCGTTGGCGCCGAGCGTATCGACGATGTCACAGAACGTATGCAGAAGAATGTTTTGCCGTCCCTTCTCGATGTTGCTCATGGAGGGCCTCTTAAGCCCAACGGCTTTGGCAAGCCCCTCCTGGGATAGACCGCGTTCCCGGCGTTTGGCCTTGATGTTCTCGCCAATCTTTTTGTAGAACCCGTCGAGATTATTCATTCACTTGACCCGAAAGTCACTGTAAGCGTATACAACAACAATGTCAACAATGATGACATGTTTGTATTGATGACATAAAAGGAAAGTTTGCAGGAGGAACCTTTTGTGTTATGTTTAAAGCGCGAAGTCCTTACCCGGACTTCGTTTTAGGAGGTACAGATGGCCAACGGCAGCAATCACCACCAGATCGGTCTGGACGACAGGACCCGCGACGACGACGGGGAAATCCGGCAGAAGCGCGGTGACACGCTCGTGCGAACACTCCGGCAGATCTATGGACCCGATTTTGCGCCATGTGTGCGCAGCGACATGCGGCTCGACACCCTGCGCGAGCGGTTTGGCGAGGAATCCCTATCGCAGATGCTGAAGGCAGGGCGTCCGCGGGGAGGCAATCGATGAGTCCACTCGCGCAGCCGACGCTGGAAGGCCCGCTCGCCGCGGCCCAAATCACGCACGCCGACATCGCGTACTTTGCCGATGAGTCGGTCAACCTTAAACGCGAAGACGCTGCGGACTTCCGCGAGCAGGTACGCCGCCTGCGGGAAAAGCTGGACAAGTATGCAGCGGATCATCCCGATTACGGCTTGATTAAGACGCTGCTGTCGGGAAGCCTGGCCAAGGGCACGGCACTGAAGACGCTCAATGACATCGACGTGGCCTTCTACGTCAAGGCCGACAAGGTGCCCAAAAAGGAGACGGACTTGCTGGAGTGGCTGGCCGAGCGCCTGCGCGAAGCCTACCCGCAGATGAAGCGCGATCAGATTAAACCGAATCACCACTCTGTCTGCATCAAGTTCGCGGTCAGCGGCCTCAGCGTCGATGTCGTGCCGGTCGAATACAAAGGCGACCCGGACGACCGCGGGTACCTGTTCGCGAACGACGGTGGTGATCCGGTCCTCACCAGCATTCCGTTGCATCTGGCGTTCATCCGCAAGCGGAAAGAGCAGCAGAAGCAGCACTTCGCGCAGGTGGTCCGGCTGGTGAAGTGGTGGGTGCGCCTGCGGAAGATCAACGATGCCGACTTCAAGCTGAAGTCGTTTATGACCGAGCTGATCGTCGCGCACCTGGCAGACGGCGGCCTCAGCATGGGCGACTATCCTGCTGCCCTTGAAAAGGTGTTCACCTACATCGTCAAGTCGCGGCTTAAGACACGGGTCGCCTTCGCTGACTACTACTCGGCATCGAAGCTGCCGGTGCCGACAGGCAAGGCGATTGAGATCTTCGACCCGGTCAACGAAACGAACAACATAGCGTCTGTCTACGACGACGGTCACCGGCAGAAGATCGTAGCCGCGGCGCAGGACGCGCTGGAAGCCATTGCCGAAGCGCGCTTCGCCACGACGCGCGGGCGTGCTATCGAGTGCTGGCAGGATGTTCTCGGGCCATCTTTTAGGGGGTAAGAGCCATGGGCAGTTTTAGCGTTACACGGTCGGACTCGTTCACCATTATCAACGCGCGCAAGCTTGCTTCGAAGGTCGCCACCGACATGCACCTCTGTGCGCAGTATTACGGCATGCCCACAGAAACCCGGATTCGCGAATATGCGGAGGAACTGGCGCAGTACCTGAACGCCGGCTACGTGCAGGAGTATGAGTTCGGCTACAAGAAAGACGGTAAGCGCATCGTCTGCTGGCGGTACAGGGTGGACGCTAACGGTCAACTCGTTACCGACGACAGGCCCGGTAAGATCGTGCCGTACGTCGACGTGACAGGCGCGACCTTCTTCAATGTTTTGACCCCGAGTTCCAGTTTCTACAAGCTCTCAACGGAGCAGCAGGCGCGTTTCGAGGCAGATTTGCCCGTTCAAAGGCCGATTGGACAGGCGCCTGCGGACGGTCCGGGCTACTGGACATCTGATCGCAATTATTACTCCGGTGGTCGCGGACTCAGCCGTCTCACGTTCCAGCCACTCTCATGACAGACAGCAACGTCGGCATTTTCGAAGAAGTCCGGGAATATCCAGATCCTGCCGCGGCGCGGCGCTTCGCATCGCTCGTAGGCCTCGACGAGATGAAAGACCGCCTAATTAAGGAAGGCCGGCTTCTTCTGGCCCCCCAGAGCCTCACCGCGTGGAGCGACAGGCATCATCACCACGGCAGCAGGATCATTGAGCTTTTTCGTGATCGCCCTCCCCTCTTTATTTTTGCCGGCGATGTCGGGACCGGTAAAACTATCCTGGCGGAAACCTTTGGCGACGCAATCGCGCGCGACGCCGACATGAGCGTGACCCTTTATTCGCTCAGTCTCAACGCACGTGGGACAGGTGCCGTAGGTGAGATGACAAGCCTGATTTCCGCTGCCTTCTCAGAAGTGAAGCAGGCGGCAAAGAAAGCTACCGGGCGCGGTGGCAAGCACAATTCCGGCATTGTTCTTTTAATCGACGAGGCGGATGCGCTGGCCCAGTCCCGTGAACTCGGGCAAATGCATCACGAGGATCGCGCCGGTGTAAACGCCCTTATACGTGGTGTGGACGATCTCGCTACCGGCAACCTTCCGGCCATCGTCGTCATGTGCACGAATCGACTGGATGCGCTCGATCCTGCGGTACGGCGCCGCGCGGCCGTGACCTTTACCTTCGCCCGTCCGAATGAAGCACAGCGATTGGCTTTTCTGAAGCCGGTGCTCGAGGAGCTGGGGTTTACCCATCAGCAAATCCACGCGCTGGTGGTCGCCACCGGAGCGACGCACGGGCGTTCCTATGGCTACACTTACTCGGACCTTGCACAGCGGCTGCTCCCCGGCTTAGTGCTCGCGGCCTATCCTTCTAGTCCCATTACCTATGATCTCGCGAAGGAGGTCGTGGAGCGCCATCCCCCGACACCACCCTTCAAAGAGGCGGCCCAGTGAAGAATAAGCAGCCAAGAAAACCCGTCGCCAAATGGTCCCTCCCGACGGTTCTGGCGGGCCTTCATGACGATATCGAGAAGCGGCTGGAAATCGCCCGGAAGACATTCGGGCACCCTGTTGCCAAAGGTGACGCGAGTGAGGAGGTTTGGCTGGAATTGCTCAAGACCTATTTGCCGCAGCGCTACCAAGCCGCCAAGGCCTTCGTCGTGGACAGCAAGGGCTCGTTCAGTGAGCAGATCGACGTTCTGATCTTCGATCGCCAGTACACGCCCTTCATCTTCAAATACCAAGGCCAGACAATCGTACCGGCGGAAGGTGTTTACGCAGCGTTCGAGGCCAAACAGACCATCAACGCCAGTCTGGTTGAATATGCTCAGGCGAAGGTTGCCAGCGTGCGGCGTCTTCACCGCACGAGTCTACCGATACCCCATGCAGGAGGAACCTATCCTCCAAAACCGCTGCCTTACATCTTTGGCGGCCTGCTGAGCTTCGAGAGCAAGTGGAAACCCGGACTCGGTAACCACCTTCTGAAGGCGCTCGCCAAGGGCGACACGGAACATCGCCTCGATATCGGCTGCGTCGCTGCACATGGCATGTTCACGTGCGATGCTGCTGCCGGGTGCCATGTCATCAGCCCGCTGACGAAACCGGCAACGGCTTTCCTGTTTGAGCTGATAGCGCTCCTGCAAAGTAGCGCCACCGTTCCCATGATCGATGTACGGGCATATGCGAAATGGCTGGCACAGTAGGAGCAGCCTGAAGGATGAAAATACCCGAGGCGATGTCCGGCCAGAAGTCTTGGCCAACAAACCAGATTGAACCTGTCAGAATTGCCGGGCACCATCGGCCGCCAAGCCCGGTTGGAATAGCATGAATACTGAGAGCGAGAAGTGGGACATAACCAGCCATCAATCCGTACGGCGCGTGCAGCTCAGCTGCCGCTGCTAATGCCATCGCCGGTCACCAGCATCGGCGCGCCGGAACCTAAAGGCGTCGTCTACACGAAGCGCTGGGTGGTCGAGCTACTCCTTGATCTTGCGGGCTATACGAGCAGCCAAAATCTCGTTGATGCCGTCGCCGTCGAGCCGTCCGCCGGCGAAGGAGCGTTCCTGTCGTCAATGATTGAGCGGCTCGCGGATTCCTGTCGGCGTCTCGGTCGGCCGGTCTCGGACTGCCGCGATTCGCTGATCGCCTATGAGCTCGATGAAGGGAGCGCCGAACGGGCGCGGAAACTGGCCGTCGAGGTGCTTTCAAAGCACGGCGTCAATGGACCCACGGCCGAAGGTCTTGCCAAATCCTGGGTACGTACCGGTGATTATCTATTCGACTCGATGTCCGTCGAGGCGGAGTTTGTGATCGGCAACCCGCCCTATGTCCGCCTGGAGGAGATTCCCGAACAAACCGCCCTCCTCTACCGCGACGCCTACCCCACGATGTACGGCCGGGCGGACTTGTATGTCGCGTTTTTTGAAGCGGCATTACGCCAACTGAAACAAGGCGGTGCCTGTGCCTTCATCTGTGCCGACCGCTGGATGCGCAATCAGTACGGTGCCGAGCTGCGGGAGCTGATCACCTCAGCCTTTGCGGTGGATGTCGTCATCGAGATGCACAATGCCGATGCATTCCACGATGAGGTGGACGCCTACCCTGCCATCACCGTGATCCGTCGCCAGAAGCAAGGCCGCACGATCGTGGCCAGCGCCGGCCCGGGGGTTGAACGCGTCCCCTCCAGGATACTGGCTGCGACCTTGCTGAAGAACACAAACGGCACGAGGGCGGCGATGCCGGCCGGATTACATTCCGCCCGCGTCGATAGCTGGTTCAAGGGCGGTGATCCGTGGCCCTGCCAGTCACCCGAGCAGCTGGCGCTGCTGCGCCGGCTGGAGGACAAATTCGCGCCGCTCGAAGCCAATGCGAAAGTCGGCATCGGCGTTGCGACCGGCAATGACAAGGTGTTCGTCACGAAAGATGCGCATCTGGCGGAACCGTCGCGCATGCTGAAGCTGGCGATGGCCAAAGATATCGGCAGCGGCGCGATGCAATGGTCCGGGCACTATCTGGTGGACCCGTGGAATTGCGACGGCCTGGTCAGGCTCGATAAGTACCCTCGCCTGCGGGCGTATTTTGAGGAGCACGGGGCGGCGCTGAAGAAACGCCATACGGCGATCAAGAGCGCGCACGCCTGGTATAAAACCATCGATCGCGTAACCCATTCGCTCACGGAAAAGCCCAAGCTCTACATCGCCGACATCAAGAGCATCCTCGATCCGGTGTTGGATAGCGGCGAGACCTATCCTCACCATAATCTCTATTTCATTCAATCGGATATCTGGGATCTCGAGGTATTGGGTGGCCTCCTGATATCAGCGATCGGCCAGTTCTTCGTCGCATCCTACGGTGTCCGCATGCGCGGGGGCTATTTCCGCTTCCAGGCTCAGTATCTGCGCCGTATTCGCGTGCCTGATCCCAAGACTCTCTCCGAAACTCAAGCAAAAGCGTTAGTGAAAGCGTTCCGTAACCGTGACAGGTACCTTGCGACGCAGACAGCCCTTACAATTTACGGGATCGAAGAAAGCGAGATGGAGAGTGCCATTGGACATTGATAAGCGCCTGCAGGAAGCTGTGCAGAGCTACTGGGACGCGCGGGCCAAGAACAAGGAAAAGCAGGTCGAAGGCGGAAAGATCGACGCCGGCACGCGTGGTGAAGTCACTGGTGGCACGCAGATGGGCGCGATGGAGGTGCTTGTTGCCGACATACTCGCCGACGCAGGCCTTGAAAAGCTCGATGTCAAAACGCGCACGGCGCTGGAGCTGCCCGGCTATTATCGCTCTGAGAAGAAATGGGATTTGATCGTTGTTTCCAACGGCCAGCTGGTGACAGCGATGGAATTCAAGTCGCAGGTAGGCCCCTCCTTCGGCAACAACTTCAACAACCGCTCGGAAGAGGCTATCGGCAGCGCGACGGATATCTGGGTCGCCTACCGCGAAGGCAGATTCGGCAAGACTCCTGCCCCATTCCTTGGTTATTTCTTCCTGCTGGAAGATTGCGATCGGGTAAAGACCCCGGTGCGCAACAAGGAGCCGTATTTCAAGGTAGACCCGGTTTTTGATAAGGCGTCTTACAGCAAGCGCTATGAGTTGCTGTCCCGGCGCCTGGTGCTCGAGCGCGTCTACAGCGCCGCCTGCCTTGTCATGGCGACGAACTCCCCGAATTCGCAGATTACACAGCCGGCGGAGGACTTAAATTTTCAGCGGTTCGTTGCGGCGCTCCGCGGGCATGTCGTGACGTTCCTGGGAAGCCAAAAGAAATAGGGATCGTGCTTGGCCCCTGCTCTACGTGCCCAGCATGTCCCATTAATCGCCAACACCCAGCGGAACGGAACGCAGACAGCTTATCGGTTAGCCTCAAGCAGTGTAAATGGTGATGACGCTCGACCAAGCGCTGTGATGAGTGCTTCGCGGAAGCACCCGTTCGCAATCCAGCAATTTCGAAGTATGAATCCTTCGTGGTCGCTGGCGGTACCATGGTCATTCGACTTATCCTTTCCGTTCCGAGGCACGAGAGATGTGGACAGACAACGAAACAGAACGTGACTTTCTAAACTTCAGCGGGATCGCTGCGACGGTTGCAGAAGTAATTCGACAGGCTCAGCCCGCGCCAGTTTCTGTGGGTGTTTCGGGAGCCTGGGGCGTCGGGAAGTCTTCGCTCATCAAGTTAATCAAGAACGAATTATCGATTGCGCAAAGCACACCGCGAGGTATGTTGGCGACGGCGAACGCCTACGTTTTTGTCGAGTTCAACGCCTGGCTCTATCAAGGTTATGACGATGCGCGCGCGGCCCTACTGGATACTGTCGCGTCTACGCTGGCGAAAGAAGCGGACGCGAGGAAAAAGGGGACAGAGAAAGCCTGGGAGTTTGTCGAACGGGTCAACCTGCTGAGGCTGGCTAAGATGGCCTCATCGGCCGCCGCAGTCATCGCGGCGGCACACCCCGTCATCGCTCTCGCGGCCACTCTGGTGGGGTCGGCCACAAAGGTGGTCGAGGCAGCGGGAGTGCAAAGCGACGCGACCAAGAAAGAGAAGGGAGAGGGCGTTCCAACTCACGAGGACAGTGAACGTCTGCTCAGGCCGAAGAAGGCAGAGTCTCCTCCGAAGGAGATTCAGGCGCTGCGGGATACCTTCGAAGAGGCGCTGCAAGCGATGGAAGTGACTCTGATCGTTTTGATTGATGATCTGGACCGCTGCTTGCCAGAGACGGCGGTATCGACGTTAGAGGCAATCCGGCTTTTGCTTTTCCTGCCGCATACAGCGTTTGTTATCGCGGCAGACGAAGCGATGATCAAGCACGCCGTTCGCCGACACTTTGAAGGAGTAGAAGATGCGCTCGTGACGAACTACTTCGATAAATTGATCCAGGTTCCCATTCGAGTCCCCCAGCTGGGAGTTCAGGAGGTGCGGGCGTACCTCATGATGCTGTTTATCGACGACAGCACGCTCGATGAAACCCAGAAAGAAGAGCTGCGGCAGAAAATATGTGCTCAATTGGGGCGCTCCTGGCAAGGAAAGCGCGTCGACCTGGCGTTTGTAAAGTCACTGGGCATCGAGTTGCCAACGGGATTGGTCGGTCGTTTGGATACAGCCGATCGGTTAGCCCCCATCATGGCCAGGGCCTCCGGAATCTCCGGCAATCCGCGCCTCATCAAGCGGTTCTTGAATGCGATCTCGATCCGCTTGTCATTAGCGAGATCGCAGGGTGTTGGCGTTGACGAGTCTGTTCTCACAAAGATGATCCTGTTCGAAAGGTGCGGCAACGCCAAAGCGTATGAAGAACTCATCCGTTCTGTGTCACAAAGCGATGCGGGACACCCCGTCCTGATTCAGAAATGGGAAACGGATGCACGCTCGGGCTCGAAACCGGAGCTTCCGGCGAACTGGGACCCAACCTTCACGACGGAATGGCTTCGGCTGGACCCGCCACTCGGGGATCGTGACCTCCGTGGCGTGCTGTACGTGGGACGCGAGTATGCCCCGTTGCTTCTTCCGGAGGATCGGCTTTCGTCTACGAGTCTGGATTTGCTCAACGCCCTGCTGACACATCCTGAGGTAGCCGCCAGCCTGAAGGATCAAGTCAAGCAGATGCCACCTCCGGAACTGGCCATATGCATGGATAAGATTCTCGACAAAGCTCGGTTGGAACAAGAATGGGGAGTTCCGCCGATTTTGGATGCGTGCATTTTGATTGCGGGAGTAGACACGACCCAGGCCGCGCGCCTTGCAGCGTTCTTGAAAGAACGACCCGGCTCGCAGATCAAGGCGAGCATCGTTCCGAAAATTGGTGACTATGATTGGGCAAGACCTGTGTTGCAGGGATGGTCTTCGGACACCGCGGTTGGTGCGCCAGTCAAGAGCGGGATCAAGTTGAGGGGGGCGGATGGGAACATCGCAGTCAAGTAAAGGATCGCCTTCAGGCGTACCGATGGTCCCTCCCTGGGTTCCTGATCCTCCGCCTCCAGCACCTCCACCGGTCCCGGAAGAGACGGTGCCGCAGTTACCGGAGATGCCAACCCCTGAACAAGGACCGGAGCCCACCACTCCTGCCCCGGTTGATATAAACGGTCCCATCCCTACCGCGCCCGCAGGCCGGTTTCGGGCGGCAAACATCAACCTTGCAGCCTACGCACGCAACAGCGATCGAGCTGCGATGCGACGTGGCGTGGGTCAGTATTTTTCGCAGGGGTACGGCGGGGGCGCAACGGCGGTTCGCCGCTTCTCTGGCACCGCGCGAACAGCGGATGCCTTGTATGCTGCGCTCTCAGGCGGCGCTGCCGCTTTGGGAATTCCGGAGGCGAACGTTGACGCTGGAAGTTCCGCACAAGAGATTATGGATGCCGTCACGGAGGCGGTGCGTCCAGTTGACGGGACTCAGGACACGGAATCGAGCCGAGCCGCTATTCAAGATGCCTTGGCGGAGACGCTGACACAATTCCCGGACGCAGACTTGACGAATTTATCCGAGGAGCAGAAAGAGATCGCCATTGAACGGTATGTTGCGAGTGATGTGTACCGACGGTTCTCGCTCGACGTAGGACGGACGGTGATCACGAAGGCTCCGAATGCCGTCGCAGGGGCTTCCCGTCTGAAGGAGATTCGAGAATACGTTCGAGAAACCGTCTCGGCGGCGTTTCGGAAGATTCGGACAGCCGGGCAGAGGCTCGGGGCAGGCCGTGTAGCTTCCATTGTTCGGTCGGCGCTGGGAGAAGCCATTCAGGTGTTCGAGGGATATCTGTGATGCGGATCGTGTGTGGAACCGAAGGGTATGACTTCGAGGGAGCCGGCCAAAGAGAGCTTGACGTTTTTCTGTACGCGGCGACAAACTCGCCGGAGCGTGGATCGGCGGGAAAGAATCTGCCGACGGACCTACGACGCGAGCGGTTTGTGCCCGAGCCTCTCACGTGGGATCTTCTCTCGGTGGCGCTCGGAGTGCATAGCGCCGATCTAGCGTCCCACCGGGACGAGAGCAGCGACGGTTGGACCCGTGAATACTCGCTTTCTGTGGCGGTGACGGATTCGGAGCGGTGGGGAGCAACTACTCCTCTGTGGAATGGATTGCTCAACTATCTCACGACGGACCGATGGAATGTATCTTTTCTGCCGGGCGCCATCACGCCGCGAGCCCATCGAGAGCGAGCTTACGCGACTGAAGATTCCGTTGTACTTCTTTCGGGCGGTCTCGACAGCTTGATTGGCGCCATCGACTTGAACCAGCAGAACCGGCAGCTCTTAGCCGTGAGCCAAAACGTTAGGGGCGATGGAGTGAAGCAGGCCGAGTTCGCAGCAGCGATCGGAACAGGTCTCCGGCATCTTCAACTGAGCCATACCATCTACGTTCCAGACGCCGAATCGCCAGCCTCGCAGAGGTCGCGGTCTATTCTTTTTTTGGCATATGGCATTCTCGCGGCAACATGCACCGAGCTATACCGCGACGGTGGCAGGGTTCCGCTCTATATTTGCGAGAACGGTTTGATCGCGCTCAATCCGCCGCTCACAGAAAACCGAATCGGCAGTCTGAGCACACGCACAACGCACCCGGTCGTTTTAGGTCTCCGCATGAGTATCCGTGTGTCGGTTGAGAATCCGTACGCTACGAAGACAAAGGGCGAAATGATGGTGGACTGCTTGAATCAGACGCTTTTGTCGGAGAGGGCTCCACAATCGACGAGTTGCGGACGCTTCAAGCAATTTGGATATACGCACTGCGGTCGTTGCGTGCCTTGCCTTGTACGCAGAGCGGCGTTTCGTCGCTGGGGTATGGCGGATACCACGGTGTACGTTTTCGATGATCTAAGCATCGACGACCCGGATTATGCAGGGTTCGATGATGTCCGTTCCGTCCTGATCGCGTATGCGACATTTCAAGAACTTGGAATCAGTAGGTGGCTGGGTGCGACTCTTAGTTCACCTCGAGTGACCGCCAAGACATTGCTTCGAGAAGTGGCCCAAAGAGGTCTCACGGAACTGCGCGACTTGCTCATCGAGATGGGGGTCGAATGATCGACTTGCACGCACACCTCGACCTATACCCGAATCCTGCGGATGTGGTCGCGGGATGCGTGGATCGAGAGATGTTCATCCTCTCAGTTACCAACACGCCGTCCGCCTGGAAGCGGTCGTCTGAGCTTGCGACAGAATCGTCGCGCATCCGGACAGCTTTGGGTCTTCACCCTCAACTAGCGGGAGAGAGGCGACATGAATTGCCATTGTTCGACGAACTGATTTCGAAGGTACGCTATGTCGGAGAAATCGGTCTGGATGGGGCTCCCGAGCATCGGCAAAGCTGGCAGGATCAAACGCACGTTTTCGATCATATTTTGTCTTCTTGCGAGAGCGAAGGCGGGAAGATTATGACCATCCACAGTCGGCGGGCCGCGACGGCTGTTCTCGATCACCTAGAACGACATACGGAAGCCGGTGTCGCAATCTTGCATTGGTTCTCTGGGACCAAGCAGGAGCTAAGACGCGCGATCGATGCCGGTTGTTGGTTTAGTGTGGGTCCGGGTATGGTAGCGTCTCCCACCGGTTTACGGCTGATACGAGAAATGCCCAAAGAACGAGTGCTTACGGAGAGTGACGGACCGTTCACACGGATCGATGAAAGGAGCGCATGGCCATGGGACGTAGCGCTTGCTTGTGGAGTCTTAGCCAGCATTTGGAAGTGTGAACTTCATGATGTCCATGGTCAGCTAAGAAGCAATCTTCAAGCTCTCGTGGTCTAGACATCGCGCATCGCTTGACTCGGGAAAGCATAGTAATAGTTCGCTGAGGCATTTGCTTAACTCACGCGGATCAGGCGTACGCATGCCGGTCGTTACCCGTCCTTCGAAGAACTATCGTTTCTGCCGCGCGAGGAAAAGACAATCGTATGACCATCAACGAGTTCCTGCTATCCCTGAAATCAAGCGGTGAAGGCAGCTTCGAGGACTTTGTTGGAGAGCTACTCGGTGCTCTGACAGGCTTGACATTCTATGCGGCTCGCTCTGGTGATCAGGGCGGACGAGATGGAAGGGCTGCCGGCACTTCGGGAGGCGACATCGTCTTCGAATGTAAGCGCTACTCAAGCGATACACCTTTCAAAAGGCGCGAGCTATTAGGAGAGCTGCTGGAAGCCCATGACCATCTTCCAGATTTAGATGTGTGGATTTTTGCGGCCTCGCGCGACATCACCGACCAGAATCTTGAGTCCCTGGAGGCTTATGGCAAGAAACATGGAATTGACATCTTGCCTTTGGAGTCTGTATCCGACGGCAGCGGGAGCCTCGACTCGCTGGTGGGTGCCTTCCCTAACGTAGTCAAACGATTCGCTACCGCTGATCAACTGGCCGACCTTGCTACTGCGATAGATGAGGTTGCAAAGAAACCTGAGACGGAGTCCAGGCTTGCCGAACTAAGACGCCAGCTATTGAGTCCCGACACCGGGTGGCCCGCGTGGCGTGAGAGTTCGCACAGAGAATGGAAACGGGTTGTCAGCAAGGAAGCTGCATCGCGATCTCGCTTCGGTCAACCGCTCGATGTTTCGTCTGGAGACAGCGTTCCGCGTATTGCCGCTGAGAGTGCGCTTGATACTTGGTGGGAGAACAGTCCTTCCAAACTCTTTGCGATGACGGGCGAAGAGGGTGATGGCAAGTCCTGGTCGGTTGCCCAGTGGCTGACCAATCAGATCGAGAAAAGCAAGGGAAACATCCCTCCCATCGTGTTCGTTCCCTCCCGTGACGCTGGCTCCGCTAAGTCTCTGGAAGACCTAGTCATCGAGAACGTAAACCGCCTGCTTCCGAATGCAGACTGGAAGGGCAAGCTGCACCGGTGGCTCGAACATCGGCAGACCGATGGTAAAGACCCCGTTGCGGTCATCGTCCTTGATGGCCTCAACGAAAGGTGCACCCCAGAATATTGGCGCGACATCATCGAGTCGTCGTTCGATGAACCATGGGTGGGCAAGGTTCGTCTTATCTGCACGGCGCGCAGTGCCTATTGGGACGAGCACTTTGCCAAGCTGCCATCGATACCCTCAACTCGCTTTAAACTCGAATCTTTCAGCGACGAAGAACTCAAGCTCGCCCTCAAACGGCGCGGCCTTGATATCTCGGAATTTCCAGATGAGCTTCGATCCGTGCTGCGCAAGCCGCGGTACTTCGACCTCGCTACCAAGTATCGCGAACAACTTGCGGAAGCAGGCGACTTTACCCTGGCGCGTCTCTACTTCGAAGACTGGCGCGACCGGTGCGACCGCAGCAATAGACACATGTCCGTGGACGCCTTCAACGACTTTCTGAGACAGATTGCGGAGAAACGGCGGGAAGGAGTCGAGAAGCTCGGAAACAGCGAAATCGAAGATTCTATCTCTCTCGATACTGATTCGCGCGAAGCCTTCAGGGAGCTTACGACTGGCGGCGTCCTTGTAAGGGACGGTGCTCGATGGAAGGTCAGCGAAGCCAGGTTGCCGATGGCCCTCGGTCTACTCCTTGGCGATGAGCTGACTTCGGCGCCTGCCGGCACTGATCTCAAAGAACTCATCGCGAAGTGGCTGGAGCCCCATACCGGCGCTGACTTCGTGGCCTTCATCATTGAGTACGCCGTACTGGCTCTGATCGCTCAGGACGGCCCTTCAGAGACAGTCGCAATCCTTCTACAGGCTTGGATCGACACTCAGAATCCTAGATCACGTGCAGGTGATCCGATTGAGCGCCGCCTTACTGCATACATGCCCCGATCCTTGGCTGCATACGTGGAACTCGCCAGTTCAGTCTGGAGCGGCGATAAGGAACATCCATGGGCACAGGAATTGCTGATCCGCGGCTTCTGCTTTTGGGTTCAGAACTCGGAGACGGTTGCAGAGGGAATGATGCCGGTTGTGGGCGAATGGCTATCGATGGTAGCGCTGGACGGACCACCGATGTTTCGCGGAAAGCCGTTCATCGGCCCTCCCCCAAAGACAGACGGAAAAGTCCTGGCTCTGTGGCCCGATGCCCAGCCTAATCAAGATTGTGACTTTGATGGCTATGCGCTACGCGTCATTGACGATGACGGCTGGCTCAGGCTGTCTCATGTCGCGTTCGTGATCATCTCGTTCATGCAGGACCGGCGTACCATTGTGGCGGCACTCGTGCGCTACATCATCGCCAAGGCCATCCACGAGTCTGCCGACGGCCAAAATGAGTTTCGCTGGGCCATTAGGAGCTCGAAGTTCGACCTTTATCCGTTTTTCGAGCCTCACATTCAACTATTGATGGCCGATTCGCGGAGGCCTGCTCAGTGGGCAACTTCACGCCTCCTTCGTGCGATAGGCACGGAACAGACATGGCGGTCTTTGGCCGCCATCGATGAGGACGCGCTCTATCCCACGTCTGATTTTGAAGAAGAATGTCGTAAGAATCCCGTCGAATCGATCTTTCAGTGCACGACCAAAGACTTGGAAGACTACGTGGCACGAGATGACTTCAAGCCATGGAGGTTCATCGACTCAGCGAAGGCCGTCGCGGCCGACACTGACATGAACTTACCGCCGGAAGTACGGCAGCGGCTGGAACCGATTCTTGGACAGCTCGATGTCAAGCCGTTGTGGCAAGGGATGTGGGCTAGCGGAGAGGATCACTTTTTCGAGAAGGCAGAAATTGTGCTTGCACGGGTTGATCCGAAGGCAATCGCTGAGGTCATTCGCCGGATCTGCAAAAGTGGTTGTTCACGAAAACTCGATGCCTTATACAGCATGGCGCATCGTCTGGAAGAATACGATCTTCTTTTCGATACGGACACGCGAACCGCGCTCGAATGCACTAGGCTGAGCAGTCCTGAGATTCAAGGGGCGGGTGATTCCATGGGCATGCATTGCGAGTATTTCCTCTTCTCGAGAACCTTGCCGTTGTGGACGGGAAGTGGCCAGTTGGAACGGCTCCTTGCCCGTCAACCTGATGCTCTCGATTGGATCGATTTCGAACATTCATACAAGGGCCCGGTCGAAGGCAACCTTCCTGACGCGGAAACCACGCGCGATTGGTTCCGCACTTTGTACTATCTCAGCATCCTCGAAGAGGACAAACTGAGCGACGAAGCCCTGCGCAAAGCCTACGAGAATACCGACTCTGTCGGCAGGGGCGCGTTGTATCGCTACCTGTTCTACAGCAATGTCGCGAGAGAGCGGTATGCTCCATTTATTTCGGAATGGTCCTGGAAATTGGACATGCACCACATGGAGCAGACTTTTGGCAGTCTTCTTCTTATGAAGTTTGCTGAGGGTGATCCATCCTCGTATGCGTGGAAACGAGTTGATCCAACCTTCCGTGCAACCGCAATCCTCAAATGCGGCGGAAGGAAGCAAGATTGGGCCGAATACGTAGCTTGGTTTTTCAAAACAACCGCTGCACTTCAGGTTCCGTTACCCGAAGGCGACATGCCGGCAGTCGAAATCACTTGTACGGCTCAGGAAGACGGGCGGCCAGGACGCATCGCGTTGGCGCCTCGGCCGGCGAATTCGGTCCGCTTTGTCGCGCCTGAAAGTCACTGGGGTGGGAGATATTCGGAAAACCCTTTTGCTGGACTCACGGAAGAACCTGAAGCAATCCGGGAGCGCACCAAAGCGCAATACGAACAGCTGCGTGAGCTGAATGACAAAGCGGCACAAAATGGCAACTATTGGCTGCAACGTTGTTTCCCGCGCGACGCGATTGAGGCAATGCTTCTCCACGCGCCGGAGGTCATCAAGGGCAGCCTCCGCTCCGTCATCGACCAATCGACATCAAAAGTCTCGCCGACCGCCGTCTCCTACTACTCCGCCTTGACCGAAGTTTTGTTTTCCAAGCCCAATCGGGTGGGCGATGCCATCCGGCTTCACCAGAAGCTCCGCTCACTCGGCTACGGCATCCGGATCATCGATGGGGACACGCGGCTTAACTTCCTCGACATGAAAGTCTTCGCAGCACCGGAGGCTCCAGAGTCGTTGACATTCTGGGAGGAAGAACTCGCAGCGTGCTCGTCGGATCTCGACTTGCTGGAGGTCGCCATCAAGGTGCGCCGATCGCCTCAAGGAGACTCGGAAAAGTGGCTCAATGGGCGTATTAATCGGGACCTAGAGTCGGGAACGGGTCTTGAGCAGGCACGTGCGATCATTCTGCGCGGTTTTCTCGAACCGGCCCCAGGAACCAAGTGGCTCACCGACCCCACCGAAGATGACGATACCTGGTACCGCAATGTCCTGAGGGTGGCCCAGAAGCGCACGAAGTCGGAGCGCGACACTCGCCACTGGTTCAGAAAGTTCTGCTCATCGACCGATCTCGACGAAGCCTGGGGCGCGTTTCGGTTGTTCCTTACTATCGTCGACCGGCGTTTTTGGTTGTGGTGCTATGACGAGTTCGTGGTTTTGGGCGAGAACGACCCAAGACGTCGGTTTTTCGAGAGTAACCGCGATGAGATCAAGAAAGCCTGTAAGAACAACGAGGAGAAGCTTTCAAAGTCGTTCGCCGGCTGCGAT
>Ga0307373_10007360_pt1 | contig 17216 bp, 21 predicted proteins | sample OX2MG_FD_202534 | JGI IMG/M metagenome (GOLD analysis project Ga0307373, IMG submission 202534) | Soil microbial communities from Risofladan, Vaasa, Finland - OX-2 | ecosystem: Environmental > Terrestrial > Soil > Coastal area > Acid sulfate soil | place: Finland: Risofladan, Vaasa | collected... | reverse complement strand
GATCACCGCCGTTCTCGGCGATCAACAAGCCGCCCTCTTCGGTCAGGCCTGCTTCGCTCCGGGCGTCGTGAAGGCGACCTACGGAACGGGTGCCTTCGTGCTCGCCAACACCGGAGCGCGACCTTCAAATCCGGTGCGCGGGCTCCTCACGACGGTCGCCTGGGACCTCGGCACACTCGGTTCGGTCGCCTACGCCCTGGAGGGCTCGGCCTTCATTGCCGGCGCGGCCGTGCAGTGGCTGCGCGACGAGTTGGGTTTCGTCGCGCACTCGAGCGAACTCGAAGCGCTCGCCTTGTCGGTGCCCGACAGCGCGGGCGTGCAGTTCGTGCCCGCTTTCACCGGGCTCGGCTCACCCTTTTGGGACCCCGACGCGCGTGGCGCGATCGTGGGCCTGACGCGTGCGTCGGGTCGCGCCCACATCGCTCGGGCCCTCGTCGAGGCCCTCGCCTACCAAGTGCGCGCGATTACCGACGCCTTCCAAGAAGGGGGCGTGGCATTGCGCGAACTGCGCGCCGACGGTGGCGCCTCGATGATGAACCACTTGATGCAACTCCAGGCCAGCGCGTCACGTTTGACGGTGCGCCGCAGCGCGTCGCTCGAGGCGACCGCTCGTGGTGCGGCGACCCTCGCGGGACTCGCGAGTGGTCGCTGGGGATCGCTCGAAGAGCTCGAATCGCTCTGGACGCTCGACGAAAGCTTCACTCCCGAAGAGCCCCTGTTCGTCGACCTCGGCTACCAGGCGTGGCTGCGCGCCACGGCCGTCGCCTAGGGCTACATTCGTATCAACAAAGGGGGATCAGGGTGGAAAACTATGACGCGCGCGTGCTCACCGAGGGACTGGACTTTGGCGAAGGGCCCCGCTGGCACGAGGGGCGGCTGTGGTTCTCGGACTTCTACCGTCACCGCGTCTCTTCGATCAAGCCCGACGGCAGCGACGAGCGCGTCGAGTTCGCACTCGAGACCCAGCCCTCGGGTTTAGGCTGGCTGCCTGACGGCGACCTCGTGGTCGCGTCGCAGCTCGATCGCGCCCTGGTGCGGGTTCGAGACGGCGTTGCTTCAACCCTCTGTGACCTTTCACCCCACTTTGGCTTTTGGGCAAATGACCTCGTGACCTCGGCGCAAGGCGTCAGCTACGTCGGCAACTTCGGCTTCGACCTCGATCTCGTGATACGTGACGAGGGCGTCGAAGGCCTCAGCGTGGAGCGAGCGCTCACGAACGTCGTCGTGGTCGGAGCCGACGGTGAAATCCTTCAGGTGGTTCCAGACTTCGTCTTCCCCAACGGCTCGGTCATTACCCCCGACGATAAGACCATCATCATCGCCGAAACCCTGGCCTTTCGCCTGAGCGCCTTTGATATCGCGCCCGACGGCACGCTGTCGAATCGTCGTGTGTGGGCCCAACTCGACTTCGTCGCGATCGATGGCATCTGCCTCGACGCCGAGGGTCAGATCTGGGTGGCGAACGCGCTCGGCACGCAGTGCCTCCGCGTGAAGGAAGGCGGCGAGATCACCGCCACCGCCAGCGCCAGCCAAACCACCTTCGCGTGCATGCTCGGTGGCGACGGGCGCGATCAGCTCTTCATCATGAGCGCACCCACCAGCAGCCGCTTCGACGTCGCCGACGCGCGCTTGGGAAAGATCGAGGTGGCGACGGTGGCCGTGCCCGGAGCAGGTCGACCCTAGTTACGCGAGTTTCGTGAGGGCCCGGCGCATATTACGAATCGCTTGGGCGGTGCGAAGTTCGTTCTCGATCAAGGCGAAACGCACGTGCCCGTCGCCGCCTTCGCCAAAGCCCACTCCCGGGCTGGTCGCGACGTCAGCCTCTTCGATGAGGAATTTCGCGAAGTCGAGGGAACTCATCGCTCGATAGGGCTCCGGGATGGGGGCCCAAATGAACATGGAGCCTCGTGGCGGCGCGACTTCCCAGCCAATGCGCTTAAGCCCATCGATCAACGTGTCGCGCCTCGACTGGTAGATCGTCTGGAGCTGACCGGGATAGTCAGTCGCTTCGTTCATCGCGACGATGGCGGCAATCTGCACCGGTTGAAAGGTCCCGTAATCGAGGTAGCTCTTGAGCTTGGTCAGGGCGGCGACGATCTCGGCGTTGCCGACGAGGAACCCCACCCGCCAGCCGGCCATGGAAAAGGACTTGGTGAGCGTGTAAAGCTCGACGCAGCACTCCTTCGCCCGCGGGACCTGGAGTATCGAGGGTGGGTGGTAGCCGTCGAAACCGAGGTCGGCGTAGGCGAAATCGTGACAGATGATGACCTCGTGCTCAAGGGCGAAGTTGACCAGGCGCTCCATGAACGCCAGGTCAACGCACGCACTCGTCGGGTTGTGCGGAAATGAACAGATGATCACGCGCGGCTTCACGGTTGCTTTATTCCACGCTTCGAGCAGCCCCTCAAAGAAGTCGTCGCCCGGGTCATTGTTGCTCGCGCCGGGGTCGTGCATGGGCACCGTGATGACGGTCGCTCCCGCGAATCCCGGACCGGCGAGGTGGATGGGATAGCTCGGACTCGGCACGAGAGCGCTGTCGCCGGGTCCGAGCAGCACCCACATCAAGTGGGTCAGACCCTCCTTGGCCCCGATGGTGGTGACTACCTCGGTGTCGGGGTCGAGTTCGACGTTAAAGAGGGTGCGATAGCGCGTGGCCATCGCCAGGCGCAGGTTCGGAATCCCCCGGCTCGCGCTGTAGCGATGATTCTTCGGGTTGTTCGCAGCCTCGGCCAATTTCGCCACCGCCACGTCGGGACTGGGCAGGTCGGGATTGCCGAAGCCAAAGTCGATCACGTCGCGTCCGCCCGAGCGTGCCTCAGCCTTCAACGCGTTGATCTGGGCGAAGACGTACGGGGGCAGACCCGTGATGCGGCGAAACTCCATTAGATAACGCTACTGATTCCGCGGCGCCTTTGCCATTCATACAGCGCTTCGCGCGCCACGTTGGTCGACGCCACGGCCCACGCGGCGCCGGCCTCGGCGAGGGCATCGAGTTGTTCGCCCACGTCGCCGCTGAGGTCCCCCGCCCACGTCACGCGCGCGTGGCGCGACTCCTCTCGCACTCGTTCGACGCTCGCGTTCCAGAGGTTGAGCGTCACGTCGAACTCTCGGGCGATCTCGTTGGTCGCGGGTGCGCCCGCTCCAACCCACACTTCCACCTCGCCGCGCAGCGCATCAACGAGATCTCGAAGCTCGCCGCGACGCTCCTCAGACGACCCGTAAGCAATCCCGTAGGCCTCATTCTCTTCGCGCGAGAGCCGGTCCCCCGTACCCAGGGCGGCGATGACACGACCCGGTGCGAGCACGCGAAGCGTCGCGAACTCCTGGTGCAGTCGCTCCGGACCGCCGAGTCCGACTCGAGCCACGAGCGGCCCGAGGACGAGTTGGGGCTCACGATTCGCGAGCGCGGCCAGGAGTGGAAACGGGGCCAACGCGGGGCGCGTCGGTGAACCCATGGGCCATAAGTGGTCGTAGCAAAAGACCCCGTCAACGCCGGCGGTGGACGCTTCGTGGGCGATCGCCAGGACCTCGTGGGCGTCGTCGCGGAACGTCGGCAGCAGGAGACCGATTTTCACGCGAGACGCTCGAAGGCGACGAGGGTCGCGCCCATCGCGCCCGAGCGAGGACCAAAGAGTGACGTGGCCACGGTGATCGTTGGGCGCGCGCGGTAACCCTCAACCAGTTGGGACAGCGCCTCGCGCGTCGTCGGGAGAAAGAGGTCAGCGGCGCTCGAGAGTCCCCCGCCGATCACGAAATGCCCGCAGTCGAGAATGGCCGAAAGATTCGAAAGGCCGAGCGCCAACCACCAGCCCATCTCACAAAGCAACGCCTGGGCGCCGCTCGAACCGCGTCGTGCGCTCTCGGTCAGATCTTCGGGGCGCAGATTCTCAGCGCCGCCCCTCGCGCGCACCAGTTCCTCGAGGCGTCCCTCGCGAGCGGCCTGCCCGACGAGGCGCTGAAGTCCGCCACCCGAGGCGTATCGCTCCCAGCAGCCGCGCCCCCCACACGGACACGGCGCACCATCAGCGACGACGACCATGTGGCCAATCTCGCCGGCGAAGCCGCTCTGGCCCCGAACGAGTCGATCGTCGACGAACACGCCGCCGCCGATTCCCGTGCCGAGGGTCACCATCACGAAGTCGCGCACCCCCCGGGCCGCGCCCCACTCGTGCTCGGCCAGGGCCGCGCAGTTCGCGTCGTTGTCCACGACGACGAGGGAACTGCCGAGCAGCGACGAGAGTTGCACCCCGAGTTCGGCCCCCGACGCACTTTGCAGATTGGGGGCGTAGGCCAAACGGCCGTCGCGACGCATCATGCCCGGCAGTCCAAGCCCAATAGGAATATCCGCCGGATCGAGACGCAGCGAGCGACACAGTGTCTGGACCTGATCCGCCAACACGCGCGTCGTGGCTTCGCCCGCAGCGAGTTGGTCATCGTGAGGGGTGGGAGCGTTAACCTCGCCAAGTACCCGTCCGTCGCGCGCGACCAAGAGCGCCAGCGCTTTGGTGCCTCCGACGTCGATGCCGATGGCGACGTCGCTCATCGTCGCGATTCGGCGCGCGCCCTCAAATCGCCGAGCGCCTGGGTCTGAATTCGACTGGCGGCGCGGGCCTTCACGAAGCTGGGAATGGGGACCAACAGTTCGATTTCGAGGTCGTAGGTGACATTGGTCGCCTCGCCGGCGGCTTCGAAACGGTACTGGCCGTGGAGTTCGGCGGTGAGGTCCCCGCGGGTCTGCCACCAGCGCAGCACCTCGGGAGCATCGCTGTAGTCGTAGCGAAGTGCGTACGTCGTCGAGCGGCCGAAGGCGGCGGCGCGGTACTCGACCTCGAGAGCGCGCCCATCCGCGTCGCGCTCGAGCACCTCGATTCGCTTTACGTCGCTGGCCCATTCGAGATAGCGCTCGAAGTCGACCACGACGCGATAGACCTCTTCAGGCGACGCGTTGACCACCATCGTCTCTGTCGCGCGCTGCGCCACCGGACCTCCTTCGCACTCCCACCTTATGCCACGTTCGACGCCGAATCGAAGTGGTCAAAGGGTGCTAACTCGAGTGAAAGTCGCGCCGCGATGGCGTCCCACGTGAAGTGTTCCGAGGCGAAAGCACTGGCGCGTGCGGCGAAACGCGCGCGCGTTTCGTCGTCGTCCATCAACGACGCGATCGAATCAGCCAACGCACTTACCGAGTGAGGATTGTCCAGTACGAGGCCCGTTTCGCCGTGCTCGACGGCTTCATTACTGCCCCCCGAACGCCCCGCGATCGTCGCGAGGCCGGCCGCTTCGGCCTCGAGAAACACGATGCCAAAGCCCTCGGCCTCGAGGCCCAACCACCGGCTGCGACAGTCCATGGCGAAGAGGTCGCCGGCCCCGAGCCACGCGGGAAGGGACTCATCGTCGACGCGGCCGAGGAATTGAACAGGTGCTCTTAGGCGTGCCGCGAGCGCCTCGAGGCGTCGTCGATCCCTACCGCCACCACCGACGTAGACGCGCAGGCGCGGGTAACGCGGCGCCAGGCGTGCGCTAGCGCGGATCAAGGTGTCAAAGCCCTTGCGCGGCACCAGGCGTGAGTACGTGACGAGCGCGAACTCCTCATCACCAATGCCCAACTCACGTCGCACCCGCACTCTGGTCGCGGCGTCGAGGGGTTGAAATCGCTCGACGTCGACCCCGGGCGGCGCCTGGATGACGGGGGGAAGCCGGTCGGCGGCAATCCTTCGCGACTGGTCCTCGGGGTAGTGACCAGCGGCGACGACCACGCGCGCGCACGCGAGCACCGCGCGCATGCTGGCCGCCACGACGGGCAGGTGGCCAGGAATCGTGACCTCCGCACCGTGGACGATCACGCCGTAGGGCACCGAAAGAAAGGGGCCGAGCCGACCGAGTGGCCACGCCGGATCGAAGAGCACCAGGTCTGGTTGGTGGCGCTCGATCGCGGACCTCACGGCGCGTAGCGCGCGCAACGTTGGCAAAAAGAGGGTGGACGAATCCACGCGCTCGATCGTGAGTGCGCTGTCGCGGTCAAAGGCGCCAGCGTCCTCGTGTGAGGAGGCCGTAAGAACGACGGCCCGCCCCGGCTCGAGCCGACGCCACAACTCGTAGAGATAACTCTGAATGCCGCCAACCTTGGGGGGGAAGTCGTTCGTGACCAAGAGGTGGCGGGCCATCGCTCCACGCTAGCGAGGCTTAGCTGACCTCGCGGGCGCGGTAGCGCAAACTCGGCACGAGCCCTTCCGTGGAGAAGAGTTCGAGCACCTGCGCTTCGTCGTGCGTCAAGGTCAACTGGTCGGGCGTCTCGCCGAGCACGAAACTCACCAAACAGTCCGCGCAGTCCGGGGTAGAGCGCCGCACGCACTCATGACAGCTAATTGAAATCTCGATCGCGTCCGACACGATTGCTCCCTTCGACCCGATTACTTTGGCCCAGGGCTGTGACACGTCAAGCGGTGCGGCGCGATCTCGGAGCGAACTTGATCCGCGTCAAACACCGCGCCCTCAGCGACGACCTCACGCAGCGCCGGATCGATCACGAGGTAGACCGGGGGCCAGCGAGCCTCGAGGGCCTCGAGGGCCGACGAGGAGCGCAAGACGTCACGGCCAAAAGTCTCAAACACCGGGGCGTCACTCGCCGCCAGATAGTGCACGTCAAAACCATCAAAGGCGCTCGGACCAACGGCGAGCAAAGCGTCACAGGCCTGGCACCCGGCCTTCACGACCAGCAGCAGCGACAACTTCGTCAATCGCCGTTCGCACGCCACGCCGTCGAACGTGTGGCCCCGAAGTGTCAGCGGGGCCGTGCGGGGCCGCAGGGGATCTATCGAACGCAAACGCTACGCCTCGTCGGTCAGAACCTCGACCTCGCGACCGTGTCCGCACCAGCGACAGGTCACCGACTCGATGGTCTGGGCGATGACCTCGGGCTCTTCGACGGTGAGTTGCCCACCCACCGTGAAGTGGTGGAAGGAGCGCACCGAGGTCGTTTCAATCACGTCGAAACGCGTCAAGTTGCCACACGCGTTGCAGCGATATCGATTCATCACCCTTTCACCGTACTGGCATTTTCGAATCGTTCACTCGTCTTCGCCTCGCCGAGGGGGATGGAGGCGAACACGGTGATGAGTGCGATCGGGCTCTTCGAAGGTGAAGACGGTATCCAACGGTATCGACTGATACTCCTGACTTCTCTCCGCGTCGATCATTCGACACAGCGCTCCCGGGTGACGAACACGACCGAGCGATACCGGTCCCAGTCGCGTTTCGAGCACGACCATCCCCCGCCGCACGAGTCGCTCACTGACCCGCTGATCAACGCGCGTCGCGAGCACGTCACGCAGCTCGATGGACGAGCGCCAGTGGCGCAGAGCCCCACCCTCGAGCAACACACGCTGAGAGGTGACGTGCACTTTGTGAGACCGCCAACGCCACGTGCGCGTCAACGCCACAACGGCGACGGGCGCGACGACGACCAGCGCGAGCCATCCTTCGATTACCCGCAGAAGGTGAACGTGCGCGGCACCCTCGAGGACGAGGGCGAGCGACGCGACGAGCGCGAGCAGCGGAACGACGACGCCTTCGGCGAGAGGCGTCACCGAGATGACCGTCACTTCCCCGTCTCGCCACTTGGATGCCATACCTTCCAGCGTAAAGAAAAGACGAGCGGTCGATGGTGAACTCACGTGTCGATTTCGTGTCGACTTCTAGGCTGGCGAGGTGCGAATCGCCCGACGCGACTGGCTGTGGCCCTACCTAGGCATCGGGCTTGCATGGGGCTGCTCGTTTCTCTTCATTAAGGAGTCGCTGGCGTTCTTGACACCATTTGGCGTGGCCTTTCTTCGCTGCGCCCTCGGAGGCGCCACGTTGGTGACGATCGCGCGGGCCCGAGGGCTGCGCCTGCCTCGCGAACGAGCGGTGTGGGCGCATCTGCTCGTCATCGCACTGTGCATCAACGTGCTGCCGGGCATACTGTTCGCCGTCGCCGAAACACGAACGACGTCGATCCTGGCCGGCATCATCAACGCCATGACGCCGATCACCTCGCTCTTCTTCATCGCCGTCGTTTTTGGAGATGAGCGCATCACTCGCGATCAATTGATTGGTCTGGTCATCGGGGCACTGGGCGTCGCGGTCGTGCTCGGCCTGTGGCACGGACTCGGCGCGAATCCGTGGTGGGCCGTGGCGGCACTCCTGCTCTCGGTGACCCTCTACGGAGTCAGCTTTCCCTACACGCGCCGATTCATCTCACCGCGCGGCATTGCGCCCGTCTCGCTGGCGAGCGCGCAACTCTTGATCGCCACCGCCGTACTCGCACCGAGTTTCTTGCTCGACGGACTCAGCGGCGCGCGACCGGGCCTGAGCGCGGTGGCGAGCATCCTCGGACTGGGTGTCTTCGGCAGCGGACTCGCCTTCATGTGGAACTTTCGCGTCATCGCCGAGGCCGGCAGCCAAGTCGCCTCCACCGTCACGTACTTGACACCCGTCGTCGCGGTGGTCGTGGGTGTGGCGCTACTGCACGAGTCACTGCATTGGTACGAGCCGGTAGGGGGCCTCGTCGTGCTCGTGGGCGCCGCGCTCGGGCAGGGGCGCTTTCGCCTTCGCTAGACGTTTCGCAGTTGATTCGCGGCCATCGTGAAATAACTCAGCAGTTCCTCATGCTGGGCCTCGCTGAGCTCCTCGTTCAACGTGTCGAGTGCGCCGGTCATCGCGACGAGCCACGCGTCGCGCGCACTCTTGGTGACTCGAAACGGAGCGTGGCGCATTCGTAGGCGAGGGTGTCCGCGCTCTCGTTCGTAGTTCCTCGGTCCTCCCCAGTACTGGACCAGGAACAACGTCAAGTGGTGACGCGATTCCGTGAGATCCTCGGGATACATGGCTCGAAGCGTCTCGTCACCGGCCACCCGCTCGTAGAAGTGATCCACGAGGCGGGTAAAGAACTCTTCCCCCCCAACCTGGTCATACAGCGATTCATCCACTCCACCACGCTAACGGAGTCGCGTAGAATGGGCACTCGCGTCATCGCGGGTGTAGCTCAATGGCTAGAGCTCCAGCCTTCCAAGCTGGCTATGCGGGTTCGATCCCCGTCACCCGCTCCAACGATTTTCGTTGAAAGTGCAATGTCTTCAAGCACTTTCAATTGACCATCAGTAACCGTGAGTGACCACTGTTGACCACTGTTACATGCCCAAACTATGCCCGATTATGCCCAAACTATGCCCAAGGTCTCATTGGCGACTGCTTCACCTTGGCTCATGAGAATTGAGGCGCGTGCAGAGCACACGGTGCGCAGCGCGATGACTATTCAGATTCGGATGATTCGAAGTCAATCGCACTTGAGTTCGCGACTTCGACGAATGCTCCAAGAGCATCCGCGATGATTCGATCTCGATCCTTGGTCGCGTGTTGATAGCGCATGGCGGCGACTGAGGACGAATGTCCGGCACGGTGCATCAGCTCCACCGTGGTCGCCCCCGTGGCGGCCGCCAACGTCAGACCCGTGTGTCGAAGGTCATGCAGGCGCAAATCATCCCTGCCCACACACAATCGCGCACGCTGCCAGGCGACCTGCAATACGTTGGCTGTAAGTGGCACCCCGGTAATTCCTACGAATACGAGATCGTCGGGTCCGGGACCGGTGAATTGGTCCAAGTGATCACGTAGCTTCTCGATCAAGGCTTCGGGAACCGCGATTGTCCGCCGACCAGCCGGCGTCTTGGGCACCTTGACCAGCGACTTCCCACGCATGGTCACGGTACGGCTCTGCTCAACTTGGATCGATGCATGAAACAGATTCACGTCTCTTCTTCGAAGACCCAGTAGTTCCGCTCTTCGGAGTTGACACCACGTGGCAAGAGTCACGATGAGACGCAGGTGCTCGGGCATCGCGGCTTCGAGAGCTCCCACTTCAAGGACAGTGGCCACAGGGCGCTCAGCGGGGCGCTCAACCCCCGCTCCATCGACCTTGCATGGCGATGAGACGAGAAGACCGTCGACTACTGCGGTGCGCAGAATTGCCGACAAGAGGCGGTACGCCTTCGCCGCCGTAGATGGATGAATCTGGGCGAGACTCGCGTGCCAACTACGAATTGCCGAAGGAGCGAGATTGACGAGCGCGGTTCGACCCAAATTTGGAAGGACGTGGTGCTCGAGCAGGTAGCCGTAGAGTTCCTTGGTACGAAAGGCGAGTTCATGTCGCTGCTCGAGCCATCGTTCCGCGTACTCATCGAGTGTCGTCCGTCCCGCTTTCGGGTCGATCCAAGCGCCGCGGTGAAGATCCGCGTCAATCGTTGACAGGTGCACGAGTGCGTCAGCTTTGGACTTGAACGTTCCCGCTGAGTGGACCTTGCCATCGTGATAATAAAGAGCCTGCCAACGTCCAGACGTACGCTGTCTCACGGTCCCAAAGTGACGCTTCGCCATCACTCAACGATGGGCAGTCCGATAGGAGACGGACATAAGTTCTGCATATCTTCCCAACGGTCGCGATTTTCTCCCAGGAAATCGGCCAATGCGACTCAATCTGTGTCCACAACCTCGGAATTGCTATCGGTCAATGACGCACGATCCCTGGCGCGAGCCTCTTGACGGAGTTCACGTTGCATTGTGAAGAAGAACTCCGCGAGCTGGGTTGCCCGGGGATCGTCATAACCACGACCCTCGAATTGAAATGTTCCTTCGACCGGATCGCCGTCTCGCTCGCTAGCCATGTAATCAATTCGAGCGTTGCGCAGCGCAGCGAAGGTAGTCGAGAACGCCCGAGACTTGGTAATCAACTGCCCCGTGAAACCCAAAGTGTGAGCGTGGTCTCTCAAATGAAACGATTCGTACTTGGCGTCTCCACCCAGATCCCAAGCGACGAGGGCCAAGCGTCGCAAGTGACAGTTATCAACGAGCGTCACGATTTGGCGCCTTGAGCGAAAGCGTCGGGCCAGTTCCTTCGACCCTCAGTTGTCTTGGCCGCGTACTTCGCCACGTAGGCAGCCACCTTGACTGCTTCTTCGTCGCGCTGCGAAAGGTCCTGGATGTCGTAGACACGACCCCACCGCACCGGTCGTCCGTCCGTATCGGGGGCCCATGCTCGCTCGATCGAGGATCGAACGACGCGCTCTAGAACTTCCGTCGTCGCCCACGTTGGAGGCTCGGCCTCAATGGACTCAGGGCCGTCGAGACGCAGCACGCAGTGAAAGTGTGCCAGTCCGCGACTTTGTACTTCGGCCACTTTCAAGTAGTGCAGTTGCGCAACTGCACTCAAATTGGGTTGCCCAACGCCACCCTCAGCAGCCAGCAATCGGCGGATGAGTTGAATGGTGTTGTTCCACAACCTCGAGGCGTGGGCATTCCAAAGGACGGCACCGCGATAGTCAAAACACTTCTCACACAGTGGGCGTCCAAGGTCGACGTCGTCTTCGCCGTGTCGCCTTGCGCACGAAGTGGGTCGACGATGGACGCACCGCGAGGATGAGGACCCAGTTGGCGTAACGCAACTCCCGCCATCTCGAATGGTGTGGACCGCGCCGAACGACGGAGCGGTCAACGTGATGAAGAGTCGGGGGTGAGTGCCCACCACGACGGGCGTACCCTTGCCACCGACGAGCCCCGTGGAGACAAGAATCCAAGTGTCAGCTCGATAGAGGTACGAGCACGCCGGACAAATAACTTCGCGCCTGTCCTTGCACGCGACCCGAAGGTCGCGTTCCGATACTTCGCCGGTCGCCGTATTCACGATCTCACCGCGAAGGCGAATCGGGTGTGAACAGTTACTCGAGCCTTGAATCTCTCGAAGCAATCGGGTTCGCTCCTCGGCGTTCACTGACGATCCGCTGGAGCATCTTCGTCGACATCAGATGACGTTTCGTTATCAATTGAAGTCGCTTTCACCTACCGCGCCGTCGAGTACTTTTGTATTTCTTTCTCTGAATACCTGTCCCTCAAATCCCCTTCTCTGAACACAAATGATTCACGCCTTACCCAAAGGTTCCTCAAAGTTCAAATTGGACTTGGCATTGGTTATCCCAATAATTGTTTTCCTGCCCTTTCATTTCAACGATTTTGATGGTCTCCTAGCCGGCCCGCGTGGCCGACTTGGCGCTGCGCGCCCGCCGGCCGAGGGTGAAGATAATCCGGAAGAATCAAGCCCTTAAGGAGTAGTTTGAGGAACTCTTCTTTACGTTGTCAAGGTCTCTGACTCGTGGGTCTACGGCCTGATAAGGCGAGACCGGCAACAGCAGAACGATCAATCGCTATCCGTCGCCACCATCGAAGCCCTGAGAGCCGGATCGACGGCTCGGCGTGCGCCGTTCGGCGCTCGGGTCGGCCGGGCTACCACTGTCGTTCTGGGGTGTCGTTCTGCACCCGGTGGATGCGTGATGTAGTTGCGGGCTGTCTGCGAGACTTCTTGGGTGACCGGTCGAACACCGCAGGGGTACCCGGACCCACCCTCCGGCCAGGCGGACCGGCTCGCTGGCGAGGCCGCCGACGGCAAGCTCCGCTTCATCCCCCACGACCGTTCGGCCGACGCTTCGCTGGTCGGGTTCCTCACGGGTAGCGACTGGCCATTCCATCCCGAGCCCCGCTTGGAGCCTGCCGAGGTGCTCCGACGCTCGAGTGACGGAGGCTTCGACACCAGCGACGACCGGGAGTGCTGGTGGGCACTTCGCGGTGGCGAGCGGGTCGGGCTGGCGGTGATCTTCGACCTGGCCGACCCGACACCGATGTTCGACCTGCGCATCGCAGCCGGGTCCCGAGGTAGGGGCTACGGCACCGTGACCGTGCGGTGGCTCACCGCCCACATCTTCTCCACCTGGTCCGACAAGGAGCGTGTCGAGGCGACCACCCGCGCGGATAACTGGGCGATGCGCGCCGTGCTCGCCCGCTGCGGCTACGCGAAGGAGGCCCACTACCGCTGTGCGTGGTCCGGTCCCGACGGCACCCACGACGCGGTCGGCTACGCCACCTTGCGCTCCGACTGGTCGACCGGGACGACCACCCCGGTCAACTGGGACGACGAGGTGGGCGGCGCAGCCTCTTCGCAGGCCGGGTAGGAGCCAGACTGCGCCCAGGGGCGCCGGCATCCGGCGGCTGCGGGCGTAGCCTGCCGGACCATGTCGGAAAAGTGCCGCCATGAAACTAATGGTCGCGATGGCTGAAAGAGACTTTCGCATGAGGATCCCTTCGATTCGCTTGACACGTCCTGTACCTGAATCTTGTCGTCGAGCATCTTGGAATTACGCCGGGAGGGGAAATTTCTTCGTCGAAAATTGGCGCGATCGACGATGCCACGAGTTCAGTTCCGACCAATAGTCGCCAGTGTCTGGTAACAACCCCGTCGGTGAGACTGTTGGGATGCATGAGTCCGTGAAGTTTGAATGCTTTGGTGCGCCGGCCGGGACTTGAACCCGGAACCTGTTGATTAAGAGCAAGGTGGAAGGCGTCGACTGGCGTCGCGTTGGTCGAGATTTCCTTTGTGCGGCTCGATACTTGGTTGTATCTTGTAACGTTCGTTGTCTCACGTCTGTTCTGTGCGTGAGATTTTTCGTGAGAATGTTTTGGCTGAATTGCCGAGGAAAGTCGAATTGCCCCCGAATGGATTCGGCGCCACGAATTGAACCTTCACCGAGTTACTCGCCCTCATGAAAGAGTGGGGTCAAGCGCTTTGTCTAGCAGCCCAGCGAAAGAGACGAGAGTGGGACCGTCTGGGCTTTCGGCAACGTGGGGCCACCAAGAATAAAAGCACCAACAACCGTCACGCCATCGCTTTTGTATGCAGGGATCGAAATATTGCGATTCTGGCTCGCTTTGTCCCACGCGAGAGCTTCCGCCGGCGACTTGACGTCACCACTCTCCGCGCAGTTCAAATCCCTTTCCTTGACGTAGCCGTGAGTACTCCCCTGATTGACAATGACGGCGACAAGGTCTGGGGTGCCGTTCTGATTCGGAACACCGTACGTCTCTCCGCTCGCGTTCACACCCCAGGGGGTCGTGACCTGGTTCACGTACATGGCTTCCAACGTCCATGTTGCGTTCGGGCTGGTCGTGATGGTCACCGTGTCGACGCCCGCGGTGAGCGGCACCACTTCGCTGGCTTGTCGGTCGATTGGAGGCGTGTGAGTCATGTCGGCGGAATTACAGCTCATACTTGAGCCGTTGGGAAAGTAGAACGTGCCGACGCTGAGGCACGTCAAGGCGAGTGAAACATCAGTCGCCGACGCGGGCGGCGCGCCGAGATCAATCGTCGCGGTTCCGATTCGCGTTGCGGTAATGACATTGCCAACGGGAGAATTCACCGGCGCGCCGGGGGCAGAAAACACTCCCGACGCTAGGGCCACTCCGCCTGCCACGAGCGACAGACCGAAGAACGTTCCTGCTCCCATACGCCAGCGCCAGCGACGCCGCACGCGAGGAGTCTCCTTGACGGTTGCCACGAGTGCCTCGCGCAGGGCCGCGATGAAGACCGGATCCATCTCCAGAGTGCTCATCGACTCGTCTCCTTTGTAGTAATTGCTGTCTCGCTATCCTCCAACGTTGCTAGGACTTCGGCCATACGGGTTCGAGCACGTGAAAGACGTGTGCGCGCGGCGCCGTCGGTGATGCCGAGGGCAGCGGCGGCTTGGGCCGGCGAATAGTGCTCGAACGTCGTGAGTGTGATGAGGGCGGCGTCCGAGGGCGACAAGCCGATCAGCGCCTCACGTACCTGCGCGACGGCTCGAAGTTCATCAATCTGTTCCAACGCGACGTCCTCGGCACTTCTCGCGACATCAGCACGCGGAAGCGAAGCGATGAGTGCCCGATAGCGACGAAGACCGCGCGTCAGGTTTCGCGCCAGATTGGTCGTCGTGACGAGTAGCCAAGGCAACACGGAACCGTCGATGACCCGGACGGACTTTTGCCGTCGCCAAAGCTCAAAGAACGCACCGGCCGTCACGTCTTCCGCGTCGTGCACGTTCGCGGTCATTCGAAGAGCGTGGCGAAACACACGGTCGCGATGCTGGTCGAAGATGGCGACGAAGGCATCACCGTCGTTACTCAGAACGGCCGCCCACGCGATCGCCTCGTCCTCATTGGATCCCACTACCCGTACTGTCCGCACAGCAGTCAGCGTTACACGGATCCAGAAATGGTCAAGCGGTGTAATCCACAATCACCTTCGCTCGAGCTTTTGCGACTTTCCTTCAGCTGGCTTTGCGGGTCCGTCGTCAAGGCGAGCAGATACGGCTTGGTGCAATACTCGGCTCATGGGCTTCTTTTCCGAGTTGGAACCACCCGACGACACGTTCCGAGAGCCAGCGCCGCGTCGGATGAAGTGGCGCGGCGACGCCGAGGACACCGTAGGCGTAGCTCTTCCGTTGAACGCTTTGCTCGTAAAGAATGACCAGGTGGCCATCGTGGCATCGGGCTTCGTCGCTTACCCTCTGGGCTTTTCGTTCTCGTTGGTGACGATCAGTCGCCTGAACCCTTCGCCGGTGCCACTCGGGATGCATCCCCACCCCGGATCTCGCTGGGGCGGTATCCCTGGCAGAGAGTTCCGTTTCGGTATCGGATTCTCCGACGGCACCGCCGCGTTCAGCATGCGCTACCGTCCACGATTGGACGGCGAGGCAGCGCCTCGGACTCTGCGCCTTAGTGAGGGCGGTGGCGGGGGTCGTACGTACCGTCAATCGTTTTGGTGTGAACCGTTGCCGCCATCGGGGTCGATGGCTTTCGTGTGCAAGTGGCCAGAATTGGAGATACCAGAGACCTCAGTTGACATCGACGCAACGGCCATCATCGAGGCCGCGTCGCGCACGGTGCCACTCTGGCCCGAAGACGTCAATCTGCCCGACGAGTCAAACGGTGAGCCCCAGCGAGGCCGCGGAGCATGGCGCTCGAGCTCCTATGGGAGTACGCAGCCTTGATGGCAGAATCTCTGGCCATAAAACTTCCGTGCCCCAAACACGGCTCGCGAAAATGTGGGCGCCTTCAGTACCCATGAATTGGTCGGAGTATTCGACAAGCAAAGTCGGTACCTGTAAATGACGGCGGATCGGAAACGACATAGATAACCGAATAAGCCTTTGATAAACCTTCCAATGTGGTCACCCCTCGATCTTGGGAGTCACGCTTCACCGGCGAAACTGTCGTGGCGTCGACATATCTTCCCCAAATTCATGGGCATACTTCGAATAACCCCTTATACGGGGGTTTATGAAGCATTAAGTCCATGATGATACTTCGAACTACCCTGTATAAGGGCTATAATGCAGTAATGACTCGTCTCTCCGCTCTGCCCCGTCTCCAAGAGTTGGCCGTGGACCAATGGGGTCTCGTCACGCGGAGGCAAATGGGCGCTCGCGGCATCGGTCCAACGACTGTGGAGCGACTCGCGGCGCCCGGCGGAGTCCTTGATCGGGTGGCCACTGGCGTCTACCGCCTGGCATTCGCTCCCGCGCCAGATCACCTCGAACTGCGCGCAGCGTGGCTACAACTCGCGCCCGCGACGGCCGCCTGGGATCGAAAGGGCGAAGAAGGAGTCGTCTCACACCGATCGGCCGCCTCAATGTACGGTCTCGGTCATCTACCAGCGGACCGCCATGATTTCACGATGTACAAACGAAGACAGTCGCGCAGACCTGACGTCCGCATTCATGTCCGCAAGCTAGACCGTGGAGAATGGGCGAACCTTCGGGGACTGCTGGTGACGAGGCCGTCCAGAATCGCTTCCGATCTACTCTGGGATCACGAGGACCCTGAGGCAGTTGCTCAGATCGTTTCCGACTCGATCCGTCTGGCGCTCGACGACCCAGGGAACTTTGCCGATCAGTTGGCGCCGCACGCCGCCAAGTTCGGGCTGCGACGATTGGATGGGCTCGGGCTACTTCGATGGCTCCTGGATCTGGCAAACGATCCTGACGTGGGGCGATGGATGTCTGAAGCACGAGCCCACGATGCCCGTGCACCAAAGGACGGGTCGACGTCGTGAGTGGTGGCGGCCGATACTTGACGCCAGCCGCGTTTCGCCGCGCCCTTACCGACATGCTGAACGACGCAGCGAAGACGTCGCCATGGTCCGTTCAGCAACTTCAACGTCAGGTTGCCTATGACAGACTCCTCGAACGCCTGTATTTGGTCGACGATGGCTGGATCGTTAAGGGCGCCACCGCTCTGCTCGCTCGAGATCTCGGCGTGCGTGGAAGTCTCGACGTCGACCTCTACCGGGCCGTAGCCCAAGAGATTGCCGACGCCGACGTTCG
>Ga0307373_10007359_pt1 | contig 17217 bp, 15 predicted proteins | sample OX2MG_FD_202534 | JGI IMG/M metagenome (GOLD analysis project Ga0307373, IMG submission 202534) | Soil microbial communities from Risofladan, Vaasa, Finland - OX-2 | ecosystem: Environmental > Terrestrial > Soil > Coastal area > Acid sulfate soil | place: Finland: Risofladan, Vaasa | collected... | reverse complement strand
CCCACGCTGCATCGTCGAAGCAGTAGCCCAGCGATGCACTGCGGTAGTCTGGATTCCACCGGCTCAGGCTGCACCAGCCGATGAACGCCCCGTCGGAGACACGATCCACGGCCAGCCGCGCCCCGGTGCCCCCCTCTGCCATCTGCCGGCAAGCCGTGATGAACCGCTCGGAGCGCACGCGTTCGCTCCACGGCGGTGCGTCCCAGTAGCGCAACACGTAGGCGCTGCTGTGCAGCGCGAAGAGGTCGTTCGCATCCGCGTCGTCGAAGGGACGCAGCCGAAGGCGAGCCGTGTGCAGCGTGGGGGTGGGCAGCGACGTGCGCGTCATGTTTCCTCCCGTGATTGGTGGCCGATCAACCAGACATCTGATGCCGGCCACTCGCAACCGGTTTTCTCGGCGGGCGGGAGAGCGACGTGGCCGCTCATCGGCAGATTCGGGCGTACCAGTGCTGGCTGACCGCGCTATGGCGGCACTGCCCTCTCGCCGGAGTGGACGTTGCTGGCCGGCACGCAGCCCCACAAGCCAGGCCCGAGCGACAGGGCAGGCGCGGGCCGGAGCTGCCGCTGGCTGGGCACGGACTCAATGCCGGCTGCTGCCCGGCTGCAGGCGCGATGGCCGGAGTGGCCGCAGATGCCGCAGGCCGGGGCAAGATCCGGATCACCGCTTGCCGGCGGCCTGCGGGAAGCGCCTGCTGGGCACTGAACCTGGGGGATTTCAGATGGTAAGGAGAAGGTCTACGGTTCGATTCCGTAAGGGGGCTCCACAAAATAGCAGGTCAGAGGCAGGTTTCCAGCCAGCGAGGCCGACCGTCAAGATCGTCTGACCGTCAGTTGACCGTCGTTCTGGGCGTGCAGAGTTGGCACTCAGCCTCATGGACTGATCCCCGATGGCACGCGCCTCGGCGTGGCGGATCGCGTTGGTTGAACAGGCGGGGGAGCGCACCTGCGGTCCTGAGCCCGGTGCACGAGCGAGGCGAGTCTGGCCAGTGGCCCACCCGGGTTCCGGCCAGTCGTGGACGGCGGGTACCGCTGGAGTGATGAGTCAGGGACATCACTACCGCGTCCGGTCGGGGCTCCGAGTGGACGCTCTGAAGTCAGCCACGGCGGTCAGTGGCATCCGGCCTTCAGTGGCATCCGGCCTTCAGTTGCGAGCTGTGTCCCTCAGGCTCATGTGAACGCGATCCGGTTCGGCGCCAGATCTCCGAATACGGGCGGTTGAGGAGCGGCCGGGCCTGCATGCCGGACCATACGCAGGTGAGGCCGGTTCTGCGCGCGGACGCGGCCCGCCTGCGGTTTGGCTCTCTGCGACCCGGTTACTCTCCGCCCACCCTGACCGCGTGGCGGGTCGCTGGCAGTGTCGGACATGCTGTAAGGGTGATCACCGATCCGCGACTGCTTCTGCCGAAGGCGCACCGCTTCCCTGATGTCGTCGCGGACAAGCGACGGCGAATTCATGATCGCCATGTGGCGCCGCTGAACCGGCTGGTCGAGGAGATGAATGCAGGGCGCGAGCACCTCGCGCCATGGTTTGACCCAGATGGAGGCGGCATCAGCGCTCGCGTGCTGTTCCTGCTCGAAAACCCAGGCCGCAGGGCCACAGCCACGGGCGGCTCGGGGTTCATCTCCGCCGACAATAAAGACGACACGGCCGCGAACTTCTTCCGTATGCGCGACCACCGGCCTGGGGGATCGACGTGAACTACACCGGCCCGGTGCAGGCCGGCCTGTCGCGCGATCGGCTCGTGGCCTGGAACGTCGTGCCGTGGTATCAGCCTGACGGCGAACGCACCGCGAACGCCACGCGGCAAGACGTCGCCAGCGCGCTGCCCTGGCTCGTTCGCCTCATCGGGCTGCTGCCCGAGCTTCGGCTCGTGGTCACGATGGGGAACCGTGCCCGGGATGGCTGGATGCTGGCGCTCCTCACCGACCCGCGTCTGCCATTGCTGCCAACACTTGCGATCCGCATTGCTCGCCTCGCAACCTCAACGGCCGCCCGGAGCACCGCGCCCTGATCCTGGCGGCCATGCGGCGCGCCGCGGCGACATTCACCTGACGCGGTCGCCTGTACACCCGATCTGAGGCGGCCCAGACAATCACCTCCTGATCAGGGGTGTCGCTAGCCAGCTCGTGGCAGAACGCCCCTCAGAGCGGTCCCATGACGCTGGCAGGCGATAGGTCGGCATGGGTAAACCCAGATGATCACAGAGCCGTCTTGTTGCTGGGAGCGGTCGGCGCGTCGTGATCATCGGCGGCGGTGACACTGCCGCGGGTACCGCAGCGTAGCCATGGAGCAGGGTGCGGGCGGGGTCAGGGGAGCTCGCGGCGGACGAGCCAGCGGGGCTTGCCGCCGCGCCGGCCAGCGGTCTGGCAGACGCGCCTGAATCGGTGTGCCTCGAAGAGCTGGACGGTGCCCACATAACCGCTGGTCTGGTCGATGCGCTCGGTTCCGGGGTCGACGGGGTAGCCTTCCAGCGCGGTCGCGCCCATCGCGTACGCGTGCCCGACCGCGCCATCGAGGAGCTGGTGCATGAGCCCGCGGCGCCGGAACGGCGGCCGGACCACGAAGCAGACCACCGACCACGCGCCCTCGTCGTGGACATGCGGGATTGTCCGGGAGTTGATCAGGGCGCGGTAGGTGGACTTCGGCGCGACCGAGCACCAGCCGGCGGCCTCGCCATCGACGTAGGCCAGGACGCCGGGGCCCGGTTCGCTCTCGCACAGCGCGCGCATGTGCGCGATACGGCCGGGCATGTCGAGGCTGGAATTGCGGTAGGCGATGCAGACGCAGCCGCGCCCGCCCGGCTTGCGCGGCACCATGAACGACGCGAAGTCATCCCATCGCCCAGTGGCCGGCAGCACCTCGATACCCACGGGCCGAGGATAGGCCTGAAGCGGCGTCCACGCCCGCCGTGCCGTCTCCCGATGGCGACCGGCCCAGTGAACCGACCTGACGGGAGTGCGTGCCAGCCTTCCCGTAATCGAAGGCATGCACTCCCGTCAGGTCGGTTCAGCCCCGGCGGCTTACGCCGGCCTGCCCGCGGTCTAGGACGAACATCGCGTCCACCTACCAGCCGCACGCCGCCGCGATGCCCAATCGGGTATGAATCGCGGCGGCCTGCGCCATCGCCGACCCGAACCGGTCCTGCTTGGCGGCCCGATCGGCAGTCACCCCGCCCTGCTGCAGCCGGTGTGGGCCGCCGCTGCCCGGTTCTCACCCGCCCGGTGCGGATCGCGGCCGGCCGCACCGGGGGTCAGCGCCCTGCATCTCGCCCCGGACCACGGCCACCAGCAGATGATCACTGCCCACACAGTCCCGCCAGGCCACGCGGCCTGCCCTTGGCGATGATCGCGCCGTGGTGGGCGCCGCGGGGTCCGCGGTCTGCCGGGTGCATGGTCCTGATCAGCTGGGCGCCGGCCTGGCGGAGCGGGATGGCCACGAAGGGACACCGGATGACCGATCATCGAGATTCAGCCTAATTGGCAGCGCCACTGGGCGCGGATCACGCACGCGCCCGCCGCCCTAGCCTCCACCTACGGCATGGTCGCAGCTAACGCTACGTCGCGCCTGGCGTGTCTGGCCTGACGGACATAGTCGTCCCAGTTCCTGGGACATATCGCCACCGACGCTGAGTCGGAGCGGCTGGAGCTGCGCTGGATGGTGTGGGTGGACCTAGCCAGATCGTTCGTCTTGTCCTGGGCGTCTCGTTCTGTCAGCCCGCGGAAGGGCGTTGCTTGTCGGACACGGTCCTGGGCGGCGTGCCCATGACGGCTCCAGGATGCGCCCGGGCTGCGGGATCGCGCCGGGATTTGATCAGGCTTGCCACGGTGGTGATGGCCAGGACCACCCCGATGACAATCAGCGATAGGGCGGTGGTGATCTCCGGCACCCGGGGCTCGAGCCCGTGAACCCAGTGCAGGATCAGCTTCACTCCGATGAACGCCAGAATTAGCGCCAGGCCGCTCGACAGGTACACGAGCCGGTCGAGCAGACCGGTCACCAGGAAGAACAGCGCACGCAGGCCCAGCAGGGCGAAGGCGTTGGCCGTGAAGACGATGTAGGGCTGATCGGTGACACCGAAGACGGCCGGGATCGAATCCAGTGCGAACAAGATGTCCGTGCTCCCGATGACGATGAAGACGATGAACAGCGGCGTAACCACTCGTCGTCCCGCGGCACGGGAGATTAGCCGGCCACCGGCGTAGGCATCGCTGACCGGCAGTATCCGACGTGACGAACGAACCAGCACGCTGTTTTTGACGTCGGGATCCTCGTCACGGTGACGGTACAGCTGCACGGCGGTCAAGAGCAGCAGCAGCCCGAAGATCAAGAACATGAAGGAGAGCAGCGAGAGCAGGGTCGCCCCCAGCGCGATGAAGATTGCTCGCAGGGCCAGAGCGGCGATGATGCCGAAAATGAGCACCCGCTGCTGGTGCTCGCGGGGCACAGCGAACGTCGTCATGATGATCACGAAGACGAAGAGGTTGTCGACGGACAGGCTCTTCTCAACCAGGTAGCCGGCGAAGTACTCGGCGCCGTATCTCCACCCGACCTGGCTGGCGAAGATCAAGCCGAAGACCACCGCCACCGATATGTAGAACACCGACCAAGCGGTGGCCTCCAGGTAGCCGACAGCGTGCGGGCGTACCGTGGCCAGTAGCAGGTCCACGGCGAGCAGGGCCAGGATCCCGCCGATCGTCAGCGCCCAGCCGACCGCAGTGATCACTCCAGACCTCCGGATCGCGCCGGTCTTCGCCGGCCGTGTGCCATTGCCCCGCCCATGGCGGGGTGCGCGTCGGGTATACGATCATGCCCTGGACATCACCGGTCAATCTGAGCGTGCCGCGCATGCCGGGCGCTCAGGCGCAGCTGAGGTCGCGGCGTGAACCCAGCTGACGATGCGGTCGCGGGGAAGCCCGCCGTGCCGGTCACTCGCGGGAGCCGTCCCCTCGGTGTGCTCAGTGTGTGCCGAGCTGGATGGCCTTGATCAGCAGGAGCAGGGCGGCGATGACGAACTAGCCGCGCAGGGCGAGCATGCCGAGTTTGAGCGCTGGTAACCGGTGACCGGCTTGAGCAGGGCCAGCGAGCAAATCAGCCAGCTCATCCGGGCTCATGGCGCCCCCCCGCCACTGGCGGGCCCGGGTCATCGCCTGACTGCATGACTATCAACCGTACCTAGCGGCTACGACACTGTGCTATCCGATTACGCCACCCGAATCGTCGGCCACAGGTCATGATCCCAGGTCGCGTTGGTCCGAGCAGCACGTCGGATGTCGTCAGCCAGCACGCACGCTCTGCGCTCGATTCTTGTCAGCCGCTTCACAAACCGTATCAGCCTGCTCTGTAGGCGCAACGGGCGGGAAAGAGGAGGAGGCAACATCACCGCACGGCTTAACGGCTGGAGCAAGGCACTGAACGCGTTCGCCATCACCACGGCGACCGCATCAACCCCCCAGTAGAACAAGCCATGCCCAGACAGCGTCACCGCTCTTTGCTGCTGCGGCCAGCTCTGAACCGCTCCGGAGTTTCCGGAGGCACATCAGGCGACACGCCGGCGGGCGTGGACAGCCTTCTGCGCGGCGTCGGCGAGGAACACGGCCGGGATCACCATCACTGCCACCAGCCATCCGAGAGCCGACGGAAAGCTGCCGCCGAGCAACCGCGCAAGCGCAGGTACGCCGATGAAGATGAACAGCACAGCGACCTCGACGGCCACCGCGCCGAGCAGCAGCGGGTTGCCGCGCCAGTCGAGCCGGCCCACCCATCGCGACTCGCTGCGGCAGGCGAAGGCGGTGGCCAGCTGGCCGAGGACAACGGTGGTGAACGCGGTGCCGGACGCTGTGGCGAGCAGGGCGGTCGAGGGTGTCTGGCCCCAGGACCAGCCGCCGGCCAGCAGTACCGCGGTGAAGGCGGACATTTCTACCACTGCCTCGGCCAGTCCGAGGACCCCGAAGACCCGGCCGATCAGCGCGCGGCTGATCAGTCCTCCGGTTCGCATCCGTCCCGTCATAGTGCGGGGATTGGGCGGTTCGGCGCCGAGGGCGAGTGCGGGGAGCAGGTCGGTCCCGATGTCGAGGGCGAGGATCTGGAGGACGCCCAGCGCCAGAGGGAGCTTGCCGCCGGTGATCGCCCAGGCAATGAACGGGACAAGCTCGGCAACGTTGTCGGTGAGGTGATAGGTGAGGAACCGGCGGATGTTGGTGAAGGTAGCCCGGCCGAGCTCGACGGCGCTGACGATGGTGGCGAAGTGATCGTCGAGCAGCACCAGGTCGGCCGCCTCCCGCGCCACGTCGGTGCCTGAGGCACCCATTGCCACTCCGATGTCAGACTGCTGGAGTGCCGGGCCGTCGTTGACCCCGTCCCCGGTCATCGCCACCACGTGCCCTTGCCGTTGCAGGGCGCGGGCGATTCGCAGCTTGTCCTCCGGCGTGACCCGGGCGACGATCACCCCGTCGCGATCGAGCAGCCTGCCCAGTTTCTCCTCGTCGCCGGGCAGGTCCGCGCCGGTCAGGACCATTGGGTCAGAGCCGGCCAGCCCTACCTTCGTGGCGACCGCGCGGGCGGTGGCCGGGTGGTCACCGGTGATCATGGCCAGCATGATCCCGGCCCGCTTGCACGCGGCGATCGCATCAGTCACGTCGTCGCGTGGCGGATCTTCCAGCCCGACCAGTCCGAGCAGGGTGAGGTCGCGTTCGGCCTGGTCGGGGTCTGAGGGCAGGCCGTCGGCGTCGCGGCAGGCGACAGCCAGCACGCGCAACCCGGCTGTGGTCATCTCGTCTAGCGGAGCTGCTGCCGCCGGGACTGGCCGGCAGCGCGGCAGCACGGCATCCGGAGCGCCCTTTACGTGCAGTGCACCGTCGGCCACGGCAGAGGCTCGACGGCGACGCGGGTCGAACGGGAACCGGTGCGTCAGCTGGCTGCTGCTCAGCTGGTGAAGGCGGACGCCGGCCCGCATCGCGAACGTGGTCAGCGCGGCTTCCATCGGGTCGCCAACAGGGTGCCAGCCATCTGGCTGCTCGACGATCCGGCCGGTGGAGGAACGGACCGCGGCGATCGCGAGGCGGCGCAGTTGTGCGACGGTATCAGGGCTGGCAGTCACGGTCCCGGCAGGGGAGTACCCGGTGCCCGACACCTCGGCGGACCCGTCCGGGGTCCATACCCGCACAACGGCCATCTCGTTCCGGGTCAGGGTTCCGGTCTTGTCGGTGCAGATGAAGGTGGTCGAGCCGAGTGTCTCGACCGATTCGAGCTTACGCACCAGGGCATGGCTGCGGGCCATCCGCTGCGCAGCCCGGGCTAGTGACAAGGTCACGGTAGGCAGCAGCCCTTCGGGCACCAGGGCCACGGTGACCCCGACCGCCAGCAGGAAACCGTTGGTCGGCGCCATGCCCACGGCCACCGCGACGCCGAAGAACCCCAGGCCGACTATGACCGCGATGATGGCCACGCTCATCACCACCCGGCGCAGGTGGAGCGTCAGCGGGCTGGGTCGGCGATGGGCCTGGCGGGTAAGGGCCGCGATATCAGCCAGCCGGGTGCGAGCCCCGGTCGCTGCTACCTCGGCCTCGGCCTCGCCCTCCACCACGAAGGTGCCCGCGTAGGCCCGTCCGCCCGCGTCAGGGCGGACCAGGGCGCTCTCGCCCGTGAGCATCGACTCATCGAGCGCCAGGCTATGGACATCTAGCAGGTCAAGGTCGGCCGATATCCGGTCGCCGGCCGCGAGCAGGACGATATCTCCCGCTACCAGGTCAGAGGCGTTCACCTCCCGGCGCCGGCCGTCCCGGCGAACGATGACGCGGGCTGGCAGCAGCTCACGGAGCTGTCGGCCCGCGCGGTCAGCGCGGTACTCCTGCACGAATGCGAACACGCCGTTGACCAGGACGACGATCACGATGGCCACGGTCAGCTGCGGCAGCCCGCCCAGGTAGGCGAGACCCGCGGCAGCCCACAGCAGCAGCGCGAAGAAGTGCGTCATCTGCCGGGCGAGCAGCAGCGCAGGAGAAGGGGGCCGAGGGACGGGCAGCACATTCGGCCCGTCGCGCCGCAGCCTGGCAACAGCCTCGGGAGTGGTCAGCCCGTGCCGTTCGGGCACGGTTGCTATCGCGGGTGACACCTCAATCGAGCATAGTGAGCAAGGCGGCGTGGAGCCCGAACCGCATGGGCTTTAGTGGTCCGAGCATCTCACCGCATAATGACCGGGTGCCTGGCGGCGCGATCAAGGTGAAGCAGGCACCCAGCAGTAGTTACTGAACGTGACTTGATGGCCAGATACCCGGCCTGTTGATCGCGGAACGAGTCGTGGAACGAGCGTAAGGCACGCCGGGGGCACTCTGAGCTTTTGGCTTCGTGCCGGGAAGATGCCCCAGCAGGCCAGGACGTGAGATCCCGCGCGGAAAGTCCGATCTCACGAGCAGTCGGCGACGCACGTCTGCTCTGTGCGAATCGAGAACGACGGAGGACCTGCGATGTCCATTGCCGACACAAGCTCGACGAGCGAGCACACCGTGCTGGCCACACGGCTCGGAGATCTGACGATCGTGCGAGAGCGGGTACAGATCGTCGGCCTCTACTTCCCCCACCACTGATACATGCCTCGGCCGGCCAACTTCGGCCCCCGCGCTGACGCCGGCTTCGAGCAGGTCGCAGCCCAGCTCGCGGAATACCTTGCGGGCGAACGGCGAACATTCGACCTGCCCCTGCAGGTCCGCGGCGATGCGTTCCAGCACCGCGTCTGGGATCTGGTGACGCGGATACCGTATGGTCAGACCACCACCTACGGCGACCTTGCCAAGCGACTGGGTGACGACGTCAACGCGCAGCAGGTCGGCGCGGCGGTGAGCCGCAACCCGCTATGCATCCTGATTCCCTGTCACCGCATTGTCGGCAGCACCGGCAGGCTGACCGGTTACGCAGGCGGCCTGGACCGCAAGCGGGCGTTGCTCGAACTCGAGCGCAGCCAGCCGGCCGTTACGCCCGCGCAGCAGGCCCTCATGCCGGGCCCGTGGTAGCTGCGCTCGTCGGCCGAGTTCGCGTCGTGCCGGCAGAGTCCTCAGCTTGCCTCCTCACATCGGCGCGCGGCGCGCCACGCCACGGGATACGCAGCTATTACGTACGACAACGGCAAGAAGTACCAGCTGACTCGCTCACCAGAGCGCGCGCTGGTAATGGTCTGGCCAGGCACACGCCCCTCCGGGAGCAGGCGCCACGCCACGTACTATCGCAAGGCCTGACCTGGCGCTGCACCTGGGCGAGGAGAATCCGCCTGGCACCGGCCTCACGAAATCCACAGACAGGACGTCTACCAGGTATGGAAGGCAAGCAGCCGTTCGACACAGTCGTCGCGACACACAGTGCCACGGTGCTGCGGGTCTGCCGCGCCGTGCTCGGGCCGGTCGATGCGGACGACGCGTGGTCGGAGACCTTCCTGTCGGCCATGAAGGCCTATCCCGACCTGCCAGCCGACGCCAATGTGCAGGCCTGGCTGGTCACCATCGCCCACCGCAAGGCCATTGACATCACCCGCGCGGCAGCTCGCCGCGCCATCCCAGTCGCTGCGCCTCCTGACACCCCGACCGCAGCCACCGCAGACAGCCGCGATCTCGATCTGGCCAGCGCCTTGACCGGGCTACCTGGGAAGCAGAAGCAGGCCGTCGCCTACCATTACCTGGCCGGACTGCCCTACGCCGACATCGCCGCCATCCTCGGTGGCAGGACCGATGCCGTCCGCCGCGCCGCGGCCGACGGCATCGCCGCTTTGCGGCGCTCCCACCCGGACGCCGCCACCAGGAGAGCAGAGCTCCGATGAGTACCAGCGACCTGACGGGCGAGCTGATATGCGCACTCGCCGGCGACCCCGGCCACCTGCGCCGGCTGCACGACCGGCTCGCTGCCGCTGCGCAAGCCGACGGCATCCTCGACATCGCCTACCAGACCGTCGACAGCCCTGTCGGCCCGTTGCTGCTGGCCGCCACCGATCTCGGTCTCGTGCGAGTCGCCTACGCCAGCGAGGATCACGACAAGGTCCTGCAGGTCTTGGCCGATCGGATCAGCCCCCGCATCCTGCGCGCCCCCGGTCGCCTGGACGCCACGGCCAGAGAGCTGGAGGAGTACTTCACGGGCCGTCGGCACAGCTTCGACGTCCCGCTGGACTGGCGGCTGGCAGCAGGGTTCCGCAGCACTGTGCTCCATCACCTGCCTGAAATCAGGTACGGACAGACGGCCACCTACGCCGCTGTCGCGCAACTGGCCGGCAATCCCCAGGCGGTCCGCGCCGTCGGCACCGCCTGCGCCACCAACCCGCTGCCCGTCATCGTGCCCTGCCACCGGGTCGTGCGCTCCGATGGCGGGCTGGGCGGATACCTCGGCGGCGTCGACGCCAAGCGCACCCTGCTCACGCTGGAGGCAGCAGCATGAGTCCCGCTGGCACGACACCCAGCACAGCAGCTGCGGAAGCGAGCGCACCGGGTAAGCCCGCCGTCAGCACCGAGCGCGCCGCCGCGTGGCGCGAGCGGGCCGATGCCGCGGACTGGGCCGCGATCCGGGCCGATCTCGACGCACACGGCTGCGCCCTGGCCGGGCCGCTGCTGACCCCGGACGAGGCGGGCGAGATCGCGGCGCTCTACACCCACGACTCCCGGTTCCGCTCGACCATCAGCATGGGGAGGTACCGCTTCGGTGAAGGCGAGTACCGCTACTTCTCCGAGCCGTTCCCTGACGCGGTAATCGGGCTGAAGCAGGCGCTCTATCCGAAGCTGCTTCCGATCGCCCGCGAGTGGTGGACCCGGCTGGGCCCGGCCAGCGCCGTGGCCGGACAGCCTGCAGCGGTGGCTGGACATGTGCCACGCTGCCGGGCAGACGAAGTCCACGCCGATCCTGCTCAAGTACGGCGCAGGTGACTGGAACGCGCTGCACCGAGACCTTTACGGGGAACTTGTACTTGTCCATAATGCTGCCCGCAGTACCAGCGGGACCAATGGTGCCGCAGTATCTGGCCATGCAGCGCAGATAGCCTGGGCGCCTTGTGCTGCTGACCGGGCTACTACATGCCGCGGCCCGGTCCTGGCTCGCCCGGAGCAGTCTGCCAGCGCCCGGGTCGGCCGTGTGTGCGCTGCCGGTCGCTGGACGGATGCCGGCTGACCAGCCTGATGCCAGTCCGGGTCGATGACCGCCAGCTAGCCGCCGGCCGCGCCGAAATGCGGCTCGGCGAGCGTCCGGTAACGGGCTGGCGTGTCTCCAGGCTGGGCGCGGTCGCCTGGAGAAGCCGCGGCCGCGGATCCCTGGCCGCTTGCTCCAGGACGGTGACATACGCCTGCTGGGCTGGGACAATCGTGCGATGAGTCCGCGAAGCCGCGGCCGCCCGCCCGGCCGTGGTCGGCGCCGCCAGCCGGGCAGCCGTCCTGCTACGGGCCGCGGATCGCCCGGAATCGCGGCCTGGCCCGATGATCAGTCCGGGTTGCATGGCAAGGACACGGCGGACTGCTGGTTCGATGAACCCGGCCCCGGGGACCGGCGGTCGTGGGCGGTCCCGTCAGGACACGGGACCTACCGCGGGATAAATCTGGAACTGCTGGATCCGGACGATGACGACGAGCTCATGTTCCTGATCGAGGCGCGGCACGACGAATACCACGACGCGCTCGGCAGCGGCCAGGACCTGATCGCTGGTGGCGAGCCTGTCAACCCCAGGCTGCATGTCGCGATGCATCATGCCGTGGCCCGGCAGATACTGGCCGACGACCCGCCCCAGACGTGGCAGTCCGTTCAGCGGCTGGCCGGACTGGGCTACGACTGGCACAACATCATGCACATGATCGCCTCGCTGGTCGCCGAGGACGTGCACGCGGCCCTGGCAGAGCACCGGGAACCCGATCCCGCTGGCTATGCCCGCCGGCTGGACCAGCTACCCGGCGACTGGCCGTCATCCGGAATACCGCGCTGACCACCAGCGAGCAGCCATCCCGCAGCACCCAGAATGCCCTAATCGGTACGAGCAAAGTAGCGGGACTGACCATCAAGCCACCTGTCCAGATCGGCGGTTCGCGGACGACCGCAAGTTCACAGTCGGTTACGTCGCGGGGTTTCGTCCGCCTATCGCGCCGCCTGCCTGGCTAATGACGTTCTGCTGCAAGTGCGGGGACTTTCGGCCTCATACGGTTGCAGGCGGGCGGAGGAGTGTTGGTAGTGGCGGAGCTTTCCGGGATTCTTGCCTGCCTGGCTCCAAGTCCAGTCACTTCGTGCCGGTCACGACTCTGGTTTAACCTCACTTGGAGGCCACATGACTCTCAACGAGGGAACAGCGGACCGGGTCGTCCGGCTCGTTGTCGCTGTTGCAGCGCGCCTCGCGGCGGTCTCCGCCGCACCGGTGCTCTATGCCCTGTGGATCCGGCCGCACCTGCTGACGTGGGGCGCTACCCGGGGCGAGACCACCTGTGCCTACCCCGGTGACGGGCTCATCCCCGATGCCGAGGGTTCGTTCACGGTTGCCACGACCCTTCCGGCGCCGCCCGAGAGGGTCTGGCCCTGGCTGGTGCAGATGGGAGGCGACCGGGCAGGCTTCTACAGCTGGGACAGGCTGGACCACCACGGGGTACCGAGCGCGGACTGCATCGTGCCTGAATGGCAGAGCCTGGAGGTGGGACAGCGCCTGAACTTGGAGCCCAGCGGCCAGAACTGGATGACCGTGGCTGTCCTGGAGCCAAACCGCACCCTGGTGCTGCGGTCGAACTTCGAGCTGCCCTCCGGCCACTCCTTCGATACGCAGTCCGGTCCCCAGTCTCGGGTGTACCTGGATGGGATCTGGGGTTTTCATCTGCGGCCGGCCCCCAGCGGCCAGACCCGCCTAGTGGCCCGTACACGCGGCAAGAGCCGCCCGCGACCGTTCATGGGGGCGTTCGATCTGCTGCTCGGGGAACCCACGCACTTCATCATGCAAACCCGCCAGTTCCACAACCTGCGCATCCGAGTCGGCGCGCCCGGGAGTGAGATGGGCCTGGGCCGGAGGCGACCCGCGGGTGCGGGATCGACCCGCGAGTGCGGGATACACCCGGCTAAGCAGCGGGGCTGTCGTCGACGGGCCGGGTAGCTGCTATAGCCGCACCGGTCAGGTCGGACAGGGAACGGTTCAGGCCGGTGGTGAACACTGGCAGGTCTGGGCAGTCGTCCCGGTCGGCGAGTACGCTGATGTTGAGCGGGCCCGCGTATGAGAGCGCTCCGATACCCAGGGTGACGTTGCCGGAGTTGCGGCATGGGGAGGATCGCAGCCCCGGGAATACGTAGCTACCGAAGTGCTCGACACGAGCCGCTGCGTCCGACTAGAGGTAGATAATGCCATCGTCGATTATGCGCGCGAAGCGAGCCGCCCAGAGCGCGGGCGCGCGTCGGGCAGCCAGTATCAAGGAAGATAGCTGTCATGCCTGCGAGTACCACTGATACCGTGCCCGGCCGGTTCGGCGGGAAGACGGCCATCGTCACCGGCGCAGGCTCGGGCATCGGCCGCGCCACTGCGCTGCGCCTGGTCCGCGAGGGCGCAACCGTAGTTGCGGCCGACATCTCCACCAGTCGGCTCAGCGAACTAGCAGCCGGTCACCCATTCCCCGGCCTGACGCCGGTGACCGCCGACATGACCACCGAAGAGGGCGTGGAAGCGGCGGTCTCGGCCGCCGGGGGCCGCGTCGACGCGCTGGCCAACGTCGCTGGCATTATGGACGGCTTCCTCCCACCCGCCGAGATCGACGACGCGACCTGGGAGCGGGTCTTCGCCGTCAACATCACCGCAGTGATGCGGCTGACCCGGGCCGTGCTCCCGCTCATGCTCGCGGCCGGGGGCGGCGCCATCGTCAACGTATCCTCTGAGGGCTCGCTGCGCGGCTCCGCCGCAGGGGCCGCCTACACCGCCTCCAAGCACGCCGTGAACGGGCTCACCAAGAGCACCGCGATCTTCTACAAGAACCAGGGCATCCGCGCCAATGCGGTCGCGCCCGGCGGCGTGATCACCAACATTGAGGCCTCGTTCCGCTCCGAGCACGCCGCCGCCGTTCTCGGCCCGCTGATTCAGGCCACCCTGCCCGCCCCGGCCACCGCCGAGCAGGTGGCCGCGACCATCACCTACCTGCTGAGCGAGGACGCCAGCAACATCAACGGCGCCATCATCCCCTGCGACGGAGGCTGGTCTGCGATCTGACGGCGGCGCAGCGGCTTGCCCGGTCAGGCTGGAGCCATCGGCAGCGAGCCGCCGCGGCCCAGAATGACAATTCGGGACTGCGCAGACGCTATGACGAGCCGCCTGTAGGGCGCGCGTATCAGAGCCGACCGGGTGCGCTTTGGCGCGGCCTGTGCGTTGTTCCTGCGCAACGTAGGGCGCGATCTGGAACGGCCAGGTTTGACGTTGAAGGCGGCAGGGATGCGCGGCGTCTGGGCGGGCGCAGGCGTTGCCAGCGCGGGCGGCGGCTCCCCGCCTAGCCGCCTGCCGGGTGATTCCGCGAAATGAAGAGCATCCTTCAGTTCATGGATAGATCTTCCGCGCCTGCCCTGCTGCCGGTCTTGCGCTCGCAGCAGCAGGGGGAAATCCTCGCGATGTTGCTGGGAGATCCGGATCTGGAGGTCAGCCTCACGGACCTGTCGCCCGGCTAGCTGAACTGGTCCACGATCCGGCCTGCAGCAGCGCTCTCACGCCCGGGACGGCGGCGGTCGCCTTCTCGATCGCTCAGGCCGCGTCTGACTCGGTGACTGGCGCCGCCGCGGGGTCGAAGTCTGAGCGGTGTGCCGGGTGCGGCGGAGCGGTCAAGCCGGCCGCCGCTGAGGCTGACCGCCGATACCCCGGGATGGCCGTACAAGGTGAGGCATGCCCGGACAGGTTCGTGGCTGTACCGATGAGCCGCCCGGGGGAGTGTACGGGAGAGTGCATGGCGGCCCCCCTTTCGCTAGTTATGGCGAGGGACCTAGTGCACTACTTATGACTGCGTAACCGGCTCGCCGGTTACGAGTTCCCCCTACTGCCCGCGGGGAACGCCCGATGGCCAGCCGGCATAATGCCGCACGGGCTGCTGGCGATGCACAGGCGGTGCGGTCAGGAGCAAGCGCGCGCCTGGTGCCCAGTATCAGCACTGCAGGTCGAGGGCCGGGCGGGCCGTGCCGTGGGCCGGGGACCCGAATACTCTCGGTTCGGCGATCCCGTACTTGTCGCAGACAGCGGTCAGCGCCGCGTCATCGACCTCGATATCCGGGGCGATCCCCATGATCCAACGCTATCCCCAGCGCCGTCGCGGCTGAGCAGCATGCAAGCACTGCCGGCCCAGATATCGGTGCCGCACCCTGCCGATGCCCCGGTCGCGTTTGCGCACGCTCGTTGGGTTGGCGTGCTGGCGCGCGCGGTTGCTACTGGGAGGAAGGGGAAAAGTCGCAGCCGCGTGCCGGGTCCGGTCATCGACTTCGGCGGCCTTCGCCGGAGTGGGCACGGGCAGACCGCAGCTTTGATCCATCATCGCCGGCCGGTCAGGCTGGCCGAACCGTCCGGCTCCACCGGGTTGGGGCGCGTCCCGCCTACGACGACGAGGAGGTGCTCGTCAACCCAAGAAACCTCGGAGCGGGGCAGGCGGGCCATAAAGGTCGCGATGGACGTGCGCCTCTCAGCCGGCGTGTAGAGGGAGAACGTCGAGTAGTGGCGCCCCTCGGCCTGCGCCCTGAGCCGCTCGACCGTGCTCGAGCGCGGATGCTCGAAGGCCTGCGTTGCGACTACCTTGAGCCCGTCGGTCTGCCTGACGGCGTCCCGGAGCGCGGCCTCGCTGTGCAGGCGCTGCTCGTGCTCGGTGAAACCCGGGAAATAGCGGCCCCAGATCGTTCGCGCGTTCTGCTGCGGGGTGCGGGTGTAAATGAAGAGCTGGCCGCCGGGCCGCAGCACCCGGGCGACGGCGGTCAGGAAGCGACCGAGGTCAAAGTGGTGAACGCAGTTGAACGCGGTGACCAGGTCGAGGCTGGAGGCCCGCAACGGCAGCTCTTCGGCGGTTGATCGCACCGGCACCAGCCCAACGGCGCCGCCGCGATTGCCGACCTTGAGCTCTGCCAGCATGGCCGTCGAGACATCACTCGCGACCAGCAGCGACCCGTCCGGCAGCAGCCCGCGCAGCAGCCGAGAGTACCGTCCCGTCCCGCAGCCGATATCGAGGCCGGTGACGGGGCGGTCAGGCAAGAGCTGGCGGATCCTGCGCACCGGTGCCTCGTCGGTGGTGCGCAGCGATTCGTAGACAGCGGCTACCCGCTCGAAATGGTCGCCTACGGTCACTCTGGCACCTCCGCGCGCTGGGTCTGATTGCGATCATCATGGCCTACCTTGCTCAGTTCACACACTATTCACTCAAGACACCTCTGCGCCCGGTGACTGAGCGTGACCCGCAGGCTCGATGCGGCCTGCCGGCGCAGCAGCTCGCGGCCGACATCTCACGGTCAAGGAACTGCAGGCGGTCGGCTCCTCAGCGCCGCGCCGCGCCAGGGAACTTCACCGTGCCCGGCCAGGCAGCCCCCAGCCTCCGGGGGGCGGGCGCGTGGGCCGCAGCTGCCTTCGGAGGGCGACCCACGCGGTTTCCCCGTGCTATGGCTTGATGGCGAAGTTGCGGGTTGTCCAGCCGGCGCTTGAGGAGCTGCCGCCTGGTGCGGACAGCATTGATGTCCCCCACACCTGCCCGGCCGTCCCGGTGGTGGGTGCCGCCGGGTCGGGGCTGGCCGCCGCGTAGTCACCCCACCGGCAGAGGTTGGCGCTGCTGGTTGTCATGCAGTCGAAGCCGGTGTCGGCGGCGGTAGCCACCAGGGTGAGGGCGGAGATGGCGTTCGCGCCGATCTTGGACGCCACCTTGACCGCGGCCAGGGCGGACGCCGACGACTGGCTGACATTGATCACCATGTCCCCGCCGAACATCTTGCTCGTGCCGTTGACCCGCCGGTCCGGGGATATGGCCCCGTTGAACGTGTACAGGGACGAGCTGCTGATGGTTCCCTTCTGGATCAGGGAGTGGGTTGCGGGGTTGATCTCATACCAGCGGACCTGGGCGCCGGCCCCGCCGAAGACCGTGTGCTGGGTCCACAGTGCCGTGACCGACCCGTGCGAGGGGTCGATGGCCGACACGGCCTGAGTGGGGCGGGTGTCCAAGGTGTCGAGCTTGAACGTGGTCCCCGGCTGGGGCGCCGAGGCAGCCACCTTATAGGCGGTGACGGGGACGGAGATCCCGGTC
>Ga0307373_10007358_pt1 | contig 17218 bp, 19 predicted proteins | sample OX2MG_FD_202534 | JGI IMG/M metagenome (GOLD analysis project Ga0307373, IMG submission 202534) | Soil microbial communities from Risofladan, Vaasa, Finland - OX-2 | ecosystem: Environmental > Terrestrial > Soil > Coastal area > Acid sulfate soil | place: Finland: Risofladan, Vaasa | collected... | reverse complement strand
CGATCATCTCGTGCGCGCGGATGTCGAGGCTCAACATCTTTGTCAGATGCCCGGCTTTGTCGAAGATCGCGGTGATCGCGCCTGCGCCTTGTCCCCGGCGAAAAAGCTCTGGTCGGCCGCCTGCGCGGGCGCGCGCCTATCGCCGCCAGAAGGGCCCCGACGAGCGCACCGGGAAGAAGCCTCGTACGAAGCATGCGTGCCGGCTCGTGCCGCGCTCTGCCGAGGGGCGCAGGCGAGCCGCGATCCCCTCGGCAATAGGCCCCTATTTCACCGACGAGAAGCTGGTCGGAATCAGAAACGAGTTTTCAACACGGGCGTTGATTGGGCCGTCCTTCTCGGTTTCGGCCCGCTTGGCATGCCATTCCGGATCGGCCTGGAACGCGTCCCACTTTTTCTCGCGCTCAGCAAGCGATTCCCATTTCAGCATATAGGTGAGGTCGGCATTCGACTCGCCGACCAGCGTGGTCCAGAACCCGGCCTGCTTGATGCCGTGCCGCTCCCAGATCTTGAGGGTGATTTCGTCGAAGCGTTTCAGCAGTGCCGGCAGCTTGCCCGGCATCGTGTGATAGACGCGCAGTTCGTAGATCATCGGATTTCCCTTTGGCTTGGCTTCACTTCGCCGACGAGAACGAAGTCGGAACGAGGAACTGGTTGGTGATCGAGGCGACGATCGGCCCGTTCTCTTCGGTCTTGGCGCGCGCGGCGTGCCACTCGGGATCGGCGCCGAATTTCGCCATCTTCGCCTCGCGCTCGGCGAGCGATTCCCATTTCAGGAAATAGGTCAGGTCATTGTTGCCCGGCCCGACCAGCGTGGTCCAGAACCCGGCTTGGTGAATCGCGTGCTTCTCCCACAATTTCAGTGTGATAGTGGCGAACCGGTTGATCAGATCGGGCAGGCGGCCTGGCACGCAATGATAGACGCGCAGTTCATAAATCATCGGGTTTCCTCCTTGGTGCGAGCGGATTTCTTCAGCGGCCGAGCCGAGCCTCGACCCAGGCGGCGGCGTCGAGCAAGGCCTCGTCGGCGAAGCGTGCGCCGACAAGCTGGATGCCGAGCGGCAATCCTTTCGGCCCGGTGCCGGCCGGCAGCGTCACGCACGGCACCCAGCCCAGCGTCCAGATCGAGTTGAAGCGCGGGTCGCCGGTCGAGCCGAAGCCCTCGGGCGCCTCGCCAGCCGTGCTCGGCGTCAACAGCACATCGACCCCGGCGAAGATGTCGTCGAGGTGACGGCGGAATGCTTCGGCGGTCTCCAGCGCCTCGATGTAGTCGTCGAGCGGTAGCTGGCGGCCGGGGGTCAGCACCGTGTCGCGCAGCACCGCGCTGACCCGGTCGTGGTGGTTGTCGTATTCGTAGGCGTAATTGCGCGCCGCCTCGTAATTGAAGATGCGGCGATGGTGCGCGCCGATATCGGCAATCTCGGCGGCAAACGCCACGTCGCTGACCGCCGCACCAGCTTTCGCCAGCGCCGACGCGGTGCGCTCGATCAAGCCCTGCGTCGCCGCGTCGGCCCCGTCCCAGCCCGGCGTTCGGCACACGCCGATGCGCGGCACGCCGCCGGCGCGGTCGATACGGCGATGCGGCATGCCGATCAGCACTGCGCGCATCAGCGCGATGTCGTCGAGGCTGCGGCAGATGACGCCTAGCGTATCGAGGTTGGGGCATTGCAGCTTGATGCCGCTGCGGCTGAACTCGCCGAGGCTCGGCTTGTAGCCGACGACGCCGCAGAACGCCGCCGGCCGGATCGTCGACCCGCCGGTCTGCGTGCCGAGCCCGACCGGCACCTGAAAATCGGCGACCCCCGCCGCCGACCCGCTCGACGAGCCGCCCGGGGTGTGCGCCGGGTTATGCGGGTTGACCGTCGCGCCGGGAAAGCGGTTGGCGAATTCGGTCGTCACGGTCTTACCGAGGATCGTGCCGCCGGCGCTGCGAATGAGAGCGACGCAGGCCGCGTCGGCAAACGGCCGATTGCCGCGATAGATCGGCGAACCGTGCTCGGTCGGCATGTCGGCGGTGTCGATGACGTCCTTGACCCCGACCGGCAGCCCGGCGAGCAACCCCGGCCGCCCGGCGCCGTCGGCGGCGCGCGCCTGCGCCAGCGCGTAATCGGGGTCGAGATAGGCCCACGCCTTGATCGATTGGCGTGCTGCGATGCGGTCGAGGCAAGCCTCGGTCAGCGACTCTGCGGTCAGCGAGCCGGATTGCAGGCGGGCGACCGCCTCGGCAGCCGAGAGTTCGTTGGCGGTGCTCATGCCCAGCCTCCCAGCGCGCGCTCGACCCACAACCCGGTCTCGAGCAGACGCGCGTCGCGATGGCGCGGCCCGACCAGCTGGATGCCGATCGGCAGCCCGTTCGGCCCGGTGTCGGCGGGAAGCGTCAGGCATGGCATGTAGAGCACCGTCCACAGCGCGTTGAAGATCGCCGGCCCGGTATCGTGCAGCCCGCGCGGCGCCTCGCCCGCCGCCGGCAATGTCAGGATCGCGTCGAAGCCCAGCGCCCAGTCCTGCGCCGCGGCGCGCATCCGGTCGGCGTCGCGCCATGCGGTGCGGAACTCGTCGAGCGTCAGCCTGCGCCCGGCCGCGATGCGGCCCTCCTCGTTGAGGTCGGGGCTCAGCAGCGCCGCGTGGCGATAAAGCTCGGGCGCGTGGTTGCGCGGCGCCTCAAACGCGCTGTGCCGGCGTTGCACCTCGGAGACGCCGGCACAGGAAGGCGGCAGCTCGGATTCGACCACCGTCGCCCCGGCCTTGGAGAGCCGCGCCGCTGTTTGCTCCAGCACCGCCCGCCCCTCCGGCTGCGCCCGGTCCCAATGCGCCGAGCGACACAGCGCCAGGCGCGGCGCGCGCTCGGGCACAGCCGGCTTTTCGTAGAGGATCGCCATCATCGCCGCGCGGAACAGCGCGATATCATCTACCGAGCGCGCCATGATGCCAACCGTATCAAGCGAGTCGGTGTTCATGTGCATGCCCGCCGGCGGAAACAGGCCAAAGCTCGGCTTGAACCCGACGATGCCGCAATAGGCCGCGGGCCGGATCACCGAGCCGCCGGTCTGCGTGCCGATCGCCAGCGGCACCATGAAATCGGCGACCGCGGCAGCCGACCCGCTCGACGAGCCGCCCGGCGTGTGCGCCGGATTGTGCGGGTTGGCGGTTGGGCCGGGATGACGGTTGGCGAACTCGGTCGTCACCGTCTTGCCCATCAGGACCGCGCCTTCCTTGCGCGGCAGGCTCGCCGCGCTGGCGTCGAAGTTCGGCCGGCACCCGGTATAGATCGGTGAGCCGTAGCCCGTCGGCATATCGGCGGTGTCGAAGATATCCTTGATGCCAAACGGCACCCCGGCGAGCAGCCCGTGCCGCCTGGCCTTGTCGGCCGCATGCGCCGCCGCCAGCACCGCCCCGGCATCGAGATGCACCCAAGCCCGCACGATCGGCTCGCGCTCGCGGATGCGGTCGAGGCAGCTTTGCACCACCGCCTCGACGGTCAGACTGCCCGCGTCGATGCGCCCGGCCAATTCGGCGGCGGAGAGACGATGCGGCTCGGCATTCGGCATAGACAACGCTCCGTCGGTCGGCGGATGCGCTATCTAAGCAGAAAACCGGCTGCGCGCGTCAGTCGATATCGAGGCCGAGGTCGAGAATCGGGGCGCTGTGGGTGATCCAGCCTGATGAGATCAGGTCGACCCCGGCGGCGGCGATCGCCGGCGCGGTTTCGACCGTAATGCGGCCCGAGGCTTCGGTTACCGCGCGGCCCGCGACCATCGCGACCGCCCGGCGCAGCATGTCGGGGTCCATGTTGTCGAGCAGCACCGCGTCGACGCCGCAATCGAGCGCCTCGGCAAGCTGGTCGAGCGTGTCAACCTCCAATTCGATCTTTACGAGATGCCCGGCCGCCGCCTTCGCCCGCTGAAGCGCGGCGGTGACGCTGCCGGCCATCGCGATGTGGTTGTCCTTGATCAGCATCGCGTCGTCGAGACCGAAGCGGTGGTTGGCGCCGCCGCCAAGCCGCACTGCGTATTTTTCGAGGAGGCGCAGCCCGGGCGTCGTCTTGCGCGTGCAGACAATCCTGGCCTTGTACCCGGCGATCGCGTCGGCCAGCACGCGGGTCGCACTCGCGACCCCGGAAACCCGGCACAACAGGTTGAGCGCCACCCGCTCGGCCGCCAACACCGGCCGCGCCCGGCCGCGGATCACCGCGACTCTTTTGCCGCGTTCGAGCCGCACGCCGTCGTCGCACAGCCGCTCGAATTCGAGCGCCGGGTCCAGCAGTTCCCACGCCATCAGCGCGGCATCGAGCCCGCCGAGCACGCCCGGCTGGCGCGCGGCGATCACCGCCTCGAGCCGCGCGCCCTCGGGCACCACCGCGTCGGTGGTGATGTCGCCGGCGCGGCCGAGGTCTTCGAGCAGTGCGGCACGAACGATCGGCTCGACCAATAGCCGGGGAATGGTCATTGCCGTCAGCCCAGTTCCAGCATGCGCTCTACCGCGCGGCGCGCGGGCGTGGCGATTTCCGGCGCCACCGTCACCTCGTGTGTCATCGTTTCGAGCGCCTGGCGGATGTTGCCGAGCGAAATCCGCTTCATGTGCGGGCACAAATTGCACGGCCGCACGAATTCGAGGTCCGGGTACTGGATCGCAACGTTGTCGCTCATCGAGCATTCGGTCAGCAGCACCACCCGCGGCGGCCGCTTCTGCCCGACATAATCGGCCATCGCCGCGGTCGAGCCGGTGAAGTCGCATTCTGCGACGACCTCGGGCGGGCATTCGGGATGCGCCAGCACCGTGACGCCGGGATGGCTGGCGCGCAGATCGCGCACGTCGTCAGCGGTAAAGCGCTCGTGCACCTCGCAATGGCCCTTCCAGGCGATGATCTCGACCTTGGTCTGGGCCGCGATGTTGCGGGCGAGGTATTCGTCGGGGATCATGATCACCTTCGGCACGCCGAGCGCCTCGACGATCTTCTTGGCGTTGCCCGAGGTGCAGCAGATGTCGCTTTCCGCCTTCACCGCGGCCGAAGTGTTGACGTAGGTGACGATCGGCACGCCCGGATGGTGCGCCCGCAGCAGCCGTACATCGGCCGCGGTAATCGATTCCGCGAGCGAGCAGCCGGCCTTCAGATCCGGGATCAGCACGGTCTTTTCCGGGTTCAGCAGCTTCGCGGTCTCGGCCATGAAGTGGACCCCGGCGAGCACGATCACCGAAGCGTCGGTGCGCACCGCCTCGCGCGCCAGCGCCAGGCTGTCGCCGACGATGTCGGCGACCGTGTGAAAGATGTCCGGCGTCTGGTAGTTGTGCGCCAGGATCACTGCGTTTTTCTCGCGCTTCAGCTTGAGGATCGCACCGATGTCCTCGGCCAGGATCGGCCACTCGAAGCGCGGCACATGGCGCTCGACGCGTGCATACAGCTCGGGAAGCGGCAGCAGCGCGGGGTTTTGGTGGGTACGGGGCTGCAACACGGGCGTTTTCTCCTCATTATACTCATATTGAGTATTATACGGTCCCGGAAAAGCCGGACGGAAAAACCCGCCCGGCGATCGGTTATGCTAGATATGAGAATAAGGGGCCCTGGCTCGGCGTCAAGAGGCTGTGTTAGGAATTTGCGACGGCCCGTCGCCCCGCGCGCAGTCGCAGGCCCGAGGCAGGGCGTTCGAGCAGCACCTCGCGGCGGAAACGCACGAGCCGCGCCGGCCGCCCGCCGGTCGCTGCGGTCATCGCCCCGGTTTCCTCGACCAGCCCCTGCTGTTCCACCAGGCGGCGGAAATTCTGCTTGTGCAACCGCACCCCCGACAGCGCCTCGACCGTGCGCTGCAATTGCAGGAGCGTAAACGACGGCGGCATCAGCTCGAAGACGACCGGGCGATACTTGATCTTGCCGCGCAGCCGGCCGATCGCTGTCGCCATGATGCGGCGATGGTCGACTGCCATCGCCACCCCGGAGGGGGCGTCCTCGCCGCCGGACGGGCGTTCGAGATCGCGTACCGCCTCGACCACCAGCCCCGCCTCGTACAACAGTTCATAGCGCTCGAGCGCCAATTCCTCGTTCCAGTCAGCGCCGTGCAGCCCGAACGCCAGGCCAACACGCTCTTCCCGCAGCCGGCGCTGTCCCTCGCTCGGCGCTGCCTCGGTCCAGCGCGCGAGGCCTTGTTCAAGCACCGCCAGGTGCGGCGGCCGCCCGTCGCGCCAGTCCTCCCACGGAAAAAAGCGGTACCAGCTTTGCCACACGGCGTCCGCTCCCCCGGCCGGTGCGGCCTCGCGCACCAACGCCAGATAGGCGACGACGAAACCCGGGGCGCCGAGCGCGGTTTCGGCAGCCACCCGGTCGCGGTCACCAAAGGTGTAGAGTTGCTCGACATAACCAAGGCGCTCGCTGGTCTGGCGCTCGACCCAGGTTCTGAGGCCGATTTCGAGCGTGCGGTGCTCGGCTTCGAGCGGCCCCGACGGCAGCGCCTCGATCGGCTCGCGGCCCGGCGCGGCGTGGCGGATCGTCAGCACGCGCGGCGCGTGGGTTGTCGCAGCGACGATGACCGCGCTGAGGCCGATCGCCCGGGGCGCACCGCGCCCTATCCCCGGCGCCGGATCGCCGTGGCTGGACCTCGCTGCCACACTTGCGCCGCGCATACCAATAGCCCCTGCCTGCCGCCCGGCGTGCTCGCGGCAGTGTACCACGCGCGGCGGCAGCGCCGCTGCTACGACGCGGTGATCGTGCTGCGAAAGCGTAGCGGATCGCGGATCAGACGAACCGGCTCGAGGCTGCCGCCGGTGCCCCGCACGATGACCGTGCCGAAACCCAAGAGCCGGCCGAGCAGCGACTGGTTGACATCGACGCTTTCGACCTTGCTGCGGTTCATCTCCAGCGTATGGCGCGAGATCAATCCGGTCTTGTAGATCACCCGCCGATCGGTCACCGCCAGATCGGTGGTGACCTGCCGGATCGCCGCACGAGCCCATTCGCCGGCGGCGAATAGCACGAAGGTCAGCGCCACGACCTGAAGGATCGTCCGCATCTCGTTGGTGAATTGGTACGCGGTGATAAGCAGCACCAGAGCGACAATGAGGTGCAGCAGCGCGCGAAAATAGATGATCGGATGCAGGTGAGCTGTGAGGAGTATGGTCTCACCCGGCTGCAATACTCGAACGACGTATCGCATCGACCCCGTTACCTCCCTGCCCGAGCCGCGCCCGCGTATCGCGGCAATACGGCGCGGCAAGGTGCCGTTTCTGCGCCTCCGTCGCAACCGGCGCGTAGGTTAGGCGCATAGGTTAACGGCGTCGTTCGCCCGACGGCTTCGTCGGCCGCGTGCCCGCCTCTGCGGGTGTCATGGGATAGGCTCGCCCTCAAGCGCCATTCCTGCTCTTCGCCCACCGCGAGCGGCGCGCCTTGGCGGCGAATCCTGGGCGGCTCGCTGCGTCGGATGCGCCGCCGCCGCGCCCGCGCCTAGCCTTCGACCATGTAAACCCGGCCCTGCGACGCGGCCAGCCGGATTTTCAGCGCCTCCTGGTAGTCGGGCGAATCGTACCAGCGGCGTGCCGCCGCGGCGTTCTCGAATTCGAGGATGACGATGCGCTCTGGCTCGGGGCAGCCTTCCATCAGTTGCGCCGCGCCACCGCGCGCCAGGAATTTCCCGCCGAATTTGGCGACGCTCGCCCCGGCCAGCGGGCGGTAGCGGTCGTATTCGGCAGGATCAGTGACTTCGATTTCAGCGACGATATAGGCTGGCATTGCATCCCCTCGGCTGGGACAATCGCAAGGTTACCCCTTTTTTCCCATGATCGGCCGCGATCCGCAACCGAAGCAACCGCACGGCACGGGCTAATTGTCTGGCGACGAACGCTCTGTCATGCTGTTTTTCGAGGCGGCCGAGCAGGGGGTGGCGATGGAGATCGGGTGGCGCGATTCCGGGCCGAGGCCGGTGGGCGGCGACGACCGCCTGGCATTGGCACAGCCGTTCTTCGCGACCGCCTCTGCACCTTGCCCCTATGTGCCCGGACGGGTCGAGCGCAAGCTGATCGTCGAATTGCCGGACGACGGCGACGCGCCTGCGGTCTACGATCATCTGTCGCGCGTCGGGTTTCGCCGCAGCCACAGGTTCGCCTATCGCCCCGCCTGCCGCAGTTGCGCCGCCTGCGTTCCGGTGCGCATCGCGGTTTCCCGCTTTGCGCACAGCCGCTCGACCCGGCGGGTGTGGAGCGTCAACCGCGACCTGACCGGCCGCCTTGTCGCCGCCCAAGCTGAGCCGGAGCATTACCAGTTGTTTGTGGCCTACCAGCGCTCGCGCCACCGCACCAGCGAGATGGCGGCGATGAGTTTTCACGACTACCGCGCGATGGTCGAGGAGACCCCGATCCGCACCGCGATCGCCGAGTTCCGCGATGGCACCGGCGCGCTCGCCGCCGCTGTGCTGGTCGACCGCGTCGATGACGGGCTCTCCGCGGTCTACAGCTATTTCGACCCGGCCCGCCGCCGGCAAAGCCTCGGCACCTGGAGCATCCTGTGGATGATCGAGGAATGCCGGCGCCGTGGCCTGGCCCATGTCTATCTGGGCTACTGGATCGCCGATAGCCCCAAGATGGCCTACAAGGCGCGCTTTCCCGCGCTCGAGCGGCTGTCGGCCGGTGGCTGGATCGCCCTGGCCGAAGCGCCCTGAGCGGGGCACCGTTTGCCGTTGCAAGTGGCCGCGTCGGGGTGATCGGCAATGACGATCGGGGTTCTGCAATCGACGCTTTACGCCGACCTGTTCGGCACCGAGGCGATACGTGCGGTGTTTGGCGAGCGCGCGTTAGTGGCCAATTGCGTCGCGGTCGAGGCGGCGCTGGCGCGGGCCCAGGCGCGGCTCGGCATCGTTCCGCCCGAAGCGGCCGCCGCGATCTCCGCGACCGCGGAGAACATCATCGCCGATCCGGGTGCGCTCGACTTCGCCCGGCTGCGGCGCGAGACCGCAAATGTCGGGTTTTCGATCCTGCCGCTGGTGCGGCAGCTCGCCGAGCGCGTCGGTGATGCCGGGCGCTGGCTACACTGGGGCGCGACAACGCAGGACATTCTCGACACCGCAACCGTTCTGCAGATCCGCGACGGGCTCGGGCTGATCGAGGCCGACCTTGCGACCCTGCGGGTACATCTCGCGGCATTGGCGCGCAAGCACCGCGACACGCCTATGCCCGGGCGCACGTTCTTTCAGCAGGCCCTGCCGGTCACCTTTGGCTACAAGGCGGCGGTCTGGCTGTCGTCGTTCGATCGCCACGCCGCGCGGCTGGCCGAGATCAAGCCGCGGGTGTTGCAGGTCCAATTCGGCGGCGCGGTCGGCACGCTCGCCTCGCTCGGCAGCGGCGAGGCGGCGCTCGCCACCCCGGCCGAGCTGGCGCGCGAATTGGGCCTCGCCGTGCCGGCGATCACTTGGCACGTCGCCCGCGACACCATTGCCGAGACCGTCCAGCTTCTGGCGCTTATCGGTGGTAGCCTCGGCAAGATCGCGGACGACGTGATGCTGATGTCGGCCACCGAATTCGGCGAAGCGTCCGAGCCGTTTGCGACCGGCCGCGGCGCCAGTTCGACGATGCCGCAAAAGCGCAACCCGATCTCGTGCGGCGTGATCCTCGCCGCGGCCCGCGCGCTGCGCCAGCAGGCGGGCCTCGCGCTCGACGCGATGGTCAACAGCTTCGAACGCACCGCCTCGGCCTGGCAACTCGAATGGATCGCGGTGCCCGAAGCGTTCGGCTACGCCGCCGGCGCACTTCACCAGACGGTATTTCTCGCCGGCGGCCTGATCGTCGATGCCGGCGGGATGGCGCGCAACCTGGACCTGACCCACGGGCTGATCGTTGCCGAGGCGGTGATGATGGGCCTCGCGCCGCTCACCGGCCGCAACGAGGCGCACCACCTCGTCACCGACGCCTGCATCCGCGCGATCGACAGCGGGCGGCCACTGTGCGACGTGCTGCTGGAGACACCCGAAATCACCGCCAAGCTCAGCACCGATCGCATCAGCGAGCTGACCGACCCGGCCAACTACCTCGGCGCCGCCCCGGCGATGGTCGACCGGGTCCTCGACGGCCGCTAGCCGCCGAGCAAGACGCCGACGAGGCGGCCGATCCCGTAGGTGAGCGCCGCCGCGGCGAGCCCGGTGCCGAGCTGGCGCGCGCCGGAAAAGAGGAGGCTGCGCCCGGTGAACAGCGAGGTGCCGGCGCCGATCGCGACGAGCGCCAATCCGCCGAGCGCCAGACTGGCGACCAACGCCGGCAACCCGTCGAGCCAGAAATAGGGCGCCACCGGAAAGATCGCGCCGGCCGCGAACAGCGCGAATGACGAGGCCGCCGCCGACCACGCCGAGCCCCCGAGCTCGTCGGGATCGATGCCCAGCTCCTCGCGCGCCAGCGCGTCGAGCGCGCTCTCCTTGTTGGCCATCAACCGCTTGGCCAGCGCCCGAGCCTGTTCCGCTTCGAGGCCCTTGGCCAGGTAGATCAGCGCCATCTCCGCTCTTCTTCCTCAGGCATGCGCGCCAGTTCGTCGGCCTCCACCGCGATCTGCTGCTGGCTCAGTTCGCGCGAGCTGGTGACCGAGAGCCACTCTCCCATCGCCATCGAGCAGGCGCCCGCGACGAGCCCCGCGAGGCCGGTCAAGAGGATCGTCTTGCGGGCTGCCTCGGCGCCGGCGATCCCTGTCACCAGGCTGAGGTTGGAGACGAGCCCGTCATTAGCGCCGAGCACCGCGGCGCGCAGCGCATTGCCGCCAGAGCGATGGCGGCCTTCGAGCCGGGCTAAGGCACCGCCGCTGCCGCCGCCGGGAAACGCCGCCTCCATCGCCTGCACGACGCGATTGTGCGAGCGCTCGGCACTCGGCAATCCGGCGGCCACCGCCTCGGGTTGCGCGTCATATTGCCGGCGGTCGCGCTGTTCCAGCGTGCTCAGCGTCGGCAGCACGAATTGCGGGCCAAAGCGGCGCGCCAGCCAGATCAGCGCGCGGGTGCGCCATCCCGGCCGAGAGCGGCCGGCCGTCGTGCCCTTGTGTGCCAGCTCCTTGCGCCACAATTCGGCATGCGCATCCTCGACCGCGGCGAGCCGGCGATAGACCTTTGCAAGCTGCGGGTTGGGTTGGCTCTCGGCCAGCGCGCGATAGAGGCCGGCGCTGTCGATCTCGCCCTGCAGATTGGCCTGGTAGCGGGCGACCGAGCCGTCTTCCGACATGGCCTCTTCCCCCGCCTTGTACCATCTTGACTCCTAGCCCTGGGTGCGGCGCAAAAACCACCGCATTTATCGCCGGCCCCGGTCGCCGGAGGTGGAGACAAGAATGGACGACGATCGCCTGCAAATCGCACGCAGCCTGGACGACCTCCGGCACACGGTCGCTGCCTGGCGCGCGGCGCACGAGCCCGTGGCGCTGGTCCCGACGATGGGCGCGCTGCACGCCGGGCACCTCGCCCTCGTCTGCGCCGCCCGATCGCCGCGCGCCCGCATCATCGTGTCGATTTTCGTCAACCCCAAGCAGTTCGGTCCGAACGAGGATTTCGCCGCCTATCCGCGCGAAGAGGCAAAGGATCTGGCGGCGTTGCGGGAGGCTAGCATCGATCTCGCCTACCTACCGCCAGTCGAGGCGATCTATCCGCCGGGCTTCGCTACCACGGTCGGCGTCGTGCGGCTGACTGAGGGACTATGCGGCGCGCATCGGCCGAGGCATTTCGACGGGGTCGCCACGGTCGTCGCCAAACTGTTGCTGCAGGCCTTGCCCGACCGCGCTTATTTCGGCGAGAAGGACTATCAGCAACTCATGGTTATCAAACAGATGGCGCGCGATCTTGACATTCCGGTAGAGATCGCCGGAGTGCCGATCGTGCGCGAGAGCGACGGGCTGGCGCTGTCGTCGCGCAATGTTTACCTGTCGACCGAGGAGCGCCGGGTCGCGCCGTTGCTATACCGGACGCTGAGCGAGGTCGCGGAGGCCGGTGCCCCCGACGCAGCAATCGCGCGCGGCAGAGCGGCGCTCGACGGCGCCGGGCTGGCGGTCGAATACCTCGAGCTGCGCGACGCCGCGACGCTGGCGCCGGTCGCGGGGCGGCCGGAACAGCCGGCGCGGCTGCTTGCGGCGGTACATCTCGGCCGCACCCGGCTGATCGACAATGTCGCCGTCGCGAGCAGCCCGGGCCACCCGTAAGCCGCGGTGGTCCAACAAAACACTTTCCGACGCTGCGCCAAAAGCAATAGAACAGGCAAATACCGGTCGCTACGGTTGAGCACAACGCACCCGAAGCATGAGGGGAGATAAAAGAGATGGGCAACGGAACGCGGCGCGATTTTCTGAAGATTACGGCAGCCACAGCGGGCGCGGCCGCCCTCCCCTGGCGTGCCCAGGCTGCCAGCAAGAGCATCACGCTGCTGCACGAGAGCTCGTTCATCCCCGCCTTCGATGCCTACATGAAAAACACGATCGCGCCGCTGTACGAGAAGACGACCGGCGTCAAGGTCAATTACGAGCTGACGAGTGTCGGCAGCCTGCCGACCCGCGTCAGCACGATTACCGAGACCGGCTCGGGCGCCGATCTCACGATGGACATCCTGCTGACGCCGTTCCTGTACGACGAAAAGCTGGCCGATCTCAGCGATATCGCCGAAGAGGTCGGCAAGAAACAGGGCGGCTGGTACGACGCCGCCAAGGAAGCAGCCGTCGTCAAAGGCAAGTGGAAAGCGCTGCCCTTCGCCAATATCGGCCAGCTGATGAACTGGCGCACCGATTGGTTTGCCGAGATCGGGGTCAAGAAGTTCCCCGACACCTGGGAGGAGCTGTACGAAGCCGGCAAGAAGCTGAAGGCCAAGGGCCATCCGTTCGGCTTCGAGCTCGGTCACGGGTTCGGCGACAACCACGGCTGGATGTACCCGCTGCTGTGGTCCTACGGCGGTCATGAAGTCGAGGCCGACGGCAAGACCGTTTCGATCGACTCGTCGGAGACCGCGGCGGCGATCGATTTCTGCCGCAAGTTCTTTCAGGACACGATGATGGAGGACTGTCTCGGCTGGACCGACGTCAGCAATAACAAGTCGTGGATGGCGCAGCAGATCTCGTGCACCAACAACGCCGAGAGCATCCTCTACATCGCCAAGCGCGACTTCCCCGATATCGGCAAGGTCACCGATCAGGCGATGAACCCGCAGGGGCCCAAGGGCCGGTTCCACTTCATGAATTCGATCAGCCACTCGGTGTTCAACTTCTCGCCGGCCAAGGAAGAGGCCCGCGCGTTCCTCAAGTGGCTGATGACCACGAATGCGCTCGGCGATTGGTACAACTCGGCCGACAGCTATTACCAGCCGCTGCTGCATGGCTATGACAAAGCGCCAATGTGGAATGTCGAGCCGCGCAACATCCCTTATCGCGATGCGCTGGCCACGGCGCACCTCCCGGGCTGGCCGGCGCCCGCCAGCCCCAAGCTGGCGCAGAGCGTCGCCAAATATGTCGTCGTCGACATGTTCGCCAAGGCGGCCGGCGGCGCCAAGACGCCCGATGTCATCAAGACGGCCCAGGCGCAGCTCAAGCAGATCTATTCTGCTTGACCGGTAGGCACCCTTATTGCCTCGGCACCCTTATTGCTAAGTCAATGACATGACGATCCGCACCGAACCGCTCGCGGGGCTCGCTCAACGGGCGCCCCGCGGCTGGTCGCTCAGCACCTGGCTCGACCGGGAGAGCGTGTTCAGCTGGCTGATGATGTCGCTGCCGATCCTGTTTCTGGCAGGCTTCGTCGGCTATCCGTTCTTCTACGGCATCCTGCTGAGCCTCGAAAACCGGCCGGTGGCGCAGCCCGGCACGTTTATCGGGCTCAAGAACTTCATCACCGACTTTCACGATCCAATCTTCTGGCAGGTCGCGATCAACACGTTCGTCTATACCGGTGCGGCGACGCTGTTGAAGATGGTCGGCGGGCTCGGCCTGGCGCTGGCGATGAACCAGAACTTCCGGATGAAGAACCTGGTTCGGGCGTTTCTGCTGCTGCCGTTCATCGTGCCGACCGTGCTCAGCACAGTTGCCTGGATGTGGATGCTCGACCCTGCGTTCAGCGTCGTCAACCGGCTGCTGATCGAGCTGGGCGTGCCGCCGCCGGGACCCTCCTGGCTTGGAAACCCGATCCTGGCGATGTGTTCGATCATCGTCATCAACACTTGGCGCGGCCTGCCGTTTTACGGGATCACGCTGCTCGCTGGGCTGCAGACCGTGCCGCCCGAGCTTTACGAGGCGGCGACGATCGACGGGGCCAGCGGCTGGCAACGCTTCCGCTTTGTGACGCTGCCGCTGCTCAAGCCGATCATTATGATCGTGACGCTATTTTCGGTAATCTTCACTTTCGCCGATTTCCAGCTAGTCTACGTGCTGACGCATGGCGGACCGCAGAATGCGACTCAGCTGTTCGCGACGTATGCCTTCGATATCGGCATGAGCGCCGGTCAACTCGGGCTCGGTGCGTCGGTGGCGCTGGCGATGCTGCCGGCGCTGGGGATTCTGATCGTGGCGATGACCCTTTACATGCGGAGGGCGTGATGGTCACCGGCTACGGGCCACTCCAGCGCGTCTTACGGGTGTGGCTGCCGGTCGGCTTTTTCATGCTCGTCGCGCTGCTGCCGTTCTACTGGATGGCGATCGCGTCTCTGAAGCCGAATTCGGAACTGTACAACCCCAACATCAGCTCGCTGATCGTTTACCATCCGACCCTGAAACACTATGTCGACCTGCTGACTCAGACCGGCTTTCTGCGCTGGACCTGGAACACGATGCTGGTCTCGGTTATCTCGACCGCGATCTCGCTGGTGCTCGGGTCGATGCTGGCCTACCCGCTGGCGCGGATGCGCTTTGCCGGGGCGAGCCTGATGGCGATGGCGGTGGCTGCGGTCTATCTCGTGCCGCAACCCCTGTTGTTCCTGCCGCTCGCCGACATCATCAACCGACTGCACCTCGGCAACACGCTGACCTCGGTGATCCTGACCTACCCGACGATGCTGGTGCCATTTTGCGCGTGGCTGCTGCTCGGCTACTTCAAGACCGTGCCGAAAGACCTCGAAGAGGCGGCGCGCATCGACGGCGCCAGCCGCCTGCAGACGATGCGGCGCATCTTTCTGCCGCTGTGCACCCCGGGCTTCATCTCGGCCGGCATCTTTGCCTTCACTCTGTCGCAGAACGAGTTTCTCTATGCGTTGATCTTCCTGACCAAGAGCAGCGTGCGCACGGTGCCGGTCGGGGTGATCTCCGAATTGATCCGCGGCGACGTGTTCTATTGGGGCCAGCTGATGGCCGGCGCGTTGCTCGGCTCGATCCCGGTGGCGATCATCTACTCGTTCTTTGTCGAGCACTATGTCGCCGGGCTGACCTCGGGCGCGGTCAAGGGCTGAGCCACCCGGCAAAGCTCGACCGCGCCGCTATCGCCCAGACACCCTCGCGGCGGGTGAGGATGTAGAGTGAGCGGAACCGGCCGAGCGCCGAGCCGTCGGCGCGATAGCGGGTGAACTGCACGTCGAAATGCACCTTTTCGGGTCCCGCGACGATGACCCGGCGGAAGTTCCACTCGGTATGGTGCCACCCGTCGCCGGCGCGGGCGAGAAAGCCGGCGAAATAGGATTCGTCGGGCTGCTCCCACACCCGCATCGTGACGCCCGCGAGGCGGTAGTGCGGGAAGTGCATCGTCGCGAGCAGGCCCGCCTCGTCATGGGCGTTGAGCGCCGCGAGAAAGCGGTCGAGCACCGCCAGCCCGGCGGCGACCGCCTCGTTGTCCGGCTCGGTGTAGGTCGCGTCGATCATCTAAGAGTCCGCCAGTTGAGGAAGTGGCGCTCGGCGCGGCCGATCAGCCAGGCGATCGCGAGGCCGAGAACCGACAAGATGGCGACCCCTATGCGGATCAGGTTGTGGTCGACATTGTCGATCCCGCCATAGGTCGCGATCACAGTCGGAAAGAACGTGCCGAACAGGATCGTCGCCACCTTCGACCCTTCGCCGGTACCGAACCAGATCACGAACAGCGGCAGCAGCGCGATCTTGGGAATCGGAAAGATAGCCGAGACCAGGGGCACCAACCCGGCTCGGGCCAGCGAGAACAGCCCGATCGACATCCCGACCGCAATGCCGAACAGCGTGCCCAGCGTCCAACCCAGGCCGAGCCGGTACAGGCTGGCGCCGAGATGCTTCCACAGCATCCCGGTGCGCACGAGATCGGCGAGCGCAGCCAGCACCTGGCCCTAACTAATCAGCGGCCGCAACGGTCTGGCGCCGCCCGAGGTGTCTGAGGCAGCGGTCGATCCACAATTTGGTCAGCTTTTCCTGCGCGCCGTTCTGGCTGAGGCGGCGGCGCAGAGCCGGGAAATCGACGCGATCGAGTTCCTGGTCCTGGTTGGCGCAGGAAAACACGACGGTTTCGGTGCCGGTCGCCGGGTCGTAGTGCCGTTGCAGGCACTGCGCGCAGATCTCCTTCATCATGCACTGCATCGGCGAATTGATCGACGCGATCGCCCGGTGCCCGGGCCGCAAATACGGCGCGAGCCCCGCCCGGCGGGCTTCGGCGACCGCGCGCATCATCCCGTCCGAGCCGATCGCGACGATGCGGTCGACCGCGGCGAGCGGGATCGCCGCTTCGCCGAGTTGGCCGCTGCCATACGCCTCGATCGCCTGCACGATGTTGCCGACAAAGGCACAGTCTTGCGGCCGGCGGGGCGTGAAGCCCGGGGCCTCGTCGCAGCACCACACGATCGTATCGGCGGCGCGCTCGATCTCGTCGACCTTGTAGCGATCCTCGATCGTCTTGTAGCCGGCGAAATACAGCACCTTCGATCCCTGCGCGCGCAGCGCCGCGCCGATCGAAAACAGCACCGCGTTGCCCAGCCCGCCGCCGACCAGCAGCACGGTTTCGCCGGCTGGGGTCTCGGTCGGGGTGCCGGTCGGCCCCATCAGGATCACCGGCTCGTCGGGCGCGAGCAGCGCGCATAGGTCGGACGACCCGCCCATCTCGAGCACGATCGTCGACAACAGCCCTTTGTCACGGTCGATCCACGCGCCGGTCAGCGCCAGCCCTTCCATTGCCAACGTCGTGCCGTCGATGCGCGCGGCATAGGTCTCGTAGTTCTGCAACCGGTAGAACTGGCCCGGCTGGAACGCGCGCGCCGCCATCGGCGCCCGCACCACGACCTCGACGATCTTCGGGGTCAGCCGGATGACCTCGTGCACCCGCGCGCGCAATTCGTCGTCGAGCCGTGCCTTTAGCGCCTCGGG
>Ga0307373_10007357_pt1 | contig 17224 bp, 16 predicted proteins | sample OX2MG_FD_202534 | JGI IMG/M metagenome (GOLD analysis project Ga0307373, IMG submission 202534) | Soil microbial communities from Risofladan, Vaasa, Finland - OX-2 | ecosystem: Environmental > Terrestrial > Soil > Coastal area > Acid sulfate soil | place: Finland: Risofladan, Vaasa | collected... | reverse complement strand
CGTGTACTGGACCGTCGGGTTCCAGATCTCGGCCGCCGCTTTGAGCGAGCCGACCATGACCTTTCCGATGTTCTGGATCAGACGGGCGAACTTGATCGTAAAAGGGGACGCGAATAACCAGGTCGCAACCAGTACCACTGCCGCGACGGCGAAGATCCACACCCCTTCCCAGGAATTGTGGCTGTTGACGCCGGCCCACATCGCGTTCAGGTTCGGCCGCGCGGCGGTGATGAACACGAACACCCCGTGGACCAGGATGAAGAACACGAACCACAGGAGCCCGAAGAAATGGACCGTCCTGGCCCTCTGACGGTTGAATGGCCGTCCGATCCAGCCGAGCTTGTTCGCGATCGCCGGGCTCTGCATCAAGCCGGTGCCGATCTGAACGGGCGCGGCGATGAATACCGTAGCAAAGTAGGTGAGCTGCTGCAGGGCGTTATAGTTGGTCCAGCTGTGGTCTACGGGGAAATGCAGCGACCAGTATTGAATCAACATCGACAGCGCGTTGGGGAATACGGTCCACGTCGTCGGGACCAGCCGGAGCCACTGGTTGGTGGCAAACAGCAAGCCGTAAAAGGCGGCGCCGTTGAGCACCCATAACAGGTTGATGGAGAAGTGCCACCACCGTGCCGGCCCCACCGTGTGACGGATGCCCGGAATTCCTAACCACTTTGGAATGGTTACCGCGTCGCTTTTGGATGTCCATACTTGGTCTGGCGGAACGAGCACATCCAAGGTCCTGATCTCGCGGCCATGCCCGTCGTCCTTGGATCTCCATACCCGGTCCTTTGGGACCGAATGCAGAAAGCGGAACCAGTCGGTTTCTGGCGTGCAGTCCCGGTTCCAATAGAGGCGCGGATGATCCGCCAGTATCTGGATGCCCGCCCGGATGATGAAGAACATGAAGAGCATGTTGAGGAAGTGCTCCACTCGCAGCCACAACGGGAATCCGCTGTGAACCGCTGGCGCTGAAGTGGGAATGCCAGGATAGCGTGCGATGAATTGCTGGAACCACGGGGTCGCGGACAAACCCTGGCAGACCGCGATCCCGAGGACGAGGACAACGAACGCGACCGGTATAGCCCACAGGACGTTGATCCATCGCTTGCCTGAGCGGATCCGAGGCACCTCGCCCCATTGCGGCGGCAGCCAGGAGCCCGGCCAAATGCCGCCGCGCGCCTTGGTGAGGCGTGCTTCGAGCGGATTCCGCGGTCGCGGAGCCTCACGCGCTGACATCGTAGGGACCTCTTGAAGTGCATCGCCGGTGGAAGGCGTGCTGGACCACCTCGCGCGCCGTTTAGGCTCCTCGCGAAGCTGTCGTAAGCTTTCGTTTGACCTGCCGCCCTAAGAGCAAATCTCTGAGCGTGACGGCATCGTTGTGAAGCCGGTCGTGAGCCGAGAACACGAGAGTGATCGGACCCTTTCTGGCCAGCGTCCGTAACGTGCGGAGTTCGTCGGGATGTTTATGGACCTCCGCAGCGTACCGGAAGCGAAACTCCGCCCAACGGTCGGGATCGTGACCGAACCATTTTCGCAAGGCGGTGCTGGGCGCAATATCCTTGACCCATTGATCGATCGCCGCGTCGGCCTTCTTGACGCCACGCGGCCACAGCCGGTCGATCAATATCCGGGTCCCGTCGTTGGCGGCCGCAGGTTCATAGGCGCGTTTGAGCTTGACGTGATCGGATATTAGTCGCTTGGTCATCGGGCTCACTCCAGAATTCAGGCGCTCGATTTCGTCAGTGCTTGGCCTTTATGCATTGCGATATGCTCGGTCTTGCTGCTCTTGATTTCATACTGCGGATCATCCTCGCTCGCGTGATGGGTATGGCCCTTGTAGTCAGCGTCTTTGACGTGCACTTTGATGATCGTGCCGCTGACGTGGCCGGCTTCCGAATTCCAGGTCACGTGATCGCCGACTTTGAACCGCTTCGTCATCATGGATCTCCGATCGCGACGTGAGCTTCGTTTGCCGCTGTCGCCGCGTTCTCTACCGTCCGGTCTCCTCCGCCGCTTCTCGCTATGAACCGTTCGAGCTCGACCTCTGCACGAAGTCCCTCGAGGTCGCGATGGACCACGGCGACCGCCAACTTCTGGGCTCGGAACCGGTACGTTACGGTGCAGTCACGACGCTCGAGCGACCCCACGATCTCGGCTCTGTCCCAGTGCTCGGCATGTCCGACATAGGCGAGGCCGAAGTTGTACTGTTCGGTCCAGAAGAACGGCACGTAATCGAAGCGTTCGCGCCGACCGAGGATGTTGCGCGCCGCTGTCTGGCCCTGGCGCTCGGCGACGACCCAGTGTTCGACGCGAATTCGCTCACCGGTCAGCCGGTCCGGCCAGCGTGCGATGTCTCCGGCGGCGAAGATGCCTTGGCTGTGGGTCTCGAGATACTCATTAACGACAACGCCGCGATCGATCTCGAGCCCCGCCTGTTCCGCTAAGGAGATTGACGGCCGCACTCCGATCCCGATGACCACGAGGTCCGCCGGAAGGCGCTCGCCGCTTTTCAACGTCACGCTTTGCTTGTCTATTGTCGTCACTGTCGTGCCCAGGTGGAATGTCACCCCATGATCCTCGTGGAGCTTGCGCAGGAAATTCCCAACCTCCGCTCCCAGCACCTTCTCCATCAAGACCGTCTCAGTCCCGACCACGTGGACTTCGATATTGCGGGCACGAAGCGAGGCCGCCACCTCCAGGCCAATGAAGCTCGCGCCGACCACGACCGCACGTTTTGCTCCCAAGGCGCTGGCGACAAGGGTGCGGCCGTCAGCCAGAGTCCGTAAATAATGCACGTGTGGGAGGGCTGCCCCTGGGACGTCCAGACGCACTGGCTCGGCTCCGGTAGCGAGCAGAAGTGCGTCATAGGCGTGACGGCTGCCATCCGCGAGCTGAACGCGCCGCCCGGCCGTATCGATTGCCGCCACGCGTGCGCCCAAATGCAGATCGATTTGATGATCCTTATAGAATTGCGATGATCGGAGCGGGTTCGAGTCATCGGACGCAGCACCTGAGAGAAAGCCCTTCGACAGGTTGGGCCTATCGCACGGCACCGACTCATCCGCGCTCAGCATCGTGATGCGGCCGCAATAGCCTTCGCGGCGGAGCATCTCCGCGGCTGCATTGCCCGCCGCGCCGCCTCCAATGATAACGACCGACCCTGGTATGCTGGGCGCCGGCGGTTGCGAGGGCCGACTTACGCGCTCCAGCTTCTCTCGAACATAGATGGTCCCTCCACACTCCTCTTGCACGTACACAGAGCTGGCCGGCGTTTCGACCGGCGTGAACTGACGCGCCACATCGCGCACCTCCTGGCGATGCCAATGTTCAACGCGCCAGTGCGACACCGGGTCTAGCGCCGGCGCACGCAGGGCCTCGCCGGTGCGCAGGCTGAAGCAGGCATGATGCCATTGGCATCGAACCGAATCGCCATCGAGGAGCCCCTGCTCGAGCGGTGCACCATAGTGCGTGCAGATGGCCCCGATCGCGAATACCTCATCGCCACGTCGGGCCAACAGCACCGGTTCACCCTGCGCATGGCCGAGTAGCATGGTCCCATCCTGGATCGTTGAGAGTTCAACGCCTTGGGTCAGATCGGGCCCGGTCAGTTTCGGCCTTTCTACGCTCATTGGATCCTCGCTACAGCCCCGTCCGGGGCGATGGGTTATCAGCGGTGGCGCTCACTTTGCAGCTCTCGGTATCTGTCCGCACGCGATCGGCATCCCCTTCGGATAGGTGCCGTTGATGATCTGCATGCTGACGGAGTCCTCAGTGAGCGGCACCATGGTTGTGCCTGCGACCTGCTCGGTCTCGACGATGTCGATGACGCCGTCACAATTGGCATCATCGCGAGTCCTGCGGCATCGGGCACGCTATCAAGAAGGCAGAAGTTGTATGGATCTGGAATCTCATGATGGGTCCGTATGGTCAGCGATCAGATTGGCATGTGATATCGGCGGAAGGCTGATTCTCGTAATCGCCGCCATTACCGGCACCGCGTCGGGAGAGCTCCGGGGCGACATTGCCGACCTGAATCGATTTAACCATCCTGAAGCCGCGCGTATTCTCGCAACGCAACCGCAGCGGTAATCCATGCAGTACGCCGAGCGGAGCGCCGTTCCTCTCATAGGCGAGAATGGTCAATTCGTCCTCCACGATCTGAATCTTGTCAACGCCACAGTAGCCGCCCCCGACTAACGTGCGCTCGCGCGGGGATCTCGCGAGCTTGGCGTGCCGCTCGAGACTTCATGTGCGACGAAGCTTGGACAGCTGTGTCCGCGATTTCCGTGTGTTGGCGTACAGACGCAGATTTTCGGTACCTCCAGATATTCGCCCCTGTCAGCCCGAGGACGCCGACTCACGAGGCTCGATCGCCCCGATCCGTCTTACAGCCTGTCCGTCGCTCTGCCTACGCTTATCTCCTGTCGTTACCGCGAGGAGCAGATTACTGCCGACGGCAGCAGTCATGCCGCGAGCTCGGTGAGCACCTCTGTGGAAGGCCCGATGACGAAGGCTGTCGGTATCGTTCGGCGCTGCGGGGCGACGTCGTTCCAATTACTCAGCGGAGTGGAAGACAGAAAGCATTCACGCCAAGCTCTCTTTGATCCGATCGGCCACGCGTAGCGCATTGGCCATAATCGTCAGCGTCGGGTTCACGCTCGTCCAGTTAGTAGTAAATCACTCGCAGACCACCGCGCTTGCCCTTGTCTCGACGGGAATCACTGAACCGTAACTTGCGAAGTCCACCGGACCCCTCTATCAAGTCGCCAGCTTCAGGGTTGGCCATTAGAGCTCCCTGCAGCCGGTTAAAGCTGTCGTCATAAAGATAATCATCGCGACACCGATCAAAAGCCGGCAGGGCGGCCGTAGAAACACAGCCGTTCCGGAAGCCGCCCTGCCAAGGCCAAGGCGCTCAGCGCCTACCTTGGTCGCCGGGTCAGCCGCGCCACATCATGCGCGGTCAGGATCTGATCCAGCGCCGGTGGCCTCTCGTTGACCCATCTCGGTAGGCTGATCGGTTCAGGCGAGGCCCTCGGGAAGGCCGCTGACAGCTCCAACTCTTTGCTGTCATGAATGTCTCGACTCATCGTGCTGTTCCCACTGCGCCGGGCGGCGCCGGTCCCCATCGGGCGGCCCCGACAAGGCCAGCACCCGCAAGGGTGAGCAACGACGGTGGCGGATTCGCACCGGTGGACCGGAGTTCCGGCGGCTAGCTCGCGTCGGCATCGGAGTCGCTTTTGTCGCCCGATTGGCTGCGCACGATAATGCGATCCCCTCTGATCGCACGGATTTGAAGCCAATTGAGCACCCGCTCCGACTTACGCTCTTCGTTCACGTCCCTCAGGCGCGCCTCCAGCACCTGCTCTATCGCCATGACGCCTAGTACCTGAAGGCTATTTTTGCGATCGACAATCGGAACACTCGAGACCTGGCGCTCGGCCATCAGGTTGGCCAGCTCGCGAAGCGTCATATCTGGGTAGCCGACGACCACCTCTTTCAACATCAACTCGTCCACGCTCGCCTGCGAGTCCGAACCGAGCCGCAGCGCCGCACGCAGCAGTTGCTGGCGGGTAACCAGCCCGTCCAGATTCCCGAGGTCGTCCAGGATTGGATAGAGCCGTTGGATGTTCGCGAGTTGCTGCTTTCCGGGGGCGGGCCAGGTCGCCTCCACCGCCTGCAAAGCCACCGCCAGACTCACGCCGCGGCGAAAGCCCACAAAGCCGCTGGGCATGATCTCACCGACCAGAAAGATCTCCAGAGGATCGATGGTGTATTCCCGGGTCAGATGGGTTCCTTTGCGCACGACCTTCTCGGTCAGGACGGATCGCTTGAGCACCAGCACCGACAGCAAGAACGCAACCGTGGCCGAGACCAGCAGCGGCATGACGGCATCCCACTGATGCGTGAGTTCCATCGCGAACACCACGCCGGTCAGGGGGCTGCGCATCACGCCGCCGAGCACGGCCGCCAGGCACATCAGCGCCCAGAAACCCGGCGCCACCGGCGGAAACACGTAGGCCAGCAGCGAGCCGAGCGCGGCGCCGATCATGAACACCGGTGCCAATACGCCGCCGGAAGTGCCCGAGCCGAGCGACAGGCTCCAGATCAGCGTCTTGACGATCAGGATGCCGATGATCAACGCCAGCGTGGCGTGGCCGGCAAGCAAGGTGCCGATCACGTCGTAGCCCACGCCGAGCGCGCGCGGCTCGAACAAGCCGCCGATGCCGATGATGAGACCGCCGATCGCCGGCCACCACATCCAGTGAATCGGCAGCTTGCGAAAGGTATCTTCGGACAGGTACACCAGCGTAGTCGCAAACCAGGCGATGAACCCGCCGACGCCGCCCGCCGCGGCACACAGGGCGAGATCGGTGGGCGTCAGCGTCGGCAGTGCGTGCGACGTCGGGAACAGCGGTGCGATGCCGAGCAGCGCCCAGCGCAACGCGGTTGCGACGACCACGGCGGCCGTTACCGGCACGAAGGAGCGCGGCCGGAATTCGAACAACAGCAACTCCACGGCCAACAGGATCGATGCCAACGGGGAGTTGAACGTCGCCGCCATCCCGGCGGCAGCACCTGCGACCAGTAGGGTCTTGCGCTCGTCGGCCGTCAGCGAAAACGTCTGTGCCATCAGCGAGCCGAACGCGCCCCCGGTCATGATGATCGGGCCCTCGGCGCCGAACGGCCCGCCAGTGCCGATGGCGATGGCCGCCGATATGGGCTTCAGAAGGGCGATGCGGGGCTTGATCTTGCTGCCGTCGCGCAGGATCGCCTCGATCGCCTCGGGCATGCCGTGGCCGCGAATCGCCTCGGAGCCGTACCGCGCCATGAGTCCGACGATCAGCCCGCCAATCACTGGGGCGCCGATGATCAGCCACCAATAATGCGTGCCGGCACCCGGAGCGACTAGGCTGAGCTCGACACGCTGGTAGAAAACCAGGTTGGTGATCAAACCGATCAGCTTCAGCAGAGCGTCGGCCACCACGGCCGCCGCAGCGCCCACCAGCAGCGCCAGTGTGGTGATCGACAGCACGCGCGGCATGGGTCCGTAATCGCCGAGGCGCGGCGGTACCCGGAGGGGGGCCTGGACGCTTCGCTTTTCCATGGTGCAGCAATACCCTATCACAGGATGATATGATTCATTGCAGAACGCGCGCCAAGACACTCACCGAGGCCCGAAGGTCCACAGAGCTGGACGCCGTGTGATTTTTGATGAGTCGGCAAAGCAGCTATCGGGCATTGACCAGGCGGAACTTCGAGGCAATCTCGGAGCTGCGGTACCAGATCCGGCGCTTTCTGCGTTTTAGTGAACGGGCCGTTCGCCGAGCAGGTATCACGCCGCTGCAATACCTGTTGCTCGTGCACCTGCGCGGATTTCCTGGCCGCGACTGGGCCACGATCGCCGAACTCGCCGAACGCCTGCAGGCGCAGCACCACGGGGTCGTGGCTCTCGTGTTCCGCTGCGAGGCGCTTGGCTTTGTGGTCAAACGACGGGGCCGCGCCGACCGCCGGCACGTGGAGGTGCGCCTGGCAGCGAAGGGCGAGCGGAGTCTGCAGCGCCTGGCATTACTGCATCGCACTGAATTGCGAGCGCTGCATCGCGCATTCGGCATCACGCGCCTGGCCGCATTCAATGATGAAGGGATGCAACATGGAGAATAGATGCCAACGTTTGGCACTCGATGCTGGTCGCCTAAGCGCGAGCCGCGGCGAGCGCTTGCCTGGTACAGTCATCGGTCCATCTCTGGTGATGAGCTCGAGTCGAGATGAGCCAGGAAGTCGCGCAACAGCGGTGCCGTTCGTTTCAGTTCGTCACGATGAGTCACTGAAAGCTGTACGAGCAGATTGGCCGCCTTGGGCGTGAGCTCCAACCGCACCTGACGCCGATCGGCCGGATCGGTGCGGCGGCGGATGAGCCCTTTCGCGGCCAGCCGATCGATCAGGCCGACGGCGCTGTGGTGCTGGATACCAAGCCGCTTGGCAAGTCGGCCGGCGGTGATCGGCTCGCGGCGCGCAAATCCCTTGATCATCAGCAACGCCTGATGCTGACGCGGCACGAGCCCCGCCGCGCGAGCCGCGGCGTCGCTGAAGGCAAGAAAGCCGTTCAGCGCCGTCCGAAACTCGGCAAGCTTCTCATAATCGCGCTGCGTCGGAACGTGAGCCGCCATGTAGAACGCCGCCCTGGTCGCCTGTGCCACTTGATGGATCGTAGTACGATATAATTGTGACGGCAACTAATCGCCTCCTCAGCAGCCAGCCAAAGGCAATTCGTACCGAGCGTCAGTCGCCGGACAGGAGAATCGCAGAGGATGCCCGTGCCAGCCCACCGCACGTAGCGAATGCTGGTACCGGAAAGCGCCTCCCGCTGAAACGGATCAATGGGCGGTGAAACCCCCGTCCACCGGCAAGCCCACGAGCCCGCCGAGTGCGATCGCCGTTCGAACGCATGCCTGATCTGCTCACGGCCGCGTCAACGCCTACCGCGCAGTGGCGTTGAGTGGATGTCGGCAGGTGCCGGCGCGGCCATGGATAGCACTCGTGTATACCAGTCATGCGGCGGCGGCCGCGAGCGCCGCCAATCGATTCGGACTGGGCGCTCGACCCGGCGATCTGTCCAGCATGGATGATCCAGTTGACTGGCTACTCTCCCAGGCACGCCGAGCGCCAGCGGGCAGCGACGCCTTTGACGGGCTGCCGAGCAGCCTCGATTACCTGCAGCGCGAGGCCGAACTGCAGCGCCAGCGCCGCACATTGCGGCGCGAGGCAGCGCGCGCGCTCGAGCCGGGCGGTCCTCACGACAAACCGGACAAGCCACTGGCGCGTCTTTTTGTCATGGCCTTCGGCGAGGATCTGCGGCGTGAGGCCACGGCCCGCTGGCGCGTGGCGACGAGCACCGATACCCCCTTCAGCGAACGGTTGGTGCGGTTCTGGTCCAACCACTTTGCCGTGTCCGTCGACAAGGGTCCGGTGCGGCTGTACGCCGCTCCGATGGAGCGCGAGGCGATCCGTCCACACGTCAACGGGCGCTTCCTCGACCTGCTGCTGGCCGTGGAGACGCATCCGGCGATGCTGCGTTATCTGGATCAGGCGCAGTCAGTGGGACCGGACTCGATGCTCGCCGAGCGCACCGATGCGCGCCTGGAAGGCGGCACCATCGGCGGCAGGCCCGCACGCAAGCTCGGTCTCAACGAGAACCTCGGGCGCGAGATCATGGAATTGCACACGCTCGGCGCGGATGCCGGCTACACACAGGCCGACGTCACCGAGTTTTCGCGCGCACTGACCGGCTGGAGCATGCCGACGGCGATGCAGCGTACACGCGGGATCGGCGCCGGCAGCACATTCGTGTTTCGCGATGCCGCGCATGAGCCCGGAACCCGCACGGTGCTCGAGCGCCACTATCCGGACACTGGCGTGGACCAGGCGCGCGCAATCCTTGCCGACCTGGCGCTGCATCCGGCAACGGCCAGGCATCTGTCCACCCAACTGGCTCGACACTTCGTCGCCGATGAGCCGCCGCCGGCGCTGATCGAACGCATGGCACGCGCCTACCTCGATAGCGGTGGCCGGCTGCCGACGCTCTACTCGGTGTTGATCCATTCGCCGGAGAGTTGGGTCGTCGGCGCACGCAAATTCCGGACTCCGCAGGACCTCGTGATCGCCGGTCTGCGAGCCGGCACGATCATGATAGGCGCCAAACCACAGCCATGGGAGGGTCTATTGCAACGGCTGGGCCAGCCGACATTCATGCCGCGCTCGCCCTCGGGATACACGGACGTGGCGGGCGATTGGATCGCGCCGGATGCGCTATGGAAACGGGTGCAGGTGGCCGAGGCCATGGCCGAGCGAGTACCGCGTGAGCACCTCGATCCGCAGGCATTGGCGCTCGCGGCGCTGGGTCCCTGCCTGCACCGGGATACCCGCGTCGCGATGACGCACGCCGAGGCGCCGCAGCAGGCGCTGGCGATCCTGTTTGCCAGTCCGGATTTCCAGTGGAGGGTCTGAGATGACCAGCCGTCGCGATTTCCTATACGTGATCGGCGCGAGCGCGGCCAGCGCCGCCGCGCTGACGCTGTGGCCCGGTACCTCCCAGGCGGCGACCGGCGCGGACACGCGCTTGCTGGTACTGATGCTGCGCGGCGGACTGGATGGCCTGCACGCCGTACCGCCGTGGGGCGATCCTGCCTATGTACGGCTGCGTGGAGCGATGGCACTGATACCCGGCGTGCCGGCCGCCGCGGGCGCGTCACCGGCGGCGCACTCACCGGCGCTGCAATTGGATAGCACCTTCGCGCTGCATCCGTCCTTGGTGTTCGCCCGACAACTATACGGCGCCGGCCAGTTCATGCCGCTGGTTGCCGCGGCGCCCCCGTACTGGGGACGCTCCCACTTCGACGCCCAGGATTGCGTCGAGAACGGCACCGCCCAGCCGCACGGGGAGCGCACCGGTTGGCTCAATCGCGCGGTGGCCGCAATGCCCGGCGTGAACGGGCTGGCCATTGCGACGGTGATGCCTCTGATGATGCGCGGCCCGGCCTCGGTTGCGAGTTGGTCACCGCCGCTGCCGCTGCAGATCAATCCGGTCCTGCTGCAGCGCTTGGAGCCGCTGTACGGCGATGATCCGCGCCTGGCCGGCCCGTTCGCGCAGGCGATCACCGATCAGGGCCGCGATCAGGCCATCGACCACGATCTGCGCGACGCGTCGGCGAGCACCACGGATGCAATGATGACGCCGGGCGTGCCAGCGATACCCAAGGCGATGCCGTGGGGACCGGAACGGCTGCCGCGGCTGATGAAGGCCGCCGGTACCTTCATGGCGCGGGACAACGGTCCGCGCATCGGCTTCGTCGAGGACTACGGCTGGGATACGCACGCCAACGAGGCTGCGATCCTGGCGCGCAAGCTCAAGGAGCTCGATGATGGCTTCGCCGCCTTCCACGCCGCCGCCACGGCGGTCTGGGCGCGCACCGTGCTGATCGTGGTCACCGAGTTTGGCCGCACCGCGGCGATCAACGGCACCAACGGCACCGATCACGGCACCGGCGGGACCCTATTTCTAGCCGGCGGTGCAGTGCGCGGCGGTCGCGTCGCAGGTGTTTGGCCCGGCATGGCGACCAGCGATCTCTATCAGCAACGCGACATCCATGCCACCACCGACATCCGCGCGGTGTTCAAAGCCGTGCTGGCAACGCACCTCGCTCTCGACGAAGGTATCCTGGCGACGCGGGTATTTCCCGGCAGCTCCACACTGGCGCCGGCGGAAGGGTTGGTGGGGACACCCGCGTCGGCGGCGTGACCCACGAACCTTCAGCCGTGACCGCGACCGGCCGTGGAACGCGGCCACATCCGCTGCAGTAGACCATCGTGCCGGATGAATTGATGCCATAGCGCGGCCAGGGCATGGATACCGACGAGCGCGAATAGCGTGTAGGCCAGGTAGCCGTGAATGTTCTCAGTGGGGTGGAATATCGCACGATTGGACTGGACGCCGAAGTTCACCCGGAACAAACCGAAGTCGAATACGCGGCCGTGCCAGATGAAGGTCACGATACCGAGTACCGGAATGACCAGCAGCAGAGCGTACAGCAATTCGTGCACCGGGCCCGACAACCGGCGTGAGAACGTGCTGGCTTCCGCAGGCAGGAGCGGCGGCGAGTGCCGGGCGCGCCACCACCACCGTGTGATGACCAGCAGCCACAGCAGCAAGCCCGACAGCGCGTGGATATTGATCCAGAATGCCTGGGTTCGCCGCGGCCACGAATCGTGCAGCAGCCCCAGAACGCCGACCCAGACGACCAGCACGAATGTCGTCCAGTGAAATGCGATGGCGGGTGATCCGTAGCGCAGCGGGACACCCGGCAGGCGCGCCGAATCGGCATTATCGGTGGACATAAAAGGGAGCCTGCTTTTCTTGTCTCATGCCTGGTCGTACTTTGCCAGCTGGGGGTTGCCGGCGTCCAGCGTAACAAAGCCGTCGGTTGCAATGCGGCCCTCGGCTCACCACCGCGTACCCCAGTCACGTGGCCGGGACATTTTGGAGGTATAATCGGCCTACAGATCGGAAGACCGCCGATGCCGCGACGTCGATACCATCGATGCGACCACGGCGGGCCGTCACATGGGCAACTCGCGTTTTGCCACCGCACCCGGCCGCACCGGTGATGGCCAAGCGCTGCTCGTGTGCGGGCGTCTTCAAGGGCGATTGTCCGATTCCGAAGGTCATGACTATGACGGGAGTCCATGTTGGGTACCATGCAAATGAAGAGTAAGGCTGTCTATTGGCTGGTGGTCATTCTTTCGTCCGCACTGCTGCTGTGGGGATGGTCCGTGGCAGTGCACAACCTGATCAACGGAACCACCGTCGTCTCCTGATTGAGACGGCGGCCGACGACCACCCCGTCGTCGACCGCTCGCTGCAGCCCACCAAGGGCTCGCGTGGCGCCGATCCGATAGTTGCTGGGTAGACACCCGGGCTGCACCGTGGGGACGCCCGATACCGGCGCCCTTGCCCGATGCCAGCGCCCTTGGATGAATTCCGGCTCGGAGTTGAGCCCCAGTGGCACCGCAGCCCGAGCGCGCCATACACGTCATGGCGACCTGAGCGAGCCCGTGATAGGCTCTGCCGGACATTTTACGAATAATCGATCGATCGAGATATCGTATGACAACCATTACCGTGTCCGCCAAATACCAGATCGTCATTCCGTCACGCATCCGCGAGGCGCTCGGTATCAAGCCCGGCGAGAAGCTGCATGCGATCGAGTATCGCGGCCGGATCGAGCTCGTACCGGTACGGCCGGCCAAGGCGGCGCGGGGATCATTGAAGGGCATTGACACCGAGGTGCCGCGGGAGGCAGACCGGACGTGAACGTGGTCGACTCTTCGGCGTGGCTGGAATACTTCGCCGACGGACCCAACGCCCGAGTATTTGCTCAGCCGATCGAAGCCACCCGCTCGCTACTGGTGCCGTCGTCGTCACTGTTTGAGGTGTTCAAGCGCGTCAGCCAGCAGCGAGACGAGGACGAAGCACTACGAGCCATTGCGGTCATGGAACAGGGGAAGGTCATCGATCTCGACCGGGCGACGGCGCTCGAAGCCGCGCGCCTGTCGATTCAGCATCACATCGCAATGGCCGACAGCGTGATGCTTGCGACCTCGCAACGTCACCGCGCCACGCTCTGGACCCAGGACTCGGATTTCGAGCTGATGACAGGGGTCCGGTATTACCCCAAGCGGTAGCGTGGACGCGCCCGATGAATCGATGCATCGGCTTGCGCCCGGTGGCCGTCGTAGCATTGACGTCCACCCTGCTGGCGTTCGCGGGGTGTCGCAGTCTGTCCGCTCCCCGCCTGCCCGCTCGTCACGGCACACACGCGGTGCGCCCGGAACGCACCGCGATCCGCCAGGCCTTCCTCGACGCCATGCAGCGCGTCCGGTTGCGGCTGCCTGAGCCCCCGGACTCGGCGGCGCTGCAGGCTTATCCCCTGCATGAATACCTGGTGGCCGCGCGGCTGCAGCGCGATCTGCAGCAGCAGCCCGGCCTCGATCTGGATTCCCGGATCGACGCATTCCTGCGCGCGCATTCCGGCCAACCGGTCACGCGCGCGCTGAAACATGCGTGGCTCGAGAGCCTCGCGGATCGCGGGCGCTGGGACTGGTTTCTACCGCGCGCGCAGGCTGTGTCCGATCCGCAGCTGATCTGCCAGCGGCTGGTAGGCCGGCTCGCCACCGGCGATACGGTCGGGCTCGCGGCCGCGGCACTGGCGCGCTGGAGTGCGCCGCAGCCGCAGCCGGCGGCCTGCAACGACGTGTTCGATTGGCTGCGTCAGCAAGGCACACTGACACCGGCGCTGGCCGAGAGCCGCACACGCGCCGCGCTGGCCGCCGGCAATGCACGCCTGGCGCGCGCGGACGCCGCCGCTGTTCCTGCTGCCCAGGCCGCACCTTTGCTGCAGTGGGCGCGGCTACTGCAAAACCCGAAAGCGCAACTGACCGCACTGGCAACCCAGCCGGCCGCCGCGGTCGAGCCCCAGGCGCTCGCGGCCGGGTTTTATCGCCTGTCATTGGGCGACTCGAGCACAGCCGCGGCGCTGCTGCCGCTGCTGCTCGAGCGCCCGGATATGACGGCCGCGCTGCATGCACAACTGCAGCGCGATGCCGCGCTCGGCATGGCCTACGATCACAATCCTCTGGCGGCCGCTGCCTTCGTCGGCCTGCCGGCCGACGTGATCGACCAGCCGGTTCAGGAGTGGCGCGTGCGCGCAGCGCTATGGATCGGCGATTATCGCCAGGCGCTCGATTGGATCAATCAGATGCCGCCCGCGCTGGCCGCCCAATCACGCTGGCGCTACTGGCGTGCCCGCTCGATCGCGGCGATCGAGGGCCTGGCGGTGGCCGCGCCGTTGTACGCGGAAATTGCCGGCCTGCGTGACTACTACGGCTATCTCGCCGCCGATCGGTTGCATCGCCCCTACGACTTGAATGCCCAACCGTCCCCGGATGACGCAGCAGCGCAGGCCGCACTCGCGGCCCAGCCCGGCCTCATCCGCGCGCACGAGCTGTTCGCCTGCGCACTGTACGACGATGGCGCACTGTACGACGATGGCGCCCTGTACGACGACGCTGTCGTGGAGTGGGCGGGGGCGCTCCACGGTGCCACCGACGCGATCAGGGTGCAGGCCGCGCAGCTGGCGGCGCACTGGGGCTGGTATGCGCAGGCGATTGCCAGCCTGGCACAGGCCGACGCATGGGACGACGTGCGCCTGCGCTATCCGCGCCCATACCGGGCAGCGGTTGCTGCGGCCAGCCGGCTGACGCAGCTGCCCGCCGACTGGATCCTCGCGGTGATGCGCCAGGAGAGCCTGTTCCGCCCCGACGCGGTCTCCTCTGCCGATGCGCGCGGGCTGATGCAACTACAGCTCTCCACCGCCGCCGCTGTTGCACAGCGCTGGCATCTGCCGGCACCCGACGCGCACAGCCTATTCGACCCATCAGCAGCCGTGCCGCTCGGCGCGGCGCATCTGCGCGAACTGCTCACCCGCTACGGCGGCCAGCTCGCGATGGCGCTGGCCGCTTACAACGCCGGTACTGCACCCGTCGCGCGCTGGCTGCCCGCGCAGCCGATGCAGGCGGACATCTGGATCGAGAACATCCCCTATAACGAGACCCGCGGCTACATCGAGCACATCCTCGAGCATATCGTGGCCTATGGCTGGACGCACCACGCCGAGCCGTCACAGCTCGCAATCTTGTTGCCACCGGTCGAGCCGCCCCAGCCGCAACGAGGCAGCAGCACCGCCTCGTCCACCGCTTCCCATCCTGAGCCGGTCAGCGCTCAGTGATTGTCGCTGCGCGGATTGTCGCTGCGCGCCTGAGCGCCGTGGCGGCCGGCTTCAGCCGCCTTTTCGCGGTCATTGGCGAAATTGCCGGGGTCGTTCTCGCGCCCCTGGGCTTCTCCGCCCTTGCGGCCGGCTTCCGCCGCCCTTTCCGGGTCGTTGGCGAAGTTGCCGGGGTTATTCCCGCGCCCCTGGCTATGTCCGCCCTTGCTCGCGATCTCCCGCTGTTGCTGCTCATCCATCGAGGCAAAGCCGCGCTTGGAAGTGTCTCCGGAGCCCTGCCCGCTACTGGTGTTAGCCATTCATGTACTCCTGTGGTGAGCCTTCGAAGGGGAGCTGCAATACATGTGCCCGTCGGACTCGGTGGTCCTCGGCAAATTATTCCGCTGCAATCTCAGCCGCTATCCGCGCCCACAGTCCGACGGCAGAGACGACAGCGACGAAATGTCGCGGTGCCGAAGCCGCCGGCCGCGAATTTTTTTTCGATGGCAGATGGAGATATTTGCTCAACGCGCCCGCAGCATGACGGTAGCGCGGCAGCGGCGATAGCAGCGACAGCGGCACCGATCACTCGATCAGCAGCTGATGTTGATCCGGATCCGACAGCCGGCACGGGAGTGATGCGGCGCCGCGCGCCACCACTTCGCTCTCGAACACCAGGCGCGTTGCAGCGATATCGTTGCTGCGCGGCGTGGGTGCGGCCGCCGCGTAGCGCTGCGCGGTGCGGTAGCACAGCAATTCCACATGCGGTGTGGGCTGCTGCGGTGTCAACGCCGTTACTTGCACCTGGGGCTCAGTCACGCCGTCGAGGCGCGCTTGCGCAGGTCCGCTGTTGAATGAATGCGCCGAGCGCGTGAGGCCAAGCGCCGCATAAAAAGCGATGCTGCGGGCGCTGTCGGTGACGCAGATCGCGGAGTGATCAATACCCACACACGGCGCGCTGACGCTGGTGGGCAGCCCTTGCCAGCGCGCCGGCGCCGCGTCGGCAGGAAAGGCGAGCAGCTCGAGCGGATGGCCTTCCGGGTCGCGAAATTTGTACGCGGTGACGCCGCCTGCACTCTCGGGTAGGCGCTGGGGCCCCTCCGTGGATATCGCATGCCAGCCTCCGATCGCCGACAGCCGCTCGAATGCCCGCGTCATGTCGCTCACCACGATGGCGAAGTGCTGAAAAATCAAATCCGACGAGACGCTCCCGGCAGGATAAGGCGCCCCAAGGTGGTCGAACTGCAGCAGCTCGATCGATTCGTGCCCCAGCGCCAACACGCGCCGCTCGGCGCCTGCGTTCACGCCCATCAGCCGCTCGAACTGCGGGCCGGATCGACGCTCCGCGACGAGCTGCCGAAAGCCGAAGGCGCTTTGATAGAAAGCGGCCGCTCGCGCCACATCAGCGCAGGTGAGGCTCACGTAGCGCAGCCGGCGCACGGGAGCGGCGCCGGCGCCGGCGATGCCTGCGGCTAGGGCCATTGCGCACCGCGGCGGTTCAGGAAGATCGCGTACAGCGTGTGCGAACCGCCAATGAAGAGCCGATTCTTCGCCGCGCCTCCGAAGGTGAGATTGGAGACGCGATGCGGGACCAGCACCTTGCCGAGCAGTCGCCCGCTCGGATCAATGCAGTGCACGCCGTCGGCCGCGCTCGACCATACATTGCCGTCCTCATCGACACACAGGCCGTCCGCATAGCCGGGCTCGATCTTGTGGAACACCTCTCCGCCGCGAAGCTGCCCGTCGGCGCCGACATCGAACACGCGGATGCACTGCCGGGGATGATCGCTGGTCTGATCGCCGGTCTCGGCGATGTACAGCCGGCGCTCGTCGGCAGAGAACGCCAGGCCGTTTGGCCCGTCGAAGTCGGCGGCCACGACGCGGATGCGGCCGCTGTCGGGCTCGAA
>Ga0307373_10007356_pt1 | contig 17224 bp, 16 predicted proteins | sample OX2MG_FD_202534 | JGI IMG/M metagenome (GOLD analysis project Ga0307373, IMG submission 202534) | Soil microbial communities from Risofladan, Vaasa, Finland - OX-2 | ecosystem: Environmental > Terrestrial > Soil > Coastal area > Acid sulfate soil | place: Finland: Risofladan, Vaasa | collected... | reverse complement strand
ACGACAGCAGGGACAAGGAAGGTAAGAAATGGACACTCGAGACGACGCTCGCATCCTGATGTGCCGGCCCGATCACTTCGGGGTCAGCTACACGATCAATCCCTGGATGGACCCGGCGAGCTGGGCGAGCGCCGCGCCGGCGCTCGCGGCCAACGCCAAGAGCCAGTGGCGGGCGCTTTGCCGCAAGCTCAAGTCGCTCGGCGCGCGGGTCGAGCTGGTGCCGCCGGTGCCGGGGCTGCCCGATCTCGTCTTCACCGCCAATGCCGCCGTGGTCATGGACCGCATCGCGCTGCTGGCGCGCTTCCGCCATCCCGAGCGGCAGGGTGAGGAGGCGCATTTCGCCCGTGCGTTCCACAATCTCGATGCGCTCTGCATCATCGACGAGGTGCGAACCCTGCCCGAAGGCATGCGGCTCGAGGGCGCGGGCGACTGCGTCTGGGATCGCACGCGGCAGATGTTCTGGATGGGCTACGGGCCGCGGTCGGATCGCGAAGCGCGCGCGGTGGTGCAGGATTGCTTCGGCATCGAGACCGTGGCGCTCGCGCTCGCCGATGCACGCTTCTACCACATGGACACGGCGCTCTGCCCGTTGAGCGGCGGCGAACTCCTGTACGTGCCGCAGGCCTTCACCGCCGCCGGGCTCGCGATCATCAACGATCGCGTCGCCTCGGATTGCCGCATCGCCATCGGCGCCGAGGATGCGGAACGGCTCGCCGCCAATGCCGTCTGCCTCGGGCGCGACATCACGATGTCGCGCTGTACGGATACGCTCCGGGCGCGGCTCGAGGAGCGGGGCTACCGCGTGCACGAGATCGGTCTCGGCGCGTTCGCGCGCAGCGGCGGCTCGGCCTTCTGCCTCACTTTGCGGCTCGACCATCACTTCGGCGTGACCGCATCGCGCGCGGCGGAAAGCGTTGCGCCCGCTCTGGTCTTCGGTTGAGCGCGGTGCTAGGGTTCTCCTGCCAGACGCCCTGACAGGAGAGATCGGGTCTCGACCCGGCGCCGAAGGAGCAACCGCCCCGGAAACTCTCAGGCAGAAGGACTGTCGGGGAAAGGCGACTCTGGAAAGCAGGCGCGGCGCCGCAAGGCCCGCGCCTCACCGACGAGGTAAACCGGCCGCCCGCGCGGCGCTTCCGGCCAATCTTTCAGGTCCCAGGACAGAGGGGGCAGCGATCGCATCCGGCGCGGTCCCGTAGTCCTGGGAGAGAACATGGCTGACGCAGTCCTCGCACGCACGCCGCTCTACCACCTGCATGTCAGCCTCGGCGCCAAGCTCGTCGAGTTTGCCGGCTATGCGATGCCGTTGCATTACGACCACGGCATCCTCGCCGAGCATCTGCACACCCGGGCCCAGGCGGGACTGTTCGACGTTTCGCACATGGGACAGGGGCGGCTCGACGGCGCCGATGCCGCGCGCACGCTCGAAACGCTGGTGCCGGGCGACATCGTCGGGCTCGCGCCGGGGCGGATGCGCTACACGCTTTTCACCAACGAGGCCGCCGGCATCCTCGACGATCTCATGGTGATGCAGCGCGGCGACCATCTCTTTCTCGTCGTCAATGCCGCGCGCAAGGAAGCGGATTTCGCCCATCTCGGCCGGCATCTCGCGGCGGTGACGCCGCTGCGGGATCGCGCGCTGCTGGCGCTGCAAGGCCCGGCGGCGGCGGCCGTGCTCGCCCGGCTTGCCCCGGGCACATCCGGTCTCGCCTTCATGGCGTCGGCGCTGTTTTCGCTCGCCGACCTGTCCTGCCTCGTCACCCGTTCCGGCTATACCGGCGAGGACGGGTTCGAGATCTCGGTGCCGGCGGACGGCGCCGAGATGCTCGCGCGCCGCCTTCTGGCCGAGCCCGAGACGATGGCGGTCGGGCTCGGCGCGCGCGATACGCTGCGGCTCGAGGCCGGGCTCTGTCTTTATGGCCATGACATCGACGAGACCACGACGCCGATCGAGGCCGATCTCGGCTGGACGATTGCGCCGCGGCGGCGGCAGGACGGCGGCTATCCGGGCGCCGCGGTGGTGGCGCGGCAATTGCGCGAGGGCACAGCGCGCAAGCGCGTCGGCATCCGGCCGGCCGATCGCGCGCCCGCGCGCGACGGCACCGCGATCGTGGGCGCCGACGGCGCGCCGATCGGGCGCATCACCAGCGGCGGGTTCGGGCCGTCGCTGGGCGGGCCGGTGGCGATGGGCTATGTCGCCACCTCGCACGCGGCGCCGGGCACGGCGGTGGGGCTGGTTGTGCGCGGGACCACGCGGCCGGCGCAGATCGTCAAGCTTCCCTTCGTGCCGCATCGCTATCACAGCGGCCGAAATTCTCCGGCGTGAGGGTCATCCGATGAGCGATGTCAGGTACACCAAGACGCATGAATGGGTGCGGGTCGAAGGCGACGAGGCGGTGATCGGCATCACCGACTACGCCCAGACCCAGCTCGGCGACGTCGTCTATGTCGAGCTGCCGGAGCCGGGCCGCCGCCTGGAAAAGGACAAGGAGGCGGGCGTGGTCGAATCGGTCAAGGCGGCCAGCGAGATCTTTGCGCCCGTGTCGGGCGAGGTGAGGGCGGTGAACGCGGCGCTCGCCGAGGACCCCGCACGCGTCAACACCGATGCCGAAGGCGCGGGCTGGTTCTTCAAGCTCAAGCTGGCGGATGCGACGGAACTGGGCGGCCTGCTCGACGCAGCGGCCTACAAGAAATTCGTCGAAGGGCTGGCGTGATGCGCTATCTCTCGCTCACCGACGATGACCGCCGCGTCATGCTCGCGACGATCGGCGCCGCCCGCATCGACGATCTCTATCGCGACGTCCCGACCGACGCGCTGCTCGACCGGCCGCTCGACCTGCCGTGCGGCATGGGCGAGCTTGCGGTCGAGCGCGCGCTCGCCACGCTGGCGGCGCGGAACGTCGCCGCCGGCTCCGTCCCGTTCTTTCTCGGCGCCGGAACCTATCGCCACCATGTCCCCGCGGCGGTCGACTACATCGTGCAGCGCGGCGAGTTCCTGACCTCCTACACGCCCTATCAGCCCGAGATCGCGCAGGGAACGCTGCAGGCGCTGTTCGAGTACCAGACCCAGCTCGCGCTCATCACCGGCATGGATGTGGCGAACGCCTCGCTCTATGACGGCGCGACGGCGACGGCCGAGGCGGCGATGATGGCGAATCGCCTCACGCGCCGGAAGAAGGTGATCCTGGGCGGCGGCCTGCATCCGCATTATGCCGAGACGGTCGCGACCTATGCGCATTTCAACGGCTTTACCGTCGTCGCCCGTCCACCCGATCCTGCCGCATCCGACGATCCCGCCGTGCTGATCGACGGCGAGACCTCGTGCGTCATCGTCCAGAACCCGGGCATCTTCGGACAGGTCCGCGATTTCGGCGCGCTCGCAGCATCCTGCCACAAGGCCGGCGCGCTCATGGTCGTCGTCGTCGCCGAGGCCGTGTCGCTCGGCCTCGTCAAGCCGCCGGGCGCGATGGCCGCCGACATCGTCGCCGGCGAGGGCCAGTCGCTTGGCAACGCGATAGGATTCGGCGGGCCGCATCTCGGGCTCTTCGCGACGCGCGATCACCATATGCGGCAGATGCCGGGCCGGCTCGTGGGCGAGACCCACGACGCCGAGGGCCGCCGCGGCTATGTGCTGACGCTGTCGGCGCGCGAACAGCATATCCGCCGCGAGAAGGCGACGAGCAACATCTGCACCAATTCCGGCCTGTGTGCGCTGGGCTTTGCCGCGCATCTGGCATTGCTCGGCGAGAGCGGATTCACGCGCCTGGCGGCGCTCAACCACGCCGCCGCCGTCGCGCTCGCCGAGCGGCTCGAGGGCGTGCCCGGGGTGCGGATCGTCAACGACAGCTTCTTCAACGAGTTCACGCTGCGTCTGCCGCGTCAGGCCGCGGCGGTGGTCGATGCGCTCGCCGCCAAGGGCGTGCTCGCGGGCGTGCCGGCAAGCCGGTTCTGGCCCGACCGGCCCGAGCTTGCCGATCTGCTGCTGGTGGCGGCGACGGAAACCAACACCGAGGCCGAGATGGACAACTTCGCCGCCGCCTTGCGGGAGCAACTCCGATGAGCGATTGGAGCCGGGCGGTCTCGGGCTTCGCGGCCGAAGCGGATACCGGCGACGGGCACCGCAACCGCGGCCTCGAAATCGAGGAGCTGCTGCTGTTCGAGCAGGACGCGCCCGGCCGCTCCGGCGTCGATTGGCCCGAGCCGCCGGCGGTCGCCGACCGGCTCGGCGGCATGCGGCGCGAGGGCGCGATCGGGCTGCCGGGATTGAGCGAGCCGCAGGTCATCCGCCACTACACCAGGCTGTCGCAGAAGAACTATGGCATCGATACCGGCATCTATCCCCTGGGCTCGTGCACCATGAAGCACAACCCGCGCCTCAACGAGAAGATGGCGCGGCTACCGGGGTTCGCCGATCTCCATCCGCTGCAGCCGCCGGCGACGGTCAAAGGCGCGCTTGCCCTCATCGACACGCTGGCGCATTGGCTCAAGGCGCTGACCGGCATGCCGGCGGTGGCGATGTCGCCGGCGGCGGGCGCGCATGGCGAACTGTGCGGCATGATGTGCATCCATGCGGCGCTCGAGGCGCGCGGCGAGCGGCGCAAGCGCGTGCTGGTGCCGGAATCGGCGCATGGCACCAATCCGGCAACCGCGGCGACCTGCGGCTACGCGGTCGATCCCATTCCCGCCGGCGATGCGGGCCGGGTCGATCTCGCGGCGCTCCGGGCGAAGCTCGGGCCCGATGTCGCGGCGATCATGCTGACCAGCCCCAACACCTGCGGCCTGTTCGAAAGCGAGATGCGCGCGATCGCCGCGGCGGTGCACGGCGCAGGCGCGTTCTTCTATCTCGACGGCGCCAATTTCAACGCGCTCATGGGGCGGGTGCGGCCCGGCGATCTCGGCATCGATGCCATGCACCTCAATCTGCACAAGACTTTCTCGACCCCGCATGGCGGCGGCGGACCCGGCAGCGGGCCGGTGGTGCTGGCCGAAAGCCTGGCGCGGTTCGCGCCGCTGCCGTGGCTGGTCCACGACGGCGACGGCTTCCGGCTGATCGAGCACGCGGAGGGCGAGGCCGCCGCGACGATCGGGCGGATCAAGGGCTTCCACGGCCAGATAGGCATGTTCGTGCGCGCCCTGGCCTTCATCATGAGCCACGGCGCGGACGGACTGCGCCAGGCCTCGGGCGACGCCGTGCTCAATGCCAATTACGTCCTCGCCTCGCTCCAGGACGTGCTTACGGCGTCATATCCCGGCCCGGCGATGCACGAGGTGCTGTTCGACGACCGCTTCCTGCACGACACCGGCGTCTCCACGCTCGATTTCGCCAAGGCGATGATCGACGAGGGGTTCCATCCGATGACGATGTATTTCCCGCTCATCGTCCACGGCGCGCTCCTGGTCGAGCCGACCGAGAACGAAAGCAAGGCGGGTCTCGATCGCTTCATCGCAGTGATGCGCAGCCTCGCCGAGCGCGCCAAGGCGGGCGAGGCGGAATTCTTCCACACGGCGCCGCATCTGGCGCCGCGCCGCCGCCTCGACGAGACCGCGGCGGCACGCAAGCCGGTGCTCCGCTGGCGCAAGCCGGCGCAGGCAGCGGCGGAGTGAAAACGAACGTGCTGGCACCCTGCGCCCTTCGACGTCGCGCGCCGTCGAAGGGCACGCCGCTCATCCCGTCTTCGGCCGATGCCGCCGCACCGCTTCGGGGTTGGTGGAATCGGCGCCCATGTAAACGCCGCGCTCCCATGTGCGTTTCAGGGGATCGACGACGTTCAAGCTCATCTTGCCGATGCGCTCGAGCTCGAACTCGACCGTCTCGCCGTCCTGGAGCGCGCCCAGCCCCTCGTGATTGGTGCCGCAGGCGATGATGTCGCCCGAGTTGAGCGTCATCACCGTGGTCGCGAACTCGATCAGCTCGGGCACGGGGTGCTCCATGTCGTCGGTGTTGTAGTCGTGGCGGAGCTGGCCGTTGTTCCAGAAGCGGATGCGCAGATCGTTGGGATTGGGAATCTCGTCGGCGGTGGTGATGCAGGGGCCCAAGGGCGCGAAGGTATCGAACGACTTGCCGAGCCAGCTTCCGGTCTTCCAGGTGCGCCTTCCGTCGCCGCGCGCGGAGACATCGATCATGCCGGTATAGCCGAACACGGCGCTGCGCCAGTTGTCGCGCTTCACCATCTTGGCCGGGCCCTTGATGACGATCGCGAGTTCCGCCTCGTGCATGAAGATCCACGGCTCGGTGAATTCGGGCAGCACGATGGTGTCGCCGGGTCCGATCACGGCCTCGGAATTCTTGAGGAACATGTTGAGGGGCCGCGCCTCGCGCTGCGCGTGCTCCCAGTAATTGGCGATGCAGGCGAGGATCTTGCCGGGACGCGGCAGCGGCGCGCGCAGTCGCACCTCGGCGAGCGGCAGCGCCTTGCCCTCGCGCGCGAACAATTCGAGCCGCGGCTTCAGCGCGGCGAAATCGTCGATGATCCCTTCCATGGTGAGTTCCGGCGTGTAGCTTTGCCGCACCGCCTCGGCGATGCTCACCACGCCCCGCTCGGTCAGAAGGCCGGGGCGGATCGCCTTGTCGCCGCTCTCGAACAGGACCAGCTTCACCCTCGCCTCCATCGCGCCGAAATCGCGGCGGCGACCTTGCGCCGGGGCATGGGCGCGGTCAAGCCCGCGCTTCCTTGACAGGCCCTGCGCGCGCTAAGCTCCGGCCCATGAGTAAGGGACGCGCCGGTCGCAGACGATGAAGGCGGCGGATTTCGATTACGAGTGCCCGGCCTCCATCGATGCGGTGTGTGGCCGCCTCGCCGAGGCCGCGGGCGAGGCGAAGATCATCGCCGGCGGGCAGACGCTGGTGCCGCTCATGGCGATGCGGCTGGCGCGGCCGGCGCTGCTCCTTGACATCAACCGCATCGCCGCGCTGCACGGGATCGCCGATGCGGGCGATCACGTCGTCGTGCGCGCCGCGACGCGGCAGGCGGCGGCGCTCGCGCATGAAACGGTGCGTGCCCGCGTGCCGCTTCTTGCCAAGGCGCTCGGATTCGTCGGCCATGTCCAGACCCGCAACCGCGGCACGATCGGCGGCAGCCTCGCGCACGCCGACCCGGCAGCCGAGATCGTCCTCGCCGCGCTCGCGCTCGATGCCGAGATCGAGGCGCGTTCGGTTTCCGGCACGCGCACGATGGCGCTCGCCGGCTTCGTCACCGGGCCGATGGAGACGGTGCTGGCGCCCGCGGAATGCATGACCGCGATCCGCTTTCCGGTGTGGCGTGATGCCGGCGCGCTCGGCACCGGGTTCCAGGAAGTAAGCATCCGGCAAAGCGATTTCGCGCTTGCGGCCGCGGCGGCGCAGGTGGTGCTCGATCAAGCCGGCGTATGCCGGCGCGCAGCGGTCGCGGTCGGTGGCGCCGATGCGACTCCCACCCGCATGGCAGATGCCGAGGCGCGGCTCATCGGCACGCGGCTCGACGACGACGACATTGCGGCGGCCGCTTCGCTGGCGCGTGCCGCGCTGGCGCCGCTCGCCGATCTTCACGCCTCGCCGCTCTATCGCCGCCGTGTCGCCGGCGCGCTGGTCGCGCGCGCGCTCGCCGAGGCGAAGGGCGAGGCCGTCAGGGGCAAGGGTTGAATGTCGCAGCACGAGATCACCCTCACGGTCAACGGCACGGCGCGCCGGGCGACGGTCCCGGCGCGGCAAACGCTGGTCGATTTCCTGCGCGACACGCTGCGCCTCACCGGGACGCATGTCGGCTGCGAGCACGGTGTGTGCGGCGCCTGCTCGGTGCTGCTCGACGGCAAGCCGGTGCGCTCGTGCCTCATCTTCGCGGTCCAGGCCGAGGGCGCCGCGGTCGTCACGGTCGAGGGTCTGGCGCCCGATCCCGAGGGGCTGAGCGTGCTGCAGGATTCGTTCTGGGAGATGCACGGGCTGCAATGCGGCTATTGCACGCCGGGGATGCTGATCGCCGCGCACGCCCTGCTGCAGCAGACGCTCGAGCCCTCCGAGGCCGAGATTCGCGAGGCGATCGGCGGCAATCTCTGCCGCTGCACCGGCTACAAGCCGATCGTCGAGGCGATCGCGCTCGCGGCGCGGCGCCTGCGCGGCGCCAATGTGCCGGAGGGCCGTGATGGCGGCTGAGGGCGGCGGCTTTCGCTATATCGCGCACAAGCGGCGCGCCCGGGAGCATCGCCGCTTCCTCGCCGGCGCCGGCCGCTTCGCCGCGGATTACACGCTTCCGGGCATGCTCCATGTGGCGCTCGTCGCCAGTCCCTATCCGCAGGCGCGGCTCAAGCGCATCGATGCCGCTTCGGCGCTGGCCGTGCCGGGCGTCAGGGCGGTGATCACGGGCGAAGACATTGCCCGCGCCACCGATCCGCTGATGAGCGGTCTCGATCTGCCCAAGATGCTGCGCTATCCGCTCGCGGTCGGCCATGCGCGCTATGCCGGCGAATGGGTCGCCGCGGTGGTGGCGGAATCGCGCGCCGTCGCCGAGGACGCGGCCGAGCTGGTCGAGGTCGACTACGAGCCGTTGCCCCATGTCGTCGATCCGGAGGCCGCGCTCGCCGCCGGCGCGCCGCTGGTGCATGTCCCGCTCGGCACCAACCTGCTCTATCGCCGGCATTTCGTGTGGGGGCCGGTCGAGGCGGATTTCGCCGCGGCACCCCGGCGCATCGCCTATCGCGCGCGCTGGCACCGCAGCGCCACCGTGCCGATCGAGACGTTCGGCGTGCTCGCCCAGTGGGACCCGGCGGCGCGGCTCCTCGACGTCTGGGCCTCGATCCAGATGCCGAAATTTCCCGAGCAATTGGCGCGCGCGCTGCGCCTGCCGGGGAATGCGGTGCGCACGCATTTCGACGTCGATGTCGGCGGCAGCTATGGCGGCAAGCGCGGGCTGAAGCACAGCGTGCTGGCGGGCCATCTCGCACGCCGCCTCAACGCGCCGGTGCGGCTGATCGAGGACCGGCTCGAGAATCTGCGCGGCGGCGACGCGCACGGACCCGACCGCATCTTCGATGTCGAGATGGCGTTCGACGACGACGGTGTGGTCCGCGCGATGAAGATGCGCGCCATCGATGATGTCGGCGCCTATGCCGGCCGCGCGCCCTTTCAGCTCGGCAAGCCGATCGGTGCCATCGTCGGCCCCTATCGCATCAAGAGCGTGAGCTACGAGCCGATCTCGGTCGCCACCAACAAGACGCCGGAGGAGGCCGTCCGCGGCTTCGGCCAGGCGCCGACCAATTTCGCGATCGAGACGGGCATGGATCTGATCGCGCGCAAGCTCGGCCTCGACCGGGTCGTGCTGCGCCGGCGCAATCTCATCCGCCACGACGAGTTTCCCTACGCCATTCCGAGCGGCAGCACCTATGACAGCGGCGACTACCACGCCGTGCTCGACAAGGCCCTCGCTACCGCCGATTGGGACGCGCTGGTGCGGCGCCGCGACGCGGCGCGCGCGGCGGGACGCCTCGCCGGCATCGGGGTTTCCTGCTGTCTCGAACCGAGCGGCGGCAACTCGGCGTTCGAGCCGCTGTTCAATCCCAAGAACGAGACCACGACGTGGATGGAGGGATGTCAGGTCAAGGTCGATCTCACCGGCGCCATCGTCGCGGCGATGGGAACGACGAGCGCGGGCCAGGGGCACGAGACGCTGGTTTCGACGGTCATCGGCGAGATCCTGGAACGCGATCCCGACACGGTGCGCGTGGTGCGGTCGGATTCGCTCGCGGCGCTGCCGAGCAACAGCCCGGTCGGAAGCCGCATGGCGATCATGCTGGGCGCCGCCGCGGCCGAGGCCGCGCGCAAGCTCAAGGCGATGATCGTGGCGATCGCCGCGCATAATCTGGGCATTGGCGCCGACGCGCTCGTCTATCGCGGCGGCGACGTGCTCGTCGCTGCCGATGCCGCCCGGCGCCTTACCTGGGCCGAGATCGTCGAGATCGCGCATCGCAAGTTCCACCTGCTGCCGCCGGGAACCGAGCCCGGACTGCAGGCGCTCCATGTCGCCGAGGTGCCGAACGGCGGCACGCTCCCCACCGCCGACGGGCGCGTGCCGATGTATCCGTGCTTTGCCTTCGAGGCGCATGTCGTCTATGCCGAAATCGACCGCGTCACCGGCCAGACCCGGCTCGGGACCTATGTCTGCGGCCACGATTGCGGCGTGATGATCAATCCCGACATCGTCCACGGCATGACCTATGGCGGGATCGCGCACGGCATCGGCGCGGCGCTGTACGAGCGCTTTCTCTACGATGCCAATGGCCAGCTCGTCAGCGGCTCGTTCATGGATTACCTCCTGCCCTCCGCGCACGAGGTGCCGGACATCACCATTGTCGATCACTGCACGCCGTCGCCGCTCACCACCTTCGGTCAGAAGGGGTCGGGCGAGGCCGGCTATCTCGGCGCGCCGGCGGCGGTCGCAAGCGCGGTCAACGACGCGCTCGCGCCGTTGGGGCTGCATCTCGCGGCGTTGCCGATGACGCCGGCCGCGGTGGGCGAGCTGCTCGCTGCGAAGGACGAGGAAGAAGCATGATCATCGACACGCACGCTCATTTCGTCCCGGCCGCGTTCCTCGAGGCGCTGCGCGCCGAGCGCCGGCTGTTCCCCTCGGTCAAGGTGACGGCGGACGGGCCGCAGACGCGCATGGCGTTTGCCGGCGGCGCGCCGACGCGGCCGGTGGCGCCGCGGCTCAGCGATCTGAAGCTGCGCCAGGAGTGGCTCGGCGCGCACGGGATCGACTGCCAGCTCGCGGGCGGCTGGCTCGACCTGTTCGGCTACGAGCTGCCGCCCGAGGAAGGCGCCGACTGGGCGCGCTTCATGAACGAGATGATGCTGAAGGGCGCTGCGGCGCTGCCGTCGCTGGCGCCGCTCGCGACCGTGCCGTTGCAGAACGGCGCGCTCGCCGCGACCGTGCTGGAGGAGGCGCTCGCTGCCGGCTGTCGCGGCGTGATGATCGGGACCCAGCCGCACGGCACGCACGGCGCACTCGACGATCGCGACCTCGATCCTTTCTGGGAGGCGGCGTCTTCGCGCAAGGTCACCGTGTTCGTTCATCCGATGTTCGGCTGCGGCGACGACCGCCTCAACGGCTTCGATCTTATCAACGCCGTGGGCCGCGCCACCGATACCGTCACGGCAATGGCGCGGCTCCTCTATTCGGGGCATCTCCAGCGCTTTCCCGGGATGAATCTCGTCATCTCGCATGGCGGCGGGGGCTTGCCTTATCTGCTCGGGCGCCTCGCGCGCAACAACGCCATCCATCCGGGCGAGTATGCCGATGCCGTCGACGGGTTCCGCCGGCTCTATTTCGACACCGTACTGTTCGATCCGCGGACGCTGCGCTACCTGTGCGATTGCGCCGGTGCGGACAAGGTGGTCCTGGGCTCCGATCACCCGTTTCCGATCGGCGACCCCGCGCCGGTCAAGGTCGTGGACGAGACCCCGCTCACCGCCGCCGAGCGCCGCGCGATCCTCGGCGATACCGCGGCGCGGTTGTTCCATCTGCGGGGAGGCTGAGCGCGGGTCGCCGTCCGCTTGGTTGCTGATGTAACGCCCAAGGTCTCCAAAGAGATTGCGCCGGCGCCCGCGGCACTCCATAGTCGCCGCCAGAATCAACATAGGTCGCTACAGGGAGGTATCGTGATTTCGTCCAATCACGCCGCGGGGGCCGCGTGAGCCGGGGCGATGCCGCCATATCGGTCGCGGGCGTGTCGCAGGCGTTCGGACCCGAGGGCGATCCGCGCCGCGTCGTTGCGCTCGAAAGCGCGTCGCTCGAAGTGGCGCGCGGCGAGCTCATGTGCCTCATCGGGCCGAGCGGCTGCGGCAAGAGCACGCTGCTCAATGTCATCGGCGGGCTGATGACGCCGACCTCGGGCGAGGTCGCCATCGACGGCGAGCGCATGCACGGGCCGCTGCCCAAGAAGGTCGCCTTTGTCTTCCAGGAAAGCGCGCTCTTTCCGTGGCGCACCGTGCTCGACAACGTCAAGCTCGGCATGGCATTCCAGGGCGTGGCGCGGGCCGAGCGCGAGCCTCGGGCGATGGAGGCGCTGGGCGCGGTCGGGCTTGCCGATTTCGCCCATCATTATCCGGCGCAGCTTTCGGGCGGCATGAAGCAGCGCGCGCAGCTCGCGCGCGCGCTCGGCCTCAAGACCGACATCCTGCTGATGGACGAACCCTTCGCCGCGCTCGACGAGCAGACCCGCATGGTGCTGGGCGAGGACCTGTCCGTGCTCCTGGCGCGTACCGGCAAGACCATCGTCTTCGTCACCCACAGCCTCGGCGAGGCGGTGTTCCTGGCCGACCGCGTCGCCGTCTTCACCGCGCGGCCCGGCCGGATCAAGACCATGATCACGGTCGAGGAGGGCCATCCCCGCAGCCGCAGCTTCATGACCTCGGACAAGCTCGCCCGGCTCCGTAACGAGCTCTACGAGCTGCTGCACGACGAGATCCGCAAGACCATGGGCGACACGCGGCCATGAAGGGCGCGCGCCTCGGCTACCGCCTCGTACAAGTGGGATTTGTCGCCGTCCTGCTGCTGGTGTGGTACTGGGTTGGGCGCGACGAGCTGGTCAGCCCGATCCTGCTGCCGCCGCTGCCGGCGTGCTGGGACGAGTTCCTGGCGCTGCTCGCAAGCGGATCGTACTGGCCCGATCTCGACGTCACGCTCTACGAGCTGGTCGTCGCCTTCCTCATCGCCGCCTCGTTCGGCTGCGCGATCGGTTATGTCGTGAGCCGCTCGCGCTTCTCGATCCGGGTGTTCGATCCGCTCTTCGCCGGGCTTTATTCGATTCCGGCGATCCTCCTGTTCCCGCTCTACGTGCTGTTCTTCGGCCTGGGCGCGGGATCGAAGATCGCCATCGGCGCGACCATCGCGTTCTTTCCCGTCGTCCTCAATACCATCGCCGGGTTCGACTATGTCGACCGCGCCTATGTCACGGCGGCGCGCTCGATGGGCGCCTCGGAATTACAGATGTTCTGGTCGGTGATGATGCCGGCGGCGTTTCCGATCGTGCTGGCCGGTCTCAGGGTGGGGTTCATCCTCGCCTTTCTCTCGATCCTTGGCTCCGAGACGATCGCCTCGCTGGCGGGCCTCGGCCACAGGATCGTCTCCTATGCCGAGAGCATGGACCCCGCCAAGATGTTCGCCTACATCTTCTTCGCCATCCTGATCGCGTTCCTGCTGAATGGCGGCGTGTCGCTGATCGAGGCGCGGGTGAAGCGGGGGCCGGGATGAAGCTCGGTCCGGGAACCGCGCGGGTCGGCGTGATCATCCTGCTCCTGATCCTGTGGGAGCTCGGGGCACGGTTGTTCGGCGATCCGCTGTTCATGAGTCCGCCGTCGGATGTGGTGGTGTCGCTGGTCGGCCTCATCGGCAACGGACCGGTGATGCGGGCGCTGCAGACGACGCTTTACGAGCTGGTCACGGCCTTTTTGATGGCGATCGTGGTCGGCGTGCCGCTGGGGCTCGTCCTCGGGCTGCAACGCTTTGCCCGCGGCTCGTTCTATCCGATCGTGGTCATGCTCTATGCCATTCCGCAGGCGACGATCCTGCCGCTCATGATCCTCGCCTTCGGGATCGGGCCGGAATCGAAGATCGCCTTCGGGTTCACGCATTCGGTTTTTCCGATCGTCATCGCGGTCGTGGCCGGGGTGCAGGACGTCAAGCCGACGCTCCTTACCTGCGCCCGCTCGATGGGCGCGAGTCGATTCCAGACCTTCATGAACGTCATCCTGCCGCACATGATCCCCAGCCTCTTCACCGGCATGCGGGTCGCCATGACCGGCGATCTGCTCGGCGTGCTGCTGGCCGAGCTTTACGTCTCGCAGGCGGGGGTCGGCCACTACACGCGGCTCTTCACCGAGAGCTTCCAGCCGGCGAAGCTCTTTGCCCTGGTCGCGGCCCTGGCGGCGATCGCGGTCGTGCTCAACGAGTTGTGCCGGCGCGCCGAGCGCCGCATGAGCCGCTGGCGCGCATGAGCGCTTGGCCCGCTACCGGTCTCTGCTAGACTTGCCGCCAGCGCCATCGCGCGCGGTTCGAGGAGCGCCATGACTCTCGGGAATTTCACGCTGACGCCACAACAGATCGAGTGGCGCGGCGAGGGGCTGAGCCGGCCGGAATGCGTGCTCGCCGAGCGCGACGGCACGCTCTGGACCTCGGACAATCGCGGCGGCGTCACGCGCATCGGTCCCGACGGCCGGCAGAGCGTGATCGGATCGATCCCCGGCGCCCCCAACGGGCTCGCGCTCGAACGCAGCGGCAGCATCCTCATCGCCAATATCGAGGACGGCAAGCTCTATCGCCTGTTCCGCGACGGACGCCACGAGGTCGTGCTCGGCAGTTTCGACGGCAAGCCGCTCGGCGCCACCAATTTCGTCTATTGCGATCCCGGCGCCGACCGGGTCTGGATTACCGTCTCGACCCGCACGGTGCCGCGGCAGGAGGCCGCCCAGACGGCGATTCCCGACGGCTATATCCTGGTCCTCGAACGCGGCGTGGCGCGGCTCGCGGCCGAGGGCCTCTGCTTCACCAACGAGGTGCGGATCGATCGCGCCGGCCGCCACCTCTACGTTGCCGAGACCGCCAAGGGCCGCGTCCTGCGGCTGCCGCTCGCCGCGGATGGGAAGCTCGGCAAGCCCGAGGTGTTCGGGCCCGCGGAGCTCTGTCCCGGCGCGCGCGTCGATGGGCTCGCCTTCGACGCCGAGGGCAATCTCTGGGTGACCGAGGTGGCGAAGAACGGGCTCTATGTCATCGCGCCCGACGGCGCCTGCCGCCGCATCTTCGAGGATCCCACCGGCGCCACTGTGCAATTCCCGGCGAGCATCGCGTTCGCGGGTCCCGATCTCAAGACGGCCTATATCGGCTCGATCCCGATGAAGCGGCTGGCGACGTTCCGTTCGCCGGTCGCGGGCGAGCCGCTCGCGCACTGGAACGCATAGATGGACGCCGGCACCGGCACCAGCGCGCTCGCGCGCGCCCTCGCCAGCGGCCGCTTCGTCGTCACGGCCGAGCTCGCGCCGCCCGTCGCCACCGATCCCGCCGCCTTCATCGCCCGCGCGCTGCCGCTCAAGGGCGTCGCTACCGCGGTCAACGTCACCGACGGGGCCGGGGCGAAGGCGCATCTTTCGAGCGTCGCGGCGGCGCGCTTTCTCATCGACAACGGGGTCGAGCCGATCCTGCAGATGACCTGCCGCGATCGCAACCGCATCGCGCTGCAGAGCGATCTCATCGGCGCGGTGGCGCTGGGCGTGCGCAACGTGCTCGTTCTGACCGGCGACGATCCCAAGCTCGGCGACCAGCCCGAGGCCAAGCCGGTCTTCGACCTCGACAGCCGCGGGCTGCTCGAGACCGCGAACCGCATGCGGCGCGAACACCGCCTGCCACCCGGCACCGAGATCAAGGGCGAATTCGATCTGCTGCTCGGTGCCGCCGACCTGCCGGTCGATCCACCGCCGGGATGGATGCCCAAGAGCCTCGTCGCCAAGGTCGAAGCGGGCGCCGACTTCATTCAGACCCAGTTCTGCATGGACGTGGCGGTGGTGCGGCGCTACGCGGCGCGGCTCATCGAACTGGGCCTGGTCCCGCGGCTGGCGGTGCTGATCGGGGTGGCGCCCATACCCTCGGCCCGCTCGGCGCGCTGGATGAAGGAGCGGCTCTTCGGCACGATCATTCCCGACGCCATCGTCGCGCGCCTCGAGCAGGCGCAGGACGCGCGCCGCGAGGGCCTGCGCATCTGCGCCGAGCTGCTGCAGCAATTCGCCGAGATCCCTGGCATCGCCGGGGCCCATGTGATGGCGCCGCAGGCCCCGTCCGCCATTCCGACAGCGATCGCCGAAGCGGGCGTCGCCGGCAAGCCGCGCGCCCGCATCTGAGCGTGCCTACGCCGCCGCGACGCGGTTGACGAGTGTGCCGATATTACCGATTTCGATGCGGACCTCATCGCCCGGCTTCAGGAACTCGCCGCGGCCGGCGCCGACGCCCGACGGCGTGCCGGTGGCGATCACGTCGCCGGGACGCAGCGTCAGGCGCGAGCTGAGGAAGGCGATCTGCTCGGCGATGCCGTGGATCAGCTCCTTGGTGTTTGAATTTTGCTTAAGCACGCCGTTGACCCACAGCTTGATCGCCATGTCGTTGGGATCCGGAACGAATTCATGCGGCGTCAGATAGGGCCCCATCGGGCAGGAATCATCGAAGCACTTGTGGCTGAACCAGTCCTGGGCGAAGGCGGTGCCGGCGCGGTCGGGGCGAGGTCCGAGATCCCGCGCCGAGACATCGTTGACGATGACATAGCCGGCGACGTAATCGAACGCGCGCTCGACCGGCACGTTGCGCGCGGGCCGGCCGATGACGACGCCGGCCTCGGCTTCCCAATCGACGTTCTTCGCCAAGGGCGGCAGGTGGATCGGCGCGTCGGGCCCGATGATGGAATGCGGCCCGGTCTTGATGAAGAACCACGGGTCCTTGGCCTTGACCAGCGGCGGCGGTTCCTGGCCGGTGCGGCGCTTCTGCGCCTCCCACATCTCGCGCGCATGGTCCCAGTAATTGGCGCCGGCACAGAACACCGCGCCGGGATAGAGAATGGGCGCCAGCACGGTCACGTCGTCGCGCGGCGTGCCGTCGCCGGGGCGCACGCGCGCGGCGGCGCTGGCAAGGCGCGGGCGCACGCTCTCCCACGCCTGCAGCAGGCCGAGGACGCTGTGCGCGTCGATGCCGGCGCCATCGACCAGCGCCGCTGCCGGATGCACGCGGTCGCCGATGAGAACGCCCGCCGTCGGCGCGCCCGAGCCCTCGCGATAGGTGAGAAGCCGATATTCCGTCGCCATGTCGCTTTCCTCCGTCTTGCACGTGCGCTCAGCGATAGGGTGTCGCCACCACCTGGCCGAGCGCGTTGATGACGACGCGCTCGTTCGGCGCGGGCTTGCCCTCGACGCGGTCGAGGCACCAGTCGGCGAGCATGGTGAACCAGTTCTCGCCGAGCGCCGCCGCCGCCCCGCCGCCGATGGCATGGCGCTCGCCCTCGTAAACGACCAGTTTCTTCGGTGCCTTGATGCGCTCGACCAGCGCGTGCGAGAACTCGATCGGCGAAAGCTCGTCGTCCTCGCCGGCCTGGATCAGCACTGGGCAGCGGATGCGCCCTGCCTGCGGCAGCAGCGTGAACTTCTCCTTGAAGGCGTCGAAGCGCCGCTCGTCGTCGAACCCGGCCATGTACATGAAGCGCATCTTGAACGAGGGCGAGGCCATGTCCA
>Ga0307373_10007354_pt1 | contig 17225 bp, 12 predicted proteins | sample OX2MG_FD_202534 | JGI IMG/M metagenome (GOLD analysis project Ga0307373, IMG submission 202534) | Soil microbial communities from Risofladan, Vaasa, Finland - OX-2 | ecosystem: Environmental > Terrestrial > Soil > Coastal area > Acid sulfate soil | place: Finland: Risofladan, Vaasa | collected... | reverse complement strand
GCCGGGCACCTCAGCTCTTTCCACGCACGTCGTAGATGATGATGTGATCGGCACGTGCCACGACCGGGAAGTCCTGGTCCGCCCACCAGGTGAACCCCGGGCGTGACTCGACGGCGCCGGGATCCTGCGTCCGGTTGTCGATCTCCACGTAGCTGATGTCGTACTCGCGCAGCAGCCCGAAGACGCGGCACATGGCGCCACTGTCCGTGCAGCCCGCATACAACGCCTGGACGTCCGCGTAGCGGCTGCCGATGTCGATGCCGTAGCTCCACAGCCAGCCGCCGTAGCCCATCACGCCGAGGCGGCCGGCGACCGCCAGGACCGGGTCATTGGGGCGGCCGAACGTCAGGAATACCGCGCCCCTCGGCGTGGTCGCCGCGATCGTCGATGCCAGCGCCACCTCCTGGGCGTTGGCGATGGTGTACGGCCCGGTGATCGCATCCGCCGGCGGGGTCCAGGGTAGGAGGCGCAGGACGACAAGCGCTCCCGTGAGGAGGACCGGCCCGACGAGCGCGACAGCGGCGATGCGCGGCCAGACACGCCGCCACCAGTGCGCTGCCAGAGCCCCGATGAGCAAGGCGCTGACGAGATACCAGTAGACGAGGAGCTTGGTGTTATCCCAGTTCCAGGTCTGGAAGACCACGAGGTTGCAGGCCGCGAAGATGATCAGGGCACCGAGTGCGAGCTCCAGCAGCGGCAGCGGGAATGCCGAGGTCACCGCCCGTCCCACGCGCGCCGCTCCGCCGCCGGCACATCGCGCCAGCATCGCAAGGACCACAAAGGCGACGAGCGGCACGGCGACGCCGAGGTTGGCGAGCCAGAATCCCCACCATTGCGGGGTTCCGACCATGCCGACCGCCTGGATCGCTCCGACGATGAAGTTCCCCAACGACATGTCGAGTCGGCCGCTCGGGTCGGCACTGCTCCCCGCGTTGGCGAGCCACCCGGGTTCGATCCACGGGTAGACGTTCGTCCCATAGGGATTCACCGACGATCCGTGGGCCGTCAGCGCGAGCTGGACCAAGCGGACGCCGCCGATGAGCGCGGCGACCCCCACCAGTGCCAGCCACTCTCGCCGTCTCCGCCGCCACAGGAGCACGAACAGCAGGATCGCCAGCGCGATGAGCGTTTGCACGTGAACGATCGGCAGGAGGCCGGCAATCACGCCGGCGATGACGAACGCCTCCCAGCTCCTCCCGCCTGACGATGCTCCGGAGAGGACGAGCAGCAGCACGCTGATCGCCGCCGCGAAGCCGAAGAGCAGCGTGCGTTGCGGCAGCCACCACGCCATGAGGGGCGTGTACCACTGCATGTTCGGCAGCGGCGCCGTCCCCCCGTCGGAGGGCAGTCCGTCGTAGGCGCGCGGTTGCGCCGCGATGGTGCCGGGCAGGTCGTGCAGCGTCCAGCCGATGATCGAGAGCCCCGTACCTGGGTGGGTGACGACGTACTGGAGCGTGCACTGCGTGGCGGTGAAGCCATGGTTGGTGCACGCGTCCGCAAACAGGCCGATGAAGCCGAGGCCGCCGCCGATGAAGCAGATCAGCGCGGCGATGATCCCGGCGCCGGCGCCGAGGCCGAGACGGCGCCCGAGCGCGACGACGAGCATCCCGATGACGACCATGAGGGCCGCGCCGGGGATCGCCAGCGCCAGCCCGGGCGACAGCCCCAGCGTGATCAGCGTCGCCGCGTGGAAGTCCGGGAGGAACGGGTAGAGCAGCGTCGTGCCGCTGAACAGCGGGTTGATCGGCGGGATGTTGCCGCCCACGGCGAAGCTCGCTGCCGTTGTGAGGTGCTGGGACCAGTCCGCCCAGACGGTCGGGTAGCCGGCCTCGAGCCCACCGGGGTCCGTGTAGACGGTATGCGCGAAGATTGTGGCGACCGCCGCCCCGCCCACTGCCAGCGCGATGATGGAGAACCAGGGCGTCTGCTGAGCCCAGCGGTCCCGTGACTCAACCCACGAGGCGTACCAGGTGGCCCGCGGATCGACTGTTAACAACGAGGCCGCGAGCGCCCCGGCGAGGGTGATCAGCGGCCCCTCCAGCACGGTCGCGACGCTGAGCCCGAAGACGAGCGAGAGGCCGTACGTCATCCCGGACGCGACCAACACCCCGGTGATGACGCCGATCAACCCCCGCTCCATGAGCGTCAGGTGGGTCGCAATCAGCCCGGTCAGCGCAGCCCCGGCGGCGAGCGTCAGGGCGGCGTCGAGCATGACAAGCAGTGCGGTCACCCGATGTCGACCCAGAGCCTCGTTTGCTGGTCAGCGGGGCTCTGTGGCATCGCCGTCCAGATCGGATAGAAGAAGACGAATGCGGCAAGCACGGCGCCGATCACAGCAAAGCTGACGGGCGCGAGCGAGACCTGTCTCCCACGGAACGGAACACGCAATCGCCGCATCGCGGTCAGTGCGTACGCGAGCGCGAGCGCAGTGAAAAGCAGCATGCCGAGCGCGTGATAGAAGAAGAGCACGCGACGCTCGTTGCCGGGCACCCACATCATCCACGAGGCCAGGTAGCCGAGCACGATGAACGCGGGCACGAAGCGTCGCGAGATGACCGCGGAGAGCGTCACGAGTCCCGCGTAGATGACGACGCCGACAAAGGCAATCGCGAAGCCGGCCCCTGGGTAGGTGCGCGCGATCTCGTACTGCGACGACGGTTGCATGTGGAACCTGGTGACGAACTGCGCGGCCGTGTATGACGTGTTGAAGTTGCTCGGGTCGTGGAATCGGACCGCGGCCTGGTAGATGAGCATCATCGCGACAAGCGAGACGAGCCCGATCATGGGGACGAGCAGCCGCCACCAGTTCGGTCCGCGCGTGACCTGCCAGACGCAGTAGAGCAGCGCGAGGATGCCGAGCCACCAGATCGCTGGGTTGCCCATGTCGGTGACCTCAGCAACCGACCCGTTGGTCGACGATGACTGCGCGTAGAAGAGCACAGGGTGTTCCATGATCGGCCACGTCAGCCAGAGCGATGAGTAGGGATGGCTGTGACATTCCTCGGCGTGATAGCGCAGCGATGCGGCGGTGATCTGGATGATGTTGTCGACGGCCTTCACCGGGTTTGGCACTGTCACCGGGCCGACCTTCATGACTGGTACGTCAAGGGTTTTCTCGGCTCCAGGCAGTCCGGCGACCGCTGGGTTGCACCCCGTGAAGAAGTACACGTCCGGGTGCTGGATCGTCTCATAGCGCGAGAAGCATGCGAAGAAGATGGCGACGGCGACGATGGCTGCGACGAGGTAGTGCAGCACGGCTCGCGGCCCGGCAGCGTTGCGCCACATGATCGTCTCGGTGCGGCCGGGTCCGGCGATGCGCCGCAACCAGGGAACGAACGCCGCGATGTACGGGGAGAGACCGCGCGCGATGATCAGGCCGCCCGCGACGACGAGCGGCGCGAGTGCGGTGAGCTTCGCGCCGAACGCCAGGCCGGCGACCGCTGCCATGACATACAGGGTCGTCCGCCACTGCGCGCGTGTGCGCGCCTGCCAATGTAATAAGAAGACGTAGTAGAAGAGCGCGACGAAGAAGATCGCGATGATGTCGATGACGCCCGTGCGCGACTCGACGAATGCCAGTCCGTCAAAGCAGACGAAGAGCGCGGCGACGATCGCGAAGAACCGATCTTTGCGGAGCCGCAGCGCGACGAGATAGACAATCCCGACGAGAAGGCTGCCGAAGAGCGTCGTGCTCAAACGCCACGTCCAGCTGTTGAAGCCGAAGAAGGCGATTGGTGGCGCCATGAGCAACTTCGCGAGTGGCGGCTCGGGATCGAAGTACGACTCCGCGGGCTGACGCAGATCCTTCGCTGCGTCGACCGGGAAGTAGATCTCGTCGAACACGTAGCCGCACACGTTGATGTCGATGTGATTGACCTTCACAGCGCCCACGACACCCGCGTGTCCGACCGGCACCGTCGTGCATTCCGCGCCGGAACCAGTCGTCGTGGGGGAGCCGACACCGAGCGCCGTGACCGTCCCGGTCCCGCTCAGGAAGTCGGGGAAGATCGGGCTCGCGAGGCGCAGACCGAAAGCAAGAACCACCAGGGCGATCACGGCGACCACGTCGTATCGCCCGAGGTCCAGGAAGCCTCGGAGGCCGGCTCGGACGAGCGGCGGGCCGCCATCCGACACCAGTCCGCTGGGCTCGGGGTTCACTGCTTCGGTTGACATCTGTTTACAAGAATTGGAGGTTCCTTTACTGCTATCCTGAAAGGCGAGCAGTACAGTCAAAGCTGCAGCGGATGGCCCGCGCACATCTGAAACTCATTCCCTTCCTGAAAGGCCGGAGGGTTCCCCCTCCGGTCTTTTTTTTGCCCTTTGGGGTCACGACGCGCCCACGGAGCGACTGCGCACACGGTCGATCGCATCCAGCCACGCCGCATAGCCTGCCGATGGCCGTGCCCCGGACGTCGCCGGCGTAAAGCGTCTCCCGGGCTTCCAGGTCGCGGCAGCCTCCTGCGGTCCGCTGACAAGCCCGGCGCCGATGGCGGCGAGCATCGCTGCGCCAAGGCCGGTCGCCTCCGCCGACGCGGCCCGAGCCACCGGCACCCCCAGCACGTCCGCCTGGAACTGGCAGAGGGGGTCCATGGCGCTTGCGCCGCCGTCGACACGCAACTCATTGAGTGGCTGCCCCGATGCGCGCTCCATCGCCTCCACCACGTCCCGCGTCCGATATGCCATCGATTCAACGACCGCTCGGACGACGTGGGCACGGGTGACTCCCCCCGTCAGGCCGAGCAGCGCACCCCGCGCGCCCGGATCCCACCACGGCGCACCGAGCCCCGCGAGTGCCGGAACGAAGATGCATCCGCGGCTGTCGGGGACCGACTCGAAGAGCGGTCCGGCATCCGCCGCCGAGCCGATCAGCCCGAGGCCGTCGCGCAACCACTGGAGCGCGGCGCCGGTCACGAAGATGCTGCCCTCGAGCGCGAAGACGTCGTCCACGCCTATTCGCCACGCGACCGTTGCCAGCAGGCCGGCTCCGGGATCCGGCACCGTCCCGCCGACGTTGACGAGGAGGAACGAGCCCGTCCCGTACGTGTTCTTGGACATTCCCGGCTCGATGCACGCCTGGCCGAACAGCGCTGCCTGCTGGTCGCCGGCCACCCCACTGACCGGGACCGTCAGGCCGAGGAAGGCGGCTGGATCGGTTGTGGCGATCGTCCCGGCGCTCGGATGGACGGCCGGCAGCATGCCGGGTGGAATCCCGAAGAGCGCGCAGAGCTCCGGGTCGAAATCGCCGCGAGCGAGGTCGTAGAGCAGAGTCCGGCTGGCGTTGCCCGGGTCGGTGGCAAGGACTGCACCGGCGGTGAGCCGCGCGATGAGCCAGGTATCGACCGTCCCGGCGCAGACCTCACCGCGCTCCGCACGCCCGGCGAGCGCCGGGTCCTCGCGAAGCAGCCACTCGAGCTTCGTCGCAGTGAAGTACGGGTCGAGCAGCAGCCCGGTCCGGCGCCGGATCTCCGCCTCCTCGCCCCTGGCGCGATGCTCGGCGCAGATGGCGGCGCTGCGCCGGCATTGCCACACGATGGCCGGTGCGACCGGCTCGAGCGTCCGCCGGTCGAAGACCACGAGGGTCTCGCGTTGATTGGTGATGCCGATCGCGGCCGGCCGTGCACCGGTCTCCCGGAGCAGGCCGTCGCACGTGGACACCACCGATTGCCAGAGTTCGATGGGGTCCTGCTCGACCCATCCCTCATGGCGATGGCTGACCCGCACGTCGCGATGCGCCCGTGCCGAGATGTATCCGTCCGGACGCACGAGCAGACAGGTCGTCCCGGAGGTGCCTTGATCGATCGCAAGCACCAGGGGTTCGCTCACGACGGGGGATGCTGACATAGGCGTCAGCCCCACGGACGTTCGGCGCGCCGCTCAGGCTGCGGAGGTCACCGGTGCGGCGGTGCTCGGGATGATCGCGAGCATGCGGTCGATCGCACCGCGCGCCTGCGCCGCAATGGCCGGATCGACCGTCACGCGGGGGGCCATCCGCTCCAGCGACATCGCGACCTTCTCGAGCGTGATCTTCTTCATGTAGGGACACACCGCCGCTTCGGACGCGGCGAGGAATCGCTTGCCCGGAGAGTCGAGCTCCATGCGATGGATGATCCCCACCTCGGTCGCGACGATGAACGTGCTCGACGATGAGGCGGCGGCGCGGCGCACCATCCCCTCGGTGGAGGTGACCACGGTTGCGGGCCCGCGAAGGTCGCCGGACGACATGCGGTACAACGTCGACGACGTGCAGCCGCACTCCGGATGGATGAGCAGCTCCGCTTCGGGGTTGTCGCGGCGCATCGCGTCGAGACGCTCCGGGTGGATGCCCGCGTGCACGTGGCATTCGCCCATCCAGATGTGCAGCTTTCGACCGGTGACGCGCTCGAGATGCGCGCCGAGAAACATGTCCGGGCAGAAAAGGATCTCGCGATCCGCGGGGATGGAGCGGATCACCGCCTCGGCATTCGACGACGTGCAGCAGTAGTCGGAGAGCGCCTTCACCTCGGCGGTCGTGTTGACGTATGACACGACGACTGCGCCGGGATGCTGTCCCTTCCATTCGCGGAGCTGGTCGGCATCGATGGTCGCCGCGAGCGAACAGCCGGCCTCGAGGTCCGGCAGGAGCACGATCTTCTGCGGCGACAGGATCGCGGCGGTCTCGGCCATGAAGTGGACGCCGCAGAACACGATGACCGAGGCGTTGGTGGCCGCCGCCTGCTGCGAGAGGCCGAGCGAGTCGCCGACGAAATCGGCGATGTCCTGCACCTCGGGACGCTGGTAGTTGTGGGCCAGGATCACCGCGTTGCGGTCGCGCCGCAGGCGCTCGATCCGGTTCAGCAACCCGGCCCTGTCCTCCCGCCCCACGTCAGTCACCACGTCGCGTTCTGCTGTGATCACCCCGCCACCTGCCCCCGACGTCGAGGGTCCTACGACTTTAGGTCAGATTGACCTAAGCAAAGTATAGCAGGGTACCGTGATGGTGTCGGAGGATCTGCGGCGTCGCGCTCGCACCCGGCGGCGTGAGGTCGGAGAAGTCGGTTTCCTTCCAGCCGGAGCCGGACCGGACGTACTCCTGGAGCAGGGTCAGCTGCTTCCCGACCGAGGCGTCCTGATGATCGACCTTGCCCGCGGCGTTGAGGTAGTCGTCCTGGATCAGCGTCATGGTCACGTTGAGGACGAGCCGGCTCCCGTTGCACCCGGCCTGCACGACGGTGAGCTGATCGAGGTGGTCGACCTCCCGCTCGGTGAAACCGTGCCCGACGAGCTGCTGCTGCAGATACGCGTTGATCGTCGTCTGAGCGTTGCCTGTGGTGACGCTGGAGAGACCGGGGTGATGCGGGTCGAGCTCTATGGCGTTGAGCCTGTCGTCGACAGTCGCCCAGATCCGCGTCGCCTCCGACTGGGAAACGCAGCCCGTCTTCGCCGTGGACGTGCCCTGGGCCGGAGGGGCGCAGGAGGCGAGCAGTGCGGCGATGACCCCTGCGACAGCGGGCATTGCGACGCGGCGGCGTTCCATGCGTCCGATTGTCGCGCCCTCTCGCCCGTCTGAACGCGCACCTGCAGCCCGGCAGTGGACCTCCTGTTCTACTGTGTGGTCGTGCCGGTGATGGGGGTCCTGCTGCGCCCGCGAAGCACGTTCGTTGCGCTTGCGGCCGCTCCGCGCATCAGTCTCGGCTTCGTCGCTGTGCTGAGCAGCGGCGGGATCGCGCTCATGCTCGGCTTGCTCGCCAACCAGATCGACCACGGCGGCAACGTCGGCGCGGACGCGTCGTTGGTGCTGCCACTGCTCTTCATCGTCTATTGGGGCGCATCAGCACTGATCGTCGACGCGGGTGCGGGACTCGCCGCGCGTGGAAGGCGGTGGCGGCCCTACCTCGCCGTGAGCGGGTTCACCTTCATTCCCTGGATCGCATTCGGGGTCCTCTCGGTCATCGAAGCACTGGCCGGGACGGGAAGCGTCGCGGAGTCGATCATCGCCTGGCTGACGCTCCCGCTCCTCGCCTGGTTCCTGGTGCTGACAACCCTGGCGGTATACGCCGTCTTCGACGTGACGCCGTACGTCGCCGTCGCCCTGGCGATGCTCCCCGACGCGGTGCTGCTGCTTCTGCTCATCGCGCTGCTCGTCGCAACCAGCGTCTGAGCCGCGAGGCGCCGCTTCGCGCCGCCACCGGCGGCGACTCCGAACCGTGACGATCGGCTCCTCGTGGCCCACTTCGCGCCTATCCTTTGGCCGTGACTCCCGAAGAGCCGCGCGAGTCCGCGCCGGTCGTCAGCCTGGTCGTCCCAACGCGCAACGAGGCGAGCAATCTCCAGCAGCTGGTCGATCGCGTGACCGCTGCGCTCGCGGAGACGCGCTTCGAAATCTGTTTCGTCGATGACAGCGACGACGGCACCGCAGACATGCTCCTGGCGCTGTCGAAGGAACAGCCGACTGGCCAACTGGCACGGACGCAGTCCACGATTCGCTGCCTCCTGCGTCACGGCGCCGATCGCCAGGGCGGCCTGAGCACCGCCGTCGTGGCGGGTCTGCGCATGGCACGGGGGCGGTACGTCTGCGTCATGGACGCCGACCTGCAGCACCCGCCCGAGCTCCTCCCAGCCCTGCTTGCCGAGGCCGAGCGCGGCGCCGACCTCGTCGTCGCCAGCCGCTACGCGAAGGGCGGAAGCCGCGAGGGACTTGCGGGCGCGACTCGCCGCTTGGTCAGCCGCGGAGCGACCATCGTCGCGCGGCTGCTGTTCACCGAGGCCCGACAGAGCTCCGACCCGCTGTCCGGGTTCTTCCTCTGCCGGCGAGCGCTCGTCGACGGGATCGAGTTCCGGCCCGTCGGTTTCAAGATCCTGCTCGAGCTCCTCGTCTGCGTTCCCGAGCTGCGCGTCGTCGACGTGCCGATGACCCAGGCGGTCCGAAGCGCGGGGGAAAGCAAGGCAACCGCGCGCCAGGGGCTTCTCTACCTGAGTCACCTCTGGTCGTTGTTCTTCGATGTCCCGGGGTCGGCGCGGGTCTGGAAATTCGCACTCGTCGGAGTGAGCGGGCTCTGCGTGTTCCTCCCGATCCTCGCGGTCCTCATCGGCATCGTCCACGTGAACCCGCTTGTGGCTTTCGTGCCCGCGTTCGGGTTGAGCGCAGCGTGGAACACGGTGATGAACTGGCGCCTGACGTTTGGCGACCAGCGTCGCGGTGGTCACGGTCCGCGCCACTACCTCGAGTTCGCGCTGCTCTCCGGCTGCGTGATGTTCGGGGTCTTCGCAGTGCTCATCAACGCGCACCTCGCCTCGGTCGTCGCGGGTGTCGTCGCCGCGGTGGTCGCGATGGTCATCAACGGACTCGTCAATCGCGCCTTCATCCACACCGGTCCAGCGGTCTGGGCAGCGATCGCCATCGACCAGGGCGTGCAAGGCGGATTGTCGCGGCTTGCGGCAGACGTCGGCGCCGACCGGGCGTATCTGTTGCCGGCGCGCGGTGCTGGATCGTCGGGTCTGCCGACCGGTCTGCTCGCCCACGTGATCGCGCACAAGCGCCCCGTCCTCATCACCGAAGCGGTCTCGCATCGCGCCCAGCGCCGTACGAATATCGAGACGGTGTCGCGGATGCTTCTGCCGGTGGTGCGCGACGACGTCGTGCTCGCCGTCGTCGTGTGCGAACGGGTCGCACCGGGCGGCTTTGAACCGCCGGCACTCGAGACCGCAACCGTCGCGGTCGAGGCGATCGAACCTGCGCTCATCGCCGCGGCGGCCGATCCGCTCCCACGCCCCGAGGTGACCCCGGCCCGGGCAGCGCCCGGTCCGGCGAGGTAGTCCGACGGCGGCGGGGGCCTTCGCGCCCGCTCGTGCCCAGGCCACCGGCCGCCACTGGGGGGCCGGTCGTTCGCTGATCCTCATGGCGGGAATCGCCGTCGCGACCGGGCTGCGGATCGCGCTGGGCGGCCCGTCGACCGCAGCGTCGATGCCCGCCGGAGTGGCGTTTGCGCTGGCGCTCCTCGCGCTCGCCGCGGGTGCCGGTTGGCGACTCGGGCGTCCGAGCCTCGCGGCCGCTGGCATCGGTGTCGCCGGTGGCCTCGTGCTTGTGGCGGCGTGGCTCACGGCACGGACCAGCGCGGCCGTCGACCTCGCCCCTGTCAACACCGCGATCGCCGCCTGGACTCCGGTCGTCGCGCTGATCGCTGTCGCCGAGGAGGTGATGCTCCGCGGCGTGCTCTTCAACGCCATGCGCAATTGGGGTGGCGACGGATGGGCCCTGGCGGCGACGACCGTCCTCTTCGCTGCGATGCACGTGCCGCTGTACGGTGTCGGTGCGCTGCCGCTCGACCTGGCAGTCGGTCTGCTTCTTGGAGGGCTGCGCATCGTCAGCGGGAGCGTGCTGGCCCCGGCGATAGCGCACGTGCTCGCCGACATCGCCGGGGGCTGGCTGTTGTGACGCGACGGCACGGCGTGGTTGTCGTCCTCGTGGCCGTCGCCGCGCTCGCAGCCGTTTGGCGAGTGCTGCCTGCCGCGTCGCCGGCGATCTACGACGGCAACTGCATCGCCGATCCATACGTGAGCCTCGGCGGCAGCCCGGCGCCGCAGGGCGCAACGATGAGCTTCCCCGCAACCGCGGCGCCGTTTCCAGCATCCGAGGTGTTCACCGGCGAGACGCCCCCGCAGGCACAGGTGCTCATGGAGGGCGGCTCGTTCGACAACGCCGTTGCGCTGACGATCCGCATCGACCCGGTCGCCGAGCCTGCGGTGAAGCCATCCAACGGCGCCATCGAGGGCAACGTCTACAAGTTCTCCGCAGTCAACGCAGCCGGCGTCGCCGTGGCGCCGCGGCCGAACGTGCTCCTCACCATCGTGCTGCGCGGGACGAAGTCCGTCCCACCGCCGATCATCGACCGCTTCAACGGGACCACGTGGACGCCGCTGACCACGCAGAACTCGGGGTGTGGCAACACATTTCTCGCGAGCTCGACGCAGCTCGGTGAGTTCGCCGCCGTCGCGCCCGGGGGCGCATCACCGCCGCAACCCGCGCCATCAGGTGGCATCCCAGGCGCGCTCATCATCGGTGGGCTCGCCGCGCTCCTGGTCATCGCGATCGTCGTGCTCTTCACCCTCGATAGGAGCCGCAACCGCTCGCGTTGAATTACGCGCGGAACCTCGGTGTCCCCATCCAGCTCTCCATCTCGATGAGCCAGCGCTCTCCGGGCGGACCCATACCCGCGCCCGGCACGCCGAGCCGCTGAAAGATGGTCCGGCGACCCCCGATGCGCTGCGTCAGTCGGTGTGGCAGACCCGCGAGGTCGCCCGCCACATCGAGCGCCGCCTCCTCATCGTCCGCGAGCCCGTCGATGAGACCCAGCTCCACAGCGCGCGTCCCGAGCCAGACCTCGCCGGTGGTGACACGGGCGAGCGCGTCATCGTCGTAGCCGCGCGCGCTCCGGACCGCGCCGGTGAAGCGACGGAAGATCGCGTCGACGAGCTCACGCTCGCGCGCCTCGTCATCCTCGGTCGGCTCGCGCCACGGTGCTCCGAGGTCCTTGAAGGGGCCGGTCTTCGTCACGACCATGCGCGCACCCGCACGTCGCAACGCGTCGACGACCACCGGACGCACGCTGATCACCCCGATCGACCCGACGATGGCGCTTGGAAACGCGAGCACCCGGGTCGCGCCGCATGCGAGGAAGTACGCGCCCGAAGCACCGGTGCCCTTGATCCACGCCACCACCGGTTTGCGCGTGGCCAGCTTGCGCACGGCGACATACAGCTGCTCGGAGGCGATCGCGGTGCCGCCAGGAGAGTCGATCTCGAGGAGCACCGCACGGATCCGCGCGTTGCGCCGCGCACTCCCGACGGTGCGGATCAGCTCGTCGGTGCGCACAGCGCCGCCGATCGCGCCGCGGATCTGCACGACCGCGATGCGTCTGCGGTCGCGAAGCCCCTGGATGCGCTCGGAGCCACGACGTTCGGCGATCACCGTCGCATGCTAGCCCTCACGGACGTGTCAACCGCAGGTCTCCCAGAGCGGCGAGCCGTCACGCACACTACGCAGTCATGGAGAGAGGGAGGCACGTGCGGCCTCGCCATACCGGGCGGGACGGCGAGCGCGGAACGCACCCGGTGCTCATCGGGATTGGCGCGGTGATCATCCTCGTGATCGTCGTGGTCGTCTTCCTGCTCCTCCAGAAGCCGAAGCAGGTGACGCCGGTCGCCGTGCTCGGCACGAGCCCGTCCGCAAGCGCGGCCGCGACGCCCACGGCTGTTCACGTGACCGTCGCACCGACCCGGGCGCCGACGCCGGTGTCAACAGCACCCGCGTTCGCGAACTTCAACGCGCCGCACAAGGTCGCGTGCAACGGCCAGAGCGTGATCTACCCGCACATGACCTGGTCCGTGGTCAACGCCACCGGGATCACCATCTCGATCGACACACCGGGTGGCCTCTACGACACGTACGGAACGTCGGGCGCCACCGACCTGCAGAACGACCAGGTGCCGTTCACCTGCTCGAAGACACCGCTCGAGCACGTGTACTTCTTCACGACCAAAGGTGGCACGGGTCGCGCGGTGACCAAAGAGGTGACCATCACCGGCACTCCGTGACGGGAGGCGTCAGTGCTCGCCGGCCGTCTTGGCCTGAACGGCCTCGGTCAGCGTCTTGTTCACCGGCTGGCCGCTGACGTCCATCACCAGGCCGATGGTGCTGCCGTCACTCCAGCCACAGAGGGAGACCGCGGTTTGCGGGGCCGGTCGCGACGCTGGTGAGCAGACGAACTGGCTCCCGCCGGTCGTGGTCGTGAGCGCCTTGGTCTTGTCCACGGTGACGCCATCCGTCCGCATGCCGCTCGAGACGTCGTCGAAGAATTGACCGCTCGTCGTCGCGATGTTCGGGCCCTGGGCGAGCAGGACGACCAGTGTCGGATGCCCCGACACGCCGTACACGCCGCTCACCACCTGCGTCGCGCCGTAGGCGAGCATCACCTGCTTCATCTGCTGCGAGACCGCGGCCGTGGCTGGGGTGCTGATGGGCGCCAGGGCACCGACGCTCGTGGGCGTCCTGATCGTCGTGGAGTGTGCCCGGCTCGAGATGTATTCGAACGCTGCGAATCCCAGGATGGCGATGAGCACGAGTGTCAGCAGGATGCCGAACACGCCGCGGCCCGACGGGCGCCGGCTGCGTGGAGCGGCCGGGACATCCCAGGCCGATCGGTCTCTGGTCATCGCGGGTGTGGTGCGCGGCGACCATGCGGGCTCGACCGGCTCCGCGCGACCGCGGGTCGCGTTCTCCGCATCCTGGCTGCGGATGTTCCAGCCCTGGCCGCCGGGACTGCTGACCGACGTGACCTCGGCCGCGGTCGGCCGGAAGCTGACCGTGGCGGTGGACATCCGCTGTCCGACTCCAACGGGCGCCGATGCCGGCACCGCCTCAAAGGAATGGGGTTTCAATTCCTTGTCCGGAGTCGCGGGTGGTGACGCGGGCACTGCCTCAAAGGCGTGTGGCCTGGGTCCGGCGTCGGAGGTGCCTGCGAATGCGTCGGCGATCAGCGCCCGCGTTGCGGCCGCCGCTGCTGCAGTGGGAGGAGCGGGGGTCCGTGGCGTCGCCTCGAAGGCGAGGCGAGAGGCTGCGTGGTCCGGGGCCGGATCGCCGGCGGGAGCGCGTTCGGATCGCGAGGGGGCTGGAACCTTCTCGAACGAGAGCGAGGGTCCGCCGTTCTCAGTGGTCTGATCGGTCATCGTTCGCCATTGGCGCGCCCTTTTCCATCGCGATACGGTCAGCCTATGCCTCATGCACCGCGCTCCTGCCGATGTCAGGGCACTGCTGCCGGAGTGTCACGGATGTGTCATGCCCACACTCGAGCGAATTGGTGGTACCGGCGCTCGTCAGCGATAGTCGTGCGAGCCGCGGATGCCGCCCTGGTCGGGCGGCGTGCCCGGGCGGGCGATGCGGTCGCCGTCAGGGGTGAGCGCGGTCACCTGCTCGACGAGCACGTTGACCCTGCCGTGCTCGACCTGGAGCCGTCCGTCGACCATGAGCAACGGGTGGCGGGCCACCTCGAGCGTTCGCTGCACGACCGCTGGCCGGAACACCAGGTCGCAGTGCGCATCCTCGTCCGCCAGCGTGAAGAAGCGAAAGCCGCGGGCCGTCGACGGCTGCTGGCGGGTGATGACCAGACCCGCAACCCGGATGCGCGTGCCGTCAGCACCGTCGCGCACCTTGCCGAGCGGGACGCAGCCGAGCGCGTCGAGCTTGGCCCGCATGAACGACACCAGGTGCGGTCCCGTGCTCACCTCGGTGAGCACGTACTCGGTGTTCACGCGGGTGCGCTCATCCATCTCCGGCAGGACCGGCGGTGTTGCGGGGAGCGCCATGAGCGGCGGTACCGGATCGGTGCTGGGATCGCGCGGCGTGTGCGGCGCGTCGCCGAGACGGTTGCCGGCGATGGCGCCGCTGCCGCGGGGTGGACCGGTCACCACGGCGGCGCCCTTGTCCGGCGATGCCGACGCCCGTGGTCGCCTGCGTGGTGGCAGCGCCTCCTCCACCTCCTTCAATTCCCAGAGCAACTGGCGCCGCGACCGTCCCGCGGCGACACCGTCGAACGCGCCGACGCGGATCAGGTTCTCCATGGCGACGCGGGACAGGAGCGTGTGCTTCCAGAACGCGGCGACCGACGTGTTGGCGCCGTCGTTGATCGCGTCCTCGCACGCGGCACGCGCGGTCGGTCCCAGCCCGTGCACGTATGCGAACCCGAGCCGTATCGCGAACGGCTGCGCGACGTTGTCGACGGCCTCGACGGTGCAGCGGGCGCGGCTCCTGATGACGTCGACGGGCAGGACGCGCACGCCGTGGCGCTTGACGTCGTCGACGAGCACTGACGGATGGTAGAAGCCCATCGGCTGCGCGTTGAGCAGCGCGCACGTGAAATGCGCCGGATAGGTCATGCGCAGCCATGCTGTCTCGTACGCGGTGCGCGCGAAGGCGGCCGCGTGCGATTTGCAGAAGCCGAACTCCGCGAAGCCCGCGACGCTCTTGAAGATCTGCTGCGCGACATCCTCGCTGAGGTCATGTTCGATGCAGCGGTGGATGAACCCGTCACGCAGCTCCTCCATCTCGACTCGGGAACGGTGCCGGTTCATCGCTCGACGGAAGCGGTCCGCCTCGCCCGCGGTGTAGGCGGCGATCTCCATGACGATGCGCAGGATCTGCTCCTGGTAGAGGACCACCCCGCATGTTTCTGCCAGGATCGGCTCCAACTTGGGATGCAGGTAGGTCACCGGCTCGAGTCCCTGGCGGCGGCGCAGGTAGGGATGCACCGCGTCGCCCTGGATCGGGCCCGGCCGGATGATCGCCACCTGCACGATGAGGTCGTTGAAGCAGCGTGGCTGGGACTGCCAGAGCGACTGTTGCTGTGCGCGCGACTCGATCTGGAAGAGGCCGATGGTGTCGACCTTGCAGATCACGTCGTAGACACGCTGGTCGTCGAGCGGCAGCGCATCGAGGTCGGGCCGTGCGCCCGTGGTCTGCTCGACGAGCTCCAGGCATTCCGCGATCGCCGAGAGCGTGCGCAATCCGAGCAGATCCATCTTGATGAGCCCGAGGTCCTCGACATCGTCCTTGTCGAACTGCACGACGACGCGGCCCGGCATGGTCGCGCGCTCCACCGGAACGACATCGACGAGCGGTTCGCCGGTGACGAGCATGCCGCCGACATGGATGCTCAGATGGCGGGGCGTTCCCTCGATGCGGCGCAGGATGTCGACGTACTGCAGCCACTGCGGGTTCGAGACATCGCTGCTCGGTGAAGCAGCCGCGGAGCCGAGCGTCGTGTCGATGTCGGCCGACTCCGGGGCCCCCGCAGATTCGCGGTGGTCGGGTGCGGAATCTGTGGGGTGGATGTACCAGCCGTGCGTGTGCGTGCCGAGCTTCTCGATGAGCGTCTCCGGAAAGCCCATCGCCAGCCCCACCTGACGGATCGCCATGCGCGGCCGGAAGGTGACGACGTTGGCGACCATCCCGGTACGATCGGCGCCGTACTTCTCGTACACGTACTGCAGCACCTGCTCGCGATGGTCGGTGGAGAAATCGATGTCGATGTCGGGCGTGCCCTGGTGGTCCTCATGCAGGAATCGCTCGAAGAGCAGGTCGTGCGCGACGGGATCGACACGCGTGATGCCGAGCAGGTACGCGACGATCGAGTCGGCGGCGCTGCCACGGCCCTGCCCGGGAATGCCGTGCTCGCGGGCGAACCGCATGATGTCCCAGGTGATCAGGAAGAACTCGGCGAGATGGGTCTTCTCGATGACGTCGAGCTCGCGTTGCAGGCGCGCTGCAACAACACTCGTCATGGGGTGGTATCTGCGCTGCACCGACTCCTGACAGAGGCCGTACAGCACCGAGAACGGTGTCTCGCCCGCCGGCACCGGGTAACCCGGGAAGCGCACGTCACTGAAGTCGAGCGACACCTCGCAACCTGCGGCGATGCGCGCCGCGTTGTCGAATGCCTCCGGGAGGCCGGGGAGCAGCGTGCGCAGCACCGCCTCGCTGTGCAGGCGGTGCTCGCTGTTGGGCAACAGCAGGCCGTGGGCCGCCGCCTGGTCGAGCGTGGTGCGGTGCCGGATCGCGGTGAGCACGTCGAGGAGCGGTTTGTCCTCGGCCGTGGCGTGGTCGGGGGTCGCGCTCGCGACGAGCGGGATGTCCGCGGCGCGCGCGATCGCCGCGGACTCCGCGATGAGCCAGCGGTCCGCCGGATGGAGGTGGTTGCTGAGGAGCAGCGCCGTGCGCTCACGACCGAAGCACTCGCGAAGGAGGTGCGCGTGGCGGAGCGCATCGCGGCGGTTCCCGTGCACCAGTGCGTCGATCACCGCGCTGCGCGGCCCGCCGATGATCGCGATGCAGTCGTCGAGTGCGCCGGGGTCCACGCGGGCGGGATCGCTGTCGACGAGCAGCGTGGTCGATGGAAGACCGGGCCAGCCTTCGGGGAACGGACCGGCGGTCGGCCGGAGCGCGGCGGGGCGCTCCGGTGGCGGCAGCGTCGGTCGTGCGCGGGGACGGGATGGCGCGCGCCTGGCGACTGGTGGCTCCAGGTCGAGACCGTCGATCACCAGCCGGGGCTGGCCCTTGACCCCGGCGAGCTGGGCGGCGCTCACGGCGCGGCAGAGCTGGCGATACCCGGTCCGGCTGCGCGCCAGGAGGCGGAGCCGGGAGCCACCGGCGAGCTCGAGCTCGGTGCCGATGATCGGGTGGATGCCCTCGGCCTTCG
>Ga0307373_10007352_pt1 | contig 17229 bp, 17 predicted proteins | sample OX2MG_FD_202534 | JGI IMG/M metagenome (GOLD analysis project Ga0307373, IMG submission 202534) | Soil microbial communities from Risofladan, Vaasa, Finland - OX-2 | ecosystem: Environmental > Terrestrial > Soil > Coastal area > Acid sulfate soil | place: Finland: Risofladan, Vaasa | collected... | reverse complement strand
TGGACGGCCTGGAAACCCTGGAGCGCATGCGCCGGAACGGCATGGACCCCATGGTGGTCATGATTTCCGGCCATGCCAGCATTGAGACAGCGGTGCGCGCCACAAAACTCGGCGCTTTCGATTTCATCGAGAAGCCCCTTTCCCTGGAAAAAGTGATTCTCGTCATTAAAAATGCCCTGGAAGTCCACCGGTTAGGGCAGGAGAATCGCCAGCTTCGCGAAGAGCTGGGCGGGCGAACGCAGCTGCACGGAGACACGGTGCCGATGCGCGCGCTGCGCCAGCAGATTGCACTCACCGCGCCCACCAACGGACGCGTCCTGATTTATGGGGAAAGCGGCACGGGCAAGGAACTGGTTGCGCGATCGCTGCACGCCGCCAGCCTGCGCAGCGATCGCGCCTTCGTGGAAGTCAATTGCGCGGCCATCCCGGAAGAGCTGATTGAATCGGAACTGTTTGGCCACGCCAAGGGAAGCTTCACCGGGGCGTCGGAAAACAAAGTCGGGAAATTCGAAAAGGCCGATGGCGGCACGCTGTTTCTCGACGAAGTCGGCGACATGAGCCTGCGCACGCAATCCAAGGTTTTGCGGGTCCTGGAGGAGCAGCGGCTCGAACCGGTCGGCTCCAATCAGACCATCAGCGTCGATGTCCGGGTCATCGCGGCAACCAACAAGCGGCTGGAGGACGAAATCGCGCATGGCAGGTTCCGCGAAGACCTCTTCTATCGCCTCAACGTGATCCCGTTCAACTTGCCGCCGCTGCGCGAACGCATTGAAGATCTTCCCGTGCTGGCGCGCAATTTCATGTCGGAATTCGCGGCCGCATACGGCCGCAAGCCGAAGGAACTCGGCGAAGCCGCCCTCGGCGTCATGCAGCGTTATCACTGGCCGGGAAACGTTCGCGAACTGCGCAACCTGATCGAACGCCTGATGATCGTGGCGCCGCAGGACAGGATCGAACCGCAGCATCTTCCCCCGGAATTGTTCCGCTCCAGCTCGCGCATGACGCAGCAGCCCAACGCCACGCTGCACGAAGCGCGCGATGCCTACGAGCGGGAGTTTATCCTGCGCAAGCTGGAGGAAAATCAGTGGCACATGACGCGTACCGCCGAAGCGCTGGGCCTCGAGCGCAGCCACCTGTACCGCCGCATGCGCACACTGGGAATTTCCGCGGAAGAGGAGTAGGACAGGCTTCAGCCTGTCTGCCTTTAATCTTTGCTCCTTAAATCTTTGCTCTTTAATCTTCGCTCTTTAACATTCGCGCGTCTCTTGCACATCTGAAACCAAAACCAGACAGGCTGAAGCCTGTCCTACTGGCTACTCCTTCACCATGCGGTCCAGCTGCCAGTGCCAGTCGAGTTGGCGGACAATTTGCGGATTGTCGCGCCAGTTCTGCTGCACCTTCACATACAGTTCCAGAAAAATCTTCGTGCCAAAAATTGTTTCCAGCTCCAGGCGCGCTTGCGTCCCTATTTTTTTCAGCGAAGCGCCGGCACGGCCGATCAGGATGCCCTTCTGCCCTTCACGCTCGACGTAAATCGTCGCGCGGATGCGGATCAGCTTGCCGGTCTCCTCGAAGGCGTCCACCAGGACGGCAACGGCGTGGGGCACTTCCTGCGAGGTCGCGGCCATGGCCTTTTCGCGGACGATTTCCGCCGCCAGAAACCGCTCGGGCTGATCCGTATATTGATCCACTGGAAAATGCGGCGCGCCTGCGGGAATGTACTCGATAAACTTTTCCAGTAGGCGATCCACGCCGTCTCCGGTGAGCGCGGAAATCGGAATGATATCGGCGAACTCTCCCATTTTCTTCGCAGCTTCGATCAACGGGAGAAGCTGAGTCTTCGGGACACGGTCGATCTTATTGAGCAGCAGAATGCGCGTCCCTGCAAAGCGGCTCACGCGTTCGAACGCCCGGCGGTCGCCCTGCCCAATTTCCTCGCTGGCATCCACGATCAGGGCCAGCACGTCCACCGCGTCCACCGCCTGATCCACCTCGCCCATCATCTGTTTGCCAAGCGCGGAATCCGGCCGGTGCAGTCCGGGCGTATCGATCAGAACAACCTGCGCATTCGCGCGATTCACGATTCCGTAAATGCGATTGCGCGTGGTCTGGGGCCGCGACGTTACGATGGCCACTTTTTCTCCGACCAGCTTGTTCACGAGCGTGGATTTTCCCGCGTTGGGCCGGCCCACGATCGCGACAAACCCGGATTTGAATTCTGAAGTCATGCTTCCATGATAACCCGCGGACACCGCAAACGCCTCAGCCCAATCGCCGCGGCTGGTTCGGCGCAGTGTGCGGTCGTGCTACACTTTCGTGACCCGAAACGATCCGGGATAGCATTCCGTTCGAATCACACTCTGCCAACGGAGAAAACCTGATGCCTGCGACACCTCATATCGAGCATCACTTCACAGCATCGGAAGCGGTGCGCGATGTCGTCATTGGAATGGCCGATGGTTTGACGGTCCCTTTCGCGCTGGCCGCCGGTATTTCCGGAGCGATTGCTTCGAATCCCCATGCGTCTACACTCGTGGTTACCGCGGGCCTCGCGGAAATTGCCGCAGGTTCGATCGCCATGGGCCTCGGCGGATATCTGGCCGCACGAACCGACATCGAACACTACGCCTCCGAGCGCGAGCGCGAAATCCGCGAAACCGTGGAACTCCCCGACCTCGAAGTCGAGGAAGTCGCCAAGGTTTTTCGCGACTACGGCCTGACGGAGGACGAAATGTCACCCGTCGTGAAGGCCATCACGGGGAACCAAAAGGCCTGGGTGGATTTCATGATGCGGTTCGAACTCGGACTGGAAGAACCCCGGCCCGCCCGAGCGCGCGTCAGCGCGCTGACCATCGCCCTTTCCTATATTGTCGGCGGAATGATCCCGCTCACCCCTTATATTCTGACCGCCGACGTTCAGACCGGCTTGTGGATTTCGGTGGGAGTCACTCTGCTGGCGCTCGCCGTGTTCGGTTGGGTAAAAGGACATTTCACGGGCATCCACCCGCTCAAGGGCGCATTGCAAACCGTTGTCACCGGAGGGCTGGCCGCCGGGGCGGCGTTCCTGATCGCCAAGCTGATCAGCCGATAAGACGAAAATCAAAACGGAGAGAACTTTTTCCCAATGGAGTTTGATTTTTTTGCGAGGAATGCTTTGTCCTGAGGATGCCAGGCTCCACATGCGCGAAAAATATGCAGGCAAAAGCCCGCGCCACTGAAATCAATCCGCCGTAACGGCGGGCGGAAAACGACGCGCACGCACCCGCAGAACTTTTCGTTGATTCGCGTCGAGAATATCGAAACGAACTCCGCCAAAGTCCATATGCTCCCCGGCGGACGGCACATGCCCGGCGATATGGTTCAGCAGGCCCGCAATCGTCGTGGCGAATTCTCCTCCGCTAACATCCCATTCCACTCCGAAAAGTTCCTGCACTTTTTCCAGCGACATGCTGCCGCGAAGGACCAGGCTGCCGTCGGGTTCCCGAACGGCGTCGGGCGCCGGAACGCGGTCGTCCTCGCCGATTTCGCCGATGATTTCCTCGACCAGATCCTCCACCGTGATGACGCCAGCCACCGAGCCGTGCTCGTCCACCACGATGGCCATTTGCTGGTTGCGCCGCTGCATTTCCTTGAGCAAATCGGACCCGCGCTTGGTTTCCGGAACGAAAAAAGCGGGCCGCGCCAGTTCGCGCACCTTCTTGTGGCGGGCCTCCTCATCGGGCACCTGCAGCAAGTCCCGAGCGAAAACGACCCCGAAGGTATCGTCGAGGGATTTTTCGTATACGGGAATGCGCGAGAATTTCGTCCTGATCAGCAGTTTGCGAAGCTGCTCGACGGTGGAATCGGCGGACAAAGCGACCACATCGGGACGCGGCGTCATGAACTCCAGAATGCGCTTGTCGCTGAATTCAACCACCTGCTCGATCATCTGCGCTTCGTCCCGTTCGAGGATGCCCTCTTGTTCGGCGGCATCGACAAGGGCTTCGATGCCCTCCTGTTGCGAGGAATCCTCATCCGGGCCGTGGTCGTCGGAAATGTGCGCGAGCAAAATGGCGCCTTCCAGCAACATGCGGAACGGCCAGAGGATCCACAAAAACGCGCGGATGATCCAGGCCAAGCGGATCAGCCACCGGCCCTGGGTCCGGGCCAGCAGAAAATCGGGAATAAACTGCGCGAGCAGCAGCACTTCCACCAGCACGTACACAAGCGCCTGCGCCAAGGCATCCCACGTGCCGGGAACAAATACGATGACACCGCGCGCCGTCTCCGCAGCCACCAGAACCAGCCAGAGATTCGCCAGCAACCGAAATCCGGAAGTTGCTCGGACGCGACCGATGCGAAAGTGCGGCTCAATCTCCGCCTCGAAGATTTCCAGATGTTTGTGGACGCTGCCCTTGGTCACGCGGCCCAGTTCGCGGTAGATGCGGTCGAGGTAAGAAAAAATCACCAATCCTACGCCGAGGACCAGGAGGGCGAGGACATAAAGAAGCGTACTCATTTTCCGCCCACTTCCAAACGCCGGCGCAGGCGCCGCTCGAACCGCTCCATTTCGCCGTGATCGGTTTCGTGATCGAAGCCCGCCAGATGGATCATGCCGTGCAAAATTAACATTCGCATTTCCACGCGCAACGTGCGCGAAAAACGCCGGGCGTTTCGCCGCGCCGTTTCCACAGAAATGGCAATATCGCCGACGTATTCGGCATCGCGGCGGGGCTTGCCGCGGCGCGCTGGAAAGGAGAGCACATCGGTGGGGCCTTGCTTGTTCCGGTAAGCGCGGTTGAGCCGCGCCATGGCGGCATCGCTGATCAGCTGGACGGTTACCGATTCCGGCGGGAAATGCAGTTGCTGCCGCACGCGGTCGTAAAAAGCCCGCAGGGGTGGGAGGGCGAGGGGCACGCGGCGCTGTCGGTTGACGATCATTTCGGGTGCGGGCTCTGCATGCCTATGCTGCGATTCCACGTGGATACAGCCGGCAGAAGGCCCGGTCAGTTGGGAGGCTCGTTTTTTCCGTTTTCCGGTGAAGCGCTCCGGCGGGATTCGCCCCCTCCGAACTCTTCGTACGCCTTGATAATCTGTTGCACCAGGTTGTGCCGGACAACGTCGTGTTCATCGAAGCGAATGAACCCGATGCCCTCGATGCGGCCCACGACTTCCAGGGCTTCGACCAGTCCCGAGCGCCTCCCGGCGGGCAAATCGATCTGCGTAATATCGCCGGTAATGACCGCCTTGGAATTGAATCCCAGACGCGTCAGGAACATCTTCATCTGTTCGCTGGTGGTGTTCTGCGCTTCATCCAGAATCACGAACGAATCGTTCAGCGTGCGCCCACGCATGAACGCCAGCGGCGCAACCTCCACGATTCCCTTTTCCAGAAAGCGCTCCAGCTTGTCAGCGTCCAGCATGTCGTACAGCGCGTCGTACAGGGGCCGCATGTACGGATCGATCTTCTGCTGCAGCGTGCCGGGAAGAAACCCGAGCCGTTCGCCGGCTTCGACCGCGGGCCGCGCCAGAATGATGCGGTCCACCTGCTTGGTCAGCAATGCGGAGACGGCCATGGCCACGGCCAAATACGTCTTTCCGCTGCCTCCGGGTCCCACGGCAAACACCATGTCGTGTTTCTCGATGGATTCCATGTACATCCGTTGATTCGGGCTCTTGGGAGTAACATGCTTTTTGCCGAAAATGCGCGGGCGCGCGGGAGCGCCGGGCTCCAGCACCTGTTTCAGCGTGGTCTTGGGATCTTGCGTAGCGACGCGAATCATGGCTTTCACATCGCCACGGCTCATGCGCCGGCCTTCCTGAATCAACTGGTTATATTCATGCACGATGCCAACGACGCGATCCACCTGTAGGGTCTCACCCTCGATCGCCAGGGTGTGGCCGTCCTGCAATTGAGTGGTGACATGCAGCGCGGATTCCAGCAATTTGACGTTTTCGTCAAGGGTGCCGAACAAGGATTCTACCCCGCCGGCAATTTGTATGGTGCGTCGCATGGAAGAGTCGGCAGGCTATGTGCCAGAGTTCAGCCCGCCGATGGAATACACACCTCCGCAATCAAAAGACAAACTTCTAGGGAAAGCGTACTCGAAAGGACCCAAGCGGTCAAGAAATGGGTATTTTGGGCATAGGAATTTTACCTGCTGCCGTGGTTTGTCCGTCGCCCGCAACGCTGAATTTCCCGGGAAGCCGGGGGCTCAGAGTCCGCGCGATAACTCGGTCTTGTTCGCTGTAGCGCCCGCCTTCAGGCGGGCCTTTGCCGGGCCGGTTCGTTGACAAAGGCAAGCGCCTCCGTTACTGTATTTCCATCGAATCAAACGAATCGACGCAACGAGGAGAGTTGAATGGCGCAAGGTGCACTAAAAAAAGTAAAGAAGCGTAAGAAATCGGTATTGAAGCGCGCCAAGCAATCCCATGTACGCGCTGCGGTGAACCGCGCGAATACTACGCGCGTGCGGTCCAGCATAAAGAAGCTGAAAACTGCGATTGCGGCGAAGGATGCGGCAACGGCCGGCAATCTGCTCCAACCCACACTGTCCGCGATCGACCGCGCGATCAGCAAAGGCGTGCTGGAAGAAAACACGGGCAATCGCTACAAGTCGCGCCTTTCGCTGGCAATTAACGGACTGCGCGCCGCCGCCAAAGCCTGAAAAATTTTTTCGGCAGATTTATCTCTATACGCTGGATTTTCAAAGCACGGAATCGAAAACGCCCGGGGAAACACTTCCCGGGCGCTTTTATTTTTCGGTGTTCATGAGGGAGACGGCGCGGAAAGCTGTGCCACCAGAAATTCCATTACGGCGCGCTGGCTTGTCCCGCCGGACTTCAACCTGCTATCGGCCTCGTACAGCGCCTCAATCCCGCGGGTGAGTTGCGCCCTCGGAAATTTTCTGGATTGCCGCACGGCCTGCTCCGCCGCGGCTCCCCGCATCTTTAAACGGCTGGCCGCCTGCCAGCTCGAAGTTCCCGCGGGCAGTTCCTGAGCCTCCAGCAGCTTGCGATACATCCAGGCGAGCGCGCCGAGCAGCTGCGCCGGGTGTTCTCCGTCGCGCAACAACCGATCGAGGAATGCCAGGGCTCGCGAAGGCTCCCGCGCCGCCAGCATGTCCGCCAGTTCCCAAACCGAATATTTTCGCTCCGATACGACCAGCAGATCGACGTCCGCCCGCGTAATCTTCCGGCGTTCGCCCGCATACGCGGCCAGCTTGTCAATCTCAGTTCGAATCGATGCGAGTTCCCCGTTGAGAATTTCCGCCAACTCTTCCGCCGCGTCCGGTTCCAGATCCACGCCCAGTTCGCGGGCCATTTCCAATGCCAGCGGCATGGCCAGCCGGACACGTTCGGCAGGATCGCTGGAAAGCTCCACCGAAACCGCGAGCATTTTCTCGGCTAATGTTTTCGCCAGGCGCATGCGCTGATCCAGCGCGGCGGCTTGCAGCACCAGAACGGTGAATGGGGCGGGATTCGCCAGATAGGACTGAAGCTGCTTGACCAGGGCGTCACGGGAATCTTCTCCCAGGCGATCCCAGGATTCCACATCGCTCACGAAAATCACCTGCCGCGACGCCAGCATGGGCAACGTCTGCGCCTGGCCCAGAATCGCCTCCACGTCGTCTTCTTTGGCGGAAAATTTTCTAAAGCCCCAATCGCGGGCCTCTTCGGGCACATATGCATCGGCGATTTTTTTTCTGCACAATTCGCGCAGGTAGGAATCCTCTCCCAGCAGCAGAATCCCGGGAATCGCCTGCCCCTTGGACAAGCGCGCCAGAAGCTGTTCGGGAGAGACACCGGCCATCAGAAGTTCTCCAGAATGTCGGATACCAGGCGCGAGGCAAAATCACGCGACATCCGCTCGAGAGCGGGACCTTGCTCGTCAAAGAAGGTTGACGGATCGGTGGAAATCTCATACGGCTCTCGAAACAGATAGTTGTCGTTGCGGTAGAGTATTTTTTTTGTTTCCGGCTGCTCGAGCCACACTTTCATATGAACCGACACCAGCATGGTCGTCGCGCGGGCCGTCTGGGCATTCACCGCCGCACCGGAACCTGAATCCTGAGCCGCGGGGCTCGTATCGAACACCGCCGGAGTGGCTTCAATATCCGTAATTTCGCCATGCAGTACCGCGTCGGCGCCGTCCTCGGAGGTCACGATTCTGTAATTGGTGCGCGCCAGGAATTCGTGGACTACCGCTTCGGTCATGACCTGCTCGATGCGATACCGGTTCGTCCGGTTTTTGATCATGGGAATGGCGATCACTTTCAGGCCGGGCGGCAGCCTGGAAGCTCTTCCACCCACCCCGTAACCGCACGCGGACACGAAAATCGACACCGCGACGCACAGGCACAGAGAGGAGGCGGATAAATATGACATTGGAAATTTGAAATGGCTGATTCGTCTCATGGCAATTTTTTTTCGGTCTGCTTGCGCGTTTGGCGCCGCGGAGGCCAAACAAAAGGCGTCAACATGCAATATTTTATGACCAACAATCAGTTCATGATGCCAGCAACATCTCCGCAATCGCGACGCCCGTGGTGGCCGGCACGCGCATATTGTCCGCAGCGCCCCAAATCCACACACCGTTTTCGATGCCCGGATCACGCTCCGGTTGCCCCACAACCGGACGCCCCTCCCCGGCGACATTCACGCTGGTGGGCGGTTCGTCGCCCACCCCAGTCACTTTCAGCCCGGCCCGCTGCAACCGCTCGGCCAGCTCTTCCAACGCCGGCTGACTCTTGAACTCCGCAAACGCGGAAAATGTGTGCGAATAAAAAACAGGGGCATGATAAAGAGCAAGGGCCGGCATGGGAATCCGGCCCGCCAGATAGCTCCTTACTTCACCGGCAATTTTCCCGCGGGTATCGGCCAGCGTCTCGCCACTGCCGGCCCCGTAGGTTGAAACCATGTTGAATCCCACTTGCGTGTCGAATACGCGTTGCGGAATGGGCTGGAAGGATAACAGCTTGACCACCTGGTCTTCCAACTCTTCGACCCCTTCCCGCCCGCGCTCGGAAACCGGCTGAAAAAAACTGAGCGCGAGGCGATCGAGGCCCACAGGGGCGAATGCCGCGGAAATTGAAATGGCAACCTGCGCGGGAGTCGAGGGAACCAGGTAAAGACTCTGCGCCTCTCCGGCGGCGCGTTTGCCTACCGGGGACGGCAACAGGGCATCCAGCGCGGGAATCCACGGTTTTGCCCCCGGCTCCGCCCATAGCCCGCCACTCAAATCGATCACCGCCGCTCCCGAACGCACCGCCTGCCTGCCATGCTGGGCGGAAAACGCGGATGAACCGGTAAAAAATGCGAACCGCGTGCGGTCGAAGCTGTCTTCCTCAAGCGTCTCGATCACTGCGGGCAAGCCCGCCGCTTCGGTTAAGGTGCCGGCAACGAGTTCCTCATCCACCAGGCGGATGTCCGACAACGGAAAATCCGATTCCTCGATGCACAGTTTCAAATCCCTGCCGCGCAGCGACGATGCCCCGGCGATGACGATGCGGACCGCTTCTTGAGGCGCTTTCATGTTTTTGCGGGGTGCGTTATCAGATGGTGGCGAACCATGCGCACGGCGTAGTATGTGACCCCGATGGCCACGTACCCGGATGCGATCAACATCAGTACAACTTCTGAATAGAAAACGACCAGCCAGACGAGCAGCGCAATCAGAATAATAATCAACGAAGGCTGCCGCCGCGCCATGGGAATCTCTTTAAAGCTGCGATAGCGCACCGTGCTCGACATCAGCGCCGCGTCCGCCACAACCACCAGCATCCAAAACACCGACCATCGCCAGTCGATGATCGGCGATTTGATCGCATGCACCGTCGCGGCGATCAGCCCCGCAGCCGAGGGGCACGGCAACCCGACAAAGTAGCGCGACCCGCTCCCCGGCGCCATCCCCTGAATGTTGAACCGAGCGAGCCGCCAGGCGCAACAAATCACGAAGGACAGCGCCACCCACCAGCCGATCTGGTGAAGACGCCGGATATCCACGAAATTCGATTCCGCGATTCCGTGCACGCCCCAGGTGAACGCCAGAACCGCCGGAGCGATCCCAAAGCTCACCATGTCGGCAAGCGAGTCAAATTGTTTTCCAAACTCGCTGCTTGTTCCTGTTGCGCGGGCCACGAAGCCGTCGAAGGAATCGAACAGGATGGCCAGGCCAATGGCTTTTGCCGCGCTATCCAGATCCGCGCTTCCGCCCTTCAGCGTCGACATGATCGCGTAAAAGCCGCAAAGCATGTTTGCGACAGTCATGGAACTGGGAAGCAGGTAGATCCCGCGGCGAAATTTCAGATTCGCCTTGCGGGAGCCGGGAAAGCCGAGTTCGTGTTGTTCGAACGTATTCATTTCCACCGTGCCAGGATGCTCGCACCCGCCGCCACATGCTGCCCGGGACGAACCAGAATTTCCACTCGATCAGGTAGCCATATATCCATACGCGAACCGAAGCGTATCATACCTACGCGCTCGCCCCGAGTCACAGAATCACCGACGGATTTCCAGCAGACAATCCGCCGCGCGACCCATCCCGCGATCTGCTTGAACGCCACTTCTCCCTGCGCGGTGGAAACGAGGAACTCATTCTGCTCGTTTTCCGCCGACGCGCGCGCGCGCATGGCCCCGTAGAACTTGCCGGGGCGGTACGAAATGGCCGTAATCCGCCCCTCGACCGGAGAACGGTTCACGTGCACGTCGAAAATCGAAAGAAATACGCTGATTCTTCGGCCAGGGTTTTCGCCCCGGGCCTCTTCGACCACTGCCATCACGCGCCCATCGGCCGGAGAGACGATGGCGCTGGGATCGGAGGGGGGCGTTCTTTCCGGATCGCGAAAGAAGAATATGACGAACAACCCCAGAAATATCAGTACCCCGCCCGCCCCATACCCGCCCGCCAAATACCGGTGCAGTGCCAATCCGATTGCGCCAAGCAACAGCGGTCCTGCGGCAAACCTGTAGCCGTCCTTTACCATGTGGGTCCTTGACAGGAGGCAAAGGGCGCACTCCCGCTCAGTGCGCTCACATTCTATCTCAATTTGTCGAGGTTCCGGCGCCTAGCGCGCAACGGGCTGACGCAGGCGCTTCGCAATATGGCGCAACATCGCGTCTTTCACCCGTAATTTTAATTTTTTCAGGGTAGCTTCCTGCTGCAGGTCTTCCAGATTCAGGTAGGACGATTGAGAGAGTTGCCTTAGCTGTTCTTCATATTCCGAATGCTGCTGTGCGAGTTTTTGAAACTCCTGGTCATATGTCAGAAGCTGCTCGCGTATCTCCCGTGTCAAGATGGGCATAGGATGCCTCCGGGTGATTCCGAATTTTGAATGGGGATTGCATTACAAGCCCAAACTAGCACAATCCAAAACACCAGCCAAGAACATTTGAATGCAATTTACAAGGGATTTACAAGGCCGTCTTCTGATTATCCAGAGCGAGCACAATCGCGTCGTCCACAGGATCCCGGTAATACCTTTCCCGGCGCCCACAGGGATGGAAACCATGCCGCGCATAGAGCGCAATCGCCGCCGCATTCGAAGCGCGCACTTCCAAATAGGCCCGCCGCGCCCCAGCCGTTCGCGACCAGTCGAGTCCTTCCCTCACTAACCGGCTCGCGACGCCGCCGCGCCGGCAGGCCCGCGCAACCGCCAGATTCAGAATTTCGAATTCATCCGCTACGCCTCTTCCCGCCAGAAACCCACATACCTGCCCGCCCCGCTCCGCAATCCAGACCGCACCGGAAGAGGCCTGCTCGAGCAGACCCTCCCGGGACCATTGGGAAGCTTCCGGGCTGTTCTTCAAAATGTCCATCAAGGCGGGCACATCATCAGCGGTCATTCGGCGAACAGTCAGGGTCGAAGAATCGCCGGCGGCATCGTCCAGCGATCCCATCACGCATCCTTCCAGGCGGCTTCCGCGTCCGACCGACGAACGTAGTTTGCATCCAGCCGCAGCGCATCCAGCAATTCACCACGCCCGGCCTGCTCAAGCCCCAACCGCCCGATCACCGGCGCCAGAATTGGCGATACGGCTTGCACGTTGACTCCGGGAAGCATTTGCGAGACGAGGCTGCCGGAAAGCACCTCCGCGGTCGGCGAAACCAGAACTGGACGTCCCAACGGGACATTTCCCTTCACCAGTTCAAGGAATTCTTCCGGAGAAAGGATCGATTCCTCAACCATTCGTTGAAGCGTGGCCGGATTTGCCTGCCTGCGCCTATACAAGGAGCCAAAAATCTGTCCCCGCCGGGCATCCAGAAACGGGGCGATGATCCCCGTCTCGCCGCCGGAAACGGGTGCACCAGCGGCCTGTGCCGCAATTGCTTCCAAGGCGCTTACCGCGGCAATGGGCTTGCCATGAACCTCAGCCCAGGCTTTGACCGCAGTGAGGCCTACCCTCAATCCTGTAAATGATCCTGGGCCCGAGGCGACTGCAAATAAATCGATTTGACCCATGGAAAATTGAGCCTTGGACTGCAGCACGGACAAATCTCGAAAAAGCCGCGTGGAATGAGGGGTTTCTTCGTATCCTGAGATTTCCGCCACCAGCTGATCATCCCGAACAAGGGCGATGCTGCCGGTCCGCGTGCTGGTATCGATGGCCAGAATCAACATGGACCCACATTCTAGCGTAAACCTATGGTTTGAGCGGCAAAAGAAGCGTGGGGATGAGGGTATTTTGGGAGGGCAGAGTGTAAAAATGTAAAATTAATGTCAAATTTGCCCTGCAATCCGATGACCACTCTGACGGTAAAATCTTTCATAACTTGCTGATTCCATGAGAAATATGTTGACTTTTCGGACTCAAGGACCCAAACTGGTACAGCTTACCTCGAGGGGGCTTCCTACCATGGACTATAAGATCGGGGACAAAGTCGTCTATCCGAACCACGGCGTTGGGATCATCGAGCAAATCAATTTCGGGGTTTTGAACGGACGCACCGAAAAGTATTACATGTTGAAGATCTATTCGAGTGGCTTGAAAGTCATGGTTCCTTCCACCAACGCCATATCGGTGGGATTGCGGCCCGTGATTCGCAACGGAGAGACGCTCAAAGTCCTGAGCTATCTGGAAAAGGGCAAGCCGAATTCGCACCACGACTGGAAACACCGGTTCAAAGAGAATTCCGAACGCATGCGAACCGGAGCGCTGATTGAAGTGGCCGCAGTATTGAAAAGCCTGGTATCACTTAGCCGCACCAAGCCGCTTTCCTTCCGCGAAAAGAAAATGCTGGAGCGTGCCAAATTCCTTCTCGTCAGCGAACTCGCCACGGCGCGTAACACTTCACCCGAAAACATGGAAGATGCCCTGGTCAAATCCCTGGCCAAGGCTAGATTGCAAATGCCATCACCATTGGAAAAGTCCGAAGCGGTGGATTTCTAACACCGTTTTTTTTTGCTTTATTGAAGGCCCCAGGGCGTTATGCACTGGGGCTTTTTTCTTTCCGGCGGACCTTCTTCGCTCTTCCCCAACCGCCTCCTCCCGGCGTCTGGATTCGAATGAGAGAGCCTGCCGGTGCATAGAACGAACATTTGGAGGGTAGCCGGCGGGTGCGGCCCTCGACGACCATCTCATTGTTTCCCATGGCCCCGGCTTCCCCTCCGGCCAAGCCGTAGGGCGGAAGCTTACGGCGGTCCGACAAAATGCCGGCTTGCACATCGGTGAGCATCTCAATTTCGCGGACGATCCCATTCCCGCCCGGGAATCGGCCATCTCCCCCGGAGCCCTTCACCAGGGCATACCGGCGCACGCGGACAGGATAGGCATGTTCCAGAACCTCGATGGGGGTATTGAGGGTATTGGTCATGTGGCTCTGCGTGGCGTTTGACCCCTTAACGCCCGCACCGGCGCCTGTGCCACCGGCGATCGTCTCATAGTAGGCAAAGGGGGCCCCGCCGTAGCGGGAATCCCTGCCCCCGAACGTCAAGTTATTCATCGTTCCCTGGCTCGCCGCCGGGATACGCGCCGGAATGGCGCGGGCCAGCGCGCGAAGCAAGGTGTCTACAATGCGCTGGGAAGTTTCCACGTTGCCACCAGCGACGGCCGCAGGGGCAAGCGCGTTGACGACGGTTCCCCGGGGAATAACGACGCGAATCGGCCTCATCAGGCCGGAGGTGGCCGGAACCTGCTCGTCGATCAGGCACCGGAATACGTAAAAGACGGCAGACCAGGTAATGGCGGCGACGGCGTTGACGCTCCCGGCGCACTGCGGGGCGCTGCCCGTGAAATCCACTTCCGCCCTGCGTCCGCGCACGCGGATGGTCACGGCGATGCGCAGCGGAGCCTCCGTTACGCCATCATCGTCCAGAAAATCCTCGCCGCGGTAGACGCCGTCCGGGATTTCACCGATGGTTGCGGCCATCATTGTTTCCGAGTAATCGAGCAGGTGCCGCCCATAGGCGGCGGCTTCGCGTTTGCCGTATTTTGACACTAGAGCCGTCAGGCGGCGTTCGCCAATGCGGCAGGCGGCGATTTGCGCGGTCAAATCCCCTTCGCGCTCGTCCGGCGTGCGAACGTTTGCGAGAATCAGCGACATGATGTCCGGGACGATACGCCCGCGTTCCATAATTTTGACGGAAGGGATGCGCAATCCTTCCTGAAAAATCTCGCGCGACATCCCCATGGACCCGGCGTGCGCTCCGCCAATGTCCGCGTGGTGCGCGCGATTGGCGACATAAAACAGTGGCCGGGAAGATCCGGCAAAGTAAACCGGCATCACCATGGTCAGGTCGGGAAGGTGCGTTCCCCCGGCATAGGGATCATTGAGCAGCGCAACATCCCCGGGCCCAAGGCGCAGCGCATCCAGCGCCGCGGCCACCGACATCGGCATGGACCCCAGATGCACGGGCATATGGTCGCCCATCGCCAAAACATTTCGGGCGGCATCGAACACCGCGCAGGAATAGTCGCGCCGCTCCTTGATGTTTGGAGAAAACGCGGAACGCCGCAGCGCCGCGCCCATTTCTTCCGCCACCGAATGGAACAGATTTTTGAAAATTTCCAGGCGCACCGCGTCCACTCTCATCGGTCCGGCTCCAGAAGAATGTTTCCATACGGATCGACGCTGCCCGTCCAGTGAGCGGGGATCAGCGATGTGGCGCTGTATTCGGTTACAACCGCGGGCCCCGGGACGCGATTCCCCGCCCTCAATTGCGTACGATCGTAGATCGACGTCCTCTGGCGGCGCCCTGCAAACCAGACCTGGCTGGTGGAAACCAGCGCCTGCCGCGCATTGGCGCTTCCGGTCCGAATTTTCTTCAGAACGGGTTTCGGCGTGCCCCCCGTGAATCGCGCTCGAACATTCACCACGTCGCAGGCGCGCGTGCGATCCGCATAGCCATACCGCCGTTCATGCGCGCGGTGAAAGCCCTCCAGGAAGTCCCCGTCAAAAGGTACGGGCAAATCGCACGACTGTCCCGAATACCGCATGTCCAATACGCGATCGATTTGCACGGGCCGACCGGAAAACCCTTCGACGCGCATGCGGCGAAACCCTTCCCTTTCGAGCTTGGCGAATTCCCGCTCAAGTTTCGGGCGCAGGGTGCGGACATCTTGAACCGGCAGGCGAATGGTGCGGGACAAATCCATAGTAGCGTCGGCGCGCAAAATGCCCAGCGCCGAAAGAGCCCCGGGAAGCCGCGGCACCAGCACGCGCGGAATTTCCAGCGCCGCCGCGAGGTCGCAAGCGTGCAAGGCGCCCGCGCCGCCAAAGGCGACCAGCGTGTAGTCGCGCGGGTCGTGCCCGCGTTCCACGGAAATCACCCGCATGGCTTTCTCCATCACGGAGTTGGCCACGTACACGATGCCTTGCGCAAACGCTTCGATCGAACGCATCGGTCCGCGTTCCCGTTCCAGGAAGGCGCGGGCTCTTTCGGCGTCCAGAGCAAACGCCCCGCCCAGCAGGCCGGTTTCCGGAATTCGCCCCAGGATCAGATTGGCGTCGGTCACCGTGGGCCTTTTTCCGCGGCCGTAGCAGATCGGTCCGGGATCGGCTCCCGCGCTTTCCGGCCCAACGCGCAGCGCCCCGGCACGATCAAATCGAGCGATGGATCCGCCCCCCGCACCGACCGTGTGAATATCCAGCATGGGCACGGCCACCGGAACGCCCGAAACGACGGTTTCGGACGTTGTGGCAAGTGACCCGTGGTTTCCACCCTCCATCAGAGACACGTCGGTGGACGTACCGCCCATATCGAACGTGATGATGCGGTCAAATCCCGCGATTTCGGCGACATACTGCGCGCCCAGCACGCCGCCGGCAGGCCCGGACAAAATTGTTCTGACCGGCTCGCGCGCGGCCGTCCGCGCGGACAGTATCCCGCCATTCGATTGCATGATGCGGACGCGGGAAGGATTCGCCCTGCTCCGGGATCGCGCCTTGACGCTGCGCTCGATCTCCGCAAGGTACGCGCTCATCACGGGAACCAGGTACGCATTGACGACGGTTGTAGACGTCCGTTCGAACTCGCGGTATTCGGGAAGTATCCGGTACGACGCCGAAACATCGATCCCGGCAGACGCCAATGCCCGCGCCATCGCTTTTTCATGCGCCGGGTTCACAAAGGAAAACAGCAGACAGACCGCCGCCGACTTCGCTCCGCTCCGCACTACCCCACGCACTGTCCGGCCAATCTCCGCCCGGGAAACAGGTACCAGCGCACGGCCGTCGGCGCCCAACCTTTCCAGCAACCCAAAGCGCCGCGCCCGCGGAACCAGCGGCTCCGTGTTCTGAAACTTCAGGTCGTAAAGGCGCGTGCGCGCTTGCCGGCCAATTTCCAGAACGTCTTCAAAGCCGGCGGTGGTCACCAGCGCGACGCGTCCGCCTTTTCTCTGAAGCAAAGCGTTTGTTCCCACGGTGGTGCCGCAAATCAGTTCCAGGCCCGCTGCAGGGGCGTCTTCCGGCAGAATCCTGCGCAATGCCTGCGCCATCGCGCGGGCCGGATTACCGGGCGTTGAGGGAAGTTTGCACAACTCCATGCGCCCGTCACGCACGTAGATGCAATCGGTGAATGTGCCTCCGGTATCAATCGCGATGCGCATGAAAACGTGGATTGTAGCGCAAAATGGGAGATCGTCGGCGGGAGTTGAACGTCAGAGCGAGAGTGGACGAGAAAAACGCCGAGCGGGATTACCTGCTTCCAGAAGTTCCTTGCGGGGGGAACGCCGGAGCGACTCAAGATAGAGTTTCGATTACGAGGGCCGACATGCGGCTGAAAACCGCAGTCCCCGCGGGTGCGCTTCCAT
>Ga0307373_10007350_pt1 | contig 17232 bp, 14 predicted proteins | sample OX2MG_FD_202534 | JGI IMG/M metagenome (GOLD analysis project Ga0307373, IMG submission 202534) | Soil microbial communities from Risofladan, Vaasa, Finland - OX-2 | ecosystem: Environmental > Terrestrial > Soil > Coastal area > Acid sulfate soil | place: Finland: Risofladan, Vaasa | collected... | reverse complement strand
TGAAGACGCCCGCGGCGATCGCGGCGCGGCGATCGTGCCAGGAGCGTCTCCCATAACGGCGATCCTCGATCAGCGCGAGCACCAGGAGCACCGGCACCGCGTAGGCACAGCGGAAGATCGCGGCGGTCGATGGAGAGGCGTGGCTCAGCTTCACGAGGATGCTGGACCATGCGATCGCGAGCGCCCCGAGCAGCGCACAGATCCTCGCCGCGCGTTCGGTTTCGAGCCAGCGGTGCACGATACGCGAGGCTAGACGTTGATGCTGGCTCCAGCAGGCAGCGGGGGTACGCGCGCCATCTGTGCGGGAAACTACGTGTCGGTAGTGGCGCGGCCGTGCCGACGACCCTTGTATGCGAGTCACGAAACGACTCCGGGGCACGGCCACGAGGGCCGGGGCCGTCTGGGGCAGTTCACTGCGACGCCCGCGGTGCGCTGCGGTGGTGGGGCTCGTCCTCGCCGGAGTGTGCATCTCGTGGCTGGGCGCGCGGGCAACGGCACGCAGCGCCGCGCAGCATTCACGCGAATCCTTCAAGCTGGCAGCCGCCCAGGTGGACGGGAGCATGGACTTGGAGGTTCAGCGCGAGACCGACCTTCTGAAAGCTGCCAGTGCCTTTATGCAGGATCATCGACAGGTCAACTTAAGGACGTTTCAACGCTGGGGTGCCGACGTTGGGGCGCTTACGCGCTATCCCGAGCTTGTCTCGCTCGCGACGATCCTGCCGGCGGCGAGCAATGTCCGTGGCTGCCCGCTCGTCACCATGGTCGGGCTGCGCTTGACCGCGCGCACGCGTTCTGTTGGGGCGCTGGACATCTGTCGCAGACGGTCGGCTCTGGCCCAGACCCGCGACAGCGGCCGTTTGATCGACTTCGGGTACTCGTTCTCGCCGGGCGGACAGCTCTATGGGGAGGCGCTACCTGTGTACCGGACGCCTACGGTGCCAGCTAGTCTCGCCGCGCGCCGCCGCGAGCTTCTGGGTTGGGTAGTTATCACCGTATATCCGCAGGCGCTGCTGCAGAAGGCAATCTCAGGATTCCCCGGACTGCAGCTCACCATCCGCACGACTGCGGCGGACAAGCTGACGTTCACCGCCGGTCCCGACGTCCGTGGCGCATCGGTGCGGGCGTCGCTCGGGAACGGCACGGCCGCGTACATCTCGGGGAGCGTCAGCGGTGGATCGATCTTTGACGATCGCGCTTCGACGCTGATACTGCTGAGCGGCAGCGTAGTCTCGCTCCTGATCGGGCTGGTCATCTCGCTACTGGGAACGGGCCGCGAGCGCGCCATGCGGCTGGTCGGCGAGATGACAGGCGAGCTGTCCTTCCAGGCTCTCCACGACGGGCTGACCGGCCTTCCCAACCGCGCGCTGCTGTTGGACCGGACGATGCACACAGTCGCGCGCGCAGCGCGCGGAACCCGACCCGTGGCGATCCTCTTTATTGACGTCGACGGCTTCAGGGATGTCAACGACACGTGGGGCCATGACGCCGGCGATGAGGTGCTTCGCGCGATCGCCGGGCGGCTGGGCGAGGTCGTCCGGGAGTCGGACACTGTCGGAAGGTTGGGCGGCGACGAGTTCGCGGTCCTCCTCGAGCCTCAGGGGTCGGCCGCGGAGCCCGAGCTCGTCGCCGAACGGGTCCTCGAGGTCCTGCGCCAGCCGATCGAGCTGGCGGCCGGCACGGAGGTCCGTGTCACCGTCAGCATCGGCATCGCGACAGGTACGAGCCAAAGCGCAGGCGATCTTCTCCGTGACGCCGACCTTGCGCTGTACGCCGCGAAGGCCGCGGGAACGGATCGCTTCGTGACTTTCGCGGACGAGGTGCAGGTCGCATTGGCAGCACGACGGTCACTGGGGCTCGACCTCAAGAGCGCCGTCGCGGACGATCAGCTGTTCCTCGTCTACCAGCCGGTATTCGATCTGAAAGACGGCACGTTGCGAGGAGTCGAAGCACTGCTCCGCTGGCAACACCCCGAGCACGGCGTGGTGCCGCCTGATCAGTTCATTCCGATCGCCGAGGAGACCGGCCTGATCATCGAGATCGGTCGCTGGGTGGCGCAGCAGGCTTGCAGTCAAGCCTCGCTCTGGCAGGCACGCGGCGTGCAGATGGTGATCGGGATCAACGTCTCCGGCAGGCAACTGGACGAGGACGGCTTCGTCCCGGAAATCGCGGAAATCCTCGACAAGACTGACCTGGAGCCCGCCTCCGTCATGCTGGAGATCACCGAAACCGCGCTGATGGGCGATCCCGATGCAGCAGCGGCACGCCTGGAGGAGCTGAAGCGGCTGGGCGTACGCATCGGCATCGACGACTTCGGCACCGGCTTCAGCTCGCTCGCCTACCTGCGTCGGTTCCCCGTCGATTCACTCAAGATCGACCGCTCCTTCGTCAATGCGATCGGATCATCAGGTGACGCCTCCGCCCTCGTCAAGACGCTCGTGCAACTCGGTAAGACGCTGAAGCTGACGACACTTGGTGAGGGGATCGAGACCGAGGAGCAGCTTGCCGAGTTGCGGCGCGTCGGCTGCGACTTCGGCCAGGGCTTCCTGTTCGCGCGGCCGCTTCCCGTCGAGAAGATCGACGAGATGCTCGATGACGGGACGTTGAAGACGGCACCGGTCGGCAGCCACATCCCAAAGTGGGCGGAACACTTGGTAGGAGCGACGGCCCGGCCAATCTAGTCGGAAACGGCCCGCCCGTAGGCGCGCCTCAGGCTCACGCCGCCGCGAGCAGCGTCTCGGCGATCTCCTCGATCACACCGAGAAGCTCTCCGACATGCTTGGCGTCGGTGCGGAAGTTCATGAAGCAGACGCGTAGGCACGTCATGCCGTCGACCACCGCAGGCGCGAGGTAGACGCGGCCGTCCTCGCTGATCGCGCGCGCCAGCCGCAGGTTGTGCGCGTCGAGGTCGCCTGCGATCAGGTGGCGGAAGCAGACGACCGACAGGCTGGGGTCGTTGAGCAGCTCGAACCGCGGACGCTCAGCCAGCGCCCGGGCCAGCATGCGGGCGTGCTCGACGGTGGCCTCGATCCAGCTTCGCACCGTCGCCGCACCGTAGATCCTGAAGGCGAGCCAGAGCTTGAGCGAGCGCACCGGGCGTGAGTACTCGAGCGTCCGGTCGACGCCGTTGGCGGCGACGCCCGCGTGAAGCATGTAACGCTCGTCGTGCGCGAACGCCTGCTCGAGCGGCCCCTGACGCGACAGCATCACCAGGCTGCAGCTCTTCGGCACACCGAACCACTTGTGGGCATCGATCGTAAGCGAGTCGGCCCGGCCCAGGCCGGCGAACAGCGGCGCCAGGGCGGGCACGCCGGCTGCCGGACCGCCGTAGGCGCCGTCGACATGCATCCACACGCCGTGCTCGGCGCAGACGTCGGCGATCTGATTTAGCGGGTCGATCGCGCCGGTCAAGGTGGTGCCGGCTGTGGCCACCACCGCGACCGGGATCACACCGGCCCGCCGGTCGGCGGCAAGTGTGTCGGCGAGCGCGTCGGGGCGCATGCTCCGGCCCGCGTCGGTCGGTATCCGCCGCAGCGCCTGGCTTCCCAGTCCGATCACCTCGACAGCGCGCGCGATCGAGTGATGGGACTCCTCCGAGCAGTAGACGGCCGCCGGACGCCCGGAAACGCCCGTGAAGCGAGCCCCGGGCAGTGCCTGCTCACGAGCTGCCATCAACGCCGTCAGGTTCGAGGTCATTCCACCGCTGGTGAAGGCGCCGTCCTGCATCGGGTAGTCCACGAACTCCGCGACCCAACGCAGGGTCTGGGTCTCCAACGCCTCAGCCGCGCCGGCGGCTGAGGCGAGGTTCACGTCGTAGGCGTTGCTGAGCGCGCCCGCGAGCACGCCCGCCTCCAGGCCGGTCGAGCCGATGTACGCCACATACAGCGGGCGCGCCGGAGAGACACTCGCATCGAGCACGCTCGCGATGTCGGCGAGTGACGCCTCGGGGTCGCCGGGAGCGTCGGGCAGGGGCTCCGCGAGGCGCTCATACAGGGCCGCGTCGAGCTGGGGCTCCTGCGGGCGCGGGCGGTCGAACGACTCCCAGGCGCTTGAGAGGTGCTCAGCCACCAGCCGCAGCACGCGCTCGCGGTCGATCAGGTCCAGCGGATGTGTCTCCTCACTCATCTCCGTCCCTCCGGGACCATGCCGGAACCGCGTAGCCGGTGCCGGGGTTTCCGGTTGCATTGGCCGCAATCTCGACCGCCAGTTCGACGAACTCGTCGATCATCGGCTGCCTGACCTCGTGATGCACGGCAAGCACGAGCGTCGTCGGCGCCGCATCGCGCAGCGGAACGAACCTGACGTCCGGCCTCGCAAAGTAGCGCGCGATAATCGCAGGACAGGTGTCGACCCCCTCGCCTCGGCCGATCAGGTACAGCCATTCCTCGAGATTGTCACCAACGTAGGGGCTGATACGCGGCCGGTGGCCGACCTCATCGACCAGCATCCAGTAGTCGCGCCACGCCTGCGGGGTCACGTCCGGCTGGGCGACGAATGTCTCCGCCTCCAGGTCGGCCGGAGTGAGCCACTGGCGGGCCGCCAGCGGATGGGTGCTGGGCAGTACCGCGACGCGCGGTTCGCTGATCAGCGGCGTCACCTCCAGATCGTCCTCATCGATGGGCGCGTAGAGGAAGGCGACATCCGCCTTGCCGGTGCGCACCGCCGAGATCATCTCCGAGAACTCGATCGCCCGCACTTCCATCCGGACCTGCGGATGGCGGCCGCTGAAGGTCGACAGCAGCGGCGAGAATAGCGCTCCCGGCACCGGTCCCAGCGACGCGATCGAGAAGGACGACGACTCCCCGCGCGCGAGCGCTCGGACGTGGCCGAGCGCTCCCTCGGCGGCAGCGAGGATCGCGCGACCCTCCGTGAGCAGTGCCTCTCCGGCCGGGGTCAGCTCGACCTGCCTGGTGCTTCGCAGCAGCAGCGGGCCGCCGACCTCGGTCTCGAGGCGCCTGATCTGAGCCGACAGCGCCGACTGCGCCAGGTGCAGCCGGGCAGCGGCACGGGAGAAGTGCAGTTCCTCGGCGACGGTCACGAAATAGCGCAGCTGCTTCAACTCCATCGTCGGGGAATTATCGCGTGCCGCGCATAATCGTTCGCATCTTCGTGTTGCGTGACACCCGCCTGCGCACGAGCATGGGCGGCGCATGGGAGAGCGAAGGGTCCGGATCGAGCTCGATGGCGCAGACGTGTGGGGCCACCGCGACGGCGACCTCATCGTCTGTGACGACGGTCGCTCGATCGCCGAGCGAGACGCGCAGTACCTCGCGCCGGTCGAACCGTCGAAGATCATCGCCGTCCATCTGACCTACCAGAGTCGGCTCACCGAGTACGCCGCCAGGACGCCCGCGTACCCGTCCTACTTCATGAAGCCGCCCACAACGCTCAACGGGCACCGCGGCATGGTGCGCCGTCCACGCGGAACCCGGTTCCTCAACTACGAGGGCGAACTGGCGGTTGTGATCGGACGGCGCATGCACGGCGTGGCGATCGATGACGCGCTTGCACACGTCGCCGGATACGCGCCGGCGAACGACATAGGGCTTCATGACTTCCGCCACGCCGACCGCGGCTCGATGCTGCGCGTCAAGGGCCAGGACGGCTTCCTGCCGATCGGGCCCGAGCTGACGCCGGCGGCCGACTTCGATCCCACCAGCTTTACGCTGCGCACCCACCTCAACGGTGAGGTCGTTCAGGAGTCGACGGCGGACGACATGCTCTGGGGCGTCGCCTACCAGCTCGCCGACATATGCAGGCTGATCACGCTGGAGCCCGGTGACGTTGTCCTGACCGGGACGCCGGCGAACTCGCGGCCGATGGAACCCGGCGACGTGGTCGCTGTCGAGATCAGCGGCCTGGGCCAGGTGCAGAGCACGATCGTCGACTGGGACGTCGATCTCACCCAGGCGGGAGACCGGCCGGCAGTGTCCGGAAACACTTTGCACGTCGCGCTGGCGATTCCCGAGGATGAGGCCGAGCGCATGGCCCAAGGAGAGACGCTCTGATGAGCCGAGGAGAGACGCTCTGATGCCCCAAGGAGAGACGGTGTGATGAAGGTCCATGTGGACATGAACCTCTGTCAGAGCCACGGTGAGTGCGTGACGATCGCGCCCGACGTGTTTGCGCTTGGAGATGACGACGTGCTCGTCTGGCAGGAGGATGTCGACGACGACCGGCGCGCGGACATGGAGGCTGCGGAAAACGCCTGCCCCATGATGGCGATCCGGCTCGAGGACTGAAGGCAACGGCGTTGCAGCGCCTCGTCGTGGTCGGAGCGTCACTCGCGGGCTTGCGTGCCGCCCAGGCAGCGCGCTCGGCGGGACACGAAGGCGGCCTCGTGCTGATCGGCCAGGAGCCGCATCTCCCCTACACGCGCCCGCCACTCTCGAAGGAGTTCCTGCAGGGCAAGCAGGCCATCGAGGAGTCGGCGTTCCGGCTCGGTGAACTCGATGTCGAGTGGCGCCTCGGGACCGCGGCCACCGGGCTCGACCGCACACGCCGACGCGTGCAGCTGGCCGACTCCACCGAGGTCGAATACGACCGGCTGATCGTCGCGACCGGCTCTCGCGCCCGCACCTGGAACGGCCGCGGGGACGAGCTCGACGGCGTGCACACCCTCCGGAACCTGGAGGACGCCGTCGCCTTGCGCGATACGCTCGCGTCAGCTCGCCACCTGTTGATCGTCGGGGCGGGCTTCATCGGCTGCGAGGTCGCCGCCAGCGCGCGCGTGCTCGGGCTCGACGTCACAGTGATCGACGTCGCTGACCATCCGCTGCTGCCGTTCGGGCCCCAGCTGGGCGAGCGGTGGGCGCGCCTGCATCGGGAACGCGGGGTCGATCTGCGGCTCGGCGTCGGTTTGGCCGCCCTGTACGGCGACACTGCCGTGGAGCGCGCGGAGCTGAGTGACGGCACGCAGCTCGAGGCGGACGCCGTGCTGTTCGCGCTTGGCTCGGTCCTGAACACCGACTGGCTTGCCGAGAGCGGCATCGAGCTGAACCCGGCAGCGGTCTGCGACGCGACGCTGACGACCACACGCGACCCCGACATCCTTGCCGCCGGCGACATCGCCGCCGTGCCGGTGTCGCTGGCCGACGGAGTGCCGCTGCGGATCGAGCACTGGACCACGGCGGCAGAACATGGGCAGCTCGCCGGGCGCAATGCGCTGCTCGAGCCTGAGGACCGCGTTGCACACACGGCGCCGCCGTACTTCTGGTCTGACCAGTACGAGACGAAGATCCAGGCGATCGGCTGCCCCGCGCTGGCCGAGCGCATCGAGGTCCTCGAGCAGACGCCGGAAGCGGACCGGTTCGTGGCCGCCTGCGTGCGGAACGAACGCGTGATCGGCTTCGTCGCCGTCAACGCCGCCAAGCGGCTGGCGTGGTACCGCCGTCAGCTGGCGGAGGAGCCGATGACGCTTGCGGAGATCCGGCTGCGCCTGGCCGGCGAGCGGGCGGTTCTTGGTGCTCCGGCGGGAGCGGCCACATGAGGCCGGTCTTATGGAAGCGCGTCCAGCGCGCAGAGAGGAGAGATCCGTGAGTACAGGTTTGCTGCAGGCCGCGCTCGGTGACGCCGGTCCGGCCAAGGAGACCGATACGCCGATCACCTCGGTCCGGGTGCTGTATCCGGACCTGCACGGCATCGCGCGTGGCAAGGACGTGCCGATTCAGCACTTCGACTTGGTGGTCGAGCACGGGCTGTGCTTCTGCGCGGCGGTGATGGGCACCGACCTGCGCCACACCCCCGTGGTCGGCGGCGAGGCCGGCTACCCCGACCTGATCGTGCGGCCCGACCTCACGACGATGGTCATGCTGCCGTGGGAGCCGGGCGTGGCCTGCTGCCTCTCAAACATCGAGCCGGCGCACGCGGACACGCCGGTCTGCGACCCGCGTGGGGCGCTAGCACGCGCGGCCGCGGTCGTCGGCGAGCTCGGCTTCGACCCGATCGTCGGCCCGGAGCTCGAGTTCTTCCTCGTCGTGCGCGATCCCGCCGCACCCAACGGCGTGCGGCGCCACGTGGACAACCTCAGCATGGTCTATACGGTCGGCCCGCTGGCCGACCCCGATGGCCTCGTCCGCCGCATGACCGAGCAGTTGGCGGCGATAGGTCTCGACGTATTCGCGGTCAACCACGAGTTCATGAACTCGCAGTACGAGATCAACCTGCGTCACTCCGGTGCGCTGGACGCCGCCGACCGCGCGTTCCGGCTGAAGACGGCCGTCAAGGACATCGCCGCCCAGAATGGCCTGCACGCGACGTTCATGGGCAAGCCGTTCAACGACCAGGGCGGCTCCGGCACGCACCTGCACCTGTCGCTCAACCGCGACGGCGCCAACGCCTTCATCGACCCCGCCGGGGATCAAGGCGTCAGCGCCGAGATGGGCCATTTCGTCGCAGGCCTGATCGAGCACGCAGCTGCGCTGATGGCGTTCCTGAACCCAACCATCAACGCCTATCGCCGGATCCAGCCGGACTCACTGGCGCCGACCCATGCCAACTGGGGTTGGGACAACCGTGCGAGCTTCGTGCGGATCCCGCCGGAGCGCGGCGGCGCAACCCGCATCGAGCTGCGGGTCGGCGACGGCGCCGCCAACCCGTACCTCGGCATCGCTGCCGTGCTGCTGGCCGGCGCCGATGGCGTGCGCCGCAAGCTGATGCCCCCGCCCGCGGTCAGCGGTGACGCCTACCGCGCCGACCAGGACGTGATCGGCGCACCGCTGCCGACCTCGCTCGACGAGGCGCTGGCGGCGCTCAGCGAGGACACGGTGTTGCGCGAGGGACTCGGCGAGGAGATCGTCGGAACCTTCCTGACGATGAAAGGCTTTGAACTCGAACGCCACCGCGCGTGGGTCTCCGACTGGGAGATAACCGAATACCTCCACCACCTCTAGGAGGCAGCGATGTCAATAACCAGCGAGTTCATCGACCTTTCAAACCACGACAACTTCGTCGAGGCGGTCCCTTACGAGGCATTCGCGAAGCTGCGGCGTGAGGATCCGGTGCACTGGAACCCCGAACCCGACGGCGGTCGCGGCTTCTGGGCGGTGACGCGGTACGAGGACATCCGGGCTGTGCATCGCAACCCGGAGGTCTTCTCCTCCGAGCTGGGCGGCACCTCCCTGGAGGATCTCGAGCAGGAGCACATCGAAGCGCGCAAGGCGATGATCGACATGGACCCCCCGCGCCACGATGAGCTGCGTGCGCTGGTGAATCGTCGCTTCACGCCCAAGGCCGTCGGCATCTGGGAGGAGCAGGTCCGCAAGGTCGTCAAGGAGGTGCTGGACCAGGCGCTGCCGAAGCGGGAATTCGACTTCGTGCACGAGATCGCCTCCGAGATCCCGATGCAGGTGTTCGCAGAGATCCTCGGGGTGCCGCAGGAGGAGCGGCGCGAGATCATCGAGATCGGGGATCGCCTGCTCGGCAACGCCGACCCCGAATACGCACACGACGGTGACGACGACGCCCACCGACACCTGCCGTTCTCGAGCCCCGCGGCACTCGACATGTTCGCGTTCGGGCGGCGGATCGCCGATGAGCGCCGGCACAACTCTCGCGAGGACATCATGAGCGACCTGGTGAACGCCGGTCTGAGCCAGCGCGAGCTGGACGTCTACTTCGTGCTGCTGGCCACCGCCGGCAACGAGACCACCCGTCACACGATCAGCCACGGGCTGGTCGCGCTCAGCGAGCACCCTGACCAGCTCGAGCGCCTGCGAACGGAGTTCGCGGAGCTCGGCAAGACAGCGGCAGAGGAGATGCTGCGCTGGGCCACCCCGGTGCACCACTTCCGCCGCACGGCCGCTGTCGACACCGAGCTCGGTGGCACCGAGATCCGGGCCGGCGACAAGGTCACGACCTGGTTCGTCTCCGGCAACCGCGACGAAACGATGTTCGAACAGCCGATGCGCTTTGACGTCAGCCGCTCGCCCAACCCGCACATGACCTTCGGACCGGGCGGCGTGCACCACTGCCTCGGCGCCCATCTGGCGAAGATGGAGGTCAGGATCACGTTCGAGGACCTCCTGTCACGCGGCGTCGAGGTCGAGCTCGCAGGGCCGCCCGAGCGCCTGCGGTCGAACTTCTTTAACGGCATCAAGCGGCTGCCGGTCACGGTTCGCTGATGATCGAGCTGCACCGGATCGACCACGTCTGCCTGCGAGTCGCCGACCTCGAAGAGGCCGCGACTCGCTGGTGCGCGCAGTTCGGGCTCCACGTCAGGGTTCGCCGCGACGACGCCGTGCTGCTCGCCTGCGATGACGAGCCCTGCGCGCTCGAGCTGATCTCCGGTTCGTCGGCAGGACTCGACCATGTGGCCTACGAGCTCTCACGGGACTGCTCGCTGGGTCAGGCGCGCGCGCACCTTGAGCAGTTCGGCGTCACGGTGAGTGATGACGGAGAAGGCGGGATCGAGACCGCCGACGCCGACGGCAACGCGCTTCGGCTGCTGCCCTACCGCGAGCCTGAATCCAGGCTGGTTGCGCACGCCCGCCCCGCCGGAAGCGGCGTCGTCGGCCACCCGCGCAAGCTCGGGCACGTCAACTTCCTGACCGGCAACTTCGGCGAGCAATGCCGCTTCTACACCGAGGCCCTCGGCATGAAACTCACAGACTGGCTCGGTGAGGACGGGGTCTGGTTCCACGTCAACTCGGACCACCACGTGATGGCATTGATTCGTTCCCCCCATCCCACCCCCAATGCACCCGAATCGCATTTCCACCACCTCGCCTTCGATGTGGTCGACATCGGCCAGATGCGCGTCGCACTCGACCACCTCGGCCGGCACGGCCGCTGGTTGGGCTGGGGTCCGACGCGTCACGGCGTCGGCGGCAACATCGCCTCGTACGTGCGGATCGTCGAGGAGGAGTGCTTCGTGGAGCTCTACTGCGACATGGAGCAGCTGCAAGCCGACCACCAGCCGCGCCGCTGGCCGGACGACCGCTTCTCGTCCAACACCTGGGGTCCGCTGCCGCCGCGCTCGTACTTCCGCTTCGACGCCGCCGCGATCGAATCCGAGCGCGAGAGCCTGGAGATGCGCGGAGTCCCGCTTCCGGCCGCGCCTGCCCCCGCTCCGCCCGCTTCCGCTCCGCCAGCCAAGGAGACCGTATGACACTGCAGGGCTACACCGTCCCCCGCACGCCGCGCGGCGAAGCCAGCCTGGTGCCGCCGCCGCCCTGGCATTACGTCGGGGACTTCCTGGTCGTCGACTTCCACGCCGATCCGGACGCGGCCGCCTCACTGCTGCCGGAGGGGCTCGAACCACACGCGGACGCCGGCCGCTGCGCCGCCGTGTTCGTGGACTGGCAGTCCTTCTCGGAGGGCGGAAATCAACTGACCGACCCCGTGCGCTCGCAATACCGAGAGTTCTACCTGGTGGTGAACGGCCTGCTGGACGGCCAGCCGGTGACGACCTGCCCGTTCATCTGGGTCAACCAGGACTTCGCCATGGCTCGCGGCTGGATCCAGGGCTATCCCAAGAAGCTCGGCGATGTTTGGATGACACGCGACTTCGGTCTCGACTGCAAGGCCTCACCTGGCATCCGCCCTGGCGCACGCTTCGGCGCGACCTGTTCCGCACGCGGTCGCGAGCTGGCACGCACGATGCTCACGCTCGAGCATGAGAGCGAGTCGGGCTCGTCCCACACCGACCCGCCGCTCGTCAACGTGCGCCACTTCCCGCGGTTGAGCGCCGGCCGCCACGACGAGCCGCAGGTCCACGAGCTCGTGCGCGCCCGCAGCCGCGATCGCAACGTGTCGCCGATCTGGGAGGGCGACGCCACGCTCGAGCTGTTCGCGGCCCCCGGCGAGGAACACACGATGCTCGCACCCGTCAGCGTCGCGCACGGCTATCGCTTCACGTTCGCCTACACCGTCGATGACCTCGAGATCGTCAAGGATTACGGATGACGATCGTCACGGAGCACGAACGATGAGCGCCACTTCACAGGGCAACTTCGCGACCGTCGCGGGCCACGAGGTGTCCACTGATCACTGGATCGGCGGTGAGCGCGTCGCCGGCTCGCGCCGCTTCGAGGTGATCACGCCGATCGACGGCTCGGTGATCGCCGAGGTCGCGGCTGGCGGCGCCGAGGAGGCTGACCGCGCGGTCCGCGCCGCCGACGCCGCCGCCTCCGCCTGGGCCGCGCTCGGCGCCGCCGGTCGAGCGGAGCACCTGCGCGGGCTCGCCGACCTGATCGACGCCAATGTCGAGTCGCTCGCCGCTGTCGAGTGCGCCGACATGGCGATGCTGCTCGAGTCGCTGCGCCTGCGCGTGATCTTCCGGGCGGCCGCGAACTTCCGCAACTACGCGGACCTGGCGGTTGCCTACGAGGAGCGCGACTGGCACTCGAAGGGCACCTGGAACCGGGTGCAGCGGATGCCGGCGGGACCGGCGGCGGTGATCACGCCATGGAACGCGCCATTCATGCTCTCGACCTGGAAGGTCGCGCCGGCGCTTGCGGCCGGCTGCCCGGTGGTACTGAAGCCTGCCGAGTGGTCGCCGTTGTCCTGCTCCCTGCTCGCTGACCTGACGCACGAGGCGGGCTTCCCGCTCGGCGTCTTCAACGTGCTGCAGGGGATCGGCGAGGAGGTTGGGGCGGCGCTGGTCGCGCACCCGCTGCTGCGCCGCGTGTCTTTCACCGGCTCGCCCGAGACGGCCCGCCACATCGGCGTCAGTGCAGCCGGCAACCTGGTCCCGTTCACCGGTGAGCTCGGCGGCAAGGGGCCGCTGATCGTGTTCGAGGACGCGGACCTGGACGCCGCCGCGGCCAAGGCCGCGGGCCAGTACGACGACGCCGGCCAGGTTTGCCTGGCCGGAACGCGGCTGCTGGTCCAGGAGAGCGTGCGCGAGCCCTTCCTCGAGCGCTTCAACGCCGTAGTCGACCGCCACGTACTGGGCGATCCGCGTGAACCGGCGACGACGGTCTCGCCGCTGATCCATCCCGACCACCTGGAGCGCGTCGACGGCTTCGTCCAGCGCGCGGTGGCAGAGGGCCAGCGGCTCGTGCGCGGGGGCCGGCGGCGCGAGGGGCTGCTGTATGAGCCGACGCTGTTCGAGCCGCTCTCCAACGACGCCGAGATCGTGCAGCGCGAGGTCTTTGGTCCGGTGCTCACGTTCCAGACGTTCAAGGACGAGGACGACGCCGTCGCGCTCGCCAACTCGACCCAGTACGGGCTGTCGGGAATCGTCTACACGGGCTCGATGGGCCGTGCCGACCGGATCGGACGCGCCGTGCGAGCGGGCATCGTGTGGGTCAATACGTTCCTCGTCCGCGATCTCACGGCCCCGTTCGGCGGAGTCGGCATCTCGGGCATCGGGCGCGAGGGCGGCAACTACGCGCTGGACTTCTACTCGGATCTGAAAACGCTGCAGATCCTCGACGGGAGCGTGCGTTGAGCAGCGCGACGGCCGATCTGGCCGCCTACGGCGAGACGAAGGCCATCTCGATCGCAACATAAGTCACTGAGGAGAGGGATATGAGTGAGGTTTCCGCTCAGGCGCGCCTGGGCGAACGCAAGCTGACGACGATCCACGCGATCGGCCAGTCGCTCGCGATCGGGCCGATGTTCTCGGCCGGTCTGCTGACGGGCCTGGTCGCAAGTGTGGCCGGCTTCAGCACGCCACTTTCGGTACTGCTGGGCACGATCGGGGCTATCTGCCTGGGATACGTGATCTCGCTGTTCGCGCGCCGCTACTCAGGCGCAGGCGCGATGTACGAGTACCTGGTGCACGGCGCCCACCCGGGAGTTGGCGTCTTCGGCGCCGGGATCTATGGGATCGGCATCCTGTTCCTGGGTGGTGGCGGCGTGTTCATCGCCAACGGCTTCCTGGCGCAGGCGTTCCTCAGCGACATCCACGTCAACATCACCTGGTGGATCCCGTCGATCGTGATCCTGGGTATCGCGGTTGGCCTGAACCATGTCGGCGTACGGGTCGCGATCCAGGGCGTGCTCGCGCTCGCGGCCATCTCGATGATCCCGTTCCTGATCCTGGCGATCACGATCATCTCCAAGGGCGGCGCCAACGGCAACACACTGGCTGTGTTCGGCACCGGCCATGGCTCCGTCAACGGTGTCTTCCACGGGATCCTGTTCGCGGTCACGCTGTTTATCGGTTTCGAAGCGGCGGCCTCGATCGGAGAGGAGGCGCGCGAGCCACACAAGGCAATCCCCGTCGCACTGATCGGCTCGGTCGCGCTGGCCGGTTTGTTCTATCTGCTCGTCACCTACGCCGGCGCGATCGGCTTCGGTGTCAAGGGCGCGGGCACGGCATGGGTGGCGGACCCCTCGCCGATGGGCGCGCTCGCGCAGCGTTACGACGGCCACTGGCTGTCGGTGCTGATCGACCTCGTCGTGATGCTCGACTCGATCTCTGTGGCGCTGGCCTTCACCGTTGCCGGCTCGCGCGTCTTCTTCGCGCTCGGACGCGACGGCCTGTTGCCCCGGTTCACGACGCGGCTCTCGCGCCACAACACGCCGCTCGGGGGCAACCTCGTGATCCTCGCGGCGGGCGTGGTCGCGATCATCGTAGGAAGAGTCACGACGCTCGGCCCCATCGCCACTCCCCCGACCCTCAACAACATCGAGGCCTTCCAAATCAGTGCTGGCGTCGGCTCGTTCCTGATCGAGGCCGTCTACGCGATGCTGGCGCTGGCCGCGTTCCGGATCATCTGGACCAGCTGGAGCGGTGTCGGGCGGCTCTGGCGCCTGGTCGTAGCGATGCTCGGCGTGGCGACGCCAGTGCTCGCCTACTACGGCTCCCTACACCCGTTCCCGCCCTACCCGGGCGATCTCAGCCTGATCATCGCCGGCAGCTTCGCCGTGCTGGTGGCCGCCTGGTTCGTCTATCTCCAGTCCAGGCATCCCGAGCGGGTGCGCAACGCGGCCCGGCATGCCGCCGAGCACCACGGCGTGCCGCCGCTCGACGAGGACCTCGCGTTCAGACCCAAACCGGGGCTGCCGGCCTAGGGGCCGCTTCATTTCGCGCCGGCGGTCTCGCTAGACCGCCGGCGCGCCGATGGCGTGGAAGCCGCCGTCGACGTGCACGATCTCACCGGAGATGCCGCGCGACAGCTCGGAGAGCAGGAAGCACACAGGCCCGGCGACGACGCTCGGATCATCGATGTCCCAGCCCAGCGGCGCCTGCTGCTCCCACAGCGAGGCGAGCTTCTCGAAGCCCGGGATGCCACGCGCCGCAACGGTGCCGAGCGGGCCGGCGCTGACCAGGTTGACGCGGATGCCCTGGGCGCCGAGGTCACGCGCGAGGTAGCGCGAAACCGATTCGAGCGCCGCCTTGGCGACGCCCATCCAGTCATAGATCGGCCACGCGACCGTCGCGTCGAAGTCGAGCCCGACGATGCTCGCGCCGGTGGGCATGAGCGGGGCCAGGGCCGCCGCGATCGCCTTCAGCGAAAAGGCGCTCGTCTGGAAGGCGGCGCCCGCGCTCTCTGCGGGCGCGGTCATGAACTTGCCACCAAGCGAATCCTCGGGCGCGAATGCGATCGCGTGGAGGACGCCGTCGACACGGCCCCAGCGCGACTCCAGCTCGGCGGCGAGCGCCTCGAGGTCCGCGGGCCGGTTGACGTCGAGCTCCAGAACATCCACGGGCTCGTCGAGCCGCTGCGCGGCGCGCTCGGTCATGCGGCGCACACGCCCGAAACTGGTCAGCAGTACCTCTGCGCCCTCCGCCTGCGCCAGCTGCGCAACGTGGAACGCGATCGAATCCTTGGTGATCACGCCGGTGACGAGGACGCGCTTGCCGGCCAGCAGGCCGGCCATCAGCGCACACCTAGCGACGCGAGCTCAGAGCCGATCGCCGACCTCATCCCTGACCGTTCATCCCCGGCCCTTGATCACCAGCGAGACGTTGTGGCCGCCGAACGCGAACGAGTTGGAGATCGCCGCCGGAGCGCCGTTGCCGGCGAGCACCAGCTCGCGGGCCTCGCCCGGGACGTAGTCGAGGTCGAGACCCGGGTCGGGCACCTCGTAATTGAGCGTCGGCGGGACCAGCCGGGCGTTCAGCGCCTGCAGCGTAGCGACCGCCTCGACCGCGCCGGCGGCGCCGAGCAGGTGGCCTGTCGCCGACTTGGTCGACGACACTGGGATCTTGTAGGCGTGCTCGCCCAGGGCGAGCTTCAGCGCAGCGGTCTCGGCGGCGTCATTGAGCTCGGTCGAGGTCCCGTGTGCGTTGACGTAGCTGATGTCGGTCGGAGTCAGGCCGGCGTCCTGCAGCGCGAGCGTGATCGCCTGCGCGGCCGGTCGGCCGGTCGGCTCGGGCGCGGTCAGGTGGTACGCGTCCGAGGTCGAGCCGTAGCCGGCGACCTCGCCAAGGATCCGCGCGCCGCGGGCCTTCGCCTGCTCGTACTCCTCGAGTACCAGCACGCCGGCACCCTCGCCCATGATGAAGCCGTCACGGCGCGCGTCGAACGGGCACGAGATGCCGATCTTTGAGAGCGCCTGCATCGTGTTGAACGACCCGAAGCCGAAGTCGGTGAGCGTCGCCTCGGCGCCGCCGGTCACGACCGCGTCGGCATCTCCGTACTGGATCATGCGCGCCGCCAAGCCGACGGCGTGACCGCTAGAGGCGCAGGCCGAAGCGACCGCGAAGGCCTGCCCCTGGATGCCGTGGCGCATCGAGACCGCAGCCGCGGCGGCGTTGGGCATGTACATCGGAATCCCCAACGGGGAGATCCGCATGGGACCCTTCTCACGCATCACGTCGAGGTTCGTCTGAACAGTCGTGAAGCCACCGATCCCCGTGGCCATGATCAGGCCGATCCGCATTGGATCGAACGGCCGCTCCTGCGCCCAACCGGCGTCAGCGATCGCCTCATCGGCGGCGACGACGGCGAACTGGGCGAAGCGATCAAGGCGCCGCGCCTCCTTCACAGAGAGATGTTCGGCCGGATCGAACTCCTCGCAGTAGCCCCCAGCCTGACCGTCGCGCGTGCTGACCCCGCTGACCCCCTTTGCCCACTGCTCATGCAGCGGCCGCGCGCCCACCCCGAGCGGGGTGATCGCACCGATCCCGGTGATTACAGCTCGACGCTTGTCAGGCATGGCACCTCCGCTCTGAGACAACGGCTAGCCGGCGCGCTCGGTGATCAGGTCGACCGCGTCGCCGACGGTCTTGAGCTCCTTCATGTCCTCACCTTTGAGCACGACGCCGTACTCGTCCTCGACGATCTGGGCAAGCTCCACCAGGTCCAGGGAGTCGATGTCCAGGTCCTCGAAGGTCGC
>Ga0307373_10007349_pt1 | contig 17233 bp, 12 predicted proteins | sample OX2MG_FD_202534 | JGI IMG/M metagenome (GOLD analysis project Ga0307373, IMG submission 202534) | Soil microbial communities from Risofladan, Vaasa, Finland - OX-2 | ecosystem: Environmental > Terrestrial > Soil > Coastal area > Acid sulfate soil | place: Finland: Risofladan, Vaasa | collected... | reverse complement strand
TGTCGGCGTCCCCCCGGCCATGGGTGTGCTCGCCCTGGCCCTGCTGGTGGTTCCGGTGACGGAGGTGGCCTGCGCCGTGGTTCGCCGTCGCCGCGCGGGCCGCTCGCTGCTGGCCGGCGATCGCTCCCATCCCTACGACCTCCTCGTGGCGCGCGGCTGGACCCGAACTACGGCCAGCGCGAGCTACATCGCGGTCGAGGTGGCGGTCGCTATCGTGGTCGTGGTGGGCCGCCACGGGACCATGGCGGCTGCCATCGGAATTGACCTCGCCGTCACAGTGGTCACCCTGGGTGGTGCGGCCCTTGTGGGCGGCCTGCACGATCCGGCCGAGACGGGCGCATGAACCGCGTCTTCCTTTCGCCGCCCGATGTCGGTGCCGAGGAACGGCGCATGCTGCTTTCGGCGTTCGACTCGAACTGGATCGCGCCGACGGGGCCGGATCTCGATGCTTTCGAGCAGGAACTGGCCGACAAGACCGGCATGGCGCATGCCGTGGCGCTCTCCAGCGGAACGGCGGCGCTGCACCTCGCTCTCTTGTTGGCCGGAGTGGAGCGCGGGGACGAGGTTCTCGTTCCATCCTTCACGTTCATTGCGAGCGCGGCGGCCGCCACCTATGTGGGTGCCCGCCCGGTGTTCGTCGACTGTTCGGCCGACAGTTGGAATCTGGACCCGTCCCTCGTCGAAGAGGCGTTGGTCGAAAGGGCCGCACGTGGTCGGCTCCCTGCTGCGGTGGTCACCGTCGATCTCTACGGGGAGACCGCCGACTACGCGGCGTTGGAGCCGATCTGCCATCGCTTCGGGGTGCCGCTCATCGAGGACTCGGCCGAAGCACTCGGATCGACGTATCGCGGTCGCGCTGCAGGCTCCTTCGGCGTCGCCGGAATCTTCTCGTTCAACGGCAACAAGATCATCACGACGAGCGGAGGGGGGATGCTCGTCACCGGTTCGGAGGATCTGGCGGAGCGGGCACGCCATTTGGCGACGCAGGCCAGGGAGCCGTTCTCCCACTACGAGCACACCGAGGTGGGGTACAACTACCGCCTTTCCAACCTTCTCGCCGCATTGGGCAGAGCCCAGCTCCGCGGGCTCGAGAGCCGCGTGGAGCGCCGCAGGGAGATCGATTCGGTGTACACGGCCGAGCTGGCCGGCCTACCCGGGGTGTCGCCGATGCCTCGCACTATGGAGGGCTCTTCCAATTACTGGCTGACGTGTGTCCTCATCGATCCGGCATCTTTCGGCGCGGATCGCGAGCAGGTCCGCCTGGCACTCGAGGCCGCGAACATCGAGTCCCGTCCGACGTGGAAGCCCCTTCATCTCCAACCGGCGTTCTCCGGGGCCACACTCTTGGGGCCGGGGAACTGCGCCCGTGTCTTCGAGCAGGGCCTGTGCCTGCCGACCGGCTCGGCGCTCTCATCCGCCGACCAGTCCCGAGTGATCGAGGTCGTGACGGGGCAAGCCGGCGTCTGAGCTGGGACGCGGAGCGCATCTATCGTAATCTTGGCGCCATGACCTCCACCGGGAGCTCCAACTTCACAGCGGGCAAGCCCAAGGCCCTCGCCTTCTACCTTCCTCAGTACCACCCAATTCCAGAGAACGACGAATGGTGGGGCAAGGGCTTCACCGAGTGGCACAACGTGACGAAGGCTCGGCCTCTGTTTCCCGGGCACTATCAACCACATCTCCCCGGCGAGCTCGGCTATTACGACTTGCGGGTTCCCGAAGTGCGGGCGGCACAAGCAGAGTTGGCCCGCGCACACGGCGTGCACGGGTTCGTGTACTACCACTACTGGTTTCAGGGTCGCAGGCTGTTGGAGCGCCCGTTCGAAGAGGTCCTGGCGTCCGGCTCACCGGACTTCCCTTTCGCCCTGTGCTGGGCCAACGAGGAATGGACGCGTGGTTGGGACTCACAGACGGGCCGGGTGCTCGTGCGCCAAGAATTCAGCGAAGCCGACGATCGTGCTCACATTCGCGACCTTCTGCGGGCGTTCAGGGATCCTCGCTACATCACCATCGACGGTCGCCCGCTCATGCTCATCTACCGACCCACGCTGATTCCCGATCTCGTCCGAACCAGCGAAATCTGGCGATCCGAAGTGCAGCGTGCCGGTTTCCCCGACTTGTACCTGTGCTGGGTTGAATCATGGGGGGTTCCTCCCGGCGGCCACGGTCCGAAGCCCTTCGGGTTGGACGCTTCCGTGGGATTCATGCCGGTATTGGGTGAACGATTGCACCCCGCGCTGGGAACACTCAGCGGGCACCGGATCCTCGACTACGAATCTGCGGTCGAGTCGTCCATAGAGCTCCTCGACTGCTCATGGAAGCGATTCCCCTCCGTGATGGTCGGATGGGACAACACCGCCCGGCGGGCTCGCGGCGCCACCATCTACCACGGCGCCACTCCGGAACGCTACGAGGAATGGCTCAGGATCACCGCCGACTCGTTGGCCAATGTGCGGGACGAGGAGAACTATCTCTTCATCTTGGCGTGGAACGAGTGGGCTGAGGGCAATCACCTGGAACCAGACCAACGCTATGGTCGGGCCTTTCTCGAGGCGACTCGCTCGGTGCTCGTCGATGATCCGCCGGTCCTCGTCCCCGACCATCCCGTCTCTGCCCGAAAGGCGGCCGAGACTGAAGAGTCGCCGCGGACCGGTGCGGCGCACCAACACATCCGTGGCGAGGTGCTTGGCAATGTCGCCACGCTGCTCGTTCACGCCCAGGTGCCCGCGCATCGACAGGTGATCGACCTGGTGGAACCTGAGTTCGGTATGCAGCGGACTCCGCTTCGGTACGATGGATCTCAGGCGGCATGCGCGACGTTCACCGACGTGACCTCCCTGAAGGCGACCCTCGACGGCATGGACGAGATCGGGGCAATGCTCCTGATCGACTCGCTTCAGCATTTCGCCGAGCCACAGGAACTCTTGACAGCGTTGTCCGTCTGGTCGTTGGGGCATGGATCGCCCCCGCTCATCCTCACCGTCCCCCACGTCGCCCATATGGACATGGCCCTCAAGGTCCTGTCCGGTCAATTCGACGCCCAGGAAACAGGCCCGCTCGACCCGGCCAACCTGCGTTTCTTCACTGAGATTACGCTGCAACGCCTGGTCGATCATTCAGGATGGCGCGTGATCGGCAGAGACGATCTCCACTCTCTCTATTCCGAGTCGTACGACCCAGCATTGCGCGATGGCCTCCCGGAGGAGATGGTGGGCGCGCTCGACGCCGCCGCTCAGGCACTCAATCCCAATTGGTCCGTCAGCCACTTCGTTTGGGCGCTTGCGCCGTGCGCGATCGACATGGCGCCCAGTACCTACGGAGAGTCCGTTGCACCGGATCCGGCATCGTCGACCTCATCGGTCGACCCGAAGGCCACTTCGGCAGTGGCCGACTACTTGGCTTCCGTCGGACTCGTCGTGAGTGAGACCAACCGGCGGGCTGTCCTTGCGCACCGCGCTGCGCCGGGGCTCTCCCCCTACAGGCCGAAGGGATTGGTGCTGAAGTTCGTCTACGCCTCACCCCGGCGAGCTGCTGCCTTTCAGCGCGTGTACGCTCGGCTGCGCTGATCGACGTACCGGAGAGCGCTTTCCGCACACAGACCATGAGCACCCCACCGTTCGTTCCAGAAGAAGCCATGCCGGCCGGACCATGGGTACTCGTGGTGGGCATGCATCGAAGCGGCACCTCTGCGGTCACGGGTGCTCTTGGACGACTCGGATTGGCGGTGCCCATCGAATCGGACCGGTGGGAACCATCGGAGGACAATCCTGACCACTTCGAGAGTCGCGCCCTTGCGCTCCATTGCGACAGGCTGCTCGAGCGGCTGGGGGGCACGTGGGACCGCCCCCCCGACCCGGATTCCGAGTGGGACCCCGACCTGGTCCTCGCCCTCGAAGAGCTCGGCGACCCGGCCGGACCAGCCAGCGCGGCCTTTCCGGATGCAGGGCCGGTCGTGTGGAAGGACCCGCGCACGTGCCTGCTCTTGCCTTACTGGTTGGCCCACCTCCCGAAGCCGGTTGCTGCTGTGTTCATCTGGCGCTCGCCGATCTCGGTGGCCCGTTCGCTCCAGACACGGGACCGCCTGCATCTGGCCGATGGGGTGGCACTCTGGGAGCGCTACAATCGATGCGGACTCGCCGGCCTCGCCGGCGTCGACACATTCATCACCCGATACGAGTCGATCGTCGAGAACCCGCTCGGCAAGCTGCGTGATCTTGCCACCTGGTTGGGCAGCCTCCCGCAGTTCGCTGCTCAGTCTTCCGATTGGGACATCGACGGCGCGGTCGCCAGTATTTCCCCCCAGCTCCTCAGAGAGAGGGGCTCCGACGGATCAGATTTGTTGCTCGACGAACACCGGCATTTGGCCGAGCTGCTCCGCTCGCTCGATGGCCCGAACCCTTCGTTGGCCCCTCCAGCGTTGGGCGGCGAATCCCCTTGGACGACGGCCTTGTTGGGCGATCGCCATCAGCTTGCCGTGCTGTCGATTCAGCGCGACACGCTCCGTGAGACGGTCAGGCTCCAAGAATGGAAGACCAACGAATTGAACGCTCGAAGGGATGCACTCAAGGTCGACCTCGACCGAGCCATGGCCGCCTTGACCGACATGACCGAGCTGTACGAGCGGATGCAGGCTTCGACGAGTTGGCGGGTCACCCGACCACTTCGCCAGATAGCAAGCTTTGGAGGCCAATGAGGCGCAATCGGCGGCGGTGGACCTGTAAGCCCGGCCTCGCAGGCCGGGCGGCAGAAATAGCCTCCTTCCCGGCTCTGGAATGGCAGGCCGGCCTAGCAGCCGGCTAGGACCGCAGGCGCAACCGACGAGCGAGCGAACGCAATCCTCGGGGTTTCGTGGACCTCGGCCGGGTCTGGCGAGCCACCAGAAGACCGATCTCGACGTGCGTTCCCGGCCAAGCGCGAACGGTCTCTTGAAGGAAAACTTCGAGGCCGACCTGGGCGCACTCCTCGATAACGTCGGGCAGGCTGCCGTGGAGTGCGGGGTCATCCACCTCGACTCCCAGGTTCATGTTCCATAGTTCGTCTGTGCCCGGCACCAGGTCGATGGTGAGAACGACGAGACCGCCGAGGCGAGTGTGCAACGAGACGCCATCGAGGAGCATCCGCCGATCAGGGGCTGCGACGTGCTCAATGACGCTGATCGAGTAGATGCCGTCGTAGGACGACGCCTCGGGCAGCTCATCCAGTGTGCAGTTCCACGATCGGCGAGCAAGGCCGGCAGATCCGTAATCGAGATAGTGCCACTCGTTCCACTCCTTGTGATCGCTCCAGTCGCGATGGACCGGGGAGGGGTCGAGGGTATCGACCACGTAGCCGCGACTCGTCAGGAAGGGTGCCAGCGGGGATACGCCGGCACCGATGTCCAGGAGCTGACTGCCTGGCGGGAGGTGCCCTTCGATCAGATTGGCGACCACCGGGTACTCCCACAAACGCGGCGAATGATCGGGATAGAAGCCGGTGGTCCGCCGGGCGTGCATCCGCATCTCCATGAGCTTCGCCGGGTCGGGGTGGCGCTTCACCAGTGGCGCCAGCGTGGTCTGGGAAAAGTCCCGCGGGTGGCCGTCGGGCACGGCTCTCAGCACCGTGAACGTGGTCAGCGGGCCGTCAGTGGCGATCGGGTAGATTTCGGCACTCGGCGCAACCCGACTCAAGGTCGACGAAAGTGCTTCGTGGTAGGTCGCTCGTGGATCGACGTCCCCTGGGGGAGCGTCGTAGCCGGAGACCACCATGGCCTGCTTCGCTGACTGCCACAGCAGCTCCGCCGTTCGCCGGTAGTCGGTATCGGAGACCGTCTCGGTCAGGACTTCGAGCCCCAGTACGAGATCGGCCTCGACCGGTTGGTCGAAGGACCCGACGACGAACTCACCGCGGGGGTACTTCAGGCGTGCCTGCTCCACTGCCTCCGAAGAAGCATCAATACCGACATAGCGTCCCAGAGGTTGGCCTTCGGTAAGGTCCCCCTCACCGCATCCGACCTCCAGCACCGAGTCCGGTTGCGCCATGGCGATGAGCCGTCCGACCATGGCTCGTTGTTGCTCGCGAACAGTGTGGGACGTCATCGTCGGGCCCAGCTCGGACAGCCACTCTTGGTAGGTCTCATCGGGCGACGCTGCGCTCCAGATCCGCTCGATGGCTTCATTCGCTGCCGCGATACGTTCGTCGATCGATGACGCACCAACCGGGCGGATCCGGCCATTGCGGTCGACCTGCTGGTGATAATGGAGCACGGCGGGCATCGGCGGTTCGGACGGGATCCTCGTCAAGTCGTGGGTCGGCGTGTTCCATCGGACCTCGATTGGGTACGACCCGACAGCCTCCGAAGCCAGACCGAGCGCCATCGCCACCTGGTCGACGTGGACACTCCACTCCTTGAGGAGCTCCGCTCGGTCGAGGAGCCAGGAGGCCCACCTTGCCCACGCTCCGGCAACCCGTGCCAGGAGGGCTCCGGGCACCAGATAGAGGCCCCCGTTGCTGTTCCCGCTCACGGTCCACTGGTCCGGACCCCATGGCAGGGCCACGACGGGGGGAACGGCCACTCCTGCGGCCTCGAAGATGCCCGTGACGACGTCGAGGGGTGGCAGCGGAGCGTCGACCGTCTTGGCGCCGATGGAGCCGGGGGGAACTGCCAGTCGACGCGGATCCTCGAGCACGGCGATGTCGGTGTCGCAGAGCGCGATCAGCCCCTCCGGGCGATCCTCGGCCAGACGGAGTGCTCCTGAGATCTTGTTGCAATGGGGCGACCGCGCGTCGAACCGGTCGACCGAGCGGACTGCCACCTCTTGGGCCTCGAGGAACTCGAGCACGTCCGAAGAGGTCCGACCAACGACGTGGACGACAAGGGCGCGCGGGTCCACTCCGGCCACTTCGGTGAGACAGGCAAACCAGCGAAGCGCCTCGAGGTGGAATCGAGGATGTTCATCGACCACACAACTGAAGAGCCCCGGGGGGCTGCCGAAATCGTTGGGCCGGGCGGCTTTCCCATCCGCCCCCTCGGCACCTGAGTCGCCGGTCGTCACCGCCACGCTTCACCGCTCATCGATCTGCGAGACGGGATCCAGGTGCCCGAGTCTTCGGATGCCGGGCTCACCGACGTGTCACCCATCCCCAACCCCTCCCGAATACCCTCACGGGAGCGAAGCTAGCAGCCGCTCCTGCCAACGAACCAGGAGACGGTCACCCGCATGCGGGCCACAACAGGGTGGTGACGCGTGGTGCGCCATTCTGGGCCTCTGCAGGGCACTTTGTGCGTGAGAGCACCCCGTCCCGTCTCTTATCGTGCGCGTCCGAGCCGTGTCGACCAGACGAGCCTGCGCTGAACCTTCCTTCACGGCCGAAGAGACGGGAGGGCAATCGTTCAGTTCCGCCGCCTGGCGAGAAGACCACCCGCCCAACGGCGTAGCCGCACCCCCCACAGCCCCGCCAGATACGTCTCGAGTGTCGAGATCCGCCGGTCTCCATCGGTGACGCGTTGCTCGAGGTAGGACTGGTAGTCGGCCCGTAGGTCGAGTGGACCCTCGGGAGGATCGGCCGACCGCGGGACCGGCGTGTCGCCGACTGCGGCACCGGCCGCCGCGGGACGAGGCGATGTTGCGCCGGCACTTCTCCGCTTGATCGCCCGCTCCATTGCGGCGTCGAATACAGGCCCCGAATCCTTGGGCGGCCGTGGCTCGAACTGGTCAAGAGCCTGACCCCATTTCTCGACAAGCCGCTTCTGATTCCGTGACAAGAGGAAATCTCGATACAGCCTCGTCGTGCTCTGGCTCCCCCGGTGAATGACCCGAGCCTCGGGCTCATAGCGGATCCGTAAACCATGTGCGGCCAAGGCAAGGCACAGGTCGACGTCCTCGAAATAGGCGGGAAAGTACCGTTCGTCGAACCCGCCCACCACGTCCCACGCGCTGCGGGTGACGAGCAAACCGTTCGCTGACGCGTAGTCCACGTCCCGTGGCTCCAGATATGCATCGGACCCAGGGGGCAGCCCCTCCCCCACATGGGCCGCCGACCCGTCACGCCAGAGAACCGATCCGGCCTCCTGCAAGCTGCCATCGACCGACATGATGCGGGACCCCACAGCACCGACGGCAGGGTCGTCCGATACGACGCGGATCAGCGCTGCGAGGCATCCCTCGGCGACAGTGCTGTCGTCGTTGAGGAAGACGAGGATGGGGGCCCTTGCCACGGAGGCAGCCTGATTGCATCCGGCGGAGAAACCCAGATTCTCCCGATTCACCACCAGCACGACGTCCTCGTGCCCCGCGAGACGATCGAGCTGGTCCGGGGATGTGCCATTCGCAACGACGACGAGCTCAGTCCCGGTTGGACTGGCACCCGGTCGCCGCAGAGCATCAAGGCAGTCCATCGCCAGCTGCGCATGCTCGAGCACCAGTATGCAGACCGACACACTGGGATCGTTTGGCACCCGATCCCCTCTCCGCACCATGGATTCGGACCAACCAGGTCCGACGGTTGGCACGGCCTCGTTCACGGGCGGTGCGCGAGCACGAACCAACCCGTCTCATCACGTGCGGCATCAACCACGAGGCCGGCGTCTCTGAACCATGGCTCGAGCTCCGCCCAGGTGTAACGATGCTCGACCGGCGCGCTGAGCCGGTCGAACGTGTCCAGAACAAGGCTCCGAAACGGCTTGTCCCGATACGTGCTCATCGGCAGACGACTCAGAGCACCGCTGTGCAGACGATCTCCCCAACGACCCGGAAGCACTACCCCAGCGAAGAGCAGCGCAGCGATGGGTCCGCTCAGTGCCTTGAGGAGCGGATGCGGCAGCCTCACGGTCGCACGTCGGAGAACCGAAGCGCCGGCCAAGCCCATCGCCCGCGCGGTCAGCGTCTCGGGGCGGCTGTAGAGGTAGACGAGTATCTGGCCTCCCGGCGCCAGATACTGGGTGAGATGAAGAAAACCCTGCCGCGGGTCATCGAGGTGATGGAGCACTCCCAGGCTCGAAATGAAATCGAAACCGCCAGGGTCGAATAGGGGGAGGCGCAGATCGGCCCGGACCACGCCGATGTTCCCCTGGTCCGCAAGGTTATGGACGGCGGCGAGCACCGCATCGGAGCCGTCGAGGGCCACCATCGTATTCAGGTGCCGGGCCAGCACACGGGTGAATCGGCCCTTTCCGCATCCGGCGTCGAGGCCTACTCGCCCCGCCAAGCTCGCGAGGTCGAGATCCTTGAAGTAGATGGCAGCGAACGACTCGTCCTCGTCACGGATTGCGTCAAAGGCGTTCCACTCATAACCAAAACTGGAAAGGGTGCGCGCCGTCGTCCCGTCAGCTCGCGATTCGGCCGAGAAATCGAGATACCCGGACCGTTCTGGAAACCGATGATGCTGTGCGCAGGAGACGCCGGCGGGCTCGGCCACGAACGACGCACCGCACCGCGGGCACCGCAGGTGCTCGACGATCCGCATCCAGGATGACGACCCGCTTTCCCTGGCCACAGCCACCGCCACTCGCCTCCCCAACGTGCTCTGCTCTGCTCTCTGTCATCCGGACGCGCCGACACTACTCGTCGTCAAGGGGCAGAATCGCCCGGCCTCTCCCGCCCTGGGCCTCAGCCGAGGAGGGGATTCCATCGGTCGATCCACGATTGTAGGACCAGCACGTCCCAGAGCTCGTAGCCCAGGTCCCGTCGACCGGAGCGGTGGAGTTCCCAGGCCCGGCGAATGGGAGTCGGGTCCAACAACCCCTGGGCCTGCAGGCGTCGTTCGTCCAGAAGGTGCTCGGCCCACGGGGAGAGCCCGCCGCGCAACCATGATCCGATGGGAAGGCCAAACCCCATTTTCGGGCGTTCGACCAGCACTGCGGGCACATGGCGTCCGAGCACCTGACGCAACAACCACTTGGTCTGACCTCCCCGCAGCTTGACATCGAGAGGCAGGCTCCACGCCAGATCGAGAACCCGTCGATCGAGAAACGGGACACGGGTTTCGAGAGAGACCGCCATGGCAGCCCGATCGAGTTTGACCAGAATGTCGTCAGGTAGGTAGCGGACGAGGTCGAACCAGAGCATCTGCTCGGTGATGCCGCCCCCGGCGACGGGTGATCCGATGCTGTCATCGGAGCCGTTCACTTCGACCCCGAGCACCATCGAACTCGCGTCGGTCCAGTGCGTCGTCAGAGCCCGGTAGGCGTCCTCCGGGTCCGACGCGGTGAGGACCCGGGCCAGCTTGACCATCTTGTTCGACGGGTTGCGCACCCGCCAGCGTGCCGGGAGGACGGAAGTGGCCCGGCCAGCCCCCTCGACCAAGGAAGGCGGGATTCGCTCGAGGGCTGACCCTAAGGACAGACGGGCCCCGGCCGGCACGGCGGCCGCCCCCCTCCACACCCGGTCGAGCCAGGCGTGCCGGTTGTAACCGGCGAAGAGCTCGTCCCCCCCGTCCCCGGACAACGACACGGTCACTTGTTGACGCGCGACCTGACTGACCAAATACGTGGGGATCTGAGAAACGTCAGAGAAGGGCTCGTCCCAGATTTCGGGGAGGCGGGTGATCACCTCGACCGCCTCGGCATCGCCGACGTTGACGGCGGTGTGGTCCGTCCCGAGATACGCCGCGACCGCGGCCGCCTCCGCGGACTCGTCGAAGGAGCGATCCGCGAATCCCACGGTGAAGGTCCGCACCGAACCAGTGGCCCGCTGCTGCATCAGCGCCACGATGGTGCTCGAATCGATACCGCCGGAGAGGAACGCCCCCACCGGGACGTCCGCAACCATCCGCGTCGCCACCGCCTCCGATAGTGCGTCTTCGAGCTGGTCGGTCATCTCCTTGACCGAGGCGGTCAGCGGATGCTGCCGTGCCCGTGCCACCGCGTCTGCAGCGGACCAATAGCAGCGTTGCGCCGGCAAGACCCCCGGTGGCGGAGATTCCGGCAGCGTCACCAGGTGACCCGGCAGCAGCTTGCGAACACCACGCCAAATGGTGTCCGGAGCGGGGATGCAATTGAAGCGAAGGTAGCTGGCGACGGCTCCTCGATCCAGCTCCGCCACAAACCCTGGCAGCGTGCTCAGTGCCTTCAACTCGGAACCGAATGCGAAGGCCGTCCCTACCCACCCGAAGTAGAGCGGCTTCTCTCCGAATCGGTCCCGCAGCAGGTGGAGCTCGTGCTCGTTTCTGTCCCACAGGGCAGCGGCAAACATCCCCTCGCAGGCATCGAGTGCCCGATCGATTCCCCAAAGCTCGATGGCCGCCAGCAAGACCTCCGTATCGGAACTGCCGCGGAACCGCGTCCCGGCTAGCTCCAACCGCCGCCGGAGATCGCCATGGTTGTAAACCTCTCCGTTGTAGGCGATCACCCACCGGCCACCGGCCGAGACCATGGGTTGTGCTCCGGCGGGCCCCAGGTCGATGACGGCCAGACGCCGGTGACCGAAAGCCACGCCGGCATTGGCATCGACCCAGACGTCGCCTGCGTCTGGACCGCGATGCTCCAGTGAAGAGGCCATGGTCGAAGCCAAAGCGCCGAGACGATCGGCGCTGGTGGACGCGTCAGGGTCGAGAAGGCCGGCGATCCCGCACATGCCGCGTCAGCCCACTACTCGCGGGCTCTGGTGCGACGCTCGGGCCAGTGGGCTGAAGAGCGGCTGCCCCCATGGTGCCGCGTGCGACATCTTCGGCACCCGCAGATCATGCGTGGTTCCTGGGTGCCGGTCAAGCACGTAGCGGCGGGCGCCCGTCCGAGCGGTACCAGCCAACGTCAACGACATGGAGGGCGGGGGCCATCGTTCGCAGCAGCGTGCTCGCCCTCGGTCCGGCCATAGTCGGAGTTCTCGCCGAAGCGGCCCCTGACTCCGTCCCATAGGCCATGGAGAATCGCTCTGCGTTCCTCGCGCCCTGTCGCCTTCTGCAGATGCCGGACGGTGTAGGCCAGTTGCCAGGCGTGCCAGGAAGGGCGGCCGTACCGCCTCGCCAAATGGATGGAGTTGCGCGCGTGGTAGTAGGACCGCCAGGTTTCGCGCTCGTCGGTCGGGCGATGCTGTCGAAGGGCTTCCGCACGGCCGGCCGAGGTCTGCTCGTCGGCCACCGCGCGCGCTGCCACGGCGTCGACCAGCACGTCGAATCCTCTGCGTCGAACCCGACAGAAGAAGTCGAAGTCCTCGAGACCGAAGAACCATTGCGGGTCCGGGACGATGCCGGCGTCGAAGACCGATCGAGCCACCAGCGTCGCCCCCCAACTGGCCACATCGACCGTTGCCAACTCGTCCGCGGAGCCCTCGGGAGGAACCAGATTGACGGCGTGGGAGCCTCGCCCCACAAACCGTCGCCCATAGGCCACGACCGCCCCCACCGGCCTCCCGGACAGCCGTCCGTGCTCCTCGGCCCGGCTGAGGACGTCCGCCAACCTGGGGCTGGGAAGTGAGAATAATCCGACGTCGTCCTCGCACAGATAGGCCCAACGCACGGAGGGGTCGGCGAAGGCTGCCTCCATCCCGGCGCCGAATCCGCCGGCCGGACCGAGGTTGCGCGGGAGTCGGAGCAGTCGGACGTTGCCCTCCAATGTTGCGTCGTCGAGACCTCCGGGCCCGTTGACCACCACGATCACACGACCCGGAGGGAGACCTTCTCGCTCGATGAGGGAGCGCACCACCTCGGTAGCCAGTCGCGGTCGCCGATGAGTGAGCACCACGGCCGAGACCGACGCCGGCACCGGGGGCGCCGGTGCAGTCGTCCCAAGCGCCAGGTCCGGCCGGTTCCTCACGCAATCCCCATCTCGATAGGCTAACAATGAAAGTGGAGGACTTCAGCGTGGCGGACGAACAAGACGCAATTCATCGTCCGTTGATCAGTGTGGTGATGCCAGTCCGAAACGGCATGCCGTGGATGGAGCACCAACTCCGGGCTCTCTTGGCCCAAGACTTTTTGGGCGACTGGGAGCTCGTTGTGGCCGACAACGGCTCCGTAGACGGTACCCGGCGCTGCGCGGACGAGTGGTCCGAGCGCGATGCACGTGTGCGGGTGATCGACGCCTCGGCGCGTCGGGGGGCGGGGGCGGCTCGCAACCAGGGCGTCCAATCAGCCCTTGGCCTCAATTTGGCCTTCTGCGATGCCGACGACGTGGTACAGCCAGGTTGGCTGTCGGCCATGCTGGCGGCGCTGGCAGACGCAGATCTGGTTGCTGGCGTCTTCGACTTCAGTTCGCTGGAAGGCGGTCCGAAATCGGATCCCACACCCGCGTCGACCCAGCAGTTGGGATTCCTTCCATTTGCGCTGGGCGCTAATCTGGCCGTCCGCAGACATGCGTTCGACGAAGTTCAGGGATTCTGCGAGACGCTTCCGGCGGGAGAGGATGTCGATCTGTCCTGGCGACTGCAACTCGCCGGCCATAGTTTTGCCATATCCACCGAAGCTCTGGTGGCCAAACGCGAACACGTCGGAAGCAAGGCAACTTTCGATGCGGCCTGGGCGTACGGACAATGTGCCGCTCCGTTGTATGTCCGCTACCGCGCCGAAGGCATGCGGCGCAAACTTCTGGGAGCAGCGAAGGCGTGGATCTGGTTGGTCGCTACCAGCCCTGGCCTTGTGAAACCGGCGCGACGCCATCAGTGGGTGCGGACGCTCGGCATCCGGGCCGGGCGCGTGGCCGGATCGGTGCGACACTGCGCATTCTTCCCTTAGCACTCCGACCAAAAGCGGAAACGTCGCGGTACTGGGCCCGGCCGCCGAGTGCAAGGCATCCGAACTTTGCGTCAGTCGATGTTCCAGGTGGTGCCCACGTATAACGGCGCCGCCACCATGACTCCTTCCGGTGGATTCAACACATCAGGACCGAAGACATCGAAGGACGTGACCGGCTTCCATGGCATCAACGGGGTATCGGCCCACTTGCCGAAACTCGTCATGGCCGTCCAAACGGAATAGCCACCTTTGGGGAGTGGGATGTTGTGCACTCGACACGTGACCTCGAAGTCTCCGGCCGGGAACAACCCGTGGTGCTTGGTGATGAAGATGGGGAAGGCCGTTCCCAACGAAATGCCGACGTAGAGGTCGGCCTCGACCGATTCGGGCAGATTCATCGTCATCCGGACCTCGGCGTCCTCCAGCGACAGGACCGTCCCGCCGTCCGGACCGGCAATCGACGACTTCAGCAATCGCACGACGCCGTCGTTGGAGGTGGCCAGCGAGGCGTCCTCCTGAATGGACGAGCGGTAGAGGGCCGCGACTTCCCTGGTGGGGCCGGCGGCCCGTACGACCGCGTCGGCCAGCCACATCGCCTGTTTGCACGTGGCCTCGACGGAATTGAGGTCGTGGGACACGTACACCAGCGTGGTGCCCTGACGCACTACCTCTTCAATCCGCTGGATGCACTTCTGCTGGAAATTGGCATCGCCCACCGCGAGCACCTCATCGACGAGAAGGATGTCGGGCTCCAGGAAGGCGGCGATGGAGAAACCCAGCCGCATCTGCATGCCGAGAGAGAAGAACTTGACCTGGCGGTCGATGGCGTTGGTAAGTCCGGCGAATTCCACGATCTCGTCGAATCGCTCGTGGCTGATTTTGCGCCGCATGCCGAGAACTGCGCCGTACAAGTAGACGTTCTCGCGGCCGGTCAAGTCGGGATGGATGCCGCTGGTGACGCTGAGCAGCGCCCCGATGCGGCCCTCCGACTGGCACAGGCCGGCCGACTGGTACGTGACCTTGCTGATGATCTTGAGCAGGGTGGTCTTCCCGGAGCCGTTGATACCGATGAGCCCCAGGGTTCCCCCGGGTTCAACGTTGAGGCTGACGTCCTTGAGGACCCAGCGGTAGTCCCTCCGCGTCCCTTGGCTGATCGAGCGGTGCAGCCGGAGGAGCTGATCGTAGAACAGCGGTGCCGTGCGATCGGCACGGAACTTCTTCCAGACATGTTCGACGCGGATGCCCCCTTTAGGCAATGTCGGCAAAGTTCACTTCCAATCGCTTGAAGATCCGATAGCCCAGCACCAAGTAGAAGATGGCGCCGGCGATCGCGGCCAGCAGAGGTCCCCAGGCGGGGTTGAGGCCGAGAAGCATGGTGCGGCGAAAGTCGTCTATCACCGGCCCCAGCGGACTGACGAAGCCGTACACAATCTGCCACTTCGCCGGAACGCGCTTGAACTGCCAGATGACCGGGGTGGCGAACAGCCCCAACATGATGACGATGGGGAGCACCTGGGCGAGGTCGCGCATCTGGATGATCAACGCAGAGACCCCGACCGTCACCCCGATGGTGAAAGCCAACTCGATCAGGATCAGCAAGGGCGCCCAGGCGGTCGTGGGGTACGGGACGAAGCGATAGAGGACGAAGAGCAACACCAGGGGGATCCACGCCAGTACCGAGTTCACCGCCGTCACCAGGATGCTCTCGAGCGGGAAGCACTCCCTCGGAAACTGTGTCTTGCTCATGAGGGCGTTATTGGTGAGCAACGAGGTGCCCCCCGTCCCGAAGCTCCCGGAGAAGAAGGTCCAGCACAGGATCCCGATGTAGGCGAAGATCGGATAGGGGATCCCGGGAATCCCGTTCGACGCCGTCCGGGAGAAGATGATGGTGAAGATGCCGAGCATCGCCAGCGGAAAGATCAAAGCCCAGAGAAGCCCGAGGGTGGCCTGCTTGTACTGGGCGCGGATGTCCCGCTCGGCCAAGGTGTAGACGATGTCGCGGCTCGCCCACAGGGCGGCCAACGACCTCCTGACCCGGGCCTGGTGCCGATAGATCAGCTCGTTCGGAGGCTCGGCCGGCATCGATTCGCCATCGCCGACCCCGATGCTGTTCACGGCAAGTGGCACCTCGCCCTCCGAAGGAGTCGGCAAGGTCATCGCAATTGTCACCTCTCCGCCCGCCATGCAGGCCCTCGTTCACGCCAACCGGAGACCCACAGTATCGCGCACCCTCCGACTAATTGACGAGCCGGGGTGGGTGGGTGTGGGCGGTACTATCGCCCCTGTGGTCGAAGAGGGGTTGCCGACCCAGACTTCCGGTCGACCGCTGCGTGTGCTCCTCGTGATCAAGTGCCTTGGCTACGGGGGAGCTGAGCGCCTGCTGGTGGACACGGTGGCGGTGGCGGATGCACAATTTTTGCACTACGAAGTGGCGTACGTGCTCCGCCACCAGGACGCCCTTGTGGCGGCTGTCTCGGCTAGTGGGACCCCGGTGCACGCACTTGGTGCCGCCCACAACGCTGACCTCCGATGGATGGTGGCCCTTCGAGCGCTGCTGGTACAGGGGCGCTACGACGTGGTGCACTTCCACCTTCCCTACGCGGCGGCACTGGGGCAGCTGGTGGTGGCCTCGCTTCCCCGTCCCACCCGACCGGGCGTCGTCTACACCGAGCACAGCTTGTGGGACCGCGCCAAATTGGTGAATCGATTCCTGCTGCGAATATCGATGAATCGCGGTGAACAGCTGGTGACGGTGTCGCAGGCGTCTTATGACGCCCTTCCGGCGGGACTGCGCCGTCGGGCCACGGTGGTGGTGCACGGTGTCGACCTGTCCCGGTCGGATTCCCTGATCGCCCGCCGAGCAGAGCTCCGGACTCGCGTGCGGTCCGAGCTCGGGGTGGCCGATGACGAGCTCTTGTTCATGACCGTCGCCAACCTCCGCCCCGAGAAGGGATACGACGTCTTGCTCGCCGCCGCCCGGTCCCTCGCCGACAGCGGGCTCCCCGTCCGCATTGCTGCCGTAGGACGCGGTCCGCTGGGTGCCGCCCTTCAGGCGCGTCACGACGACCTGGCCCTCGGGGACCGGTTCCAGTTCCTGGGCCAGCGCGACGACGTGCTGCAACTGTTGGCGGGCGCCGACGCCTTCATCCTGGCCTCGATTCAAGAGGGGTTGCCGGTCGCGTTGATGGAAGCCACCAGCGTCGGCTTGCCTATTGCGGCAAGCGCCATCGGCGGCGTGCCACAGGTCCTCGAGAACGAGGTCGACGCCCTCCTGATCACGCCCGGTAACGCCGACTCCCTCCTCCATGCCATGAAGCGGTTGGCGGCGGATCCCGAGCTCCGTGAGCGGCTCGGCCGCCGCGCCAAAGTTCGTAGTTCCATGTTCGACATCGCCGAGGCTGGCCGGGCCATCGGCGACATCTACCTGCAAGTGGCCCGGCTCCGTTGATCACGCTGACCGGGAAGAGGCTGGTCCACGTCACCACGGTCGACATGAGCTTGGTCTTGCTCCTCGGCCCGCAGCTTCGAGCCTTTGCCGAAGCCGGCATGGATGTGATCGGAGTGTCGGCCCCGGGGCCGTACGTCCCGC
>Ga0307373_10007348_pt1 | contig 17234 bp, 18 predicted proteins | sample OX2MG_FD_202534 | JGI IMG/M metagenome (GOLD analysis project Ga0307373, IMG submission 202534) | Soil microbial communities from Risofladan, Vaasa, Finland - OX-2 | ecosystem: Environmental > Terrestrial > Soil > Coastal area > Acid sulfate soil | place: Finland: Risofladan, Vaasa | collected... | reverse complement strand
TACCCGACACAGTCGGCGTCGCGACCCCCGATCAGGTGGCGAGAACAGTCCGGCGGGTGGCCGCCCGTTATCCGGGGATCAGTCAGGAGTTTCATGGCCACAACGACACCGGCTGCGCTGTCGCCAACTCCGTCGCAGCCTGGTGCGCCGGGGCTGACAGCCTGGATGTCACCGTCCTCGGGATCGGAGAGCGAGTTGGGATCACCTCGCTGAGCGGGCTGATGGCCCGGCTCTACACGCTGGATCCGGCATCGGTGGCGCGGTATCAGCTGGCCCAACTGCCCGGGCTCGATGCCCAGGTCGCTCGGCTCTCGGGGATGGAGATCCCCTTCAACCAGCCGCTGACCGGCGAGCACGCATTCACTCACGTGGCCGGGGTCCACTCCCATGCGGTACTGCAGGCCCCCCAGAGCTACGAGGCAATCGATCCTGCCGTGGTTGGTAGGGCCCGCGTCATCTCCGTCGGTACGCGCCTCACCGGCCGCCACGCGGTCGCGGACTTTGCTGCCCGCCTACTGGGCAGGGAGATCGGGAGTGGGGAGGCGCAGACCGCGACCGTGGCCCTCCGGGCCGCCGCCGCATCGGGGCGGCTGGGGCCTGTGGCCGCCGCCGGCATCGTGCGGGCGGCGCTGGCCGTCCCCGGGAGGGACTAGCCATGGGAACTCTGGCAGAGGAGATCCTGGGCGCTCGTCTTGGACGAACCGTGGAGGCGGGGGAGACGGTGGTGGTTCCGGTGGACGTGGTGATGAGCCACGACACCACCACCGCCCTGGTGGCCGAGGGGATGGACGACCTGGGACGCAAAGTCGCCCACCCGGAGCGCGGAGTGGTGGTCTTCGACCACATCACCCCGGCGGCGACGATCGCCGCCGCGGAGCAGCAGCAGCGGGCCCGGGACTTTGTCACCCGGCAGGGAATACCCAACTTGCTCACCGACGGGATCTCCCACCAAGTGCTCCCCGAGCACGGCCTGATTTCCCCCGGCGACGTCGTGGTGGGGGCGGACAGCCACACCGTGACGCTGGGGGCATTTGGGGCATTTGCCACCGGAATGGGATCTACCGATGTGGCCGTCGCCTACGCCACTGGAGAGAGCTGGCTGCGGGTGCCCAGCACGCTGGCGGTTCGGCTGGAGGGCCAATTCGGTCGGGCGGTCGAGGCCAAAGACCTGATCCTGGAGGTGGTCCGCCGGGTCGGCAGCGACGGGGCTCGCTACCAGGCTGTCGAGTACATTGGCACCGCCGCCAGCGAGCTCTCGATCGGCGATCGCATGACCCTCTGCAACATGGCGGTGGAGATGGGCGGGAAGGCCGGGCTCTTTGCCGCCGACGACCGCACGTTGGAGTGGCTCCTGGGCCGAGGCGCCCGGCCCGCCCGCGTTCTGGAAGCTCGGCATCCCAGCTATCAGCGGGTGGAAACCATCGATCTGGATCAGCTGGAGCCGATGGTCGCCATCTCCCCCCGGGTGGACACTGGGCGGCCGGTCCGCGAAATCTCCGGGATGGCGGTGGACCAGGTCTTCATCGGCACCTGCACCAACGGCCGCCTGGCGGACTTCGCCACCGCGGCGGCGGTGCTGAGAGGCCACCAGGTGGCGGTGCGCACGGTGGCCGTCCCGGCTTCCCGCGAGGTGTACCTGGCGGCTCTGCGAGCCGGGTACATCGAGGCCCTGGTCCAGGCCGGGGTGGCGGTTGAATCGGCTGGCTGCGGGCCCTGTTTGGGACGGCACAAGGGCGTCCTGGGTCCTGGGGAGCGGGCGGTGACGACCATGAGCCGCAACTTCCGGGGTCGGATGGGGGACCCCACCAGTGAGATCTATCTGGCCAGCCCCGCCACGGCGGCCGCGACCGCGCTGCTGGGGCGGCTGGCGGACCCTCGGGAGGTCGGGTGATGGCGCGGGCCTGGCGCTTTGGGGACTTCGTCAACACCGATCAGATCATTCCCGGCCGGTACAACGTCACCACAGATCCCGGCGAGCTGGGCCGCTCCTGCTTCATTGAGCTGCGCCCCGATTTCGCCTCGACGGTGCAGCCCGGAGACCTCATCGTGGCCGGGGAGGATTTCGGCTGTGGCAGCTCTCGGGAGCATGCTGTGATCGCAATCTTGGCGACTGGGGTTACCGCGGTCCTGGCCCCTAGCTTTGCCCGCATCTTCTACCGCAACGCCATCAACCGGGGACTGGCGGTGCTGGAGTGCGCGGAGGCGTCGGCGGTCGTCGACGGGGCGGAGGTCGAGCTCGACCTGGCTCGAGGTCGCGTGGTGGACCGGACTACTGGTCGGGCCCTCGAGACCCGGCCTCTCCCGCTGTTCGCCCAGCGGATCGCACGGCACGGAGGTGTCCTTGAGCTGGTGCGGGTCCATGGCAGCCTGAACGGGAACTGCAGATCGGAGTGCGGGACCGCGCTCGGCCCCAACTGACCGGAACCGGCATTAGGAGAATGCAATGACTTCTGACGTCTCGATAGCGGTAGCGGAATGCCCTGAGTGCGCAGCCCTCTTGGGGGTGCCTCGGGGCACGGTGTTGGGAGAGATCCTCCCCTGCGCGGAGTGTTTGGCCGAGCTGGAGGTTACTGGCCTCGCGCCGCTCACCGTGGCTCTGGCCCCCGAGGTCGAGGAGGATTGGGGAGAGTGAGCCAGCTCCGGGTCGGTCTGGTCTGCGCCCGGGTGAGGGTGGAGGAGAAGATGCTTTTGGGCGCCTTCTCCCAGCGTCCGGAAGCGACCGTTCTACGGATCGACGACGACCTGATCCAAGCACCTCTGGCGGGGCCCGTCGAGGCGAGCGGCCCGGCCGCGGAGTTGCAGAGTTGCGACGTGGTGCTGCTGCGGGGTCTGGGCCATTACCGGCAACTGGCGCTGGCCCGGCTGGTCGAGGCCTGGGGACTTCCGGTGGTCAATTCGGCGGAGGTGATAGACACCTGCGGCGACAAGCTCCGCACCACCCTGGCCCTGGCCGGGGCCGGAGTCCCGACGCCCAGAGCTCGGCTCGCCTTCACGGTCGAGGCGGCGCTGGCGGCGATCGAACAACTGGGCTACCCCTGCGTGGTGAAGCCGACCGTGGGATCGTGGGGTCGGCTGGTGGCTCGGCTCAACGACCGGGATGCGGCGGAAGCGCTGCTTGAGCACAAGGTTCTCCTGGGCGGGCCGCTGCACAAGGTGCTCTACCTCCAGGCCTACATCGACAAGCCCGGCCGGGATCTACGGGCGTTTGTGCTCGACGGTCAGACGGTGGCGGTGATCGGGCGGCGGTCCGACCACTGGATCACCAATACCGCTCGAGGTGCCCGGGCTGAGGGGGTGGAGATCTCCGAAGAGCTGGCCTCTATCTGTGCTCGGGCGGCAGCAGCGGTTGGGGGAGGAGCCCTAGCGGTAGATCTCCTAGAGAGCGCCGATGGGCTGCTGGTGAACGAGGTGAATTCGACCATGGAGTTTCGCAACAGCGTGGCTCCAACCGGGGTCGACATTCCGTCCTTGTTGGCGGACCACGCGCTGGCGCTGGCGGCGCAGCGATGACCAGGGTCAGTGTGGTGGGCGGGGCCGGATACGTCGGAGGAGAGCTGGTGCGCCTGCTGCTCGGGCACCCGGGCCTGGAGCTCGGCCAGGTGACTTCCGGTTCGCATCAGGGACGGCCTCTCTGTAGCGTCCACCCCAACTTGCGGGGGTTCACGGAGCTTCGCTTCGCCAATCCCGGCCAACTGGAGCCCTGCGACGCAGTCATTTCGACCGGCGGGGGGTCGTCCGAGGATCCCTCCCTGACCCGGATCCGCGAGCTAGCCCCGGTGGTGCTGGACTGTGGACCGCGCCTCCGCTTGCGGGACCGGGCCGTGTACCGCAGTTGGTATGAGGACGAACCCGAGCCGGAGTCGCTGCTGGCGGAGGCGGTCTACGGGCTGCCGGAGATCAACCGCGCTCAGTTGAGCCGGGCCAAGCTGGCCAGTGGGGTTGGCTGCTCGGCAGCTGCCGTCATCTTGGCCCTGTTGCCGCTGGCGCGAGCGGGCTGGCAGTTGGCCTCGCCCGCGATCATCGAAGCCAGGTTCGGCTCCTCGGCGGCAGGATCCAAGCCCGGCCCGGGGGGGCACCACCCGGAGCGCAGCGGGGCAATTAGGCTGTTCGCCCCCGAGGGCCACCGGCACCAGGCCGAGGTGGCCCAGGCGTTGGGGTGGGAACCGGCCCAGCTGAGCTATGCCGGGGTGGCGGTCGAGATGGTGCGTGGGATCTCGGTCTCGATTCGTTGCTTCCTCCAGCGACCGGTCACCGAGCCCGATCTCTGGGAGGCCTTCCGGGCCACCTACCGGGATGAGCCGTTCGTCCGGATCGTGGCCCAGCGATCGGGGCTTCACCGCTACCCTGACCCCCGTCGGCTGGCGGGTAGCAACATCTGCGACGTCGGCTTCGCGCTAGATCGCTCCGGAGAGCGGCTGACGCTCCTGGCTGCTCTGGACAACCTCGGCAAGGGCGCCGCCGGGAACGCCGTCCAGTCCCTCAACTGCATGCTCGGTCTGGAGGAGCGGGCCGGGCTGAGCTTCACTGGGCTACATCCGCTGTGATCACCACGGTGCCGGCCAGTGAGTCCGATTCCGTGCTGGTGGTCAAGGTAGGAGGTGGCGCGGAGATTGACCAGGAGGCCGTCTGCCGGGACCTGGCGAGTCAGTGGGCTCGGCGGTCGGTGGTGGTTCTCCACGGAGCCTCCAAGGAGCTAGACCGAATCTCGACGGCTCTTGGCCACCCGCCGGTCCGAGTGACCTCGATGTCCGGGATCGAGAGCCGCTTCACCGATGACGCGACCATGGCGATCTTCAACATGGTCTACGCCGGCAGCGCCAACGTCAGCTGGGTGGAGTGCCTGCACCGCACCGGGGTGGCCGCGGTGGGACTCAGCGGGGTTGACGGTGGTCTGCTGCGGGGTCCCGAGAAGGGGGTGTTGCGATCGAGGTTGGGAGATGACCGCCAGCTGCTCCGCCGAGGAGACCGGAGCGGCCGGGTCACCGCTGTGAACGGGGCGCTGTTGCGGCTCCTGCTGGGAGCCCGCTACCTGCCCGTCCTCAGCCCTCCGGCGCTCTCCGAGTCGGGCCGGTCGATGAACGTTGACGCGGACCGCGCGGCGGCCCAAATCGCCATAGCCCTGGGAGCGACAACGCTGGTCTTCCTCAGTGACGTTCCCGGCTTGATGCTGGACCCAGCTCAGCCCGGGAGCCTGGTGGCCGATGTCCGTCGCCACGAGATTCCCCGGGCGATGGAGATCGCCCGGGGACGGATGCGGACCAAGGTCCTCGCCGCTAAGGAGGCCCTCCAGGGAGGCGTCCGCCGAGTGGTGCTGGCGGATGGACGCATTCCCCGGCCGGTGGAGATGGCGTGCCGCGGTCATGGGACCGTGTTCCGGAGGAACGGCGTTTCTCGGACTGACGGATGAGATCGCCCGAGTCGCTTAGCCAGCCCGAATTGGACCTGCTTCTGGGTCTGGTGTCGATTCCGAGTCCAACTGGAAGGGTGGTGGAGGCGGCCACCTGGCTGGTCGGCCGGCTGCAGCAACTGGGGGTGACAGCGGAGTTGGACTCGCGAGGAAGCGTACGGGCGATCGTCGAGCCCGGACCGGTCGAGCCGCAGGCGGGTGAGCTGTACCTGCTGGGGCACCTGGACACAGTCGAGGGATTCTGGCAACCACGGATCGAGCACGGCCGACTCTCAGGGCGCGGCGCATCGGACGCCAAAGGCCCCTTGGCCGCCTTCGTGTTGGCGGCCTTGCGAGCCCGTGACTCCGGGCGGCTGCGCCGCCGGGTGAGGATCTTGGCCGTGGCCGACGAGGAGGGCGAGTCGGAGGGGGCGCACTGGCTGGTGACCAACCTGCCGCCCCCGGAGTTCCTGGTCGTGGGCGAACCGTCCGGGTCGGACCGGATAGTGCTGGGGTATCGCGGGCGCTTGCGCTGCCGGTGGGAGCTGAGCTGCCCCACCCAGCACAGCTCGCGGCCTGAGCCCACCACTGCCGAGCGAGGGATTTCGGCGTGGTCAGCGGTGGTGGCCGAGGTGGCGGCGATCAACGGCGAAGCAGCGGGTTTCGATGCGATCGATGCCCATCTCCTGGCGATCGAAAGCCACAGTGACGGCCTCCAGGACACAGTCACTCTTCAGCTCGGCTTCCGACTGCCCCCGGCCGTCGGACCCGGTGACCTGATTGCCCGTTTGCACGGCCTGGCTCTCGGCGGGCGACTTCAGATGATGGGGGCGGAGGCGGCGGCCGTGGTGCCTCGGGTTGGGATCCTGCCCACCGCGTTCGTCCGGGCGATCACCGCCGACGGAGCGAAGGCCAGCTGGCAGCGTCGCCTGGCCACCTCCGACCTGAACGTAGTGCTGCCCGGGTGGCAGTGCCCGGCGGTGGTCTACGGACCTGGTGATTCGGCGCTGGACCACACCCCGGAGGAAGCGATTGACCTGGCGGACTTTGCCCGCGGCACCCGGGTCCTGACTCGGGTTCTCCTAGCTCTCTGACTGCCGTCGGCGGGGAGGAGTCGGCGATGGCCGTCCGGTGGCGGGGTTCTGCTGGAGGGCCAGGGCCAGCGTGGGGCAGAACGAGACCGCTCGCTGGGCGTGCTGATGAAGATTCGGTGGGATCGGCCGACCTTCGATGATCGGGTAGCCCCAGTCGTCCATCTGGATCATCTCAGGCAGCAACTCCGCGCAGAGCCCGTGTCCGGCGCAGCTGGTGGGGTCGATACGGAGGTATTCCGCCTTCACTGAGGGGTCACCGCGGTCCGGGCGCTGGCGAGCGTGCACCGGCCAGATCGATGGGCATCGACCTCGCTGGCGAAGGTCCGTACCACGCTGCGGGCCAGCCGCACCGCCCCGTCGGGATGGTGGCAAGCCCCTCGCCCTTGCACGTCGTCGCACCACCCGAGGAGCTGGGTAACCACCGCCTCGGACGCCGACAATGGGTCGGCGATCCGCTCCAGAGCCCCGGCGATCGCCGGCAGCCCCCGCACGCAGGGACCGCATTGGCCAGCGCTCTCTGCAGCCAGCCAGCGCAGCACCCGGGCTCCCTCCCGCACCCCGCACAGAGAAGAAGCCAGTACCACGATGACCCCGGATCCGGGCGCCGCTCCCAGCTGTTCCAGGTCGGACCGGCAGAAGCGCATCCCCGCTGCGGCATCGGCGCCTATCCAGGTGCCGAAGAAACCACCCACGAGGAGTCCCAGCGACGACTGATCCCAGCCGGCTCCGCGAAGCAGGCTCTGCATGGGAGTGCCAACGGCCACCTCGTAGACCCCCGGCCGGGCAACCGCACCGCTGAGAGTGATCAGGCAGGTACCGGGGTCCTCCTCCAATCCCCGAGAGCAAAACCAGTCCGCGCCGAAGCGGGCGATCAGGGCAAGGTGGGCCAGCGTCTCCACGTTCTGCACCAGGGTTGGACGGCCGCCGACCCCACGTTCGAAGGGGCGCGGCGGGACGGGCCTTGGTTTGGGGGCGGCGCCGGACACCCAGGAGGTGAGCGCCGTCTCCTCGCCGGCGACAAAGCCGCCCGGCGTGGTGACCAGTTCGACGGCGATGTCGTCGGCCAGCCGGGCCCGCCGCTCGATCAAGGCTTCCCGGAGGATGCGAAGGGCCTGGCCGTCCCTGGCCAGGGCCAAGATCAGGCGATCCGCATAGACCAGCCTTCCGGCAAGTTGCAGTCCGTCGAGGACCAGATGGGGCCGACGACAGAGCAGGAGGCGGTCCTTGTCACTGGCTGGCTCACTCTCGACGCCGTTTCCGACCACCACCGCGGGTCGGCCCGTGTGGCTCTTGGCCCGGACAGCCGCCATCTTTTGGCCAGCAGGAAAGCCAGCGCCGCCCCGGCCCCTAAGGCCTGCGGCACGGACCTCGTCGATCAGGAACCGTCCCGGTGGCGGTGTCGGCCCCAGCCGACCGAGGTGGTGTGTGAGCCACTCCGGGTCCGGCCCCTCAGGACCCGCCAGAAGTCGGAGCGGACCGGCGATGCCGGTTCCCGCCGGGTCATAGGAAGTCCCCACCGGGGGCGTCCAGGAGGTCAAGGAAGCTCCTCAGTGGAGTTGGTCTTGCTGGCGGGTTGACTCGATCTGGTGGGGGTGGCTATAAGCGAAGTCGGAGTGCCCGCGGCGCGGGCCCATCCGTTGCGCAGGGGTCCCACCTCAGACCAGGCCAGAACGGCGACTGGAAACGCCACCAAGACCGCTGCCGTCCCGACCTTGTACTTCAACGACTCGATATTGGCGAACCGCAGTCGCGCGACGGCGGCCACCAGTACCGCCGCCAGGCAGCCTATCTGCAGGACGAACGTCCACAACAGCCTGGTGTCGGTCCCCGTTCCCAGGCAGTGCAGCAGCGCCACTGGCCAGGAGAGGTAGGCGACCCAGTGGACCGTCTTCCAGCTGCGGTACCCCAGCTTTCCCCGGACCAGGCTGGTGACCACCACCGCCAAGATCAAGTCGGAGCTGAGGGTCCCGAGTCCCAGCCAGAGTGCGCGGTACGGTGAGAGGAAGGGGACCGCGACGGCCAGCCAACCCAGAGGCGCGAACGGATCGAGCTCTGCGGTGATCACGTGAATCACCAAGAGGGCGACCGCCAGCAAGGACAAGTTGCGGTGCAATCCGGTGACCACGAACCGTGGCCACCGCCCCGGCGCCCAGCCGCCGCTGCTCATGATTCCCGCGACCACGCTGGCAGTCAGCACCAACAGCAGCACTAGCCCGCTTCCCCTGGTCAAATACCACAGCGTCGAGGATGAGAAGTGGAGCATCAGCCAGGGCTCGACCGAGGTTCGCCGTCGGACTCAAAGAGGGGCAGATCGTCCCCCTCGCTTGGCCAGCCTCCGACATGGAGCGCGGTTCCGGCCTGGGACACGAGTCGGGCCGGAAGGCCGCGCCGGCGCAACCAGGTCGGCGCCTCCGGACCGGCCACGATCGCCGCAGTGGAGGCGGTGTTGGCCGCTACACAGCTAGGCCCGGCGACGGAGACCGTGCTCCACGAACCGTGGGTGGGCCTGCCGGTTCGTGGGTCGATGATGTGGTTCATCGGTTGGCCGCTGCTGATCCACCGTCTTTGAGTAGTGGATGAGGTGGCCAGGGCTGGGCTGGCAAGTTTCACGTTCTGGCCGAGCCCGCTGGAAGCAGCGTGGTGGTCATCGGTCACGCGCACCACCCATCCGTGGGGAGGTGTCGGGCCGGCCGTAGTCAGATCGCCGCCGAGACTCACCAGGGCCGACCCGCCCACCGCGGCGACCACTTCGGCCGCGGCGCGGTCCGCGCCCCAGGCCTTGGCCGTGGCCCCTAAATCAAGCAGCACCCCGGGTGGCCGCACGACCGTATCTCCCTGGAGCTGGAGATGTCGCCAGCCCCAGGCGATCCCGGGGGTGTCGGTGCATGCCTCCTGGTCCTTCGGCATCTTGGCAAAGTCTCGGGCGTATCCGGCCTTGATCAGGGGGCCGCCCAGAGTCGGATCAACCAGCCCATCGGTGGACCGTGCCGCGTCCAGGGCGACTGCGATCAACTCGGCCAGAAGTGTGTCGACCTGGTGACAACGGCCGACGGCCCGGTTGAGCCGGGAGAGCTGCGAGTCCGGTCGAAACCGATTGGCAGCTTGATCCAGCTGGTCCAGCACCGCGTCAACTACTACCTGGGCCGCCTCCAACCCCGTGGGGGGGTGCACCACCAGCTCCACCGTGGTGCCGAGAGCCTCTCGGCGGGTGAGCGCCATGCCCGGGGAGGCGGCCATCCGGAGCCAGCTCCCCGCACCTCTCACGAACCTCCGGAGCGGACGACGGGCGTCAAGGTCGGTTCCGCCGTCGGAGCGGTCGTGGGCGTCGGTGTGGAAGCGGCGGTTGCGCGGCCGCTGGGTGTGCGGGCAGGGGTGGTCGTGCCGGTCGACGGGGTGACAGACGGCGTCGGAGTGGCTCCGCCCGGGGGCGTGGTCGCGCTTCGGCCGGGGAGCGCTTGACTCACCAAAGCGGCCACGACGAACATCGCTCCCGTCGCGCCGATGACGGCGCGCCTAGTCCAGCGCCGCAGGAGTCGTAGACCCTCGTCGCGAGTCGTCGGGGAGGGTGGTACTGGACCTTCCATGGTCAGAGTCTGTCAGATGCATCTCAAAAACGCCTGGGGAATCGCGGCTCCTTGAAAGACGGTGTCCAAAGCGGAGAAGTCGCGCGCGAGCCACCCCGCTGGAGGATTCGGGGACCGCGACCGGCTTGGCGCCGGAGGTCAGCGGCGGAGCTGCCGCAGCAGTATGGCCGCGACTCCAACGACCACCACGATACCCAGCACGACCAGTAGCCCCGGCGGTCCCGCCGCCACCACATTCACCGGTATCCCCTCACCGGTACATGCTCGCTGGAGAAGCGCCCCCGGCGCCGTCGGGGCTGGTTCGGATGGCGGCCGTCACGCAGATGCCGATGGCCAGGGCGGTAACTAGGAATTGCAGGAGGAAGCTAAAAGCCGGCCAGGTCCAAGCGGGTGACAGCCGGATCGTCGTTCCCACCAGGCTCACGGGTAAGGGCGGCCCGAACGGTCCGCTGTTCCAGATCTCTGCCAGGATGCTGACTCCAGTGCCCAAGGTCAGCGCGAGCGCGGCCGCTCTCCACCGCTCACGCCACCCCAGCCAAACTCCGAAAAGCAGCAGGAGTGCGGCGAGAGCTGACTTGGCCACGACCGGAATCCACCACCAACCGAACATGCCCACCGGAACCAGCACCGGAATGGAGATCGTCCGGTACACCTGGAAGGCTAGGGCCACGAGGCTGACTGCGGTGGCCCAGCTGGCGAGCCACGGAGCACTACCAGGAGTCTTCTCCCGTTCTTCTGGGTTCGCCCAGGCGTCGGCGGCTCCTCTGAGCAGGTCGAACATCGCCAGCGGACTCCACGGCACCTCCGCCAAGACCTCTGTCATCTCGTTCTGGTACCTGGCCCGCCAGCTCGCCGGGTATAGCCGAGCCCATCTCCCGGTCATCAGCCGGGTCGCTCGGCCAGCACCGACCGAGCGAACTCCTGCAACTGAGTGCACTCCATAAGAAGCACCTTCCGCCCGCTCGCGGTGATCTCGTAGGGGTGCCGTCGCTCGGGCGCCGGGAGCGGGCGGATCCAGCCTTTGCCTTCCAGGCGCGAGAGGGCGCCGTAGAGGGTTCCCGGACCCATCCGCACGTTGGCCGTGGCCTGGACGTCCCGCATCACCGCATAGCCGTGCTTAGGTCCGTCGGCCAGGCTGGCGAGCACCAGCAGCGCCGAGTCGGCAAAGCGTCCAAGTCCGGAGAGGTCAGAGGCCATCACTTCTCTGCACGATATATCGACCACAGTATGATTACTGACCATGCCCGCGTCAAGGTCTCAGCCCTGGATCGTGGCCGAAGAGGTCGCAGTCGGGGTCGGGAGAGAGTTAGAGCGTGGTTCGCGGTTGGTCAGGAGGCGCGCAGCCCCACCAGCTCGCGGAGGGGCGTGCCGAAGCCGGGTCGGCCACTGAACTCGCTCGCCGGTGCTGGCCTGCCGATGAAGTATCCCTGCGCCAGATCACAACCCATCCCAGTTAGTAGGTTGAGCGTGGGATCGTCCTCGATGCCCTCGGCAACCACCCTGAGGCCCAGGGCATGGCCGAGTTCGATGGTGGCCCGGACCAGTGCCTGGTCCGACTCCCCGCCCACCTGCAGCCCGACGATGAAGGTGCGGTCCAGCTTGAGCTCACTGACCGCCAGGTTGCCCAGGTAGGCGAGCGAGGTGAAGCCGGCGCCAAAGTCATCGACGGAGACGCCCAGTCCCTCGGCCCGCATCTGTTCGATGACGGATTTGCAGCCCTTGAAGTCCTTGATGATCGTGGTCTCGGTGATCTCCAGCACCAGGCACGAGGCGGGCAGGTGATGGTGGGCTAGCCGCTCGCGGACGTGGTCAAGGAAGGTCGGATCGAGGAGGTTGGTGATCGAGATGTTGACCGACATGGTTAGCTCTCGCCCCGCCGCCCGCCAGGACGCACATTGGGACAGCGCGGTGTCCAGCACCAGGGCCGTCAATGGCCGCATCAGGCCGACCTCTTCGGCGAGCGGAAGGAAGTCCAGCGGCGCCACCATTCCCAGCCGCGGGTGAGGCCATCGGAGCAGCGCCTCGACCGTGGTGATCTGACCGGTACGGAGATCGAGCTGCGGCTGGTAGTGGAGTTCGAACTGACCATCCTCAACGGCCACTCTCAACTCGTCCACCAGCCGAAGTCGGCTGCCCTCGTCGTCGATCTCTCGGTTGTAGACCTCGAACGGCACTCCGCTGACCTTGGCTCGGTACATCGCCAGGTCGGCGCAGCGCAGAAGGCTGGCGCTGTCGGAAGCGTCGGTGGGGGCGATCGCGATGCCGATGCTGGCACTGATCCGGACGCTCACCGAGTCTAGGTGGAACGGTTCGGTGAGCTTGGCGAGCAGCCGCTCGGCGACGGCCGAGGCGTAGCCGGGCTCACTTCCAGTGATGATCACCCCGAGCTCATCGCCGCCCACCCGGACCAGGGCGTCCGAACTGCGGAGCGCCCCGGCGATGCGCGGCCCCAGCTGGCGAAGGAGGGCGTCACCCGCGGAATGGCCGAAGGAGTCGTTGATCTCTTTGAAGTGGTCGAGATCGATGAAGAGGAAGGCTAGCGGGCGATCTGGGGTGCTCGGGTCGGCACGGTCGGCGAAGTAGGCGTCGAGCAGGGCGAACATGCGGCGCCGGTTGCCGAGGTCGGTGAGGTGGTCGGTGACCGACTGGCGGTGGCGCTCGTCGGTAAGTCTCCGAAGCCTTCCCGCTGAGAGTCCGGCCCTGATCCCAGCGATCACCAGCGTGGCGATGGCGAGGCCCACCGCGACCTGCGGCACATGCTTCAGGGTCCCGAGTACCAGGATGGCCAGGGCGCCGCCAGCGGCCAGGCCGGGGAGCAGGAAGCCCGGGGTTCTCTGGGTCAGCAGCAAATTGGTGGGGCCGCTGCGCAGCCACATCGCTCCTGAGACCAACAGAATGGTGGTGGGCCAGGCGATTCCGTTGCTGATCGAGGCCGCAGTGCTGGTGTTTCCAATCGTCTGGAACAGATTGAAGCTGTCACCGATGGCAATCACCACACAGGCCGCTGCCAGCACTATCCACTGAGCCTTGGGACGCCCGGGGAAGGTGGCGGTTCCCCCCATCACCAGAGCAAGGAGCAGCAGGTCGCCCACCGGGAGGGCCAGATTGATCGCTAGGCCGAGCGGGTTGTGGCTGAGTTGGCCAAGCGTGTGCAGAAAGTCTGGATCGAAGAAGAAGCAGGAACACACTGCGGCGGCTCCCAGGCCCGCGACAAGACCGTCGAGCCAGGTCGTCGGAACGAGCGTCTTGATCTCTCGGCGCATTACCTGGACCAGCCCGACGTAAGCCAGCGGGTAAAAGAGCAGGTAGAAGACGTCGGCCACCGAAGGCACCGGGGGGGTGCCGTTGTTGAGGCTCTGGAGGGTGATCACAACGTCCCCCAGCGTCCAGCTGAGCAGACCTGCACCCAGGAGGAGCGGAATCAGCCGGTTCCGGCGTTTGCCGAGGGCCAGGCTCAGACATAGGCAGGACAGAGTGAATTCGAAAGCATCTACTCCCCACCCGTCGAGAGGGGAGTAGTAGGTGCCCAGCGGGCGAGCGATGATGGACCCGAGGTACGCCACAACGAGGGCGGCCATCACCCCATAGACGATCCAAATCAGCCTGGGCGCTCTTCTCCTCTTGGACACATCGGCAGTTCGACGCACCAGGGGGAGCGTGTTGAACACGAGTTCAGCTTAGGCTCGACCTCTCAGACGCCTAGTGACGTGGCCGGGACGACACCGAAACAACAAGTTCACGATGGCCGCCGCCAAGGTGCCCTAGTTCGGGATCGGGTAACACCCACTAGACCCTCTGGCGCTCGCGGCGGGTAGTTGGCTGACTTGAGCCGCCGCCCGGGATTCCCCGTTCGTCAAAACCCATAGGGTCTTCGCTCAGGTCTCGGCGCCCGGTTCAGCTGACCGATCGGGGCGATGCGAAAAAGCGAGTTGTAGGTGATGAAGGAGATAGCCAAGTGCATCAGCATCAGCACGCCCACCCCCCGGACGGGTTCTCCGTGGACGAGGATCCAGAGGTCTGGCAACCACAACCAGAGTGTGACCAGCACCGCCGACCGGAGAAACAACCACCTAGGCTGGGAGGAGACCCGGGTGAAGATCGGCCACGCGATGCGGGCGATGGTCACCCCGATGAGCGTGAGCTTGCCGTCGTCGGAGGGTTGGAAGTGGACGAAGCCCCGAGTCGAGGGGAACACGGTAGTTCCCAGCGCCACCAGCAGCGCGTGAGAGACCAGTGAGCTGGCGTTTGCCACCACCAGTGCCACCACCCAGCGAATTGGTGAAGGCTGGGCGTGATCCGCAGCTGCATCAATCTTTCACGCGGCGCAGCCACCGGCGGGCCCAAGCTGGCAGCTCGGAGAGCAGGTCCTCGAGCAGTAGCTGGGGCCGGCAGAGCGCCGACTGCGGCTCGGATGATTGGGTAGCCATCAGTCTGACGATATTGGTGGCGGACTCGGGAGGTGAAACCGAGGTGGGCGCACTGTCCCCACCTCTCCGAGGCACCTGGCGGGCTTGGGCTCTGCCAGCGACTTCACCGGGATGCGGCGATGCCCGGTGGGCCATAACCCACGCTCCTCGACCGGCGTTCTGCGACCCAGGAACGACCTCCGGCAGCTCCGCCCACCAAGGAGAATGCGGTGCGACGACTCATCACCGGCCTGGCGCTCTCCCTGACCTTGACAGCGTCCAGCATCGCTAGCTAGACCCTGGTGCGGACCTGAGACATCCCGCTAGCGGCTGCCTCATCGAGGGTCGGGCAGATTCTCTTGGGTAACCTCGACAACGCGGACGCGGAACTTCTCGGGAGCAGCCCTTACGTGTGGAAGCAGATCAGCGCGAGCGGGAAACCTGTTCGCACCGAGCGGATCAAGATAGGTCTGACCAGCGGCCGCGCCATCGCCACCCGCCACTTTGGACTAATGACGCCGGGATCAGGGCCGGGCACCCCACTCGCGCTGGGGGCGGCTGGTTGTGGGTGGTGGTTGACCGCACCACCGGCGACGGATCGGGTGGGTGCTCCGGCTCCAGCCCCAGGCGCTGGCCGTCAAGTCACGGACCTTTCTGCCTGAGCTCGGGTTCTCCCCGACCATGGCGCTGGCTGGCGGCTGGCTCTGGGTGGAGGTGGGGGACGGCTCTACCGCATCTCTCCCCTGACCGGGCGCGTGGCCGGCAGCGTCGACTTCGGTCGCGCGACCGATTCATCGTTCGCTTCAGCCAGCGGAGTGGGAACGATCGATCCCCGGAGTGCGACCACTGGAGCCTTGATCGAATCCAGCAAGCCGATAGTCTTTGGCGTCTTCGCTCCCCGCATCAGTCAGCTGGTCGATGGAACTGCATGGCTCTCGGATTCCTCCGGGATGGGGGGCTACGTCGAGCGCCTCGACGCCAGCACCCTCGGCGCTACCCCCATGACCCTGCCGCTTCTGCCGGAAAATGCCACCAACCAGATCTCGGCGCAGGTCTTCTCCGGTGTCCTGTACATCGAGGGACCAGGCGGTGGAACCGACTTCAACGACTGCGGAGACGCGGCGACCGGCCAGTTGCTGGCGCCCTTGCGATTGCCGGAATCCTTGATCCTGGTGACGGCTGACGCTACCGACCTGTTCTACCTTCGAGGAGTCAGCTTGTCGACCCATGAGGAGCTCGCCCGGGCGCCACGCAGCCAGTTGTGCCTCCGAGCGTTTGGCCTTCGGGTACGATTGGTTACCCATCGCGGGCAACCCTGAATGATCCCGTACAGGAAGGCGGAGGGTGGCGACGAACCTCACGGTTGACAGCGGCGGCGTGCGGATTGCAGTCCGGGACTTCGGTGGCGAGGGCACGACGCTCATCCTCCTTCACGGGCTTGGGGGGACCCTGCTCGACTGGAGCCTGATGGTTCCGCTACTCACCGGCCAGCACCATGTGGTCGCGCTCGACCTTCGGGGGCACGGTGAATCCGGCGATGGCGAATGGTCGTGGGCGGACGCGCTAGCCGATGTCGCCGCGGTCGCCGAAGTCGTCGGAGAGGTCAACCCGGCGGTAGTGGGTCATTCGCTCGGCGGGATGCTGGCCGGGATGTGGGGCGAGGCCCATCCCGATTCTCCGGGGGTCGTCAACCTCGACGGCCATGGGGGAAAGAAGCGGCTGGACCAGTTTGTCGGCCTTGACCCCGCCACCGCCACCGAGCAGCAGCACGCGCTGGCTGCCTGGCTCGCGCGTTCGGAGACGGAGTTTGCCGGCCCCCTGCAGCCAGCTCAAATCGACGTCCTGCTAGGTCACCAGCGTGCTCTGGCTGCCAAGGTCGGGGTGCCGGAGGACATCATCCTCGACTCGTTCAGGCGGGGCCTGCGGCAGGAGAACGATGAGACTTGGCTCCGGCCCGATCCAGGCGGGTGGGGAAGCGAGATCATCGCCGCGGCCGACCGTTTCGACCTGCTGGACCTATACGCGCGCGTGAACTGCCCGTTCCTCATTTTCATCGCCACTACCCCGTTTTGGGTTCCAGTTCCACCGTGGGTCCAGGAGCTGCTGACTGCCTATCGGACGGGCCTCGCCCGAGACTTGGCCCGGCTGGCCGATGAGCACCCCAACGTGCGCAACATTTCGCTTGAGGCGAGTCACGCCCTTATCGTCGAGCGGCCGCAGGTCATCGCGGACGCCATCATCACCTTCTTGGCTGCACCACCGAGTTAGTTGGTCCGTCCCGATCCAAGAGGGAACGGTCCGCTCTTGCCTAGTTGAGGTCCCTAGGGGCAATAAGTGAAGATGACTGGACCCTCTTGAACTGATCCAGGTGATCTGGCCCCGGCATCGTGGACCGGTGACCTGGCCCCCTTCTTCTGGACCAACAGACGGCGTCCCCTCAGGCTCATGGTGGTGTGGTGGTGTGGTGGTAACCCGCGGTTGCCGACCGCCCGCGGTCACCTCGATTCGCGTGGCGGCGGGGCCCACATGCATATATTGTGAAATTGAGGATCAGGCCCGAAGGCGCAGGGAGCAGTCAGCCAAGTACTTCCAGTGGACCAAAGGCATTCGGCGATGAGACCAGTGGTAGCAACTCTAGCCACGCTGGCCCTGATCCTCGTCGGCTGTGGAACCGCGACCCATCCGCCCGGGCAGACGGCAGTCCACCACCGAGGGTCGACGTCCTCGTCCACCCCTAGTGACGGGCCGAGCCCGACCAACCGCC